>Ga0214472_10006186_pt1 | contig 12547 bp, 8 predicted proteins | sample RVTome_6_FD_207662 | JGI IMG/M metagenome (GOLD analysis project Ga0214472, IMG submission 207662) | Soil microbial communities from uranium-contaminated site in the Upper Colorado River Basin, Wyoming, United States - RVT140D175 | ecosystem: Environmental > Terrestrial > Soil > Contaminated >... | reverse complement strand
CGTCGAGTGGAACGTCTTCACCGACTACACCGACGACATCTACGACAAGGTCGCCGAGGCAGCCACGGGCCGCTTCGACGCCGTGTTCGGGATCACCGGCAAGCACGAGCGCCAGGACGCCGAGGACGCGCTGCGTGCGGAGATCCTCGAGGCGCTCGGCTACGAGGAGGACTCCGACGAGTACGCCATGGCCAAGAAGGCGTTCCGCTCCGTCTCCAAGAAGGCGATGCGGCAGCGGGTCATCGACAGCGGGACGCGCCTCGACGGCCGCGGCCCCACCGACGTTCGCCCCATCTCGGTCGAGGTCGGCGTGGTCGCCCGGGCGCACGGCTCGGCGCTGTTCCAGCGTGGCGAGACCCAGGTGCTCAACGTGTCGACCCTCGGCATGTTGCGCATGGAGCAGATGCTCGACACCCTCGATCCCGAGGAGTCGAAGCGCTACATGCACCACTACAACTTCCCGCCCTACTCCACGGGTGAGACCGGGTTCATGCGGGGGCCGAAGCGTCGCGAGATCGGCCACGGCGCCCTCGCCGAGAAGGCGATCCACCCGGTGATCCCGGGCGTGGACGAATTTCCGTACGCCTACCGGCTCGTCTCCGAGGTGCTGTCCTCCAACGGCTCCTCGTCGATGGCGTCGGTGTGCGGCTCGAGCCTCTCGCTCATGGACGCCGGCGTGCCCGTCAGGGCCGCCGTCGCCGGAGTCGCCATGGGGCTCATCGCCCACGACGGCGGGTACGTCACCCTCACCGACATCCTCGGCGCCGAGGACGCCCTCGGCGACATGGACTTCAAGGTGGCCGGCACCCGTGACGTGATCACGGCGCTGCAGTTGGACACCAAGATCGAGGGCCTTCCCTCGGAGGTCCTCGCCCAGGCGCTGGAGCAGGCCCGTGAGGCCCGTCTCCACATCCTCGGCGAGATGGACAAGGTCATCTCGGAGCCCCGCCCGGAGCTCAACGTGAACGCACCTCGCATCGAGGCCGTGGAGATCCCCAAGGACAAGATCGGCGAGGTGATCGGGCCCAAGGGCAAGATCATCCGCGAGATCGAGGAGATGACAGGCGCCACCCTGGAGATCGAGGACGAGGGCATCGTCCGGATCGGTGCGGTGGACGGCCCGTCGCTGGAGGCGGCCAAGGAGCGCGTGCTCCAGATCGCCTATCCGCCGGAGGCCGAGGTCGGCAAGGAGTACGAGGGCGAGGTCGTGAACATCACGTCCTTCGGTGCCTTCGTCAACATCCTGCCCGGCCGTGACGGCCTGCTGCACATCTCCAAGATCGGCGGCGACCGCCACATCGACAAGGTCGAGGACGAGCTCACCCTCGGTGACAAGATCACCGTGGTGGTGCGCGACATCGACCGCCAGGGCAAGGTCAGCCTCGACCTGCCCGGCAACGCGCCCAGCGGCGGCGGCGGCGACTCGTCGGGCAACGGCGAACGCCGCGAGCGCGGCGGAGACCGCGGCGGCGACGGCGACGGCCGGGGCCGGGACCGCAAGCCCCGCGAGCGCTCCGGCACCCGTGATCGCGGAGGCGACCGTGGTGACCGTGGTGACCGTGGGAACCGTGGCGCTGACCGCGGCAGCCGCGGCGGTGACCGCACGGGCGGTGGCGGCGGAGGCGATCGCACGAAGAGCGACAAGCCCGAGCGCACCCAGGTCTCCTTCGAGGAGGAGTTCGAGAAGGGGATGTAGTCGGGCCTTCGGCCCGAGCGAATTGCTGCGAGCTGCGCTCGCAGCGCGAATCGCGAATGGCAAGAGCCCTGGGCGCGAGCCCGGGGCTCTTTCGCGTCCCGTCCTAGCGAGACAGGCGCCAGGCCTGGATGGGGTGGTCGATGCCCTTGAGGTCGAGGGTCCCGGCGTCGGAGAACTCGAAGCCCTTGCCGTGGGCGAGTTGTCGCACCACGTCGGACACGAGCACCTCGCCGGGGCCGGCGCTGTCGGTGAGGCGGCTGGCCAGCACCACCACCGAGCCGTGCAGGTCGCCGTCCTCGCGGATCGGTTCGCCCGCGGAGATGCCGACCCGCACCTGGGGGCCGTCACCCGACCGCGTCTCCAGCAGGGCGGCGGCGAAGGCAAGGGCCCCGCTGGTGGAGGCGAACTCGAGGAGCGATCCGTCGCCGAGGTGCTTGATCACCCTCCCGGTACGTGCAACGGCCAGTCGCTCCACGTCTCGCTCGAGTGCCCGCAGCGCCCGCCGCGCCGCGTCGTCACCCACGCTCTCCACCAACTCGGTCGAGGCGACCGCATCGGTGAAGACCACCGTGCTGATGCCACTCCCGGCGCTCCCGGTGAGGGCGTCGGGGACCTCCACGTCGACCTCCACTTCCTCGGGCCGTGTCCCGCCGAGGAACGAGTCGATCTCGCGCACGATCGCCCTCATGTTCCCGAGGAACGGCGCGATCGATGCTCCGGGCTGCAACGACAGCCGGGCATCGGGGAGGCCCGCCGCCAGTGCCCGGGCGTTGTCCATCGCCGAGACGCGCTGCTCGGGCCGGTGCAGCACCAGCGCCGGGCACCCCACCGACGTCAGCAGGGACGTCACGTCGAACTCGGTCGTGGCCGCCAAGGCACGGGCGGCCACCTCGGGCGTGGTGCACTCGCGTACCAGCGTGCTGAAGGCCTCCGCCGCCTCGGGCTCGGACCATCCCAGCAGCAGGCGAGTCACCAACTGCGTGTAGAACTCCCAATCCTGGGCGATGATCGGCCGGGTCGCCTGGGTGAGCGGGTTGGCGCGGTGGGCGGTGCCACTGGCGTAGGCGCAGAACAGGATCAGGTGCTCCACCCGGTCGGGGAACCGTGTCGCGTAGGCGACGGCAGGAGCACCCGAGTGGAAGCCGGCATAGAGGTCGAAGCGCTCCAGGCCCATCTCGTCGACGACGGCGGCGAGGTCGGCGACGTTGGTGTCGAGGGTCAGTTCGTCGATGTCGCGGGTCGACAGCCCGAACCCGCGCCCGTCGTATCTGACCAGGCGCCGTTCCCGCCCGAGCGCCTCGTACCACGCCCGCATCGCCGGGATCGACCACTCCATCTGGATGTGGCTCCAGGGCAGGCCCGGCATCGCCACCAGTGCGGGCCCGTCGCCGATCGACCAAAAGGCGATGTCGACCCCGTCCGAGGTGTGGGCGTAGCCGATGGGTGGGGTCATGCGCCGGAAACCTACTGTGGATCCAAGCCCTTACCGCGTGCCGGTCGACGCGCTGGGTCAGACTCGAACACCCCCGACTCCGAAAGGCATGCCGTTTCATCCGGACGCTGTAGTTCGCCGGGTACGTGTCACACCCGGGGTGTAGGTTGGAAAACCTTGAGGCTCTCAGCCTCATTGGAGTCTCTCAGGAGGGCGAAATGACTCTGGACGCCAGTCGGTTGATAACCGCCTGTTCGGACGACGGTTTCGACGCCGGAATCACGATCACCACCCGGCTGGAACCTGTGGCGGGGCCAGGAGCGCCGGTCAAGCCGGCGATCTACTCCGGTGGCGTCTACCAACACGATCGGCGATGGTGGGACCTGGGGGAGGGAACCGAGAAGGTGGCCGCCATTGTCATCGACAATGTGCCGAGCCAGGCCAACCGCCTGGAAGCCGCATTGGCCGCCAACCGGGACCGACTCGGGTTGCCCGAGATCGTCCTCGACCTGTCGTCGTTCGAGCACCTGCCTGTGCACTTGCCGCGGCAGATCTCGAGCTTTCTCTTCCCTCACCGTAATGCCGACTCCTATCTGCGCGACGCCGAGCTTGACGGATCCGGTTTCCTCAAGACCGAGGTCGGGAAGCGGCTCTTCGGTGCCACGGCCACCCAGCCCGCGGCGCTGTTCGAATGGATGCCGCAGGCACTGCTGTTCGGTTTCTGGCAGAGCCATCTCGGCACCAAGCGGGCTCAGACGAAGTTGGCGCGGTCATGGGTGTCCGAGATCGTCGGCCTCGATCCGGCGACCACCGACACCAAGGCGCTCGGTGTCAAGGGCGACCCACTGAACCTGTCGATCGACACCACGGTGGCCTTTGACGAGGCCGATGTCACTGGATGGCAGTTCGCAGACGAAGCCAAGAAGGGCGCAACGAAGGAGCGCTTGTCCGAGATCGGTCACGGTCAGGTGCCCGTCGAGGCTCCGACGGCCGCGGTCTCATTCCGCGCCATCGTTCAGCAGTCGACGGTGTCCTTTGCCGGCCTGCGGCGCATCGAGGCCGACACCGGGGAAGCGAATGCGGCCGGGAGGGCACTCCTCGCCGCGATGGGATTGGTGGCCCACGTCGCTGCCTTCGGTCGGCCCTTCAGTCTCCGATCGGGATGCGACCTCAGGCCGGTCGAGAGCGAGTGGACATGGCGGGGTGAGTCGGAGGACAGTGCGATCGAACCGCTCGATCTCGGCTCGGCCGAGGAGCTGTTCATGGCGTGTGCGACCGCCGCCGAGGGCGCCGGCCTCCCCGTAGGATCGCAGTGGCCCGACCCTCTGCTCGTGGCGCCCGGAGCCGGGTTGGCCCGGGTCATCGAGCGAGCCTGGCCCAATCTCGACGCAGACTGATGTTGGCCATCGAAGTCGAGTTTCTCCACGGCACCTATCGCGCCGCGTCTGCTGAGGACTTGGCACTCGCCGGGACCGAGGTGGGTTCACCGGAGTGGCCGCCGAGCCCCGCTCGCCTGTACTCGGCCCTCGTTGCCGGGGGCGGCACCGGGGAGCACTCGCTCGACGCCCTGCCCGGCGATTCCGCTGGTTTGGGGCTCCTCGAGGGCGAGATCCCTTTCATCTACGCCGCCGGGAAGGCCCACCGAGCCGACATTGGGTTGGAGAGGCGCTACGTGGTGGTCGATGAAAAGGATGGGGGCTGGGTACAGAACTACCCGGCGCGAAAGTCGCAAGAGGTTCGGCCGGGAGCGCGCATCTCCTTGGCGCGGCCCATCGTGCGGTTCGAGTGGCCCGATCTTGAACCGACGGACGAGGAGTTGGCCGATCTGCGACTGCGGTGCGCACGGATCGGCTATCTGGGGTGTTCGGACTCGCCAGTCAGGGTGACCGTTACTACCGAACCCGCCGCTGTCGTCGAGTCCAAGTGGCGACCCGACCCGACCGGCGACGTGTTTCTTCCGACACCGTGGGAGGGGTTTCTCGAGGCGCTCGACACCGCTTTCGAGCAGTGGACCGGGGGCGCGCCAGCGCGACGCTCGTGGATCCCAAACACGCTGGTCACCTACGCCGATCCGGACAGCGCACCGGACGAGGCCGGAACAGGTCATCAAGGCCTCTGGATCCGTTTCGAGCGGCCTGTTTCCTACCGGCTGGTTCGGGTCGTGGCCGAGGCCCTGCGAGCCGCGGTTCTGCAGCATCTTGACGATTTCGTGGGAGGCCCCGAAGCCGTCCCCGCGGTGATCCACGGGCACGGCGACCTCGACGACCACGCCTACTGGGTTCCCCTGCCATGGGTAGGAGCTCCCCACGCCGACGGTCGCATCATGGGCGCCTGCGTTCTGCTTCCGGCCCACACCAGTGACGCGACCTTGGCTGCCGTCAGAGAGGCGGTTGCGCGGGTGACCACGCTGGCGCGGGGGAGTGTGTTCACCACCGGGGCAACTCTCTTCGATGGCTCGCGCAGGCCGTGGTCGGCTCATCCGGCCCGGTGGCGCGGCCCGGCCCGCCGCTGGGCTTCGGCGTTTCCGGTGGTCCACGAGCGCTTCACCGGGGGCTCCCTCCAACCGGAAGAGTTCAGGCGCTGGTGCAGATTTGCCGGGCTTCCAGACAGCGTGGATGTGGTGGCTGTACGGTCGACGGGCGTGCCGCTTGTACCTGGCGCGCAGCGCCTCACTGCCGAGCAGGTGCGGCGCCGCGCGGGCGATCACAGACCGTTCAGCCACATCGAGGTCGTGTTCGACGCACCCGTACGAGGGCCCTTGTTGATCGGGAGCATGCGTCACTTCGGGCTTGGCCTCATGGTTCCGGTCGAGGGTTCATGACCATGGCGCCCGCTCCGACCTTCGAGGACTTCTACGAGGCTGTCCACGACCGGACCCCCTTCCCCTGGCAGGCCCGGCTCGCTCGAAGGGTCGTCGAGAAGGGGTGGCCAGACGAGATCGGAGTGCCCACCGGGCTGGGAAAGACGGCCGCGATCGACATCGCGGTGTGGGCCCTGTCCATCCAAGCCGACCTGGAGCCGTCCGAGCGAACGATGCCGACTCGAGTGTGGTACGTGGTCAATCGGCGTCTTCTCGTGGACGCCGCCTCCGAACATTCCGCCCGTCTCGGCAGGTTGCTATCGGATCCGGAGGGCTCCGTCGACGTGTACGGCGGATCGAAGGGCCGACGTGCGCTTGCCAAGGTGGCAGACGCCCTGCGTAGGATCGGCGGGGGCGACTCGGAACCGCTCTTCGTGCGCCGGCTGCGTGGTGGCTCCGGGGAGCGAACCAGGCCCGCCCATCCCGCGCAGCCCGCGGTGATCTGCTCCACCGTACCCATGTATGGGAGTCGGCTTCTCTTTCGAGGCTATGGCGCCAGTCGGAGCATGTGGCCGATCGAGGCCGCATTGGCAGGGGTCGACTCACTGGTCCTCCTCGACGAGGCTCATCTGTCACGCCCGCTCCAACGACTGGTGGCCCTGGCCGGGGAGTGCGATGCCCGCCGCACCGGCGTCCTCCGCGCCCCTGGCCGCTTCCAGCCCGTCGGCGACGACCCGCTGCTGCCCACGACGAGGATGGCTCCGGTCTTGGTCAGCCTCACCGCCACCGGCTCGGCCGACTCGGATCGCTTCGACCTCGGCGAAGCCGACCGCAAACATCCCGCCATAAGCCGGCGTCTCGCCGCTGCAAAGCCCACCGAACTCGTCGAGACGACCAGTCGGCGCCTCGGCAAGGAGATCGCGGCACAGCTCGTAGAACTGGTTGGCTCGAAAGCCGCTGCTGCGGTCGGATTCGTCAACTCGCCGGCGACGGCACGGGAAGTCGCAGCAGAGGTGCGGCGGTCCGTGGATTCCGATGAGGCCGATGTTCTGATGCTCACGGGGCAGGTTCGCGACCCCGAGGCGGAGCGCCTCCGCCAGGAGCTCCTCGATCCCCACACTGGGGTGCGGTCCACCCCCGACCGATTGCCACGGTCTCGCACCCTCTACGTGGTCGCCACGCAGACCCTCGAGGTCGGTGCCGACGTCGACTTCGACGTCCTGGTGACGGAGAGCGCCGGGGTGCGGGCACTCACGCAGCGGCTGGGCCGTCTGAACCGGCTCGGAGTGCGGCCCCATGCCCGCGCAGCATTGGTGCATCCGACTGATCGCAAAGACGGCGGCCTCTACGGCGACGAACCGCAGGAGCTCTGGGAGCGCCTCACTCCGTTGCCCCAGCCGCTCGACCTGTCCCCAGGCTCCGTGGCAGAGGTGCTTGGTGAGCCCCGAGACGAGCCGCCATACATGCCGGAGTTGCTCCCGTTGCACATGTGGGAGTTCGCCAAGACCGCTGTGCCACCGGCCGATGCCGCCCCTCCCGATGTGTTCGTGAGTGGGCTCGAGGAGGCAGGGCGGCGGGTGTCGGTCTGCTGGCGCGCAGTGCTCCCCGAGCTGGGCGAGGCGCCGATCCCGAGAGTGACCGACCAGGAGTTCGTCGAGGTGCCCATCTGGGAGGCCCGGGCGTTCCTGGAGACAATCGACGCTGACGTGGCCGTCGTTCTGGACTACGACGGGTTTGCTCAGTCGGCGGTCCCTGGGGTGCTCCGCACAGGGGGTCGGATCGTCGTGTCCGCCGCCGCTGGTGGCTACGCCCTGGGCTGGGAACCCGAGTCTCGCGACGCGGTGCTCGATCTCTCCCCGTACCTCTACGGAGAGTTGCTGATCGAAGAAGTGGCTCTGGTCAATCTGCTGGGGAGGCCCTTGTCCGACGACGAACGAGCGCTCCTCGCCCGTCTCGGTCTGGGTCCCGACGAGGAGCCGGATCCCGATATCGATGCCGCTGTCGCCGAGGAGGTGGCGCGGCTCGTCGAGGGCGTCTCTCCCCCGGCCTCCCTGCCGACGCGGCTGGTCGAGGGTCTGGGTGGCGGACGGATACAAGTGGAGCGAGTGCGGCATGGTGAGCGCGTGCTCATGCGTTGGGTGTCGGCGCGACGGGAGGCCGATCCCGCGGTCGAGGTCTTGGACGAGTTGAGCCTTGCCCGTCCGGCGACCCTCGACGAGCACTCCCACGACGTCGGCGAGGCAGCAGCCGCGGTGGCTCGGGCGATTGGTGTTGCCGATGACTATGTGGAGGCCGTGCGGCAGGCCGGTCGCCATCATGACATCGGAAAGGCGGATCCCAGGTTCCAGCGGTGGCTCGACGCGGGTGATGTGCTGATGGCGAAGTCCGATGCGCCTCGCTGGCGGTGGGATCGGCTCCGTGCCGCCGCCGGCTGGCCTCGTGGGGGCCGCCACGAGCTGATCGGGCTCCAGCTGATGGACGGCATGGCCCCGTTCGCCGAACCCGAGTTGGTGCGACATCTGGTGGCGTCACATCACGGATGGGGGCGCCCGCTGATCCCGGCTGTTGAGGACCCTGCTCCGATCAGCATCGATGCGGAGGTCCTCGGTATGCGGCTCCAGGGGGTCGCCGACCCCGGGGTGTGGTTGTGGGATCAGGCGGATCGCTTTCGCGAGCTGTGCGAGCGATTCGGGTACTGGGCCCTGGCCCTGCTCGAAGCGATCGTCCGGCAGGCCGACCACCACGTCTCCGCGATCTCAGAGGTCCAGTGATGCCTGAGTTCCATGCACGCGCCTGGACCGCCGACTGGGTCAATGCCTGGCTGGCCTCCATCGGGACGGTGCTCATCTGTGACGGACTGCGCGTGCGGTGGATGGCCTCCAACCCTCCCCACGCTGTCTTCGAATCCGATGTGTCGAACGTGCCTGCGACAGTTGTCGCCGCGTTGCCTGACGCAGAGGAGATCTCCGGCTACGCCCTGACCCGCGAAGGCGGCGACGGGTCGGAACTGTCACAGAAGGTCGACGTCGAGGCGTATGGGACGCGGGCCGCTTCCGCTCGCGGAATAGGAGACTTCACCTTCTCGAGCGCGTTCACGGACTTGGCACCGCTCGACTCCGGTCGCCTGGAGGCGAGCCCCTTCAACCCTCCGGCCCCGAAGGGGATCACGCTGTGGCAGCGCTTTCACGCGTGCCTCATGGCGGTGGTCGAATCGGAGGACCCCGAGACGCTGGTTGCCCAGTCGATGACGGTCGGAGGCGTTCGTGTAAAGCAGAATGGGCTCGGGTTCGATTACCGCCGGATTCCCCTTCCGACCGATCCGTGGGGAGACCCATGGGTAGACCCGTTGGTGGAGGCTCTCGCCTTTTTCGGGCTGTCGTTGCTACCGATGCGAGGAGACGGCCGGTTCCCTTGCGTCCGGGGTTGGCGGTCCGAAGCAGGCCGTGCGGGCATTCGCAAGTCGGAGGAGGGAGCGTTCCGGTGGCCTGCCTGGGGAGAACCGTTCACTGCATCCGCTGTGGACGCGCACCTCGACCGGTTCTGGAGTGGGAATAGGATCCCTCCTCCCCTGGCAGTGTTCTCGGCGGTGCCGTTTTCGCCCAAGGGAAGTAGTGACATGACCCGAGGCTTCGCCTCCCGTCGCATCGGATGAGTTCCCCTATTCCGATCTCGGCTCTCGAGCATCATCGCTACTGCCCCCGGCAGTGCGCTCTGATTCATGTCGATGGTGTGTGGGTGGAGAACCGTCACACGGTCCGCGGGTCCCGTGGCCATCGCCGCGCCGATGAGCTACGGGGGCGTACCGAGCGTGGTCGGATGGTGTTACGGGGCATTCCTCTGTGGTCGGAGACCCTGGGGCTCACTGGCCGGGCCGATGCGGTCGAGGTGTATTCAGACGGCGGTGTCGTACCAGTGGAGTACAAGGTGGGCCGGCGTCACGGGGACGCTGCCGACGTTCAGGTCTGCGCCCAGGGTTTGTGTCTGGAAGAGATGCTGGGGGTGGCCGTGGACCGCGGAGCCGTCTGGTTCACGGGGACCCGGCGCCGGATCGCGGTGGACCTCGACGACGACCTCCGCCGTCGTACGATCGAAACCATCGAGTGTGTTCGCCGACTCCTTACCGAAGTCCTTCTCCCCGAAGCTCCCAACGACGAGCGGTGCGGGCAGTGTCAGCTCCTCGACCATTGCCTTCCGGGCGTCGTCGGCTCAGGAGCACGGTTCGACTCCTACATGGCGGAGGTGTACGACTGCGACTCCTGAAAACCCTCTACGTGGACACCCATGGGGCACGCCTCTCGGTGCGGTCGCGTGCGTTGGAAGTCCGGCTCGACGGTGCGCTGCAGGCTCGCTACCCGATGGCTTCGCTCGATGCGGTGGTGATCACGGGGCGGGCTGGAATCACCACGGAGGCGATGGCGCGTTGTCAGAGTGCTGGCATCCGTATTGCGGCCCTCCACCGGGGCGGCGGTCTACGGTTCACCGTCGGCGGGCCGACCTCTGGCAATGTGCTTCTTCGCGTAGGGCAGATCCGAGCCGCCGACGACCCTGGACAGGCTCTCGCGCTCGCGGCCGACTTCGTTGCCGGCAAGCTGAAGAACCAGCTACGGCTTCTCCGGCGATGGAGTGACGATGCGCCCGGCTCGCTGCGTCGGCACGTCGACGACCAGGCTGCATTGGTGCGGCAACGACTGGATGCGGTCGCCACGGCACCGACAGGGGACCATCTTCGTGGCCTCGAGGGTGACGCAACACGCCGATACTTCAAGGCGATGGCGGCTCATCTCTCATCCACGACTCCGGAAACACCATTCACGAGGCGCTCACGGCGGCCGCCTCGTGATCCGGTCAATGCCTTGCTCGGCTACGTATATGGATTGGTGTTGGCACAGGCGGTTGGTGCCGCGGAGGCTGTGGGGCTGGATCCGCAGGTGGGGTTCCTCCATGGGCTTCGCCCGGGGCGCCCTTCTCTCGGGCTCGATCTCGTCGAAGAGCTCAGGCCGGCCTTCGCCGATCGGTTTGCCGTCCGTGTTCTTTCACGGCGACAGGTCGTCGTCGGCGACTTCCATCGCACTCCGGGCGGGGCTGTGTATCTGACGGATGACGGCCGGAAGAAGGTCCTCTCATTGTTCGACGAGTTCCGGGCGACCGTCGTGCCCCACGTCCTGCTCGGCCGTACCGTGCCTCGCAGTTCGCTGCCAGTGATCCAAGCGACCTTATTGGCGCGGCGCCTCCGCGGGGACCTGACCGCGTATCCGCCGTTCGTGGCGGTGGCCTGACGATGGACCTCCTGGTGACCTACGACATCGGCGTCCCCGATCCCGCGGGTCAGCGGCGACTCGCTGCAGTGGCGAAAGTCTGCGAAGGGTTCGGTGTCCGTGTCCAGTATTCGGTGTTCGAGTGCAGGTTGAGTCCGGCGAGGTACGAGGAGTTCCTCGGTGAGTTGTTGGACGTGATTGATCCCGACCAGGATGTGGTTCACCTCTATCACTTCCCCGGCGATCTGGCGGGAGCGAGGCGGGTGCTTGGAAGACAGAGGGATATCAGCATCGAGGGACCGTGGCTAGCGTGAGGTCCGAACGTTCAGTGATTCCTTGACAACTGCAGAATGAACGACTGCGGGTGAACGCGCTGTGTGGCTACAGGGTCCGATGGCGCCCATCCATCTCGGGACTCGCCACGGCGTGTGGCGAAGAGCCCGTCGCCGGGGGGAGACTCCCGGCCTTCGTTGAGCGACGGCCCACGGTGACACGTCGCAGGCGGCCACGTCGGCCGTCGCCGGGGGGAGACTCCCGGCCTTCGTTGAGCGGACGAGTACGCCGCGAAGGGCAACTTCCCGTTCGAGCCGTCGCCGGGGGGAGACTCCCGGCCTTCGTTGAGCGGTGACGTCGATGACCCGCATGCGGCGCCCGACGAGGCCGTCGCCGGGGGGAGACTCCCGGCCTTCGTTGAGCGCTCGGTGACCGTCCCGAGACCACGGTCAGCCGAATCGCCGTCGCCGGGGGGAGACTCCCGGCCTTCGTTGAGCGTCTGAGCGGGCCCGGGCAGACCCGACGTAGAGGCCCGTCGCCGGGGGGAGACTCCCGGCCTTCGTTGAGCGGTGCGTTCGGGCGGCGACAGCCCCTCGACGTCGATGCCGTCGCCGGGGGGAGACTCCCGGCCTTCGTTGAGCGGACAACAGCCAGATCGTGGCGTACGACAACAGCCAGATCGCCGTCGCCGGGGGGAGACTCCCGGCCTTCGTTGAGCGATTCCCGACCTTCCCGGCCGTTGGTGCGGCGCGCTCTACCGTCGCCGGGGGGAGACTCCCGGCCTTCGTTGAGCGCGCCATAAGGGTGATTGCCTGCCGTGACCTTGACCCGTCGCCGGGGGGAGACTCCCGGCCTTCGTTGAGCGTGGATGTAATCGACGTAGCGAACCTGGATGATCTCGGCCGTCGCCGGGGGGAGACTCCCGGCCTTCGTTGAGCGTGCAACTACCGGCCCGAGGATCCTGCTCGGTCGGTCCGTCGCCGGGGGGAGACTCCCGGCCTTCGTTGAGCGACGTTGTAGGTGCCGCTGGCCTTCCCCGCCATGTCCACCGTCGCCGGGGGGAGACTCCCGGCCTACGTTGAGCGTGCAAG
>Ga0214472_10006185_pt1:5000-12547 | contig 12547 bp, 6 predicted proteins | sample RVTome_6_FD_207662 | JGI IMG/M metagenome (GOLD analysis project Ga0214472, IMG submission 207662) | Soil microbial communities from uranium-contaminated site in the Upper Colorado River Basin, Wyoming, United States - RVT140D175 | ecosystem: Environmental > Terrestrial > Soil >... | reverse complement strand
GAGGACTGAGGACTGAGGACTGAGTGAAGATCCTGTTCATCGGTGACATCGTTGGCAAGCCTGGGCGGCAGGCCGTCGCCACCCTGCTCCCGGGGCTGCACCGGGAGTACGGCATCGCCTTGACCATCGCCAATGCAGAGAATGCGGCAGGCGGTTTCGGGATCACCCCCTCGGTTGCGGAGGAGCTCTTCCAGACGCACATCGATGTGCTGACTTCGGGGAACCACATCTGGGACAAGAAGGAGGTCGAGTTCACCCTCGACGCCGAGCGGCGTCTCCTCCGTCCCGCCAACTATCCGACGGCCGCTCCCGGCTCCGGCGTGGCGCTGTGGGAGCGGGACGGGGTGCGCGTCGGCGTGTTGAACCTGCAGGGCCGGGTCTTTATGCCGACCATCGACTGCCCCTTCCGGGTCGCGGAGGAGCAGATCGCCCTGCTCAAGCAAACGACCGACCTGATCGTCATCGATTTCCATGCCGAGGCCACCTCGGAAAAGCAGGCCTTCGCGCGCTTCGTCGATGGTCGGGTGTCGGCCGTGGTGGGAACGCACACCCACGTCCAGACCGCCGACGAACAGATTCTTCCCGCCGGCACTGCGTACATCTCGGATGTGGGGATGACCGGGCCCACCGATTCCGTCATCGGCATGGAGCCATCGGACGTGATTCATCGTTTCCTGACGCAGACGCCGTCCAAGTTCCGGGTGGCGAAGGGGACCCCGATCCTGTCGGCCGTGGTACTGGACTTGGACGAGGAGAGCGGTAAGGCGAGGAGCATCACCCGTCTCCAGCTCCGCGAAGACTGGACAGGAGTGCGCTAGCAAGCGACATGCCAGCCCAAGTGGTGGATGGCAGAACGATTGCTGCGGCGATCCGCCGTGAGGTCCGGGCCGAGGTCGAGCGCCTGGTCGCGGTACACGGTCGACCCCCGGGTTTGGCCGTGATCCTCGTCGGCGAAGACCCGGCGTCGGCAAGCTACGTGCGGTACAAGGCCAAGGCCTGTGAAGAGGTGGGTATCAAGTCCATCCAGATCCACCGTCCCGTCACCGCCTCCCGGGAGGAAATCCTCGACATCCTCCATGGACTGGACAAGGATGAGACGATCGACGGCATCCTGGTACAGCTCCCCCTTCCCGTTCATATCGGGGAGCGATCGGTCCTGGAGGCGGTGGACCCCGCCAAGGACGTGGACGGGTTTCACCCTGCGAATCTGGGGGGTCTGCTCACCGGCCATCCCCTGTTCGTCGCCTCCACGCCGCTCGGCATCATGGAGGTGCTCGACCGGTTCGGGGTGGGCATCGAGGGAAGGTACGCGGTGGTGGTGGGATGGAGTACCATCGTCGGCAAACCGATTGGCTTCCTCCTCCTGCACCGGAGGGCCACGGTGACGGTCTGCCAGAAGTGGACGCGGGACCTCGGCCACTTCACACGGGAGGCCGATATCCTGGTGGTCGCCGCCGGGCAGCCCGGCCTCGTGACGGGAAACATGGTGAGGGAGGGAGCGGTCGTCATTGATGTCGGCATCAACCGGGTTGATGGCAGGCTCGTCGGCGATGTGGACTTTGCCTCGGTCTCCCCCAAGGCCTCCCTCATCACCCCGGTGCCCGGCGGCGTAGGGCCGCTCACCGTCTCCATGCTCCTCAAGAATACCCTGGTCGCCTACAAGGCCCGGCTCGGTCTCCCCTGGCATCCGTGAGGCGGGCACTGGACATGTCAAGACCGGATGTCTCCCCCTGGTGACTGTGTGTCCGAAGCGTTCGCCCTGTTAGTCGAGGCAGAGGACTTTCTCGAGGCCGACTGCATCGTCTCGCTGCTTGAGGCCTATGACATTCCGTACTGGGTCAAGCGCGAAAACCCATACGCCGTGGATGCCCGCTACACAGTCGGGCCGTTGGCGAAGCATCAGATCCTTGTCCATTCGAGCGATCTGGAGCGGGCGCGAGAGATCCTTGAGGCGGAACCCGATCCGCGAGATACGCCTGGCGGATAAGGAGAGGGGTGGCGAGCCGTCGTGATCGACGTGGGGATCAATCGGCTCGAGGGGAAGCTAATACAAACGCATTTCATCTTGTGACAATCGAGCAATAGAACATTAGACCGCAATGGGGCATTTCGCTTCCAAGATCACTCTATTGTTCTACTGCTCCATTGCTCCAAAGTAAACGCACTTCGTGCGTTTACTTTAGTTACCGGGGAAAGCTGGATTTCCTGCCGAACGCCGGACCGCGTCGCGGTGTCCGCCTGACGGGCCCGGTAGCAGACCCCTGATCGCTTCGTCCCGTCACCTCCCGGAGCCAGGCCAGGCCCGCCCCGACGCGGTCGGGGCCAGCCAGGCGCTGCCGGGAGAGCCGCGAAGGATTTCCCTTCGCCGACTCGCCCGGAACGCGAGGCGCCTGGGCTCGCCGGGGAGAGCGCGCGCGGATGGCGGCGATGCGCTCGGCGAGCGGGATCTCCAGCCGTTCCGCCGGCCTCCGCGCGTAATTGAATCCGGGGACGTGGTGCCGCGGCAGGGACTTGCCCAGGTGGCGCTCGATGGCGCGGAGGTTGCCCTCCTCATCGGGGGAGACGAAGGTGTAGGCCTCGCCCGTGGCCGCGACCCGGGCCGTGCGCCCGACCCGGTGGATGTAGTCCTCGGGGAGGTGCGGCACATCGAAGTTCACGACGAGATCCAGCGCCTCCACGTCAATGCCGCGCGCCGCGATGTCCGTGGCAACGAGGACGCGGAACTGCCCGCGCTTGAACCCGACCAGGGCCTCCATCCGCTGCGCCTGGCTGCGGTTGCCGTGGATGCGGGCGCAGGCCACCCCCTCTCTCGCCAGGAAGTCGGCCAGCCGATTGGCCCGGTGCTTCGTCCGCGTAAAGGCCAGGACGCTCTTGGCCGATCCCTGCCGCAGGAGTTCCAGCAGGAGATGGGACTTCAGCTCGTGCGGGACCGGGTAGGCCCGATGCGTGATCCCGGGCGCCGGGGCGGACTTCCGTTCGGTATTCAGGAAAACGGGATCCCGCAACATCTCTCTGGCCAGGTTCACGATGGGGACCGGCAGCGTCGCCGAGAACAACAGGGTCCGCCGCCGCCTGGGAAGCTGCTTGAGGATGCGGTCGATATCTGGCAGGAACCCCATATCGAGCATGCGATCCGCCTCATCCAGCACCAGGCACTCGATGCCGTCCAACCGTGCGTATGGATACTGCAGGTGATCGAGGAGGCGGCCGGGGGTGGCAATGAGGACGTCTACGCCCTTTCGGAAGGCCTGCTCCTGCGGCCCCATGGCGACACCCCCGTAGATCGCCGCGCCGGTGAGACCGGTGCTGCCTGCGAGGTCGCGGAGGTGCTCGGCGATCTGGACAGCCAGTTCCCGGGTGGGGACCACCACCAGCGCCCGCGTGGTCCCGCGGCGCTTCGGCAGAAGATCGTGGAGGATCGGCAGGAGGAACGCGGCGGTCTTCCCGCTGCCCGTCACGGCCGTGGCCAGGACGTCTCGGCCCTCCAAGAGCGGCGGAATCGCCGCCCGCTGGATCGGCGTCGGATGGTCGAATCCCATCTGCTGAGTGGCTAGTACCAGTTCTGCATGGAGTCCAAGTTCGGCAAACGACATCTGTGTCCCTGTGCTTTCCGCGGGCTCACGACGCCCGCGCACGGGTCGCGTGTGACCGCTGCTGTATCCGGCTTGGTTGAGTGTGAGGGAGTAACGGTGGGATCGCCGGAGAGACCGCCGTTCAGGCTCTGAGACCTGCCCTATGCTGCTCGTCCCGCTTCAGAGCCTCGACGTTTCCGGCTGCCGTTGCGGAATGTACATGCATGAAGGATACCACACGCAAGAGTATTCCCCAAGGGTTTTTCCATCCTCCAATCGCTGGGCGCCCACACCCCTGTGCTCAACACCCCCGAGAGCCTTTCGGCGGCTGATGTTATCTGGCGTCGAGCCGCGAGGGGGGCCCGCCGGGGTACGGGCTTCCCGCGAGCGTGGGCTCGGTCCCCCGTGGGAAGTACTCGAGCACCGCGTCCGGCTCGTAGGGCAGCGTCGGTGCGCCGGTATAATAATTGACGTAGAGCGGGACGACCCCTTTTGGCACGGGGAAATCTTCGAGCGGGGCATTGCGGAGTATCGTGCGCATGAAGTCGGTCCAGATCGGCACCGCGAGGTGGGCGCTGGTCGCATACGGCCCTAGTGTTCGCATGGCGTCGTACCCGATCCAGACCCCCGCGACGAGGGACGGCGTGAAGCCGACGAACCAGACATCCGTCGAGTCGTCGGTCGTGCCCGTCTTGGCCGCGATCGGCCGCTCGAGCACCTTGGCCCGCTTCCCCGTGCCCCGTTCAACCACGCCTTTTAACACGTGGGTGAGGACGTAGGCGGTCTCCGGCCGGAGGACCGGCTGGGGATCGGGGTAGCGCTCCTCGAGGACCGCGCCCTTGCTGTCCAGGACCTTGGCGACCGCGTGGGGCTCGACCCGGAATCCCCCGGCTGCGAAGACCCCGTAGGCCGACACCATATCGAGGAGGCTCACTTCCGAGGCTCCCAGGGCGAGCGCGTACTCCGGCCGCAGGTGGCTCTTGATCCCGAGCCGGTGGGCCATGCGAATCACCGGATGGACTCCCACGTGCTCGATGAGCTTCACGGCGATGACGTTGATGGACAGTTCCAGGCCTTGACGGAGGGTGACGGGGCCTCGGTATATCTTCTCGTAGTTTTCAGGGGTCCATTCGGACGGGCGGCCGTTCACGACGATCGGGTAGCTCACCGGGCTGTCCTCGAAGATGGTCGCCGGGGTGAGGCCTGCGTCGAAGGCGGTTGCGTAGACGAAGGGCTTGAAGGCCGAGCCGGGCTGCCGCCGGGCTTGTGTCGCCCGATTGAACTTGCTCTGCTGGAAGTCGAATCCCCCGACCATGGCCTTAATGGTGCCCTGGCGGGGATCGAGGACGACGACGGCCCCTTCGACCTCCGGTTGCGGTGCCAGGGTCAGTTCGAGTCGGTCTCCGTCCACCGTGACGACCTGGACGAGGAGCTGATCCCCGGCCTTGACCATCTGCTCCAGGGGGGCGAGGCCCTTCGCCCTGAGCGCCGCCAGCCGGATCTCGACTTCCTGCTGGCCGACGCGCACCCGCAGGACCTCGCGGGTGAGCCCCGTGACGGTGGCCTCCAGGATCTCGCCTACCTGGACCTGTCGCGGGGCCGACGGTCGACCCGCCTGGACGGAGGGTCGGAGCCGAAGCCCCTGCTCCTTCCGCAGCTCGAGGAGTCCGCGCTTGAGGGTCTGTTCCGCCGCCTCCTGCATCGCGATGTTCAGCGTGGTGTAGACCTTCAACCCGCGGTGGTACACGGCGTACGTCCCGTACCTCTCCTCGAGGTACTGGCGGACGTTTTCCACGAAGTGGGAGGCGACCTCTTTGGCCTGGGTGTAGGCCGTCGGATCGAAGGGAACGCTGCTGGCGAGTTCGGCCTGGTCGTCCGTGATGAATCGCTCCTCCACCATCCGCTGCAACACATGATGCCGGCGCCTGCGGGCGCGCTCGGGATCAATGACGGGGGAGTAATTGTTCGGCGCGCGGGGCAGACCGGCCAGCATGGCCGCCTCGGCCAGGTTCAGGTCATGGACGGACTTCTTGAAGTAGGTCTGCGCCGCTGCCTCGATGCCGTAGGCGCCGTGGCCGAAGTAAATCTGATTGAAGTACAGCTCCAGGATCTTGTCCTTGTCGTAGCTTCGCTCGATCTTTACGGTGAGCAGGGCCTCCTTCATCTTCCGGGAGAGACTCTTCTCCGGGGTGAAGAAGAGGACCTTGGCCAGTTGCTGGGTGATCGTGCTCCCTCCTTCGGCCAGGCAGAGGCATTTCAGGTTCGACCACAAGGCGCGGAGGATGCCCCACGGGTCTAGGCCGAGGTGGCGGTAGAAGCGACTGTCCTCGACGGCAATGAGGGCATCGCGAAGGAGCTGGGGGATCTCGGCCAGCGGCGCAAGGATGCGCCGCTGCTCATAGAAAGTGGCGAAGGGCTTTCCCTGATCGTCGTACAGGGTAGTGATGAGGCTCGGCTGGTACTCCTCGAGGACGTCGAGGGAGGGCAGGTCCCGCATGTAGGCGGCCACCACTCCCCCGACGATCCCCGTCCCGACGACGGCGACGACCAGGATCGCTGGGAAGAGGCCTGTGGGGAATCGTTCGCGCAGGAATTCAATTATCGCTTTCACTGATCATCGCCCTTGGAAAGCGCCACGTTGAAGGGTATTATACCAGAGCGAGGAGTCCGTCGGGAGAGTTTTCCTCAGACCACCATCTTCGAGGCCTCCGAGGGGGGGCGGCATGACGGCACGGCGCGCGCCGGAAGAGCAACTGGCCATCCTCACCTCCCGAACCGTCGACGTCATCAGTCGGGAGGAGCTGCTGCGGAAGCTCACGCGGAGCGATCGACCGCTCACCGTGAAACTGGGGATGGATCCGACCGCCCCGGATCTCCACCTGGGTCACTCCGTGGTCCTGCACAAGCTCCGGCAGTTCCAGGAGCTCGGGCACGAGGTGATCTTCCTGGTGGGCGACTTCACGGGAATGATCGGGGATCCGTCGGGCCGCTCGGAGACGCGCAAGCCTCTCACGGCGGACGAGGTGGCGCAGAACGCGGAGACCTACAAGCGGCAGATATTCAAGATCCTCGATCCGGGACGAACGCGGGTCGAGTTCAACAGCAAGTGGCTGCGGCCGATGGCGGGCGAAGACCTCATCGGTCTGGCGTCGCGCTATACCGTCGCGCGGATGCTCGAGCGGGACGACTTTCAGCATCGGTACCGAAAGGGTCTTCCGATCAGCATCCACGAATTCCTCTACCCGCTGATCCAGGGGTACGACTCGGTGGTGCTGCGGGCGGATGTGGAGCTCGGGGGGACCGACCAAAAATTCAATCTGCTGGTGGGCCGGGAGCTACAAAGGGACTTTGGTCAGGAACCCCAGGTGATTATGACGGTGCCGATCCTGGAGGGACTGGATGGGGTCCAGAAGATGTCCAAGAGCCTGGGGAACGCTATCGGAATCGAAGAGCCGGCGAAGCAGATTTACGGCAAGGTGATGTCGATTCCGGACAGCCTGCTCGTGCGATACTACGAGCTGGCCAGCCCCCTCGGCGCCGAGGAGGTCGACAGGGTTCGGCAGGACCTCAAGACAGGGTCGCTCCATCCTCGAGACGCGAAGGCCACCCTCGCGAAAGTCCTCGTGACGCTTTACCATGGGCCCGAGGCGGCCGAGAAGGCCGCCGCGGAGTTCGATTTGATCTTTAGGGATAAGGCCCTACCGGACGAGGTAGAAGTCGCAGAGATCCCTGTAGAGGAGCTCGGTGGCTCCAAGACTGGATCGATAATCCCTTCGCTTCCGATCGTCCTCACCTCCTGTGGACTCACCCCGTCGAATTCCGAGGCGCGTCGCCTGATCCGGCAAGGGGCGGTCGAGGTGGACGGAGAGCGTATAACTGATGTTGACTACGGGCTTTCGCCTGATCGGGAGCATCTGATTCGGGTCGGAAAGCACCGGTTCAAGAAGGTCCGGTTCCGGTAGGGAAAATTGCGGA
>Ga0214472_10006185_pt1:0-2500 | contig 12547 bp, 6 predicted proteins | sample RVTome_6_FD_207662 | JGI IMG/M metagenome (GOLD analysis project Ga0214472, IMG submission 207662) | Soil microbial communities from uranium-contaminated site in the Upper Colorado River Basin, Wyoming, United States - RVT140D175 | ecosystem: Environmental > Terrestrial > Soil >... | reverse complement strand
CCCCGAGGAAGAGAAATCAACCGAGATTCCCCCAGTAGCGGCGAGCGAAAAGGGAATAGCCCAAACCGTTCCGATGTTAAAGGCCGTATCCGTTGTCGGAGCGGGGTCGTGGGGTCACGCTGGGGTCCGGTACGGCGGATCCAGGGAGTGACAAACCTTCGTCCTAACCGAATAGCCTGGAAAGGCTGGCCGCAGAGGGTGAAAGCCCCGTAGGATAAAGGACGAAGGCTCCCCGGGCGGGATACCCAAGTACCACGGGACCCGAGAAATCCTGTGGGAATTTGGGGGGACCACCCTCCAAGGCTAAATACTCGCTGGTGACCGATAGTGCACTAGTACCGCGAGGGAAAGGTGAAAAGAACCCCTGTGAGGGGAGTGAAATAGAACCTGAAACCGCCTACTTACAAGCAGTCGGAGGGCTATGGTTCCGACTTCGGTCGGGACAACGCCTGACGGCGTGCCTTTTGCATAATGAGCCGGCGAGTTACTCTGTGCGGCAAGGTTAAGCCGCGAGGCGAAGCCGCAGCGAAAGCGAGTCCGAATAGGGCGTTCAGTCGTACGGAGTAGACCCGAATCCAGGTGAGCTACCCTTGGCCAGGCTGAAACGTGGGTAAAACCACATGGAGGGCCGAACCGGTGTTGGTTGAAAACAGCTCGGATGAGCTGAGGGTAGGAGTGAAAGGCCTATCAAACCTGGTGATAGCTGGTTCTCCCCGAAATAGCTTTAGGGCTAGCCTCGTACGGTCAGTGGTGGCGGTAGAGCACTGGATGGATTAGGGCCCTTACCCGGGTGCCGACCCCAACCAAACTCCGAATGCCATCAACTGTAGTGCGGGAGTCAGACTACGAGCGATAAGGTCCGTGGTCGAGAGGGAAACAGCCCAGACCGCCAGCTAAGGCCCCGAAATAGAGGCTAAGTGGGAAAGGATGTGTGGTCGCCCAGACAGCCAGGAGGTTGGCTTAGAGGCAGCCACCCTTTAAAGAGTGCGTAACAGCTCACTGGTCGAGTGGCCGCGCGCCGAAAATGTAACGGGGCTCAAGCCTCTTGCCGAAGCTGCGGATTCGGTGGATCTTCGGATCCATCGAGTGGTAGGGGAGCGTTCCGTACCGAGCGAAGGTGGACCGTAAGGACCGCTGGACGGTGCGGAAGTGATCATGCCGGCCCGAGTAGCGATAAGGCAGGTGAGAATCCTGCCCGCCGAAAGCCTAAGGGTTCCTGAGGAAGGGTCGTCCGCTCAGGGTTAGTCGGGTCCTAAGCCGAGGCCGAAAGGCGTAGGTGATGGACAACGGGTTAATATTCCCGTACCACCTGGCGGCGCTTAAGTCCCGAAGGGGGGACGCAGTAGGGTAAGCCAGCCCGCGATCGGATGTGCGGGTCTAAGCAGGTAGGAGGGCCTCGTAGGCAAATCCGCGAGGTCGTTACCTCCGAGACGTGATGGATACCTCCTCCGCGAGGAGGGGGGAATTGGCCCAACCACGCTGCCAAGAAAAACCTCTAGGGAGTCGTCGTCCGGTGCCCGTACCGCAAACCGACACAGGTAGGCAGGGAGAATATCCCAAGGCGCGCGAGAGAACACTCGCTAAGGAACTCGGCAAAATGGCCCCGTAACTTCGGGAGAAGGGGTGCCATGCTCCGGTGAGCGGACTTGCTTTGCGAGCCGGAGAAGGCCGCAGTGAAAAGGGCCAAGCGACTGTTTACTAAAAACACAGGTCTCTGCAAAGTCGCAAGACGATGTATAGGGACTGACGCCTGCCCGGTGCCGGAAGGTTAACAGGAGGGGTCATCCCGAGCAATCGGGGGACGCTCTGAATGGAAGCCCCGGTAAACGGCGGCCGTAACTATAACGGTCCTAAGGTAGCGAAATTCCTTGTCGGGTAAGTTCCGACCTGCACGAATGGCGTAACGACTTGGCCGCTGTCTCAGCGAGTGGCTCGGTGAAACTGTAGTACCGGTGAAGATGCCGGTTACCCGCGGCTAGACGGAAAGACCCCGTGGACCTTCACTGTAACCTGGCATTGAATTTTGGTGTGGTATGTGTAGGATAGGTGGGAGGCTTTGAAGCGGGGGCGCCAGCTCTCGTGGAGCCAACCTTGAAATACCACCCTTACGATACTGGGGTTCTAACCCAGGCCCGTCATCCGGGTCGGGGACCATGCCAGGCGGGCAGTTTGACTGGGGCGGTCGCCTCCTAAAATGTAACGGAGGCGCCCAAAGGTCCCCTCAGCACGGTCGGTAATCGTGCGTCGAGTGTAAAGGCACAAGGGGGCTTGACTGCGAGACCTACAAGTCAAGCAGGTGCGAAAGCAGGGCTTAGTGATCCGGCGGTTCCGTGTGGAAGGGCCGTCGCTCATCGGATAAAAGGTACCCCGGGGATAACAGGCTTATCTCCCCCAAGAGTCCACATCGACGGGGAGGTTTGGCACCTCGATGTCGGCTCATCGCATCCTGGGGCTGAAGCAGGTCCCAAGGGTTGGGCTGTTCGCCCATTAAAGCGGTACG
>Ga0214472_10006184_pt1 | contig 12548 bp, 12 predicted proteins | sample RVTome_6_FD_207662 | JGI IMG/M metagenome (GOLD analysis project Ga0214472, IMG submission 207662) | Soil microbial communities from uranium-contaminated site in the Upper Colorado River Basin, Wyoming, United States - RVT140D175 | ecosystem: Environmental > Terrestrial > Soil > Contaminated >... | reverse complement strand
GCGCACGCGCTCGCCGAGTGCGAGCCGGACGTTGGAACGGCCCGCGGCGATGCGGCCATGCTCGTCGGAGGGCCGCGAGTACTCGGCACCGGCCGGTTCGTGCACCGCCGGCAGGCCCGAGTCGAAGGCGATCGCCTTGAGCCCCGCATCCACGACCACGAAGTCGGGCTTGGCGGTGCTCATCACCGTGGCCAGCACGAACAGGGCGTGCTCGAACTCGTGCACCGGCGCTCCGTCCTCGTCGAGGTTCTTCGCGTAGTCCGCGTCCATGAACGCGTAGGACCCGCACTGCAGTTCGTTGTACACACCGCTCGCCGACTCGAAGCGGAAGGTGCCGGTGCCGGCGCCGGCGATGGTCTCGCAGACGAGTCCGGCCGCGTCGAGCGATGCGAGCGTGGTGCGCACGTGACCGGCGGCCGCGTCGATGGCGGCGCGACGCTCGGCAAAACCCCGGATGTGCTGTGCGCTGCCCTGGTAGGCCTGCAATCCGGCGAAACGCAATCCCGCGCTGCCGGCGACTTCGCGTGCCAGTGCCAGCACCGGCGCGCCGGCCGCCACGCCGCAGCGTCCGGCGCCCACGTCGACCTCCACCAGCACCGCGAGCTGCGCACCGGCGGCGACGGCGGCGACCGACAGCGCCTTCACGTTGTCGGCATGATCCACGCACACCCCCAGCCGCGCGCGGGTCGCGAGTTCGGCCAGCCGCGCCAGCTTGCGGCCGCCCACGACCTGATTGCTGACCAGCACGTCGGGAACGCCCGCGTCCACCAGCGCCTCGGCCTCGCTCACCTTCTGGCAGCACACCCCGACCGCGCCGAGCGCCATCTGGCGCTGCGCGATCGCCGCGCACTTGTGCGTCTTGGCGTGAGCACGCAGGCGTACTCCCGCAGCGTCGACCAGACGTGCCATGTGCGCGAGGTTGCGCTCGAAGGGATCCAGGTCGACCAGCAGCGCCGGTGTGTCGATCTGGTCCAGGGTCATTCCGGGTTCGGCGGGTGGGGCTTGCACGGCGGGCTCCTGCTCGGTCGGGGATCTGACGCTGGTACCTCTGCACGGAGATCTTGATGGCATCAGCGTGACGGGAAGCGTGCAGAGGTACTATGCCACGTCCGCACGCCTGTAAGGAGAGCGCACGTGATCGTCGAACAGATCTGGACCGGCAACGCCTACCGCAACTTCAACTATCTCATCGCCTGCCCTGAAAGCGGCGAGGCGCTGGCCATCGATCCGCTCGATCACAAGAAGTGCCTGGCGGCGGCGAAAGCGCGCGGCTTCGAGATCACCCAGATCCTCAACACCCACGAGCACGGCGACCACATCGGCGGCAACGGCCCGATGCGCGCCGCGACCGGCGCGCGCGTGCTCGCGCACGCCAACGCGCGCGGCAAGATCCCGGACCTGGATCGCGGCCTGGCCGCTGGCGACATCGTGGCGGTGGGCCGCAGCGTGGAGCTGGAGGTGCTGGACACGCCGGGCCACACGATGAGCCACGTGTGCCTGCTCTCGCACACCGACACGCCGGCCCTGTTCAGCGGCGATACCCTGTTCAACGCCGGCGCCGGCAACTGTCACAACGGCGGGCACCCCGACGAGCTGTACGACACCTTCGCCAGCCAGCTCGCGACGCTGCCCGAGTCGACCCGCATCTATCCCGGACACGATTACATCCTCAACAACCTGGCCTTCACGCTCGACCGCGAGCCCGACAATGCGCGCGCGGCGGCCCTGCACGAGGCATTGCAAGACCAGGATCCGGGCCAGGCGATGGTCACCTCGCTCGAGCTGGAGAAGGAGATCAACACCTTCTTCCGGCTGCGCAGCCCGAGCGTGATCGCGCATCTGCGCGCGGCATTCCCCGACCTGCCCGACGAGCCCGATCCGCGCACCGTGTTCCTGAAGCTGCGCGAACTCAGGAACTCGTGGTGAGCATGCCGCCGCGGCGCCGCGCGGTGCTGATGGTGGTCGACGGGCTGCGCGCCGATCAGCTCACGCCGCAGTTCGTGCCGGCGCTCGCCGGGCTGGCCGCACAATCGCGCCACTTCACGGCGCACCGCTCGGTGTTCCCCAGCGCCACCCGGGTCAACAGCGCATCGATCGCGACCGGCTGCTTTCCGGCGCGCCATGGCCTGCACGGCAATGCCATCGCGCTCGACGAGGGCGAGGGCCTGGTGGCGGTGTCGGTGGGACCGCCGGAGTTCCGCGAGCGCTGGCGGCGCGCGACCGGCCGCACCCTGCTCGCCCCCACCTTGAGCGAACGCCTGCGCGCGCACGGCGGCGCCGTGATCCATTCCAACTCATCGGCCGGCGCCGCACACATGCAGGATCCCGACGGACACGGCACGCTGTTTCACCGCAACGGCTCGCACCGCCCCGGTTTCGAGCCGATCACGGGCGACGAGCACCCTGAGGTGCAGTACGACGCCAGCGGCGATCGGGAGGTCACGCGACGCTTCGTGGAGTCCTTCGAGCACGACGCAGCCGTGGCACTGAACGTGCTGTGGATCTGTGAGCCGGATCACTCGCAGCACGCACTGGAACTGGGCTCGCCCGCACACCGCGAGGTGCTCGAGGCGGCCGACGCGTGCGTGGCGACGGTGCGCGATGCGGTCGCGCGCGTGCGCGCGCGCGGCGAGGAGGTCCTGTTCGTGACCTGCTCGGACCATGGCCACGAGACCGTGAGCGAGGTCGTACCGGTCACGCCGCTGCTGATCGAGGCGGGTCTGAAGGACGCGCCCGAGTCGCACGACGTCGTGCTCGCCTCGAGCGGCATGGGGGCACTGCTCTACCTGTCGCCGCAAGCGTGCGCGCGCCGCGACGCCATCGCCGACTGGCTCGCGAGCCAGTCCTGGTGCGAACGCGTGTACGCCGGCGCCGCACTGGCCGGGATCGGGCTGCCGGTCGACGGCGCGCTGCAGATCGCGTTCTCGATGGCCAAGCAGGACACGGCGAACCGCTTCGGCGTGCCCGGCGCGGGCGCCGTGGCAGCCGATCCGTTCATGAAATCCGATGCCCTCGGCCACGGTCAGCACGGCGGTCTGGGGCGCTACGAGACCCGGCCTTGCCTGGTGGTGTCCGGGCCGGGCGTACACACCGGGGTGTGTGAACGACCGACCCGGGCGGTGGACATCGCACCCACCATCCTCGACTTCCTGGGCGTTGCGCGCGGGGGTACCGACGGCACGGTGTTTCCGCTGCGCTGAAGCGGGCGGTGTCCGCGCATCGCGCCGCCGCGCCAGGGGGTGCCGGTGGAAGCCGGCGCATGGCTATAATCCGCCCCGCGGCCCCGACAATCACCACAGAGCCTCCCCCGATGAGCGGCAGCGGCCACGACAAGACCCAGGTGTTGAGCGGTCCGCCTGTGCTGGCAGCGCCGCAGGGCCCGCGCGCCATGTTGCACTGCGTGGACACCTCCGTGCTCAAGGACGGCAAAGGCGCCGAGATCGTTCTCGACGCGGAACCGGTCGGTGTGGGTCGCGGCGAGGAGAACACGGTGGCGCTGAACGCCCAAGGCGTCTCCCGGCTGCACGCGCGCGTGTTCCTCGATGACGGGGTGTGGCACGTCGAGGATCTCGGCAGCACCAACGGCACCCGCGTCAACAACTCCCGGATCGAACGCTGCGCCCTGAACGACGGCGACACCGTCGCCTTCGGACGCGTGTGCTACAAGTACCACGTCGCCCGCCCGAGGGCGGAACGGGCGGCAAGCAGCCACGACATCGACCTGGGCACGGACGAGAAGACGGTGATCATGCGCCCGGGGCAGTCCGCCGCGGCGCCACCGGCCGAGGCGGCGGCCGAACCGGTTGCCGCGCGTCCGGCGGTCGCGCGTTCGGCGGCCGACACCGGATCGCACGCACGGGTCAAGCCGGGCGCAGCGAAGGACTCGAACAGCACGGCCTGGCTGCTGCTCGTGCTCGCGGCGGCGGCCGTGGTCGCCGGCGGCGCCTACGCGCTGGGTTTCATCTAGAACTTCTGCACAGGCAGAGTTTCCGCAGGCCAGGGTCGGCCCGCCGGCGAATCGCCACCCGCGGCCGGCGCCGGCATCAGTGCCGCACGCAGTCCGCCGGCCCCTCACCGCCGGCCGCCATCCGCGTCACGGCCATCAAATCGCGCGCGCGCGCGGCGGTATCCGGCGCCTCGACCAGCAGTTGCTTCTCCTCTGGCGTCAGCGGCAGGTGCATGGCGAGGAAATCCACCATGTGCTCGTCCGACATCTTCTCCAGCGCATCCCAGTCGACGCGTATGCCATTGCTGTCCAGGTAGCCGTCCAGTGCACCGCGGAACTCGCCGCGATCCAGCACGAAGCCGCCGGGCGCCGCGAGATCCGCGGCAAACGGAGCCCAGATGGGACGCACGCGCCGGTAACCGCGGTGCAGCGGCAGTTCTTCCCCGAGCCGGAAGCGGCACACGCCCTGCAGGCTGATCAGCAGCCGCCCGTCACCGGTCTCGTTGAAGGCGACGATGCGCCCGGCACAACCGATCGCATAGGTCGGTACCGGCTCGTCCGGCGCCGCCGCGGCGGCGGGCTGCACCATTCCGATCAGGCGCCCGGCGCCCAGTGCGTCGAGGATCATGTTGATGTAACGCGGTTCGAAGATGTTCAGCGGCAGCTGGGTACGCGGCAACAGCGTCGCGCCCGCCAGCGGGAAGATCGCGAGCAGCTCGGGCAAGGCGTCCACCGATCCCGGCTCGAAGGGGTTGTCACTCATGGCTGGACCACGCGCCGATTGAATCAGGGCACGCTACACGCGACGCGCGACGCGCGCCGCCGGTGCCCGGCCCTGCCGTCCTTGCGCGTGCCCGTGGCGGCGCCGCGGGCACCGCGAGAGCTTTGCTTATCGACCGCCCAACCGGTAACTTGCCTCGCCTTGCAAACCGCAAATGGAGCACACAGGTGGACGAGAAGATCTTCGACGAGGGCATGGCAATCCGGCGCGAAGTGCTGGGCGCGGCGTACGTGGACAATGCGATGAAGAACGCCGACGACTTCAACAAGGACTTCCAGCAGTTCGTGACCGAGTACTGCTGGGGCGCGTGCTGGGGACGCGGCGCGCTGGACCGCAAGCAACGCTCGCTGATCAACATCAGCATGCTGGCGGCGATGGGGCGCTGGGAGGAGTTCGAGCTGCATTTCAACGGCGCGCTCAACAACGGCTGCTCGCACGACGAAATCAAGGATGCCCTGTTCCACGTGGCCGTGTATGCCGGTATCCCGGCAGGCGTGTCGGCGTTCAAGAACGCACGGCGCATCCTCAAGGAACGCGAGGCGAAGGGCTGAAGCGATGAGCACCAACACCCTCGGATTCATAGGCCTCGGCAACATGGGCGGCCCGATCGCCGGCAACCTCGCCGCGAAGGGCCACGACGTGCTGTGTTTCGACGCCTCGGGCACACAGCAGCGGGCGCACCCCAAAGCCACCTGCGCAGGCAGCACCGCCAATGTCGCGGCCGTCGCCGGTACCGTGTTCCTGAGCCTGCCCGACGGCAAGGCCGTCGCGTCGGTGCTCGAGGAGATCATCGCCGCGCCCGGCCGCACCACGCGGCTGGTGGTCGACACCTCCACCATCGGCATCGAATGGGCGCGAAAGAACGCCGAGCGCGCGCGCGAAGCGGGCGTGGAGTACCTGGATGCACCGGTGTCCGGCGGCGCCATCGGCGCCCAGAAAGGCACCATCGCCGTGATGTGCTCAGGCCGCACCGAGACCATCGACGCGCTGCGCCCGGTGATGCTCGACTTCGGCGCGCACGTGTTCCAGGTCGGCACCGAGCCGGGCCAGGCACAGGCGATGAAGGTACTGAACAACTTCCTGTCGGCCACTGCGATGGTCGCCACCGCGGAGGCGATCGCGTTCGGCGTGCAGCAGGGCCTGGACATGAAGACCATGCTCGACGTGATCAACGTGTCCAGCGGGCAGAACACCGCGAGCCGCGACAAGTTCCCGCAGCGCGTCCTGACCGAGACCTACGATGCCGGATTTCGCGTCGAGCAGATCCACAAGGATCTGAGCCTGTACGAGCAGGCGGCACAGGCCGCTGGCGCGGCGCACCCGGTGAGCCCCGCCATCATCGCGATGTGGCGCAAGCTGGACGCGCTCGACGGCAAGCGTGACATCACGCAGATCTATCCGTTCGTGCGCGATCGGGACTACGAAGACCGATAGTGCGCGTCGTGGTCTGCGGCGGCGGGGTGATCGGCGCGGCCGTCGCCTATTACCTGTCGCGCCGCGGCGTGGGCGCGACCGTGGTCGAGCGCAGCGCCGTCGCCTGCGCGGCATCGGGCAAATCCGGCGGCTTCATCGCGCGCGACTGGTGCGACGGTCAGCCGCAGGCGGCGCTGGCGCGGCTGAGCTTCGCGCTGCACGGCGAACTCGCGCAGGAGCTGGGCACGGATTACGGCTATCGTGCGTTGCAGACGCTGTCGGTGGCCGCATCGCAGCGGCGCGACGTGTCGGCCTACTCGCGCGCGCCGGTTCCCGACTGGCTGTCTCCGGCCTGTGCGGTGGCCGGCGTGATCGGCGACGAGACATCCACCGCTCAGGTGCACCCGGAGCGTTTCACCCGGGCGCTGATGGATGCCGCCGTCGCGCACGGCGCGCAGCTGCGCCACGGCTGCGTCGACGGCTTGTTGAGCAGCGCGGATGGCAGCGCGGTGCGCGGGGTGTCGGTGGATGCGCAGCCGCTGCACGCCGATGCCGTGGTGATCGCGATGGGACCGTGGTCGGACGCGTTCCGCGGCGCGCTGGGGCTGCCTGCCATCGGCGGGCTGAAAGGCTACAGCATCATCCTCGAGCCGCGCACGCCGGTACCGGCGCAGGCGCTGTTCGTCGACTACGAGAGCAGCAACGGCGATCGGCCCTCGCCCGAGATCGTGCCCAGGCCCGACGGCCGGGTCTGGCTGTGCGGGATGCCGGGCGACGACGCGCTGCCGGCCGACCCGGCCCGGGTGCGCGTGGACGCGACGGCCTGCGCGGAACTCGCGCGCATCGCCGCGCAGCTTTCGCCGGCCCTGGCGGGCGCGCGGATCGTCGCCAGGCAGGCCTGCTACCGCCCCATCTGCGCCGATGCGATGCCGCTGATCGGTCGCGCACCGGCCGGTGAAGGCGCGTTCGTCGCCACCGCCCACAACTGCTGGGGCATGCTCAACGCACCCGCCACGGGCCTGGCGATGAGCGAGCTGCTGCTCGACGGCGCCGCGGCCTGCGTCGATCTCGCGCCGCTGGATCCGACACGCCGGTGACGGCTGCGCTGGCCATCGGGCTCGAGCAGGTGCAGGCCGCACACGCGCGTATCCGCGGCGCGGTACGGCGCACGCCATGCGTGCGCGCGCGCTTGCTGTGCGAGGATGCGATGCCGGACGCGACGCTCAGCCTGAAGCTCGAATGCCTGCAGGTCTCGGGCTCGTTCAAGGCGCGCGGGGCCTGCCACAAGGTCGGCACCCTGGCTGCGGATGCGCTGGGACGCGGACTGGTGACCGCATCGGGCGGCAACCACGGCCTCGGCGTGGCCTACGCAGGCTGGCGCGCGAGGATCCCGGTGCGGGTGTACCTGCCGCGCTCGACGCCGGCCGCCAAATCGCAGCGACTGCAGCGCTGGGGCGCGCGCATCGTGCATCACGGCGAGGTGTGGGACGATGCCAACGAGGCCGCCGTCGCCGCTGCGCGCAGCGAAGGCCTCGCCTACGTGCACCCGTTCGCCGACGCGGCCGTGATGGCGGGCCAGGGCACGGTGGGCCTGGAGATCCTCGCGCAGACGCGCGAGCTGGACACGGTGCTCGTCGCGATCGGTGGCGGCGGACTCATCAGCGGCATCGCCACGGCGGTGAAGGGATTGCGCCCGCAGGTGCGCGTGATCGGCGTGGAACCGGTCGGCGCGCCCACGCTGCGCGCGAGCATCGACGCCGGCCGCGTGGTCACGCTCGAGCGCATCAGCACGATGGCCGGCACGCTGGCACCGCGCACCAGCCACCCGGACAACCTCGCGATAATCCAGCGCCTGGTCGACGACATCGTGCTGGTCAGCGACGAGGAGATGCGCGAGGCCGCGCGCTGGTTGTGGTTCGAGATGGGTATCGCGGCGGAACTGTCCGCCGCGGCCGCGCTCGCGGCGCTGCGCACCCGACGCTACGCACCGCGCGCGGGGGAACGCGTGTGCGCACTGGTGTGCGGCGCGGGCACCGACGGGTTCACCTGAAGGCGCGTCGCGTCGGGCGTCGTGACGGTGCGGCCGCCGTCGGGGCGGCCCAGGATCGTGTTCAGGCCTCCAGATCGAGCCCGGCATAGCTGCGCCGGCTGTATACCAGCGGCACCCCCTGCCCCTCCCACGCCGCCACCACGCGCGCGATGAAGATGCGGTGCGTGCCTTCGGTGAGCATGTGATCGACCCTGCAGTCGAACGCGGCAACGGCATCCTCGAGCACCGGCGAGCCGGTCGCCAGCGTGCGCCAGCGCGCCACCGCGAAGCGATCGGGCAGCGCGACGATGCGCCCGGCGAAGGCCTCCGAGACGCGTTGCTGGCCGACCGCCAGCACGTTGAGGCAGAACACCCCGTTGTGCTCGATGGCCGTGGCGGCACCGCTGAGGTGGTGGATGCACGCGAGCAGCGACGGCGGCTCGGCGGTGACCGAACAGGCCGAACTCACGGTCACGCCTTCGCGGCCCGCGAGCCCGTCGGTGCAGACCACGTTCACGCCGTTGGCAGCGCGCGACATCGCACTGACGAAGAGATCGCGGGCGACCGGCTGCAGGTCCTCGATGGCCGAGGCGCGTCGTGAATGTGGCATGGACTCCAGCGCCGTGCGGGCGCGTCGCGGGCATACCGCAATGCTCCGACACGGCAGCGGAATTGTAAAATCCGCGCGCCCGCCGTCGCCGACCGAGGCGCGAACCGGCCGCTGACGGGCCGGGCTTTCACTGCTCTCGAGATGATCGCTGCCGCAGCGCTGGCATGCATCGTGCTTTGCATTGCTGCGAGGCATTGCAACCGAGGCGGCCGGGATCGTGATCATGTCCGAAGTGCACGGGGTTCGCGTCGCATTTCCTGGTGCGGGCGGCGGGCCGTACCGCGCTCATGGCGCGTGCAGGTGTCGCCGCAGCACGACAACGCGGGGCGCGCAGCGATGAACGACGAGGCAGACTTCGACGAGCCGGCGCAGACCGGACAGCACCCGCTGTACCAGGCCCACGAAGCCCGGCGCGGGTACCCGAGAGTGAAACTGCGCATGCCCGTGCAGATCGGCCTCGCGGGCGGGCGCGTGGTCATCGCCCGCCTCTACACGCTGTCGGCGGACGGCATTCAGATCCGCTGCAGCCGGCCGACCGCGGCCAGCATCCTGCCCGATTCGTACCGTCTCGCCGCCGACACCGGTCCGCAGCTGCTGGTCGTCATGCGCCTGACGGCCGGCCGCGACACGCGCAGCCATGTCGTCCGTTGCCGCGTGAGCTATGCGCTGCCGGAGAGCACCGACGAGGTGATCATGGGGCTCGCGTTCCTGGAACTGTTGCCCGAACAGCGCGAGGCCGTCGACGCGATGCTCGCGGCCAGCCTGGAGCCGCGCGGCTGAGCCGATGCGCCGGATCGTCGTCGAAGTGCACCGCGTAGTCGTTCACTGCTCGTACAGCCACTCGATGAGCGCATCCTGCACCTCGGTGCCGCTGCCGTACTGCACGCCCGGGTGGTTGTGCAGGCTGACCATCACGAGGTTGCGTCCGCGGCGGGTGCGCATGAAACCGCCGATGGCGCGCACCCCGTTGAGCAGTCCGGTCTTCATGTGTGCCTGTCCCTCGAGATCCGAGGCGCGGAAGCGCTTGCGCATCGTTCCGTCCAGCGCCGACAGCGGCAACGAACTGACGAACTCGGGCATGAAATTGCTGCGCCAGCTCGCCAGCAGCAACCGCGCCAGAGACAGCGCCGAGATCTGGCCATCGCGCGACAGCCCCGAGCCGTTGTCCACGCGCAACTCCGGCGCCTGTACGTCGTTCAGCAGCAGCCAGTCGGCGATCGCACGCCGGCCCTTCTCCTCGGTGCCCGGCGCACCGTAGGCGCGTGCGCCCAGTGCGAGCAGCAGGTTACGCGTCATCACGTTGTTGCTGAACTTGTTCATGTAGGTGATCAGCTCGGCCAGCGGGCGCGACAGCGCGCGGTGCAGCCGCACCGCATCGTCGGGTCGCAAGCCGGCGCGGCCGCTGCCGTCGATGCGCCCGCCCATCTCTTGCCACATCGGCTTGAACGCGCCGAACACGTAGGGCACGGGATCGGCCACCGCGCGCAGCAGCTCGTAGCTGCCGCAGGTGCCGGGGTACTTGCCGGAGAACACCACGCGCGGCTGCGGGCCCGTGCTCAGAACCTGCATGTCCACCTCGCGGTTGCGCCATGAGCACTTCTCGTTCGTGAGCTGCAGGCGGTTGTCCACCGCCAGCGTGGACATCGGCGGATCGGCCTCGATGCGCACGCGCGCCGCGTCCGGCTCGGGAAAGAACTTGAACGTGGTCGCGAAGAAGTTCACCAGCGAGGCGTGCGGCTGCACGTTGTAGGCGCGGTACGGCCGGCCATCAAAATCCCCACGGTACACGTCGGGCACGTCGAAGTGGCTGCCGTCGAGCACCAGGTCGCCGGTGACGTGCACGAGCCCGGCGTGGCGCAGATCCTTGAGCAGGCGCCAGAACGACTCCGTGACCAGGAATGGATCGCCATGGCCTTTCAGGTACAGGTTGCCCTCGAGGCGGCCCTTGACCGGCTGCCGGTCCGCGTAGACATCGGTGTAGAAGCGAAACGAGGGCCCGAGTTCGTGCATCGCCACCAGCGTGGTCACCAGCTTCATCACCGAGGCCGGATTGCGCGGGATCTGCGCGTTGACGGTCAGCAGCGGTGCGGATGCAGCGACGTCCTGCACGTACACGCTCAGGCCGTCCACGGGCAGCTTGTGCTTGTCGAGCACGGCCTGCACCGGCGCCGGCAGGCGGGTCAGCGGCGTGTCCGCGCGCGCCGCGCCGCACACACCGAGCACCGCGCTCAGCAGCACCGCCCCGATCCGGCGCATCCCTTTGCCTGGCCGCAGCACGTGCACGTCTGCTCCCGATGAGACACCTGAGAGGGTGTTTACCAATCACCAGCGCCTACTGCGACGCCCGGCGTGCGGCGATGATCCGCATCGCCGCGATGCCCTGCCCGCGATTCTATCGCAACACCGCATGCGCCTGCGGCAGTGCGAAAAAGCGGCGCGCGGTCCGCGTCGTCTCCGCGGCCAGGGCTTGCGCCGGCATGCCGGTGCACGCGGCGACCACGGCGAGAATGTGCACAAGGTGCATCGGCTCGTTGCGCCGGCTCTTCGGGCGCGGACGCAGATCGCGCGGCAACAGGTAGGGCGCATCGGTCTCGAGCATCAAGCGCGCGGCCGGGATCCGGCGCACCACCTCGCGCAGGTGATGTCCGCGCCGCTCATCGCAGATCCAGCCGGTGATGCCGATGTGCAAATCCAGTTCCAGGTACGCGTCGCACGCGCGCTCATCGCCGGTGAAGCAATGCACCACCGCCGCGCCCAGCTCGCTGCGATGCTCACGCACGATGGCGAGGAAACGTTCGAAGGCGTCACGCTCGTGCATGAACACCGGCTTGCCCAGCTGTGCGGCGATCTCGAGCTGGGCGTGGAATGCCCGCTCCTGGTCGGGGCGCGGCGAGAAGTCGCGATTGAAGTCGAGCCCGGCCTCGCCCACGGCGACGACCTGCGCTTGCGTGCACAGCTCGCGTATCGCCGCGGCCGTCGCCGCGTTCCAGTCGCGGGCCAGGTGCGGGTGCACGCCCGCCGTGGCGAACAGCCGGCCCGGCCGCGTGCGCGCCAGCGCGAGCGCGGCGGCGCTCTCGGCGGCGCTCGATCCGGTCACCACCAGCTGCGACACGCCCGCCCGCGCGGCGCGCTCGAGCACCTCGTGCAGGTCGTGGGCGAAGCATTCGTGGGTCAGGTTCGCGCCCACGTCGATGAGGTCTTGCAGCGCGGTGGCGAATGCAGGCGGTGTGGTATCGTCCATCGCGGAATTCTGGCGTGCGGTGCCACCGCACTCAAATTCCGACGGAGAGACTTCCATGAGTGACGCCCCCCTGGCGGCGCTGGTCACCGGCAGCGGACGCAACATCGGGCGTGCCATCGCGCTCGAGCTGGCCGCGCGCGGCATGCGCGTGGCCGTGCACGGTCACCGCAATCGCGACGCCGCCGAGGACACTGCCGCCGCGGTCCGCGACGCGGGCAGCGAGGCGGTCGTGGTCATGGGCGATCTCGGTGCGCGCGCCGATGTGGGCGACATCGCGGCGCGCGCGATCGCCGCGTTCGGCGGCATCGACGTGCTGGTGAACAATGCCGCCATCCGTCCGCAATGCGCACTCGAGGCTCTCGCCGAGGCAGACTGGCATCACGTGTTCGCGGTCAACCTGCACAGCGCCTTTCTGCTCACCCAGGCCTTCGTGCCCGCGATGAAGCGCAAGGGCTTCGGGCGCGTGCTGTACTTCACCGGCATGAACGCGATGCACGGCTATGTCGCGCGGCCCCATGTGTCGGCCTC
>Ga0214472_10006183_pt1 | contig 12549 bp, 14 predicted proteins | sample RVTome_6_FD_207662 | JGI IMG/M metagenome (GOLD analysis project Ga0214472, IMG submission 207662) | Soil microbial communities from uranium-contaminated site in the Upper Colorado River Basin, Wyoming, United States - RVT140D175 | ecosystem: Environmental > Terrestrial > Soil > Contaminated >... | reverse complement strand
ATGAGCCCTTTTCAGCACGGGGAGGTCTTCGTCACCGACGACGGCGCCGAGACGGACCTGGACCTGGGGCACTATGAGCGCTACACCTGCGCGACGCTCTCCAAAAAATCCAATTTCACCACCGGCCAGATCTACGATTCCGTCATCCGCAAGGAGCGCCGGGGCGACTATCTGGGCGGCACGGTTCAGGTCATCCCCCACATCACCAACGAGATCAAGGAGAAGATCCTCGAGAACACCCAGGGGGTGGACGTGGCCATCGTCGAGGTGGGCGGCACCGTGGGGGATATCGAGTCGCTTCCCTTTCTGGAGGCCATCCGCCAGTTCCGAGCCGATCGCGGCCGCGACAACGTCATCTACATCCATCTGACCCTGGTGCCCTACATCCCCACTGCGGGCGAGCTCAAGACCAAGCCCACCCAGCACAGCGTCAAGGAGCTGCGGGAGATCGGCATCCAGCCCGACATCCTGCTGTGCCGCTGCGACCGGGAAATCCCCCGGGACATGCGGGGCAAGATCGCCCTGTTCTGCAATGTGCCCGAGGAATGCGTCATCACCGCCCGGGACGTGAGCAACATCTACGAGGTGCCCCTCTCCCTGCACGAGGAAGGGCTGGATGAGCGCATCATCGACTGTTTGAACATCTGGACCAAGGCGCCGGATTTGAGCGGCTGGCAGCGCATCGTGAAGCGCGTGAAGGAGCCCGCCTCCCAGACCACCATCGCGGTGGTGGGCAAATACGTGGAGCTGACCGAGAGCTACAAGTCTCTTTCGGAGGCCCTCATCCACGGAGGCATCGCCAACGACTGCCGGGTGAACATCCGGTATGTGGATTCCGAGTCCATCGAGCGCCACGGCATCAACGACACCTTCAAGGGCGTCCACGGCATCCTGGTTCCCGGAGGCTTCGGCGAGCGGGGCAGCGAAGGCAAGATCGAGGCCATCCGCTACGCCCGGGAGCATCAGGTTCCCTTCTTCGGCATCTGCCTGGGAATGCAGATGGCCGTGGTGGAGTTCGCCAGAAACATCTGCGGCCTCAAGGACGCCTATTCCACCGAGTTCCGGGAGAAGGCCGAGCATCCCCTGATCCACATCATGGCGGGCCAGAAAAACCTGGATACCAAGGGCGGCACCATGCGCCTGGGGGCCTATCCCTGCAGCCTCAAGGAGAAAAGCCTGGCGCGCCGCATCTACGGCAGGACCGAGATTGACGAGCGCCACCGCCACCGTTTCGAGTTCAACAACGCCTACCGCAGCCGCCTGGAAGAGGCCGGTCTGACCTTCTCCGGCCTCAACCCCGAGCTGGATCTGGTGGAAATCGTCGAGCTGGCCGAGCATCCCTGGTTCCTGGCCTGCCAGTTCCACCCCGAATTCAAATCGCGCCCCATGGATCCCCATCCCCTGTTCGAATCTTTCGTCGGCGCAAGCCATAAACGCTCCCTGGAGGGCTGAATGGACGTCAAAGAAGTCAAGGTCGGTGAAGTCTGTTTCGGTGGAGGCGCCCCCCTGGCCCTCATCGCCGGGCCCTGCGCCATCGAGTCGGAGCAGCAGACCCTGGAGATCGCCGCTTATCTCAAGGAGCTCTGCGCCAATCTGGGCATCGCCCTGGTGTTCAAGGCCTCCTATGACAAGGCCAACCGCACCAGCGTCACCTCCTTCCGGGGACCCGGCATCGAGGAGGGGCTGCGCATCCTGGCCCGGGTGAAGAGCGATCTGGGGCTGCCGGTACTCTCGGACATCCACGACATCTCCCAGGTGCAGCCCGCCGCCGAGGTGCTCGACATCATCCAGATTCCCGCTTTTCTCTGCCGCCAGACCGATCTGCTGGTGGCGGCGGGCAACAGCGGCCGGGTGGTGAACGTGAAAAAGGGCCAGTTTCAGGCCCCCTGGGACATGACCAACGTGGTGGGCAAGATCGCCTCCACGGGCAACGACCGCATCCTGCTCACCGAGCGCGGAGCCAGCTTCGGGTACAACAATCTGGTCACGGACATGCGCTCCCTGGCCGTGATGCGCGCCACCGGCACGCCGGTGGTTTTCGACGCCACCCATTCGGTTCAGCTGCCCGGCGGGGCAGGGGGCTCTTCCGGGGGCCAGCGGGAGTTCGTCGCGGCCCTCTCCCGCGCCGCCGTGGCGGTGGGCATCGACGGCCTCTTCCTCGAAGTCCACCCCGACCCCGACAAGGCGCTCTGTGACGGGCCCAACTCCATCCCCTTGAAGCAGCTGGGCGGGCTTCTTCGGATCCTGATGGGCATCGACGCCCTGGTGAAGCAGGAGGTTTCGGCATGACCCGGATGCTCGAAGCGGCCAAGCGGGTCCTTCGGATCGAGGCCGACGCCGTGCTGGCACTGGAGAGCCGCCTGGACGGTGAGTTCACCCGCGCCGTGGAGCTCATCCTGGAGTGTCCGGGGCGGGTGGTGATCAGCGGCATGGGCAAGTCTGGGCTGATCTGCCAGAAGATCGCCTCGACCATGGCCTCGACGGGCACGCCCTCTTTTTTCCTTCATCCCGCAGAAGGCGTCCATGGCGATCTGGGGATGCTCATGAAGGGCGACGTGGTGGTGGCCGTTTCCAATTCGGGTGAGACCGAGGAGATCACCCGCATCCTGCCCATCATCAAACGCATGGGCCTGCGCCTCATCGGCATGAGCGGCAATCCCTCGAGCACCCTGGCCCGGGCCAGCGACGTCTTTCTCGACATCTCCATCAAGGAGGAGGCCTGCCCCCTGGGGCTGGCCCCCACGGCCAGCACCACGGCCACCCTGGCCATGGGCGATGCCCTGGCCGTGACGCTGTTGCTCCAGCGGGGATTCAAGGAGGAGGATTTCGCCCTCTTTCATCCCGGCGGCGCCCTGGGGAGGCGTCTGTTGCTGCGGGTGGAGGACATGATGCACCGCGGCGCCGACATCCCGCTGGTTGCCGTGGGGACTTCGGTGAAAGACGCCCTCTTCGAGATTACCGCCAAGAAGCTGGGGGTGACCGGGGTGGTGGACGAGCAGAATCGACTTCTGGGCGTGTTTACGGACGGCGATCTCCGCCGAGGCCTGGAGAAGAGCCTGGATGTCCTCAATCTGCCCATCGAAGATCTGATGAACCGCGCTCCCAAGCGTATCCTGAGCACCAACCTCGCCGCCAAGGCGCTTCAGGTCATGGAGACCTACAGCATCACCTCTCTGTTCGTCTTCGAGGAGGAGCAGAGCCCGATTCCCGTGGGGGTCGTGCACATGCACGATCTGCTGAAGGCCGGGGTGGTCTGATGCAGGAGCGGCTGAAAAAAATCAAGATTGTCCTGATGGATGTGGACGGGGTGCTCACCGACGGGCGCATCGTGTACGATAACCAGGGCAACGAGCTGAAATTCTTCGACGTCAAGGACGGTCACGGCCTGAAGCTGCTTCAGAGGGCGGGTTATCGCATCGGCATCATCACCGGGCGCCAGTCCCTTTTGGTGGAGAGGAGGGCGCAGGAGCTGGGTGCGGAATTCCTCTTCCAGGGCGTCAAGGACAAGGCGGTTCCCTTCCGGCGGATTCTGGAAGAGCAGCAGTGCCGCGAGGAGGAGATCGCCTACATCGGCGATGATCTCATCGACCTGCCCGTACTGCTGCGGGCCGGCGTGGCCGTGGCAGTGTCCGACGCGGTGGATGAGGTGAAGGCCGCCGCGCACTATGTGACCAGCCGTCCGGGCGGCCGAGGGGCGGTTCGGGAGTTTTGCGATCTGCTTCTCAAGGCCGCAGGACGCTGGGAGCAGGTGACGGACCGATATTTCAACCGCGCAATACAATAAATGTGCCATCGATTTAATCTTTCCTTCCTTCCCGGCCGTCCGAAGTGTTACATTGAAGCGAAGTTTGCAGAAGGGAAACGCTGATGAGAATCCTTCTGGGACTGTCGTTGCTTGCGGTCTGCGCCTTCCTTCTCGTCTCGCTTTTTCGCAATTATGTCGGCGCACCGGAATCCTCGACTGTGGATGCCCTTTTATCCGCAGAGGCGGATTTTGCGCTGAAGCGCCTGAGCTATACCGAAACGCAGGGGCAGCAGCGCCAGTGGACCCTTGAGGCGGTCAATGCGAAGTATGACAATGATTCGGAGACGGCAAGGCTGGAGGACGTTTCCCTCACCCTGTTTCGGTCCGATGCGCAAGGCGGCGATCTGATGCTGAGCTCGCAAAGCGGCCAATTCGACCGCAGCAGCAAGCTCGTCGAGCTCCAGGGGGATGTGCGTATTCTGCAGCACGGCACGGGGTATCTCCTGCAAACGGATCGCCTTCTGTATGATGCGGAAACAAGGGTCGTTTACAACGAGCAGCCGGTGCAGTTTGAGGCGGGGAAGCTCAAGGCCCGGGGGGTTGGGCTCCGGTTCGATTACATCCAATCCCGTCTCCTGCTTCAGGACAAGGTTGAAGCCGTTTTCACTGTCGATTAATCGATTTGGGAGGACTTGAGGATGAAAGCTCTGCTGATTGCCTCAATCATTCATCTGCTCGTGCTGGTTGCCTGGTCGCAGGAGCCGGCCCAGGCCCCCTTGCGGATCACCTCGGACCGTTTGGAGATTCTCGGCACCGAAGGCAAGGCCGAATTTTCCGGCGATGTGGTGGCCAGGCGCGATGATGTGGTTCTTTATGCGGCTAAGATGGATGTTTACTATCACCCCGAAACCCGGGCGCTTGAGCGTATCGAAGCCAGCGGAGATGTCCGGGTGGTGCAGGCGGAGCGCGTGGCCACGGCGAAAAGTGCCGTCTACGAGGTTAGTGGGCGGAAGATTCTCCTGACCGGAGACGCCCGCGTGAACCGGGGCGCGGATTTTATCGAAGGGGAGCAGATCGAGCTTTATCTCGACGAAGAGCGCAGTCTGGTCAAGGGCAATCAGGGACAGCGGGTCAACGCCGTCTTCCAGAGCCTTGAGGAGCCCGCGAAGTGACGCATCAGCTGGAGGCCAGGGGGCTCAGAAAGGGCTTCAAGGGGCGCCAGGTGGTCCGAGACGTGGATCTTCAGGTTCGCTCCGGAGAAGTGGTGGGTCTTCTCGGCCCCAATGGAGCCGGCAAGACGACTTCGTTCTATATGGTGGTGGGGCTGACCCGTCCCGATGCGGGAGAAGTCTTTCTCGACGGGCGGAATATCTCGGACTTTCCCATGTTCCGCAGGGCCCGGGCCGGGATTTCCTATCTGCCTCAGGAGGCGTCGATTTTCCGGAAATTGACCGTGGAGCAGAATCTGCTGGCCGTTCTTGAGGGCACGGAGCTCTCCCGCTCTCAGCAGCGGGCCCGTAAGGATGAGTTGCTGGAGGAATTCCATATCACCCATATCGCCCGCTCCAAGGGCTACGCCCTCTCGGGCGGCGAGCGCAGGCGGGTGGAGATCGCGAGGGCTTTGGTGCTGGATCCCGCCTTCATTCTTCTGGATGAACCCTTCGCAGGCATCGATCCCATCGCGGTGATGGATATCCAGCAGGTTATCCGGGAGCTGAAAGCCCGTGGAATCGGCGTTTTGATCAGCGACCACAACGTTCGCGAAACCCTTGGCGTTTGCGATAAAGCATATATTCTTAACGAAGGAACCGTGCTGGAGTGCGGGACTCCTGTCCAGATCGCAGCGAGTGAACGGGCCCGGAAGATTTATCTGGGTGATTCGTTTCGCCTCTGATTCTTATCGACGCTGAAAGTTTTTATCGATGGCACTTGAACTCAGACAATCGCTTAAACTGACCCAGCAGCTGGTCATGACACCTCAGCTGCAGCAGGCGATCAAGCTTCTGCAGATGTCGCGCATGGAGCTTATTGAGCAGGTCCGCGAAGAGATGGAGGAAAACCCCATTCTTGAAGAGGGGATGGAGGAGCAGGAGGAGAGAGCGAGTCAGGAGGAAACGGTCGAAGTCTCTTCACCGGAGCAGGATGGGGTCGCCGAGGTGGATGGCAGCAGGGAGAGCCTGCCTGAGATCGATTGGCAGAGTTACCTTGACAGCTACAGCCTGGGCGGAAGTGCCGGCGACTTTTATGAGGAAACCGAGGAGCGCCCCTCATTCGAGAGCCTGCTGACCAAGAAGGGCAGTTTGACGGATCATCTCGCTTGGCAGCTCGGGATGTTGCGCCTCGATGAGGATCTGCGGCGCTGCTGCGCCGAAGTCATCGGAAATCTGGATGAAAAGGGCTTTCTGGTCGCAACGCTGGAAGAAATCGGTTCCGCTTGCAATCTGGCGACCGGATGCGTGGAGAAGGCTCTCGGCACCGTACAGGGCTTCGAGCCGGCAGGGGTGGCTGCCCGTAATCTTCAGGAGTGCCTGCTCATTCAGGCCCGACGCCTGGATATGGGGGGCACCGTTGTCGAGGAAATCCTCCGCGATCATATCGACTTCCTGGAAAACAAGAATTACCAGCCCATTGCCCGGAAACTGGGCCTGAGCCTGGATGAGGTCTTCGCCGCCATCAAGATTATCTCCTCGCTGGATCCGAGACCCGGGGCGGCGTTCAACCAGGAAGACGCCCATTACATCATCCCGGACATTTTCATTCACAGGGTAAGCGGCGAATATGTCGTGACCCTTAACGACGAGGGCCTGCCCCATCTGCGGATCAATTCCTTCTACCGCAGTTATCTGAGCAACAAATCCGATGTGGACAAGCAGGCCGGCGAATACATCCAGGACAAAGTCCGAAGCGCGCTCTGGCTGATCAAGAGCATTCATCAGCGCCAGCGCACCATCTACAAGGTGACCAAGAGTATCGTGAAGTTTCAGCGGGAGTTTCTGGATCAGGGGATCGAATACCTCAAGCCTCTGGTGCTTCGGGATGTGGCCGAAGATATCCAGATGCATGAGTCGACCATCAGCCGGGTGACAACCAACAAATATGTGCAGACTCCTCAGGGACTCTTTGAGTTGAAGTTTTTCTTTAACAGTGGTATCAGTACCGCAGACGGTGACGCCGTCGCTTCGGCCAGTGTCAAGAGCAAGATCAAGGAAATCATTGCGTCTGAGGACCCCCGCAAACCCTTGTCCGATCAGAAAATCGCCGACATGCTCAGCGAGAGCAATCTGGAGATTGCAAGGCGCACCGTGACCAAATATCGCGAGATGCTGGGAATCGGTTCATCGACGGAACGAAAGAGAATGTTTTAATCCCGCAGCCGGCGCTGCTCGGTTCGGGTATAATGGACCTGAAGGGTCCATGTTTGAGAAAATCAATCATCAGGAGGCACATACAATATGCAGATTGCCGTCACTTTCAGGCACATGGAATCCAGTTCGCCCGTTCGTAAATATGCTGAAGAGAAACTCGACCGCCTGAAGAAGTACATCGAGGAGCCCATCGATGCTCAGGTGGTTCTTTCCGTCGAGAAAAAGATTCGCCACAACGTAGAAGTCACTATCGTGGCCAAAGGCATAACCATCAAGGGCTCGGAAGAGTCCGCCGACATGTATGCCTCCATCGACGCCGTTGTGGACAAGCTTGAGCGTCAGCTCAAGCGCTACAAGGAAAAAATCAAGCGTCACAGCCCCAGCACCAAGCAGGGGCGCCAAGTGGCCAAGACCATTTTCGCGGCAGAAAGCCTCGAAGAGATGGACACCCAGCCCGTCATCATCCGCAGCCACAGCTTCTCTGTGAAGCCCATGTCGGTGGAAGAGGCCGCCATGCAGATGGATCTGATGAACAAGGAGTTCATGGTGTTCACCGATTCGACAACCGAAGAGGTCAATGTGGTCTATCGTCGCAAGGACGGCAACTACGGCCTGATTGCGCCTGAGCAATAAGCGTTGTCGACGCGCTCGTTTCCGGGGCAGGGCAATTTTGCCCTGCCCCGGTCTGTTTGACTTGAAACCCGAAGCCGTGCAGAAGTTGATATGAAGATTTCCGAACTCTTGAAATCAGGCACCGTCGTTTCCGATTTGCGCTCCAGCTCCAAGGCCTCGGTACTGACGGAAATGACCGAAGCTCTCCATCAGAAGCATCCCGAACTCAGCAAGAGCACCGTGCTCAATGTTCTGCAGGAGCGCGAGCGCTTAGGCAGTACCGGGATCGGCGAAGGAGTCGCAATCCCCCATGGGAAGCTTGCCAATATCGATGAGCTTCTGCTTTGTTTCGGCCGGAGCCGAGAGGGTGTGGAGTTCGACTCCATCGACGGCAAGCCCGCGCATCTTTTTTTCCTTCTCATCGCTCCGGAGGATTCGGTCGGGATCCACCTCAAGACCCTTGCAAGAATTTCCAAGCTTCTCAAGGAATCCCGGGTTCGCAGCCGGTTGTTGGCCGCAAAGGATTCCGACGAGATCTTTTCGCTGATCGTCGAAGAAGAAGAGCATCTCTAAGCCTGCGAGGGACGATGGCCGGGTTAAGTGTCAGGGAGATTCTTGAAGAAAAAGAAGCCGGCCTTGAGCTCAGCCTGGTTGCGGGCGGAGGCGGTCTCGACAAGCGGGTCACCATCCCCCGGATTCAGAAGCCTGGGCTGGCGCTGGCCGGATATCTCTCAAGCCTCCATCCTGATCGCATACAAATCCTGGGGTCCACGGAGCTCAGTTACCTGGCTCAGTTGGAGGATGAAGAAGCTCTCTCCCATGTCAAGGACCTCTGTTCTCTCAATATTTCCTGTCTGATCGTCACCAAGGGGCAGCAGATTCCCGTGCTCCTTGCCCGCGAAGCCGATTCGCGCAATATCCCCCTCCTGGTAACACCCCTGCAAAGCTCGGTTTTTATTTCCCTGATTACCCGCTTTCTCGAAGAGCGACTGCTCCCGAGCACGACCATCCATGGGGTTTTGGTGGACGTCCTCGGGGTGGGGGTGTTGATCAAGGGCAAGAGCGGCGTCGGCAAGAGCGAATGCGCCCTCGAACTCGTGCTTCGGGGGCATCGGCTGGTGGCCGATGACGTGGTCAAGGTCCGGCTGAAGCTGCCCGCGGTTCTTTTCGGAGAAGGGATGGATCTCGCCCATTACCACATGGAAATCCGGGGACTCGGCATCATCAACATCAAGCATCTTTTCGGGGTGGCCGCCATTCGGGAGCGCAAGAAAATCGATCTGGTGGTCGAGCTGGTCGAATGGGATAACAATCTGGCCTATGATCGCCTGGGTGTTGATGAGGAAAAATTCAATCTTTTGGGCATCGAAATCCCTTTGCTGAGGATTCCGGTACGCCCGGGACGCAATATGAGCAGCATCGTCGAAGTTGCGGCGCGCAATCAGCTGCTTAAAGAGATGGGATACAACAGCGCCATCGAATTTCAGGACAGATTGGAGAAGCGCATGGCCGAAACGGCCCACCTCCATGCTCATGCCATTATCGGGGACAACCTGGAATGACCCCTGTTCGGGTGCTGATCATGACGGGGCTCTCCGGCTCCGGTAAAAGTACCGCTGCAAGAGCGTTGGAGGATCAGGGTTTTTTCGTTGTCGACAACCTGCCCCTGCCGTTGTTCTCTGAGCTGCTGGAGCTTGTCAGTAAGCAGGAGTTTCGTCACAAAGGTGTCGTCCTGGTGACGGATGCTCGTAATTTCGATTTTCCCTCCGGCTATGAGAAGACTTTCGGGGAGCTTCGCGCTCAGGGCTATTCCCCGGAAATTTACTTCCTGGATGCCTCGGACGAATTTCTTATCCGCCGGTTCTCCGAGACCAGGCGGCGCCATCCCCTGGAGGCGCAATCCGGCATCCCAGGGGCCATTCTTCGTGAACGTCAGCTGTTGATTCCGCTGCGCGCCGAAGCCACCCGGGTGTTCGACACGACGGGGCTCTCGCCCCATCAGCTCAAGCATCTGGTCCAGGAAGCGGTGCTGGGGAAGCAAAGCCTCCAGACCATGAGTGTTCGAATCCAGTCTTTCGGCTTTCGATACGGCGTTCCGCAGGAATCGGACACTCTTTTCGATGTCCGCTTTCTTCCCAATCCCCATTTCGATCCCCTCCTGGGTTCCAAGAGTGGCCTGACGGCAGAAGTTGCCCAATATGTTCTGGACAACGAACTTGCCTCAACCTTTCTCGACCAGGTGAAGCGTTTCCTGGAATTTCTTCTTCCCCTGTACCGCAAAGAGGGAAAGGCCAATTTCACTCTCTCCATCGGTTGCACGGGGGGGCGCCATCGCAGCGTTGCCATCGTTGAAGCGCTTCGTAAGTCTCTGGCCGGATTGGAGATCCCTCTCGAGTTTTATCACCGGGATGTGACCAAGGCGGAAAAATGATAGGACTGGTGGTAATCACTCACGGGAGACTGGCCGGCTCTCTGCTCGAAACGGCGGAAATGATCGTGGGACCCACGGTGAAAACCTTCGCCGTGGGTATCAGTCGCGGCGAGGATATCGAACTTCTCAGGCAGCGCCTTGCAGAAGTGCTCGGTGAGGCAGGTTCGGATGGGGATGGCTGTCTGGTGATGACCGATCTCTTCGGAGGAACGCCTGCGAACCTCTGTGCTCCCCACATCCGGCCCCTGGGGCTCGAAGTCCTGACGGGTGTCAATCTCCCGATGCTGATCAAAGCCATTAGCCTGCGGCCCGGAGCGGATTTGCCGGACCTGGCCCAGACGCTCAAGACTTACGGCCAGCAGAGCATCCATGTCGTCAGTGATCTGTTGAAACGCTCCTGATGATTGGCGTGAGCCGGCGATACGCAGGTAAGATTTTCCCCGTGAGATGGGTGCGGGATGACAGGATGGATGGATGAGTATCGTACTTGTGCGGGTGGATAACCGGCTTATTCATGGACAGGTTCTTGAGGCATGGGTTCCCTACACCAAGGCGGACTGCATCGTCGTCGCCAACGATGCTCTGGCCGATTCGGTGATGGAGAGGATGATCATGGAAGCCTCCGTTCCCGGCAATATCCCTGTGATCATCGATCGGGTGGAGGAGATTGTGCACCGCTTTGCCTCCGGAGAATTCAACAACAAAAAGGCTCTGATCCTCTTCGGCAATTCGGCGGATGTTCTCTGTGCCTATCGAAGCGGGCTGCATCTGGAAAAGCTGAATCTGGGGAACATGCACGCCGGGAAAGACAAGATTCCCTGTTCCTGCACCATTTTTCTCGATCCTTCCGACATCCGCAATCTCAATGCCTTGGCGCAATGCGGCGTCGATATCAGTTCCCGTTGCGTTCCTTCCGATCCGGAGCGAAGTTATGAAAAGATGATCCCCAAATCAGCAGGGCGTCTGTGACTTTCTCCACCTATTTTCTGGGATTGGCCGTTGCGTTGGTGACGGGTCTGGATCGCATGGCCGCTTTCCAGGTCATGATTTCTAGACCCCTCGTGGCGGCCCCGCTGACGGGGCTGGTCCTGGGAGATCCTCTGGCCGGGCTGACCATCGGGGCCTTGTTGGAGCTTTTGTGGCTTGCGCGGATTCCCGTGGGTGCCTCCATTCCTCCCGACGATACCCAGATCGCCGTAGCCGCGACGGCCTTATGCCTGGGATTTGTGGGGGATGTCGCCGGACCCATCCCCCTTGCGCCTATTGTTCTGGCCCTGATGGTGGCCATTCCTCTGGGAAAAATAGGAGAGCTTTTCGACCGGATGGCCCGCCACCGTAATCTGAATCTGGTATTCAAAGCCGAGCAGGCGGTGGAAGAGGGGGCGATCCGGAGGGCTGAGCGCTGTCATCTGCTGGGGTTCGTCAATTTTGCTTTGGCCGCAGCTTCGACCTATTCGGTGATTTATCTGGGCGGCGCCGCCCTGATGCGGCTGATTCATCCTCTTATCGGGACGCAGATTGAGCGCGCCTCCTCCTGGTTGATACTATGTTTTCCCCTGGTGGGCGCCGCCTGCATTCTGGCTTCCATCAATGTGTGCAGGGCCATGACGCTTTTTTTTGCCTCCTTCATCTCCGTGGGCCTCTTGTTGTGGCTCATCTGAGATCGAAAGGCAGTGACGATTCGAAGGAGACGGAGGGGCAATGAAGCGGATTCTGACCAAGGGGCAGCTTTGGGGCGTTTTCTGCCGCCTGGGGCTGTTGCAGGCCAGCTGGAATTTTCAGCGTCTTCAGAACCTGGGAGTGCTCTTCGCCCTGGGCCCGGCACTGCGGTCCCTGTATTCCGGGGACGAGCAAAGGGATGCGGCCAAACGCCATCTGGTTTATTTCAATACCCACCCCTTCATGGCTCCAGCGGCCCTGGGGGCCAGTCTGGCCATCGATGAAGCCGTCCTTACGGGACAGATGACGCCTGTGAGCTCCGAGGATTTCAGGCGCATGACCATGGCCCCCTTTGCCGCCATGGGGGACGCCCTGTTCTGGGGCGGCCTTCGCCCCCTGGCGGCCTGTTTCGCCTTGTTCTTCGCTTTTTCCGGCTCCCTCTGGGCTCCGGTTGTTTTTCTGGTTCTCTTCAACATTCCCCATCTGCTCTTTGCCGTCGTGGGGTTCTGGGCCGGGTATCTGCGGCGGCACCAGGTGCTTGAATATGTTGCCAAAAAGAGGTTTCCCGATCTCGCCATCCGGGCCAAGGAAGTCATGATTATCCTGCTCGGGGGGCTTTGCGCCTTTCAAATCTTCCAGGTGAAGCCGCAGCCGCTGCCTTATCCGATGGGCATGCTCGTAGCGCTGATGCTGATCCTGGCCGCCGGTTATCTCTTCCGCAGGGGATGGTCCGCCCT
>Ga0214472_10006182_pt1 | contig 12549 bp, 13 predicted proteins | sample RVTome_6_FD_207662 | JGI IMG/M metagenome (GOLD analysis project Ga0214472, IMG submission 207662) | Soil microbial communities from uranium-contaminated site in the Upper Colorado River Basin, Wyoming, United States - RVT140D175 | ecosystem: Environmental > Terrestrial > Soil > Contaminated >... | reverse complement strand
GCGTGCACTGGCGGACTACATCGATGGGTGGTACAATCGCGAACGTCGGCACTCGACGCTGGGCTACCTGAGCCCGATCGCGTACGAACAGCAGCTCATCCGAGTTGCCTGACCCCGGTGTCCACTAAATCGATGCAAGGCCAAGTCCATCGCTCCTTCAGGCTATCCTGTTGCGACGATTGGGGCGCCAGGAGGTCGTACGCTACGGATGGGGGTCGGCGTTCAAATAGTCAATCGCAACAGCCAACTAGGAGAGGCTCATGAAACATGCTGGAAAGTTGCTAATCGTACTGGGAGCTCTGTTCTTTGGGAGCACCCAGATGCTTGAGGCCCAATGCGAGGCATGTGAACTGACGTGGGGTCCACCCGAGTACCACTGTGTATGGACTTGGGCAGGAGGATATGAGAATTGTGTTGCGTCGGGGACGACATGTGTACTATGGACCGAGTGTAGTGGGCCGTTCAGTCTCAGGACGGATCAGACCATTGTCAGTCCGGATGGCACGCCTATCCGTGTGTTCTCCTACGCATCCCAAACCAAGCCTTGTGACCGTATCGCTTGGACCCATCACCCCGATGTGACAACGCTAGGGGTCTGGAAACGAGCCACGAGGGAAATCAAGTTGTAATCGTTCGACCGACCCCTACTCTGGACCTCAACATTCTTGTTCACAGGAGATCATGCGACATTCCCTTTGTTTCCTATTCAGTCTCGCGGCCACTTCCGGGGTGGCCCAATCGATCCCGGGACTGAGACCGGATGTCATTCTGGCGCCAGACTACTTCACCGCCGTACGTGCAGTCGCGATATCCAAGGCGGGCATGGTGGCCGTGGCTGACCCGTCCGAACGGAGCATCATGGTCTTCTCCGCCAGTGGTGACCACCTGTGGGATGTCGGTGGCCGTGGCCTTGGACCCGGAGAACTCGAACAAATCATGTCCATTGGATGGCTGGCAGATACGTTGTGGGTTTCGGATAGCCGCGTTGGAAGAGTAACGCGATTTCGAGATGGCCGGGTCGTCTCAGCTGTTCGGTACGAAGGGCCGGCCCTGGCAGAGGGCTACTCCGCAAGGGCCCCCTACTCGATACGCGAGGACGGAAGTGAAATTGTGGTACCGAGCCCGAACCCCTCGCTGATGGCAGATGGGTCAATCACACAGATACCTGTCATCACCGTTGGGCCCACTGGCGACGTGTCTCTCCTTTCCACACGCCAGCACCCCAAAATGATGCTCCTCGTAAGATCTGAAGGCCGACAGTTCATGGCCCTCCAACCGTATGCGAACTTCACTGATTTTGCTGTGTCTCCGGCCGGAACGTTCGTAGCCTTTGGAGATGCTAGAGTGGTCGGGGGACGGGGCTTGCTAACGGTGACAATCGTTCGATCGGCCCACGATACCCTATGGACTCGGACCACGGACTTCAGCCCGATTCGCCCCCCAAACAAATCGATAGACCGGGTCGTCGATTCGATCTTGGTCCAGGCAAGGGCAATGCTCGGCAAATCGGCCCCAACGGATCAGATCAGAGAAGCGGTAGTCATCCCGGAGTACTTGCCGGCCGTAACCGCAGTGGTCGCAGGTGAAGATGGATCCGTTTGGATTCGGAGAGAGGACGATGCTGTTAGTGAGACGCTCCGCTGGGAATACTTCGACAAGAGGGGGACCCCAGGACAAAGCCTGACCTTACCCCGCGAGATGATGTTGATGGCTGCGATGGGGACACAGATATGGACCGTCACTACGGCCGCCGAGGATGGGGTACCGACCGTCGGTCGGTACCTGTGGCAGCAGTAGGGCCATACGTGCCACCAGCTGCGGAAGTTTGCTCTGTACCCCGATTCGACAAGGCACTCTGGGAAGGGTTGTTTCTCAGCTGTCTCCTGTTTCTGATTTGTAGACCACTCGCCGCCCAGTGGTCGAGCGAGCTGCCATCGGGACCGCGCATTCAAGTACGCTTGTCAGAGAGGGAGCACCAGGTTCATGTGTGGTGGTGATGCTGAGACCGCGCCGACAACCTCGCCGAGCACTTGCTCTATCGTGCTCTGTACCATTTCGTGACACAGTAAGGACTAGCATGTGAGACCGGCCACACATTTGGCGCTTCGGTACTGGTCGGGTTAGGGATAGCCGAGCGCCGAGTGCAGTCGGTCTGTAGATGGAGTCGGCTTTTGCTCCCATTCTTGCTGGTTTACCAGGAGGTGAAGTTGCGCGTTGGGTTGCAAGGTCCCGACACTCTTGAGAGCGTGGATAATGAGTTCTGATCGGCCCGATCCACTAGCGCCACCCGAAGGACTGACAGCCGCTACCTCGGGATCCGCAGATGCCCAGAACCCGAGCACGGCTGTAGCTACCGTAGGCTCCACGCCCACGGTGCCACCTTCAACGGTCGAGGAACAACGTCACTTGGGAGCGGCTCTTCGAAGTTTCGCAGAGCCCGGAAGCGCAATTTCGATCATTGCCGTCGCGGCGTGGCAGGATTCCCAGGAGCGCATCGTACAATGTCAATCACGTCTCGATATTGCGGAGGATATGAACGCCTCTCTACGAGACGAACTTTCAACTGAGCGATCACGACGGCTTGTCGCAGAGGAAAAGGAGCAAGGTCTACGACGAGTCAAGCGATCCGCAAAAGTGCTTGAGCTCGTCGGCGCCGTTGTTGCCGGCACCGGCCTTCCGCTCCTCGTGACGGGGAATGCGGCGCTGGGAATACCTCTGATCCTCGTTGGGGCCGTGTTACTTTGGGCCGGAGTCAATCTTGAGGATGGAGGTGCGCATTCATGAGCTACCCACCTCAAGTGATCTCCGAGCTGGCTTTGGTCGGTGTTGCGTATGCTGGCGTCCCCAATGAAGAGCGCGTCGTGATTAGACCAACGCAGACGCTTCAGCTTTCGACCTTTGGCGTTGCCGCGGGATCGTTCGATGCTGCCACCGGTGGAACCCGCCCGTTCTTCGATAGCGTGTTCTGGTTCCCCGACTTGTTTGTGAGTCCTCCAGCGTGGATTCTCCTGTACACTGGAATCGGGACCCCGAGAAGCACTCAACTCGAAAACGGTGAGGCGCTCATCACGCTCTTTTGGCAACGAAAACTCACGGTTTTCGATAACCCACATGTCCTCCCTGTTCTGTTCCGACTCGGGGCGGCAATTGTAGGGCGTAGGCTTTAGCGTTGGCGATACCCAACAGGCAATGGGCTGCTGTCGGTATTCTGAACTCAATGGCCCGGGCCAAGTCGTGATGGCCACACAACGGGAGTCGCCGCGAGCGCGGCAACAGGAACGCAGGTCGTTCGCTTGACCCCACGGTTTCGCGCATGGAGTTGGTCCCTTGTCCGCCGTCGAAGCGCTTCACGCACGACTCAATCTTCCGTTGCCCGCCCCACTGCGAGAGTGGGACGCGGAGGTTGCGGCTTGGTGTGACGCATACGTCGACATGCACAGTCGTGCTGAGCTTTCAGAGATTAACCTCGGATTCGCGGTATTTCAGTTCGACCATATTGCGGAGCGAGTCACGCTCGCGTACGCTCTCTCGGTGCCCCAGCTCCTTACTCGAAACAAGAGCCGGATGCGTGGGTTCCCTGATGTCAATGTCAGCGTTCGCGCTGTTCTGGCAGATCATGCCTTCATCGCTGATCGCGGCCATTTTCTCGGTCACGCCAGTGGGGGTGAGCTCGATATCAACCTCTTTCCTCAGCGTCGAGAACTAAACCGAGGATGGTCGGCCGAAGGAAGACGCTTCCGGCAAATCGAACGGTACGTTGCGGCCCATCCGGGTTGCTTCTTCTATCATCGACCTCGTTACGATGACGCCTCATGGATCCCGGCCTCGTTGGAACTCGGTGTACTGAAGCCCGATGGTAACTGGTGGCGGGAACGATTTCAGAACAAGAACTTGCCCGCGAGCAACCGAGCGGAAGGGTGACAAAGTTGTCCCGTAACATTGGCAGTCTCACGGGCAAGTCGTTGCCCTGACGTGGACTGCTTGAAGGGGCCCTTCGCTCTCGTTCAGGTGCCCAACCGGTAGTCACAGCAGTCACCGCCGAGATGCCATTGGTAATCTCCTCTCGGACGGTAACCCGGTTAGCAGGAACAGGGACGATTCCTCAGACGCGCGGCGTCTCGAGTTGAAGCGGCCGGAGGCCAGTTTCGCACCTCCGGCGACGAGGGCCGTTATAGCTGACGGTCACAACCTCTGGTGACCCCGAGTGGCTTGCCCGTGCCCAGAATGACCGCGAGATTGATTCCGAGTAGCAGCACGGCCGACGTTCACGCGGAGGCGTTGCATGGATACGTGGCTCATAATCGCAGTCCTCTTCGGCGCTGGGGCGCTCGGCGGTATTACCAACGCGGCAATCGCTGACGAGCTCAAAATGCCCCACAAGGACCCTGAAACATTGGTGTTAAGGCCAGGATGGGTCGGTAACGTTTTGGTTGGCGGGGTGGCAGCCCTAGTCTTATGGGGTCTTTATGGGCCTATGGCAAACGCCGTTGTAATTGGGGTCGCGCCGGTGGAGGCGCCGGCGCCCCTGCTTCGAGTGGCAGAGCTGTTCGCAGCCGTGGTCACAGGGATTGGCGGTAGCCGAGTGCTCACGGCCGAGGTGGACAAACTTCTTCTCGCGCGACAGAACAAGGCGTTGACCGAAGCTAAGGACTCTCTTGCAACTGCAGTCGGGACACTTGCTCAGGAGGCAAGGCATGTCTGACCCTAGCAGAACAGACCTACTTGAAAAGATCCAACTGCTTGCCCTAAGGGTGTCGAGTTCCAATTCCACTAGTTCGGCGGCCTTGGCGCAGGAAATACTGCGGACCACGCGCACCTTGGAGGGAACCTCACGTATTGCTATTGGGGAACCCAACGTAGTAGTAGAACCGGAGGACCTAGGCGGCGTCGAGGCTAGGCCAATCAAGAAGCCAAAACCATCTGTTGGGTTGTGAGGAGCTGACGAAGGGCCTTCAAGGGCTTCGCCTCCGCCGGATGGGGGGAAATCGAACCGGAGCCTTCTCAAAGCGCTTCCTACCGGCGAGAGCAGGCGGCTGGGTAGGCCAACAGAGGTCGAGACAGGTTCGGCAGTCCCACCGTACAAACCGCGGCGTTGTCGAACCCTGGTTAAAATGAATCACTAGGATGCTGTTAAGGACTGGTTCTCGATCTGGACACATTCTATGTCAATTGTGGGCACTCCACCGGATGACCCTTGGGGGACCACTATCCTGCGTGCGCTTCGTGATCGAGCGACGCCGGAAGATGGTCTCTCGGAGAGGGTGGCATCCATGATTCAGGTCGCCTCACTCCTCCTTGACTTGGTTCAGGCTGGTCCGTTCCGTCATTACACACTTCACAATCGCGATCATGCGACGAAGGTCCTACATCTTGCTGGCTTGTTGATCCCGTCGCACACACTCGAACATCTTTCTCCCCTCGAGCTCGCTGTCATCGCGTATTCCTCCTTTCTGCACGACATTGGCCTGTCAGTGACGGAGGAGGAGCGGACCAAACTGCTTGGGAGCGCGGAATTCGAGGACTGGCTGCGGGATTGGGCGCCCCTCGCTGAGTCCCTCCATGAGACAAGGCATCAGCTGGATCTGGCCGGGCCTGAGGAGCGACGGGCCCTTGAACTGCGGCTCTATCAGATTCACGAGGTCGCACTATCAGAATTCTTACGGCCACAGCACTCGGATGCGCACCGCTACAGAGAAGTGTTCGGCCGACTCAAAGAGACCACGGGACGCGCCGATCTGTTTTCGGTAAAGGACGTATCCTTCGAGGATGCCCTCGTAGACATTTGCGCAAGTCACACCATGGATATCGGATGCCTTGTTGAAACGGCCGGCCCACACGAGGAACGTTTTCCACGTGACCTCCTGCTCGGTGGTCAGCGGCTCAACTGTCAATACTGTGCTGCCATACTTCGTTTAGCGGACATTCTGGACTTTGATCGAGAAAGGACGCCGCGTGTGTTGTTCGAGGCGCTTGGTTTGTACTCAAGCAGTCTGCCCGGCGCGACCGTCACTCTTCGCGAATGGCAGAAGCACTTGGCCGTACACACGCTGGAACTCACGCCCGAGGAACTCATCGTCTCCGCAGACTCTAGCCACCCCGTCATCGAGCACTCGATTCGCTCTTATTGTCACACTATCGAACGTGAACTGCGCGACACCGCAGCCGTAGTGCGGAAGAACCCGAAGGAAGTATCCAATAACTACTACCTAGACATTCCCCTAACTGTGCGCCCGTCGATTCGTGCGCATGGCTACACGTACAAGGACATTGGCCTACGCCTCAATCAGACGGCGATTCTGCGTCTGCTCATGGGCGAACGCTTGTACAGTTATCCCGGCGCCGCTCTACGGGAGCTGATTCAGAACGCCGTCGACGCCTGCAGGGCGCGGCAGATGCTTGAGACAGGCGAGTATGCTCCTGAGATTGCCATAGAGTGGAGCTCGGATGACCACGGGCGGCTATGGCTAGAGGTACGCGACAATGGGATCGGCATGGATGAGCACGTGCTTGGGGAATACCTCTTTACAGTCGGAAACTGCTACTACGACTCACCAGAGTTTCAACGCGTCCTAAAAAGGCGTGACCATGAGCCATTCGTCCCGATTGCGCGGTTTGGTGTCGGCCTCGTCTCGACTTTCATGATTGCGGATACTCTGGAGGTCGTTACGCAGAGAGTATTCTCACCACGGAGGGACGACATTCGGCGTCGTGTCACTTTGCAAGGGCGCCAAGGACTGGCCTACCTCGTCGAGGAACCTTCGGCCGAGCCAGGCACTTGTGTGCGGATGCGCCTGAGACGGGACGTCACGAACGATGAGTTGTTTTGGCAGAAGCTGACGGCGTATCTCAAGCGTACAGTAGTGAGACCAGCGATAGAAGTGAAGGTGACCTTTCCGGGTCACCAGTTCGCCCTGGTTCCCAACACCTTCGTCAAAACAGCTCCGAACGCTTTGAGATACCTCGAACGTCAGGGCCTCGAGATGATCAAGCTCGACCTCGCACAGTGGAGCGACCATCTGTCTGGAGTGGCGATCCTTTTCCTGGCGAAGGACCGGCAGGGCCGCCTCAGTTACCACACTGGTAGTGGGCAGCTAATCCGCCTAGATCAGACATTACAAGTCCGGCGGGTACTGGAGGGGGAGAGTGGTAACCGCGTGACAATAAACGGCTTCCTCATGGCTGCGAAACGTGCTCACCGCATCTGGCATGGACAGGAACGCATCGCGTGGGTTGTCGATCTCGACGTTAGTGACAGCGCCGAGATTCGGTACGACGTATCGCGTGAGCGCGTTGCACCCGATGCGATCGGCAGGATCCGCCGTATGCTCGCCGAGGCAGTCTCGAAGGCGCTCGCTGAGTCGGACATCAAACAGCGCCTTGATCAGCCTACGCTTGGCCTAATCGAGCGCTGGCACGCCGATCGCGGAGAGAGGAAGCGAATGCCAGCTTCGGCCCGAATCACAGATGAACAGTTCCTCCAGGCGGTCCTAGCTGAGATTCCCACGGGACCGTGGCCCAAACACATGCAACACGGTATCGCGGAGCGACTCGGCGTTGCGCCTCATAAGGCAGCATGTGCTATTGGAACGCTGCTCGAGGATGGTCGCATCACAAAACCTCCGTCCTAGGGAGAAACGCCAGAGTTGCAGGGAAGACGCTTCGGCGAACTGGGGAGTATCCGGATAAAAGGGCACCGGTATCAGAATCTACCCAATCTGCAAGTTCTTGAGCCCATCCCCAAGTCACTAAATTACCATTTAGGTACCTGCTCGCCGCTAGCGCATCTGCTGGGACGTCGAAGTTGTCATGATGGTTTCCTCCGGCGTTGAATTCCTTACCCAGATCCGGGGGTTCCACGCCCGCTCGCACCCGACCTATGGTGCGCGGCGGATCTGGGAAGATCTGCGCGAGGACGGCGTGCACCTCGCGCAGAGGCGGGTCGCCCGGCTGATGCGGGGAGCTGGCTTGGTCGGCGTCAGCCGCCACCGCGGGAGCCAATGGAGGGCACCACGCCCACGGTGCGGTAGCGGTGTCCGAACGCGACGGAGGTGTATCGGCTGCCGCGATTCGCTGTGATGGATGACGCCAGCGGGGCGGCGCGGGGCGAGCGCCATGTTGAGCGCGTCGAGGACGAGGTCGGTCTTGAGATGGGTCGCCATGGCCCAGCCGACGATGCGGCGACTGTAGACGTCCAGCACCTTGGCCAGGAAGAGGAAGCCAGCCCACGTCGGGATGTACGTGATGTCCGCGACCCACAACTGGTTCGGGATGGTGGCCGTGAAGTTCCGCTGCACGTGATCGGGCGCGGCCGGCGCTTCCCGCCGCGCGGGATCGTGGTGCGCACGCCGCCGGCGACGCCTACGACAACGCCGTGGCCGAAAGCTTCTTCGCGACCCCTCGAGCCTCGGTCCAAGGACCACAAACTGAGCAGATTTGTGATGTGCAAACTTGTTCGTCCCTCTACAAAGCGGCCTCATGTCGGATTGCCCTCATCGCGCACCGACGCTATCTAGGATCATCGCCCGTCGCCTTGGTCGGAGACCTGTTGACCAGACGACCAGAGCCCCGCTCTCTGTGGAGAACAGGGCTCTGAGTGGTGGTGAGACCGGGTGGCCGAGTGGTTAGGCGACAGGTATCGCAAATCTGAGGACGCCGGTTCGAATCCGGCCCCGGTCTATTTTCAACTTCAAACCACTACTGACATTTGTACCACAAAAAAGGAATCTGTCAATAGCAAGAATTTGACAGCGCCTATTTGTGGAAGAGCTACATCAAGCGAAGCCCCCTTCCAGCAACTTGGTTTCCTCGCGAAGACCGCCTCCCTCGGTCCTACTCCACCTCGAGCGAAGGGGCTTGTGCGGGTAGCCTGGGGAAGCCCGCGTGCGCGTGCTGCAGGACCTCATCCCACTGCCGCTTGACAGGATCGTCCTCGGGCAGCTGGGGGACACCGTCCTGCCAATATCGGCAGATGGCCACCGGATTGAATTGCAAATCGAGCCATCGCCGTTCCGCTTCCAATTTGGCCCGAACTCGGTCCCTCCCGTAGGTGTTAACCAATCCCGTTAGGAGCGCGACCCAGGCCCGGTATTCGAACTCCTCCGCTCGCCGCACCACCTCCATCCCGCGAATGGGCACCCCCGGGGGGTGGCCTTCCCGTACGAGTACGAGGAAAACTCTGTTCATCAGTCCCGGGAGCGCGATGACTCTGGCGGAGATCTCTTCGGAGAGACCCAATCCCTCGACCAGGTTCCGCCACCGGCCACGCCAGGGAGTGAAAAGGAACGCCTCGGGGCCTGGCGGCGCCGGAGCCACACCCTTCCCTGTCCGGAGCCACTCAACCGTGGTTCCGCACGCCTCGGCAATCTGATCCAGCACCCTACCCCGTGGGACACGTGTTTGCCCCTTGATCAGGCGGTGGAGCGTCAGCCGCTGGACCTCCCACAGCTCAGCTGCTGCCCGGACGCTTCCCTGTGCAAACTGATCAACCAGCCATTTGATCCGGCCCCTCTGGGTCTTCGCCTGGCCTTGCCTTGACGTTGGACTGATCATGGTGGTATGTTCGCTTTCGTTAGTGAACTCTGCCGTATGTTCACTCAAACCATGACACATGTCAAGCGGAGTGAAGCATGAAACGACATCTGACGATCAGCCAAGCAGCACTGCGGCTTGGCGTTCAGGTCGACACCCTCAGGAAACTCGAGAATGCAGGAGAGATCCTGGCAGACCGGACCGAGGGTGGGCACCGCCGCTTCAGCCTGGAAGAGATCGACCTGTATCGGCGGAGCAGTCTGAAAGGCGGCGCGGATACCCCGAAGCGCCGGAGCGCTACACGACCTGCTCCGGCGCGGCGTGAGAAGGCACGAAGCCGCCGCATGACAGATGAATCGCTTGCCACATCCGTCGAAATCACCGATGAGTACGAGGAGAACGTCTACGAGCTTGCACCAACTCGACGACCGTCCCGAGTCGCCCCGGCGTGGCCACCCCAGCCCGTTGGATTCGCTCTCGCTCGCCCACCTACCCCAATGTCAGTCGTTGACTCGGGACCAAGCGACCGGGTGCGGCTCCAGACCATCAAGGCCGACGGCCGGTCCGCCATCCCGTGGGGAATACCGGTGGCGTGGGAAGGCGAGGTGATCGCTGACCTCGAACGCTTCGTCACCCCAATTCGGTTTCCGGCCGATCTCTCCACCACGAAGGCGCAGGCGATCGTTCGCGCCCGCGTGGCCGATGTGCTGCGGCCGTACCAGGACGCGGAAGCGGAGGCCAAGCGGGCCAAGAAGGCGAAGGCTGAGGCTGACCGGCGCCACGCGCAACTGATCGCGCAGGGAAATACATATGCCTGGCAGGAGACCAGGGATTGGGACCGGTCCGTACGCATCGATGCTTGCAATGAAGTACGGAGGGTGTTGGAGCGCGACGTCGAGGATGACTGGACGGAGGTGGAAATGCAAACCCTCGTTGACGAAATCCTCGACGAATACGACGAAAGCGAAGACGATTACGAAGTCGATGGCGAGGATTGGGAGGATTGATGGGAAACATCATTCCCAAACCTAGGATTTCGCGGGGAGAGTCTGGGATCTGCCATCCGGGCAATCCCAGGGTCGATTCCAGGATTCGTGCCTGGAGTTCCCGGGCACACGCTTCCCACGTTCACTCCAAACAGCCACTGCAGCCGGCCATGCCAGAACGAGAATGTCGAAACCGACGGTTTCCACGCCATCGACAAACCCCACGAGCACACACGCATGCCCGGGCCCTCCGGCTCAGCCAATAACCTCCCCCACGCACTACCGCCCTGGCTGGTGGCGTTCCTGGAGGAGACCGAAGAGGAGAACGTGACCCTGGAAGCGAACGGGGCAACCCACGCGGTCACGGCCCGGAAGGCTCTCGTCGGCAAGCTGGTCGCCGCAGCCCAGCAGTACCTGGACGGGGAGATCACCGTCGGGCAAGCCGCAGCGATCCTTGGCAGGCACCCGGAGACCATCCGCCGGGCGGTGAGAAGGGGCACGGTGCCCGACGGCCGGTCTCGGCCGCGGGGCCAACATCGCATTCGCCGGGGAGATCTCGACGTGCTTGCTGCCCCAAAATCCAGACGCTATGATCCCAAGGCCGATGCCCAGGACATCGCCAGACGACGGAGGCCTCTATGAGGACATCATGCCGCCGCTGGTCGAAGTCCATCGGCGAACGCGGTCACCGGGTGCGGCTCTACGAAGCCCGTCCCGGTGGGCCGATCATGCGATCCACCTGGATCAACGGAAAGGAGGACCGAAAGAGCCTGGGTCACCGGGACCGGGAGCTAGCCACCCGGCAGGTGTACGAGTTGCTGCATGGCGTGCTCGCCAACGAGCAAGCCATCGACGATCAGAGTCTCACGCTGGGGATGTTGGGCACGTTGTACCTGGAGAGCCCACAGCACCTGGCCAAGAAGGAGCGGACACAGAAGGAAGACGCGAAGAAACTCAATCGCGTGCTCAACTTCCTCGGAGCCAACCGTAACGTGGTAAGCCTCTCGGAGTCGGATGTGAGGCGGTTCACGATGGCCAGGCGGGCGGGAGACAGGACCCTCGGGGGTGTGAGGGGTGGTCAGGCGGTCGGTGACCGTACCGTTGAGCTGGACTTGGTACTCCTGATGTCCGCCCTCAACTGGGGCACACGGGAGCGGAACAGCACGGGCCGTCGCCTGCTCGGGGAGAACCCGTTGTACGGGATCACGTTGCCGAAGGAGAAAAACCCACGGCGTCCCGTCATGCGACACGACGTCTATCTCAAGCTGCTGGAGGTAGCCGATCGGGTTCACCCACTGCTCCGGTTGGCGTTGGTCGTCGCGGAGGGCACCGGGCGTCGCATCTCAGGGTGGCGCAACCTCCGGTGGGATGATGTCGATTTTCAGGGAGGCAGCATCCGCTGGTGTGCTGAGTTCGACAAGGCGGGGTTCGAGGATGTCGTCCCGATGAGCGACACGGTACGGGACGCGCTGCGGGAAGAGCGGAAGGAACAATGCGCGATCGGCTCCGCACCAGTCTTCCCCGCCCCGAAGGACGCGAACAGGCCTTGTGACCGACACCTGTTGGACCGGTGGCTGAGGCGAGCCTTCAAGAAGGCGGAGCTCTCACCGGAGCGCGGTGGGCTCTGGCACTCCCTCCGCCGGAAGTGGGCCACAGAGCGGAAGGGTTACCCGGTGAAGGACGTGGCGGCAGCGGGCGGCTGGCGAGATGAAGGCACGATGCTCACCAGCTACCAGCAGGTAGATGCCGAAACCGTACTACGGGTGGTGCGACACCCAACGCAGCGGTTGATGGGAGCCTAAGAGATCCATCCCTTCGGCCGCTCGGAAATGACGTGCGAAAGCCCGTCAACTCACAACAGAACTCGCAACACGGGTTCAGGACAAAGAAAAAGCTCCGCAACCGAAGTCGTTACAGAGCTTGGTCTTTCAACTATCGGGACGGCGGGATTCGAACCCGCGACCCCCTGAACCCCATTCAGGTGCGCTACCGGACTGCGCTACGTCCCGTTGTCCTACCTTCCAATCCCAACCTC
>Ga0214472_10006181_pt1 | contig 12550 bp, 14 predicted proteins | sample RVTome_6_FD_207662 | JGI IMG/M metagenome (GOLD analysis project Ga0214472, IMG submission 207662) | Soil microbial communities from uranium-contaminated site in the Upper Colorado River Basin, Wyoming, United States - RVT140D175 | ecosystem: Environmental > Terrestrial > Soil > Contaminated >... | reverse complement strand
ACGTTCTCGGTCTCCGCGGCGGCGCGCAGGTAGCGCTCCCGATACTCGGCCGCCTCCTCGCGCAGCGCCTCGAGCTCGTTCGACGCCGGCCCGGCCCCGGACGGCGCCTCGTCAGTGTCCTCGCGGCTCTGCTCCGGGGCATCTTGACTCATCGCTGGTCGTCCTCCCTCGATACGGTGAAACGGCTCGGGATCCCCCGACCGTCGGCAAGATACGCCATCGCAGCCCCGAATGGCGGCGTGCCGGGGTCGTTAATTCTCGAAGATGGGGGCTAGGCCCTCGAGTTCAAGGCGCTCGCCAACAGTTTAGCGGTCACGTCGACGATCGGAATCACGCGCTCGTAGGCCATGCGCGTCGGGCCGATGACGCCGAGCACGCCCATCGTGTCGTCGTCGCTCAAGTAGGGGGCGGCGACGACGCTGCACTCGTCGAGCAGCTGATAGCCGGATTCCTGGCCGATGAAGATCTGCACCCCGGGCGCGTGCAGGCTCTGGTCCAGCAGGTGCAGGATGTCGCGCTGCTCGCCGAAGGCCTCGAACAGGCGCTTGAGCTTGCCCATGTCGGCGAGCCCCTCGAGACCGATGAGGTTGGTCTCGCCGGCGAGGACGAAGCCGCCTTCCGAATCCGCTTCGGGAAACGCCTGCTGCGCCATCTTGATGGCTTCCACCATGTGCTCGTTCATGTTCGCCCGGGTTTCCTGAAGATCGCGCAGCAACGCCTCGCGCACCTTGTGGAGCGCGCGGCCGCCGAACTGCCGGGTGAGATAGTTTCCGGCGCGCTGCAGCTCATCCGCGTCGAAGTCGCGATGCACGTGCAGAATCCGGTTCTGAACGTCACGATCGTTGAGCACGAGTATCGCCAGCACGCGTTTGTCCGAAAGCGGCAGGAACTCGATCTGCCGCAGCTCGGTATGCCGGCGGCGCGGCAGCGTGACTACGCCCGCGAGCTTGGTGACCGAGGACAGCAGATTGGACGCCGACAACGCCAGGGACTTGGAGTCCGCCGGCATCAGCAGGTCCTCGAATTGCCTGAGCTCGTCGCCTTTCGGCGGCTTGAGCTTGACGAGCGTGTCGACGAAGAAGCGGTAACCGATGCTCGTCGGCACGCGCCCGGCCGAGGTATGCGGCGCGGTCACGAAGCCGAGCTCCTCGAGGTCGGCCATGATGTTGCGGATCGTCGCCGGGCTCAGATCCAGCCCGGAGTCGCGCGACAAGGTTCTCGATCCGACGGGTTGGCCGTCCTTGATGAAGCGTTCGACCAGCACCCTGAGTAGATGCTGAGCTCGCTCGCTGGGGATCTCTGGCAGCTTGCTCGCGGACATCGCGCGCCAGTATACGCTCCCGTCTCGACTGAGGTGGCAACACGCTAGCAACCCGTTGCCGCGACTGTCAAGCAACGGCCGGCGGCGGCGCGAGCGCTACAATCCTGACCGTTGCTCTGCCGTTTTAAGTACAATTCGCCCGGTTGCCGCGACGAGCCGCGATGAAATCGAAGTTCAAAACGATCGGTCTTTGGGGACAGCTCAACGCGAGCAACGTGGCCGGGCCGGCCGCCGACATCGGCACGCATCTCGGCAAGCTCGGCATCGACGTGCTGCTTCAAGAGCAGGCCGGGATACCGGACACGCTTGCGGCGATCCCGCGTCTGCCCGAAGCCGAGCTCGCATCGAAGGCCGACTTGATCGTCGCCATCGGCGGCGACGGCACCTTGCTGCATGCGGCGCGCGCCGCGGCGAGCGACACCGTTGCGCTGCTCGGCGTCAATCTCGGCCGGCTCGGCTTTCTCACGGACGTCAGGCCGGAGCATATGCTCGAGATCATCGATGCGATCCTGGCCGGCGACTACATCGAAGAAACTCGCATCATGCTCGAAGCCCGGCTCGAAGGCCCCGAGCATTCCGGGCGTTCTCTGCTCGCGCTCAACGACGTCACCACGAAAGTCGGCAATCCCGCCCACATGCAGGACTTCCTGACCTGGGTCGACGGCGACTACGTTAACACCCATGGCGGAGACGGACTGATCGTGGCGACGGCGACGGGATCGACGGCTTATGCCTTGTCCTGCGGCGGACCGATCATCCAGCCGACGGTCGATGCGCTCGTGATCGTGCCGATCTGCCCGCACACGCTCAGCGACCGGCCGCTGGTCATCCCGGCGACGAGCCGCGTCGAAGTGCGCGCGCAGACACGCTTCGGCGATACCGCGGAGGTCAACTGCGACGGCGAAGCGCTGGGCGAGCTCGGCACCGAGGACAAGCTCACGATCACCGTCGCCAAGGACACCGTGACGCTCCTGCACCCGCAGGGCTATGACTACTACGAGCTGCTGCGCTCGAAGCTGAGCTGGGGCCATTCCGAAAGGAGCGCGCGCCGGCCCGACGGGCGCTGAGCATGCTCAGCCTGATTCGCATCAGGAACTATGCCGTCGTCGACGAGATCGAGCTCGAGCTCGATACGGGCTTGAGCGTGCTCACCGGCGAAACCGGCGCCGGCAAGTCGATACTCATCGACGCCCTGGGTCTCGCCTTGGGCGACCGGGCGGAGGCGAACAGCGTGCGCCAGGGCGCCGAGCGCGCCGAGATCAGCGTGCTGTTCGAGTGCCCCGCGAATCATCCGGCATCGTACTGGCTACGCGAGCAAGGGCTCGACCAGGACGACTGCTGCCTGATCCGCCGGCTCATCGGCGCCGAAGGCCGCTCGCGGGCGTTCGTCAACAGCCACCCGGTCACCTTGCAGGATCTGCGCATCCTCGGCGAGCAGCTCGTCAACATCCACGGCCAGCACGCACACCAGTCGCTGCGCAGCGGCGCGACGCAGCGCGCGATTCTCGACTTCCACGGCGGCCACGAGACGCTCGTCGCGACCACGGCGGAGCGCTTCAAGAGCTGGCAGAGCCTGGAGCAGGAGCTTGCCGAGCGGCGCCGCGGCGGCGCCGACCGCGAGGCGCAGTTGGAGCTGTTGCGCTTTCAAGCCGAGGAGCTCGCGCGGCTCGACCTCAAGGAGGCCGAGCCCGAGGAGCTCGGCGCCGAGCGCAACCGGCTCGCCCATGCCGACCAGCTCGCGGCGGCGCTCGATGCGGCACTGAGCCAGCTCTACGAAGGCGACGCGGGCTCCGCGTACTCGCTCGCTGCCAGCGCGAGGCGCGAGCTCGAAAGCGTCGCGCGGCTCGATACCGCGCTCGCCCCCACGGCTACTCTCGTCGCCGAAGCGGAGATTCAGCTCCGCGAGGCCGCCGCGGACCTCGCCCGTTACCGCGACCGGCTGGAAGCCGACCCCGCGCGGCTCGACTGGCTGGAGACGCGTCTCGGCGCAATCGCCGATCTCGCGCGCAAGCACCGCGTCGACGAGGCGGACCTGCCGAGCCTTAGAAGCAGGCTCGAGGCGCGCATCGCCGAGCTCGAAAACGGCAGCGAGACCTTGGAGCTGCTCGAGCAACGCGCGGAGCGCGCCGCCGGCGAATATTCCGGCGCCGCCGAGGCGCTTTCCCAGGCGCGCGCGCGAAGCGCCGAATCGCTCGCCGAGCAGGTCTCGGCGCAGTTGCGCCAGCTCGGGCTCGCGCACGGCCGGTTTCGTGCAGAGCTCACGCCTAAGCCGCGCGAGCGCGCCGGCGCCGACGGCATGGACCGCGTCGAGTTTCAGGTGACGCTGAATCCGGGCCAGGACTTCGGGCCGATCTCCAAAGTCGCCTCGGGCGGCGAGCTGTCACGCGTGAGCCTGGCGCTCGAGGTCATCAGCGCGGGCGCGACCAGCGTGCCGACGCTGGTCTTCGACGAGGTCGACGCGGGCATCGGCGGCGGCGTCGCCGAGATCGTCGGCCGGCGGCTGCGGGACATCGCCTCGGACCGGCAGGTGCTCTGCGTCACGCACCTCGCGCAAGTCGCGAGCCAGAGCCAGCATCATTTCCGCGTCAGCAAGCTCACCGACGGCGAGAAATCGCGCACCAACGTGCGCAGCTTGAATGCCGAGGAACGCGTCGAGGAGCTGTCGCGCATGCTCGGCGGGCTCGAGATCACCGCGACGGCGCGCGCGCATGCCGAGGAGATGATCGCGCAGGCGGGCAAATAGACGCAGCAATCGATCAGGCGTTTTTCTTCTCTTTCGGCCGCACGTAGAGCACCAGGCTGTGCTCCTCGATGACGTAGCCGTGCTTGTCCGCGATCTCGCGCTGCAGCTGCTCGATGCGCTCGTCGACGAACTCGATGACCTGGCCGGTCTTGAGACACACCATATGATCGTGGTGCGTGCGGTCGGTGAGCTCGAACACCGCGGTGCCGCCCTCGAAGTTGTGGCGCGCGACGAGGCCCGCGTTCTCGAACTGGGTGAGCACCCGGTAGACGGTTGCGAGGCCGAACTCCTCGCCCGCGTCCAGCAGTGCCTTATAGAGGTTCTCGGCGCTCATGTGCCGCTCCGAGCTCGTTTCCAGAATCTCCAGAATCTTGAGCCTCGGCGACGTTACCTTGAGCCCGACCTTGCGCAGATCTTGTCCGGTCACGTTCTACTGACTCCCGCTGTGGGTTATCATGCCTAGGTCATTATGAACCATATGCAGATGTGCTCTCCACCATGTTCGCGGCGCTGACACGGCGACTGAGAATCGTTCTCATGCTGGGCGCGCTGTCCTTGAGCGCCTGCATCTACCGCATCGACATCGAGCAAGGAAATCTCCTGGAAGAATCCGCGATCGAGCAGGCCCAGGTCGGCATGACCAAGAGCCAGATCCAGTTTCTGCTCGGAACGCCGATGGTCCAGGACAGCTTCCATGAGGATCGCTGGGACTACACCTATTTCCTCCAGCGCGGGCGCGACGACGACAGCATCGAGCGCCGCTGGCTGATCGTCTACTTCGACGGCGACGTGGTCTCGAGGCTCGAGAAAAACGTGCCGCTCGATCCGCCATCTTAATTCTTTGCTGAGCCTGCGGGCCGGCCGATGACGCCGCCGCGAGCGAGCGCCTCGCGCCGCATGTCGCGCGGATCCTGAATCAACGGCCGGCAGATCTCGACGCGATCACCAGCCTCGAGCACGCGGTCGCGCTCGACGCGCGCACCGAAGATGCCGAGCACCAGTGGGCGCTCGAGTATCTCCGGATACTCCTCGAGCAGCCCCGACGCCTCGACCGCCTCCCCTGCCGTCAGGCCCGCGCGCCAAGTCAGCTCGATCAGCGACTGCCGCTGCGCGGTGCCGTAGGCGACCTCGACGTGCGCGACCGGGCCACGCTCAAGCATAGATCTCCTTCGCTCTTTCGATGAAGGCCGCGACCTGCGAGCGCGCGATCTCCTCGAACAGGCGCTCGAAGACGAACTTGAGCGGCATCGAGGACACCTCGAAATCGAGCCTCAAGCTCACCTCGCAGCCGCCGTCAGCCTCCGTGAAGCCCCACTCGCCTTCGAGCGAGCGGAACGGGCCGTTCAGAAGCTCGATCGCGATCCGGCTCGGCCGCTCCAGCCGGTTGCGCGTCGAGAGCTCCTTGCGCAACCCGCCGATGCCGACCTCGAGCGTCGCCTCGACCCACTCGTCGCTCGCATGATGCACCTTCGCGCCGCGGCACCAGTGCATAAACTCAGGATAAGCGCCGACGTCATTCACGAGATCGAACATCTGGCTGGCGCTAAAAGGCACGCGTTCCTTCCGGCGGACCGACTTCATCGAGTTTTTCTGAGACTCAGAATACGCCGATGGCATTGAGAAAGATCATGACCACGGCGACCGGCGCCGCGTAGCGCGCGAGAAATCGCCAGAGCCGGTAGCCGCCGCCGGCGGCCGGGTCGATTTCCTCCGCGGTGGAGTTCCGGCACATGACCCAACCGGCAAAGATGACGATCGCCAGGCCGCCGAGCGGCAAGAGGATATTGCTCGTCAGAAAATCGAGGTTGTCGAAGAACGTTCCGCGAAAGAACGTGACCTCGCTCAAGAGATTGAAAGACAAGACGCTTAAAAACCCGAAAAACCAGATCGCGCCGCCCAGCGACCACGCCGCCCTCTTACGGCTCAAGCCCCAGGTCTCCATGAGCCAGGCGACGCCGGGCTCGATGATGCTGATCGCCGAGGTCCAGGCGGCGAAGGTCAATAGCACGAAGAACAGCGCCGCGACGATCCGCCCGCCGGGAAGCTGGCCGAAAGCCAGCGGCAGCGATTGGAAGATCAAGCCGGGACCGGTCGCGGGATCGAGCCCGTTCGCAAACACGATAGGAAAAATGACGAGGCCCGCGAGTATAGCCACGGCGGTATCGGCGGCGACGATCGCGATCGAGGTCCTGCCGATCGAATGCTCGTCGGGCAGATAGGCGCCGTAGGCCATGACCGCGCCCATGCCGACGCTCAAGGTGAAGAACGAGTGCCCGAGCGCGATCAATGCGCCTTCCCGCGTGAGCTCCGAGAACCGCGGCGCGAACATGAAGTCCAGCCCGCCGGCGAAATCGCCGGCGATCATGCTGTAGCCCAGCAGCACCAGCAGCAGGCCGATGAGCGCCGGCATCAGCACGCGCACGGCGTTCTCCAGGCCGCGCTCGACGCCCTTGGCGACGACGCCGATCGTCATCGCCATGAAGACCGTGTGCCAGAACCCGGTCGTGAGCCAGCTACCGGCCATGCCGGAAAAGACCGCGCCGACCGCCGTTGCATCCGCGCCCGTGAATACGCCGGAGGCGCCCTCGAGCACATAGGCGAGCGCCCAGCCGGCGATGACGCTGTAATACGAGAGAATCAGCACACCGCAGAACACACCGACAATGCCGACTACGCCCCAGGCGCCGTTGCCACTCTCCTCCTGACCTAAAAGCCGCATGGTCGCCGCGGGGTTGCGGCGGCCGCGCCGGCCGATCAGGATCTCGGCCATCATGATCGGCAGACCGATCAGAAACACGCAGAAGAGATAGAAGAGCACGAACGCGCCGCCGCCGTTCTCCCCGGCGATGTACGGGAACTTCCAGATATTGCCGAGACCGACCGCGGACCCGGCAACGGCGAGAATGAACGCAAAGCGGGAGGACCACTCACCATGCAAAGAGGTGCGTCGGCGTGCGGCAATATCGGCAACCATGAGTTCTCCAGCGTGTTTTTTGGCTTAGATTCTAGGATCATTGGCCAGTCATGGCCAGAAAGAACGCCAAGCAGTCCCCCAACACGATCGCGCAGAACAAGAAAGCGCGCTTCGACTTCTTTATAGAGGAGCGCCTCGAAGCCGGCATGGCCTTGCAGGGCTGGGAGGTCAAGAGCCTGCGGGCGGGCAAAGCCCAGCTCTCGGAGAGCTACGTCATTCTGCGCGAGGGCGAGCTCTGGCTGCTGGGCTCGCACGTCACGCCGCTGAATACGGCATCGACGCACGTCAGCGCCGATCCCAGCCGCACGCGCAAGCTGCTGCTGCACCGCGACGAGATCGATCGCCTCGCAGGCCTCGTCGAGCGCAAGGGCTATACGCTCGTGCCGCTGGAGCTTTACTGGAGCAAGGGCAAGGCTAAGCTCTGCGTCGGCCTCGCCAAGGGCAAGAAGCAATATGACAAGCGCGCCACCGAGAAGGACCGCGACTGGCAGCGCGACAAGGCCCGGGCGATGAAGGCTGTCGGAAAAGGTTGAGGAAACTGGGGATTTGGCCCTTGTAATCGGCCTCCGACGCCCTAAACTTGTGCGTCATGGGGGCGATCGGCTTCGACGTGGGTCGCGAACCCTCAAGTGCATGCCGAGGTGCAGACAACCTCGTAAAACCATCTGCAAACTATTAGTTGCCAACGACGACAACTACGCTCTAGCTGCTTAAAAACCAGCTCAGTGCCTTCCGCCCGGTTCGTGCTTGTGCGTCCGGATCCGGGAGTCATCCACACAAGCTCGCGCGAAGGTACGTCTAGGGCCCGACCGCTAAAAATTAACTAGACTGGCTCTGGGTTTTCCCCGCCCGCCGGGTAGCTCAGAGCGAGAACAAAGGCGGTATAAGCATGTAGAGCTTGGGGCAGAGGGCTTGCGGACGCGGGTTCGATTCCCGCCGCCTCCACCACTACACTTTATATTTCAGTAGCTTATGACGCTTTTTCTGGCGTCCCCCCATTTATCCATAGGCTTGTCGTTTCCCGCTCGGCATTGCGCCGAGCGTGTTGACTTGCACGGAATATTGAGCCAGGTAGGGCCGGTATTTACATCGCGCCGTGACCCGGGACGTACGTGCTACAGCGGTTCTACGGCCTGGATATGTGGATCGCTACCGGGGTCGAGTTTCAGTGCAAAGCCCGGCTCAGTTCTTGCTCATTCTACGACTAGTGAGGGAGGCGCGGGGGCGTCGGCTGCCATCGCATACTCTACGCGGGTAAGTACACCATCTTGGTTCTTATCCGCTGTTAGAAAATCGAGCCCCGCTACGCGTTCAGCCTCCGCTGCATCGACCTTCCCATCGTGATTTGCATCAATTTCTTCGTAGGCGGGCCAACTGGCAAACACTGGACCAGAGAATCCAAGGATTATTAGCGTGAAATAGCGCGTCATCTCGAAGATTTCGTTGTAACGGCTTCCAGTCGCTAACGATGCAAGTTCCGGGCCGACCTCGCTTCTCACGCCCGCGCATGTCACACTACTGGACAAATGTCCAGGGCGTCTAGGCGGTTCCCTACCAATGGAAATCCGCGTCATCGAGCGCGACGGCCGGCGCTGGCTGCAGCAGTATAGGAACAGGCCTTCCGGCTACGCGCACGAATACGAGTGGTTGGATGTCTGTGAGCTCCCTCGACCGGCGCCTGTGCGGAAGTTTGAGAGGAAGTGCTAGGTTGAGCCTGAGCACGTGAGGGACACCCTCGGCAGCAGAACAGCTATGACGGCGGCCATGATAGACGACAGGCGCGGCGTCGAAAGAAACTCTGGCAATGCGATCGCGTTGATTTTCCCGAGGCTACCGACAAAAACAGGACATATGTGTGCGCACGCGCCAATCGGCAGAGCGATTTCAGAACGCTGCGCGGCCAGACCATCAAGCACGAGTGCGGCGCTCGCGCTGATATGGGTATTCGTATCCACGGCCGCTCTGGCGCAGCCGCCCGAGCCCGGGGTGGAACCGTCGCCGCAGACTCAACCCGTTCAGCCCGAAGCCGAGCCGCCCGATGACAGCCAACGGGAGCTTGAGCCCGACACCATGACCGAAGACGATTCGATGGCCGAGGGGCCGCCGGCGGAAGACGTGGGCCCGATGGAGATCTGCGCACAGCTCCCCGAAGAGGATCTCACCGTTCCACAGCGCGTGCGACGCAGCCTCACAGTGACAGCCTGCGCATCCTCGGCGTGGCTCGATGGGCTGTTTGGAGATCAGATCCACTACGACGAATATCGGGCCACATATGGTACGGCGACCGTCGGCGGGTTGTGGACCGACTATGACGGCTTCGATCCTCGATTGCGTTTTCGCGCGCGCCTGCAGCTGCCACAGTGGGACGAACGCATGTCCGCGTTCGCGGGGCGCGTCGGCGAGGACGATTACATCAGCGACACCGAAGACGATTTCGACGCGTTGCCGACGCCTCAGTTCGGCACGCTCGAGGACGAAAGCGTGCTGCTGGGTCTCGGTTATTCCAACCCCGAGCGAACCGGCAACGATTTCGATGCGAGCATCGGTGTACGCGCCGGCCTGCCGCTCGATCCGTACGCGCGCGTCAGATACGAAATCGTCCGCGCCTTCGCCGAACGTTATGTGTTCAACGTGCGCGAAACCGTGTTCTGGCAGAACACCGAAGGCTTCGGCACGACCACACGTATCAATGTGGATCGAATCATGTCCGATCGGTTCCTGCTGCGCTGGAGCACTCTCGGCAAGTACACCGACGAGACCATCGGCCTGGAGTGGTACACGCAGCTCACCTTGTTCCAGACTATCGGCCAGCGCACCGGCCTTGCGTGGCAGGCACAGGTGGAGGGCGCGACGGACAATGAAGTAGAGCTAACGCGCCGCGCGCTGCGGTTGATCATGCGCCGTCAGATCAACCCCGACGGGCTGATCCTCGAGCTGCGTGGCGGTATCGCCTGGCCTCGTCGCAAGCTCACCGAGGAGCGCGAGGCGACGCCCGAAGTCGGCATCGCGATCGAAATGCAGTTCGGCCAGAGGCGCGATCGCCTTCGCGATTGACGTTCCGATCAGCGGCGGAGACGAGTTTGCTCAATACTCGATTCGCTTATCCCTCACAGACGACAACCTGAATCCGGTCCGTCTAGATAGAGCTGATGATTTCCCTGTACTCCGACTCGCCGAAGGCACGCAGAGTGGTAGTACTGAGGTTTCCTGACGATCCAAGGCGAAGCAAGACTCTGGCGAGCGTGGCATCATCCGGCGCTTCGGCTATCGAGACCATATCGTACGGCCCCATCGTCATGTAGAACGCCTTAAGATTGGCACCCTCCTTTTTGAAGGCTTTCTTGGCGTCGCTTAGGCGCTTAGGGCTGTCCTTGATATTTTCGATTCCTTGCTGCGTCCACTTGATAAGACACACGTAAGTAGCCATGGCACATCTCCTAAATCTTCTATGACGTTTGTGGGCGCAACCCGTAGCCGCCGTACGGCCCGACCGATAAGCGACGGTCTCCTCGCTAGCGATTCTTGGACTTGGCAGCTTCCTTCTTGGCCTTCTTCGCCGCCTTTCGCTCTTTCGGAGTCATCGTAGGTTGCTTCTTGCCTTCCTTTCTTGTGCTGCGTTCTTTGGACATACTGCTAAACCTCTCAGATGCATCACCCCGCATATTACCTGTTAACGATCTGCCGTGATCGGCCACTTCCGGGAAACTTTTGTCTGATTGGGCGGTATAATTCCGATCCCCGTTTGATCACCGACTCAAACGGCCGGGGAGAACAAAATGACAACGAGACCTGCCGCCCTATTTCTCTGGATTCTTCTGCTATGCACCGCTGCTCCGGCTCTCGCGCAGGAGTACCCGCCAGGATACCTGGATCCCGAGCCGATCCTGAGAGCCGCCGAGCAAGCCATCGGCACCAATCGTTTGAGCTGCGTGACGATCTCAGGCTCCGGCTACTCCGGCCTGGTCGGCCAGCAGCGCCTCAACGACAAGAACATCGACTGGCCGCGCGGCGTGCTCGAGAGCTACACGCGCACGATGAGCTGGGACGCCGGCACGATGAAGGAAACCTTCGAGCGTCCGCCGGGGCAAAACCCCGCGTCGTGGAAATACGGCCTCGGCTGGCTCGGCGGCACACCGACGCAGCAGCACGCGCAGCAGACCTTCATGGTCAACGGCGAGTACGGCTGGCACATGGACGGGCCCGAAGGCGCGCCCGTGGCAGCGCGGCCTGAGGACGCGGGGCTCTGGCAGCTCGATCTCTGGATCAACCCGCACGGTTTTCTCAAAGCCGCGCGGCTGCCGGGCGCGAACCCGGTCGCCACGTGGCGCTGGGAGCTCGGCGAGATGGGCCGCGATGGCCCGACGGTGGCGCCGGAGAAGGTCAGGATCGTCTCGATCACGGTGCTCGACAAGTACCGGGCCGATGCGACGATCAACAGCGAGAACCTGCTCCAGCGCATCCATACCTGGGTGCCGGACCCGGTGATCGGCGACATGAATTACGAGCACGAATTCACGAATGCGAGCTACGTGGACATCGGCGACGGCATTCGCTTTCCGACCGGCTGGCACTCGCACCAGGGCTGGGACGACAACTATCAGGCGCAGAGCATCAATGGCGGCCACAATGCTTTCGGCGGCACCTATGCGGACATTCGAGCGAACGTCTGCCCCGATCCTGTGACGGTGCCGGCCTCGGTGCGCGCGGCGACCTTCCCCGTCACCGTCGAGACCGAGGAGATCGCCGACGGCGTGTATCTCCTCGGCGGCGCATCGCACAACAGCGTCGCGGTGGAGTTCGACGACTTCGTCGCCGTCGTCGAGGCGCCCATCGACGAGGCGCGCAGCCTCGCGGTCATCGAGGAGGTCGTGCGGCTCGCGCCCGACAAGCCGATCCGCTTCCTGGTCAACACCCACCAGCACCACGACCACATCGGGGGCTTGCGCACTTATATGCACATCGGCGCGACCATCGTCACGCACCGCTTGAATTACGATTTCTACACCCGCGACGTGCTCAACTACGCGCAGCGCACGCTCGCGCCCGACATGGTGTCGCTATGGCCGCCGACCGAGCTCGCGGAGGGCTACTACTACGAGCGCTTCACCGAGAACTACGTGATCAGCGACGGCGAGCGCAACCTGAACCTCTACTACGTGCATCCGCTGCAGCACGCCGAGGGCATGGCGATCGCCTACCTGCCGGACGAGGGCATTCTCATCGAGGCCGACCTCTTCGACACGCACGAGCCGCCGCCGGCCGAGCCGACGAACGCCAACATGGTGCTCTACAACCAAGTTCAAAGGCTCAGGCTTGAGGTCGACACCGTCGTGCCGATTCACGGTAATCCTGCGCCGTGGGCGGACTTCCTAGCGGTGGTCGGCGAGTGAAGCTTGCCTACTGGGTATCGCCGCGGACATCGGCGCCCGCAAGCCCGGTTTCCAGCGTGTGGAAATCGCGGATGAAGATCTCCCAAAAAGCCACGAACAGCGCCGCGATCAAGGGGCCGATC
>Ga0214472_10006180_pt1 | contig 12552 bp, 8 predicted proteins | sample RVTome_6_FD_207662 | JGI IMG/M metagenome (GOLD analysis project Ga0214472, IMG submission 207662) | Soil microbial communities from uranium-contaminated site in the Upper Colorado River Basin, Wyoming, United States - RVT140D175 | ecosystem: Environmental > Terrestrial > Soil > Contaminated >... | reverse complement strand
GGCGCAGTGTTTCTTAGGGGTGTAGCTCAGTTGGTAGAGCATCGGTCTCCAAAACCGAGGGTCGTGGGTTCGAGTCCCTCCGCCCCTGCCATTTTCGTGATCGGCGCCGGCCGCTTTTGCGGTTTGCAACGCAGGCATTGAAATGGATTTGAAAATACTGTAAATAACTTAAAATATCCGTGGACCGCTCTTGCGCGAGCGGCGATTCCCCTATATGTCAGGGTTTTTGAAGGTGCGTGCGGGCAACCGCGCGCCATTGGTGTCTTTGACAGGCAAGTTTATGGCAAAATCCAATCCGTTCGTGTTCCTCCAGCAAGTTCGCTCGGAGGTTGGGAAAGTTACGTGGCCGACGCAGCGGGAAACCGCGATCACGACCGTTATGGTGTTCGTGATGGTGTTTCTGGCTGCGATTTTCTTCTTTTTTGCCGACCAGTTGATGAGCGCGGCCATCGGCCTGCTGCTCGGCGCCGGCTTCTGACGATCCGGATAGCGAAGGGTTTTTTATGTCGATGCATTGGTACATCGTGCACGCTTATTCGAATTTCGAAAAGAAGGTTGCCGATTCGATCAAGGAGAAGATTCTGGCCAACGGGCTGGAAGACTATTTCGAGGAAGTTCTGGTTCCTTCGGAAAAAGTCGTCGAGATCGTTCGCGGCAAGCGTCGCGAAGTCGATCGCAAGCTGTTTCCCGGCTACGTGCTGGTGAAGATGGACCTGACGGACGAAGCCTATCATTTGATCAAGAATACGCCGAAGGTTACCGGGTTTCTCGGTTCCGGCAACAAGCCGATGCCGATTCCCGAGCGTGAAGCCTTGCGGATCCTGCAGGCCGTTCAGGAGGGCGTCGAGCGGCCGAAGCCGTCGATCACCTTCGAGATTGGCGAGCAGGTCCGGGTTTCCGATGGTCCGTTCGCATCCTTCAACGGCTTTGTCGAGGATGTGGACGAGGAGCGGACGCGGCTCAAAGTGGCCGTGTCGATCTTCGGCCGGGCGACCCCGGTCGAACTGGAATACAGCCAAGTCGAAAAGCTTGGTTCGTAGGCGGGAGACGGAAGGCTGTTCGCCGCAGCTTTTCCGTCGCACCGCCAACTCCACCCTCCCGGCACTGCCGGACAATAAACGGAGAGAAAAATGGCGAAGAAAGTAGCGGGCTCTTTGAAGCTCCAGGTTCCTGCCGCGTCTGCGACGCCGTCGCCGCCAATCGGGCCGGCGCTCGGTCAGCGCGGATTGAACATCATGGAATTCTGCAAGGCGTTCAACGCCCAGACGCAGGATCTCGAAAAGGGTGCGCCGTGTCCGACGCTCATCACCTATTTTACGGACAAGTCCTTCACCTTTGACATCAAGACGCCGCCGGTCAGCTTCTTTTTGAAGAAAGCGGCAAAATTGAAAAAGGGCTCGAAAGAGCCGGGCAAGTCCGTGATCGGCAAGGTGACGCGGGCCCAGGTCCGTGAAATCGCCGAAGCCAAGATGAAGGATCTGAACGCATCCGACGTCGAAATGGCCATGCGCATGGTCGAAGGTTCCGCCCGGTCCATGGGCCTCGAGGTGGCAGGATAATCCGATGACGAAACTCGCAAAACGCGGCAAAGCCGCTCGTGAAGGCCTTGATCGCACCAAATTGTACGAAATCGCCGAGGCGGTTTCCAACGTGAAGCAGCGGGCCACCGCGAAATTCGATGAAACCATCGAATTGTCGATGAATCTCGGCGTCGACCCGCGTCACGCCGACCAGATGGTGCGCGGCGTCTGCCTGTTGCCGAACGGCACCGGGCGGTCGGTCAAGGTCGCAGTGTTCGCCCGCGGCGACAAGGCGGATGAAGCCAGCGCCGCCGGTGCCGATATCGTCGGCGCGGAAGACCTGGTGGAATCCATTCAGGGCGGAACCATCGATTTCGACCGGTGCATCGCAACGCCGGACATGATGCCGCTGGTCGGCCGTCTCGGCAAAGTGCTCGGTCCGCGCGGCCTGATGCCGAATCCGAAAGTCGGAACGGTCACCATGGATGTCGGCGAAGCCGTGAAAGCGGCAAAGGGCGGTGCCGTGGAATTCCGCGTCGAAAAGGCGGGAATCGTGCATGCCGGCGTCGGCAAGGCCTCGTTTACGGCGGAAGCCCTGGTGGAGAATATCCGGGCGTTCGCCGATGCCGTGCAAAAAGCCAAGCCGACAGGCGCCAAGGGAACGTTCGTGCGGCGTATCGCCGTGTCCTCGTCCATGGGGCCGGGAATTCACGTGGATCCGAATTCCGTCACCAAAGCGCCTGGCGCATAAAATTTCCGCGTGCGTCAAGCATGCGGAATAGGTCGCAGGCCGCGCGCGGCCTTCGGCCGCCTGTCCGAGACTGCAGGTGCCGCTTCGGCGGTTTAAGCTTATGGCCTGCATAGACGGGGATTCCGGATTTAGAGTGCGCCGCGCAAACGGCGTCTTCCGGTTGGAACCGTAATCCGTCGTCTTTGCGGGACGGCGGGGGCAGGGTTCATCGTCGGTGCGCGTCATCTTGGCGCCGCAGCGGCATATTTCCCCGGCAATCCGGTCTTCGGCCGAGATTGTCAACTGGAGAATGGCAAGTGGATAGAGCGGAAAAGCGGGACCTTGTCGCGAATTTCAACGAAGTGTTTTCCAACACCTCGGTTGTGATCGTGGCGCATTACAAGGGTCTCACCGTGGCCGACATGCAGTCGCTTCGCGGCAGCATGAGGGACGCGGGCGCGGTCGTTAAGGTCGCAAAGAACCGCCTTATAAAACTTGCCCTTCAAGACACCGAGATTGCTCACATCTCCGATCTTTTCGTCGGTCCGACCGTCATCGCCTATTCCGATGATCCCGTCGCGGCTCCGAAAGCGGCGATGGAGTTCGCAAAGACCCACGACAAATTTGTCGTGCTGGGCGGCGCGATGGGCTCGACCAATCTCGATGTCGATGGTGTCAAAGCATTGGCGACCCTGCCGTCGCTGGACGAATTGCGTGGAAGGCTTGTCGGCATGATTCAGACGCCGGCATCGCGCATCGCGCAAGTCGTCAACGCACCGGCCGGTCAGCTGGCCCGCGTCTTCAATGCATACGCCGAGAAGGGCGAGGCGGCATAAGGCCGTTCGCCGATCCTCTGGAAATACGGTTCTAACGAGTAGGAAACTCAAACTATGGCTGACCTTGAAAAAATCGTGGACGAATTGTCCAATCTGACTGTTCTCGAAGCGGCGGAACTTTCCAAGCTTCTGGAAGAAAAATGGGGCGTTTCCGCAGCGGCTCCCGTCGCTGTCGCGGCCGGTGTCGCCGGTGGCGGCGCCGCCGCCGAAGCCGTGGAAGAAAAGACTGAATTCGATGTCATTCTCGCCGCCATCGGCGACAAGAAAATCAATGTCATCAAGGAAGTCCGCGCCATCACCGGTCTTGGCCTGAAAGAAGCCAAGGATCTGGTCGAAAGCGCTCCCAAAGCGGTGAAGGAAGCCGCCAGCAAAGATGAAGCCGAAGAGCTGAAGAAGAAGCTCGAGGCCGTCGGTGCGACCGTCGAACTGAAATAGACACGACTTTGCCGCGGACCGGAATGTTCCGGTCCGCGCCTTCAATACCTGTTAAGACCCGAAGCGCAGGCGGCTTATCCGAATACCGCCGTGAATACTTCAGCCCGAGTGGGCGGTGTTCCGGTCAGCCGGCAGCCAGGGCGATACGAGGAGCGATATGACGCAGACGTTCAACGGTCGCAAGAAACTTCGCAAATTTTTTGGTTCCATCATCGAAGCCGCGGAAATGCCGAACCTCATTGAGGTTCAAAAGGCGTCCTATGACCAGTTCCTGCAAGTCAAGGAACCGGAGGGCGGCCGCGAGGTCGACGGATTGCAAGCCGTGTTCAAATCGGTTTTTCCGATTTCGGACTTTTCCGGCACGGCGCTTCTGGAATTCGTCAGCTACGAATTCGAAGCGCCGAAATACGACGTGGAAGAATGCCGCCAGCGGGGCATGACATTCGCCGCGCCGCTGAAGGTGACGCTTCGCCTGATCGTGTTCGATATCGATGAAGATACCGGCGCGAAATCGGTCAAGGACATCAAGGAACAGGACGTCTATATGGGCGATATGCCGTTCATGACGTTGAACGGCACGTTCGTGATCAATGGCACGGAGCGGGTGATCGTCAGCCAGATGCACCGCTCGCCCGGCGTGTTTTTCGACCACGACAAGGGCAAGACCCATTCGTCGGGGAAACTTCTGTTCGCCGCCCGGATCATTCCCTATCGGGGCTCCTGGCTGGATATCGAGTTCGATTCCAAGGACATCGTGCATGCCCGCATCGACCGCCGCCGCAAGATTCCGGCGACGTCCCTGTTGATGGCGCTCGGCCTCGATCCGGAAGAAATCCTGGAAACCTTCTACAACCGTCTGGTGTTCACCCGCGACGGCGACGGCTGGCGCAAGCCCTACGACGCCAAGATCATGCGCGGCTACAAGTCGCTTGTGGATCTGATCGACGCGGATACCGGCGAAGTGATCCTGGAAGCCGGCAAGAAATTGACGGCGCGCGGCGCGCGGCAGCTTGCCGACAACGGCGTGGTCGCGCTGAAGGTCGTGCATGAGGAACTCCACGGCCATTACGTGGCCGAGGACATGGTCGATCCGTCGACGGGCGAAATCTTCGTCGAAGCCGGCGAGGAGATCACCGAGAAGAATCTCGAGGTTCTGAACGAACACGGCTATGCGGAAATCCCGGTTCTCGACATTGATTACATCAATGTCGGACCCTATATCCGCAACACGCTGGCGGTCGACAAGAACGAAGACCGCACCGGCGCGCTGTTCGACATCTACCGGGTCATGCGCCCGGGCGAGCCGCCGACGCTTGACACGGCCGAAGCGATGTTCAACTCGCTGTTCTTCGATTCCGAGCGCTACGACCTGTCGGCCGTGGGCCGGGTCAAGATGAACATGCGTATGGATCTGCAATGCGAGGACACGGTCCGGACGCTGCGCAAGGAAGACATTGTCGAAGTGGTCCGCACGCTGGTCGAATTGCGCGACGGCAAGGGTGAAATCGACGATATCGACAATCTCGGCAACCGGCGCGTGCGCTCGGTCGGCGAGCTGATGGAAAACCAGTACCGGATCGGCCTGGTGCGCATGGAGCGCGCCATCAAGGAACGCATGTCCTCGGTCGAAATCGACACGGTGATGCCGCAGGATCTGATCAATGCGAAGCCGGCGGCGGCGGCGGTGCGCGAATTCTTCGGTTCGTCGCAATTGTCCCAGTTCATGGACCAGACCAATCCGCTGTCCGAAGTCACCCACAAGCGCCGGCTTTCGGCGCTCGGGCCGGGCGGTCTGACGCGCGAACGCGCAGGCTTCGAAGTGCGCGACGTGCATCCGACCCATTACGGCCGGATCTGCCCGATCGAAACGCCGGAAGGCCCGAATATCGGCCTGATCAACTCGCTTGCGACCTTTGCCCGGGTCAACAAATACGGCTTTATCGAAAGCCCGTATCGCCGGGTGAAAGACGGCATCGTCCAGGACGAAGTCGTCTATATGTCGGCGATGGAAGAGGCGAAATATCATGTCGCCCAGTCCAATATCCAGGCGGATGAGAACGGCAAGATCATCGAGGAATTCGTCGTCTGCCGGCATGCCGGCGATGTGATGATGTTTCCGGCCGATCGGGTCGATTTCATGGACGTTTCGCCGAAACAGCTGGTTTCGGTGGCCGCGGCCCTGATCCCGTTCCTTGAGAACGATGACGCCAACCGGGCGTTGATGGGTTCCAACATGCAGCGCCAGGCGGTGCCGCTGGTCAAGGCCGAAGCGCCTTTCGTTGGCACCGGCATGGAAGCCATCGTGGCGCGGGATTCGGGCGCTGCCATCGCCGCGCGGCGGACCGGCGTCGTCGACCAGGTCGATGCGACGCGGATCGTCATCCGGGCGACGCGGGATCTCGATCCCTCGAAATCCGGCGTTGATATCTACCGCTTGCTGAAATTCCAGCGTTCCAATCAGAACACCTGCATCAACCAGCGTCCGCTGGTGCGGGTCGGCGATATCGTGGAAAAAGGCGAAATCATCGCCGACGGACCGTCCACGGATCTCGGCGACCTGGCGCTCGGCCGCAACGTGCTTGTCGCGTTCATGCCGTGGAACGGCTACAATTTCGAGGATTCCATCCTTCTGTCCGAACGCATCGTCAAGGACGACGTGTTCACCTCCATCCATATCGAGGAATTCGAGGTGATGGCGCGGGACACGAAACTGGGGCCGGAAGAGATTACCCGCGACATTCCGAACGTCTCGGAGGAAGCGCTGAAGAATCTCGACGAAGCCGGCATCGTGTATATCGGCGCCGAGGTGGAGGCCGGGGATATTCTCGTCGGCAAGATCACGCCGAAGGGCGAAAGCCCGATGACGCCGGAAGAAAAGCTGCTGCGCGCCATTTTCGGCGAAAAGGCCTCCGATGTCCGCGACACCTCGCTGCGGGTTCCGCCCGGAGATCGGGGAACGGTCGTCGAAGTGCGGGTGTTCAACCGGCACGGCATCGAAAAAGACGAACGCGCCATGGCGATCGAACGCGAGGAGATCGAAACCCTCGCCAAGGACCGGGATGACGAACAGGCTATCCTGGACCGCAACGTCTATGGCCGCCTGGCCGAAACGATCGACGGACGCGAAGCGATCTCGGGGCCGAAAGGCTTCAAGAAGGGCAGTGCGCTGACCCGTGAAGCGATGGCCGAAGTGCCGCGCAGCCAGTGGTGGCAATTTGCTTTCGACGACGACAAGGTGATGTCGGAACTGGAAGCTTTGCGGGCGCAGTATGACGATTCGCGCAAACTGCTCGAGCAGAGATTCTTCGACAAGGTCGACAAATTGCAGCGCGGCGACGAGCTGCCGCCCGGCGTCATGAAAATGGTCAAGGTGTTTGTCGCGATCAAGCGCAAGATCCAGCCCGGCGACAAGATGGCCGGCCGCCACGGCAACAAGGGCGTGGTCTCGAAGATCGTGCCGATCGAGGACATGCCGTATCTGGAAGACGGAACGCCGGTCGATATCGTGCTCAATCCGCTCGGCGTGCCGAGCCGGATGAATGTGGGCCAGATTCTGGAAACCCATATGGGCTGGGCGTGCCGGGGGCTTGGGCGCAAGATCGGCGGGTTGTACGACGAGTACAAACGCTCGAACGACGTGGCTCCGCTTCGTGCGACAATCACGGAGATCTACGGGGACAATCCGAAAGGCGACAATGTCAGTGCCTTCGACGACCAGTCGATCGTTCGCGCCGCGGAATTGCTGTCCAAAGGGGTCTCCATCGCGACGCCGGTCTTCGACGGCGCCCATGAGCCGGACATTGTGGATCTGCTGAAAATCGGCGGTCTGGATATATCCGGCCAACAGACCCTGTTCGACGGCAGAACGGGGGAGCAGTTCGACCGCAAGGTGACCGTCGGCTACATCTATATGCTGAAACTGCACCATCTGGTCGACGACAAGATCCATGCCCGTTCGATCGGCCCGTACAGTCTGGTCACCCAGCAGCCGCTGGGCGGCAAGGCGCAGTTCGGCGGCCAGCGGTTCGGCGAAATGGAGGTCTGGGCCCTGGAAGCGTATGGCGCAGCCTACACCTTGCAGGAAATGCTGACCGTCAAGTCGGACGACGTGGCCGGACGGACGAAAGTCTACGAGGCGATCGTCCGCGGCGACGATACGTTCGAAGCGGGAATTCCCGAGAGCTTCAACGTGCTGGTCAAGGAAATGCGATCGCTCGGATTGAGCGTTGATCTGTTCAACGCGAAAGAAGACGATTCGCCGGACGATTACGACAAAATGGACGCGGCCGAATAGGCCAACGCTTCGCAAGCCGGCGGCGGATCTTCGGATCCACCGCCCGGCTCATGAATTGATTCAAGCGCTGACATCGTCGCGCATCACAAGGAGACGGCTGATGAACCAAGAGGTCATGAACCTTTTTAACCAGCAGGCTCTGGCACAGACTTTCGATCACATCCGGATTTCGATCGCCAGCCCGGAAAAGATCCTGAGCTGGTCCTATGGTGAAATCAAAAAGCCGGAAACGATCAACTACCGTACGTTCAAGCCGGAACGCGACGGGTTGTTCTGTGCGCGTATTTTTGGTCCGATAAAGGACTATGAATGCCTGTGCGGCAAATACAAGCGCATGAAGTACAAGGGCGTCATTTGTGAGAAATGCGGCGTCGAGGTGACGCTGTCGCGGGTTCGCCGCGAGCGTATGGGCCATATCGAACTGGCGGCGCCCGTCGCCCATATCTGGTTCCTGAAATCCCTGCCGTCGCGCATCGGCACACTGCTCGACATCACCTTGAAGGATCTCGAGCGGGTTCTGTATTTCGAGAACTACATCGTGACCGAACCCGGTCTGACGCCGCTGAAGGAATTCCAGCTCCTGTCGGAGGAAGACTTCGTTCGGGCGCAGGACGAGTATGGCGACGACGGATTCACGGCGATGATCGGCGCGGAAGCAATCCGCGAGATCCTGGCGAATATGGACCTGCCGCGGCTCAAGGAGAGCCTGCGCCAGGAAATTCGCGAAGCCACGACGGAACTGAAACCGAAAAAGCTGGCGAAGCGCCTGAAAGTGGTCGAGGCGTTCATGGAATCCGGCAATCGGCCGGAATGGATGATCCTGACGGTCATTCCGGTGATCCCGCCGGATTTGCGGCCGCTGGTTCCGCTCGACGGCGGACGCTTCGCCACTTCGGATCTGAACGATCTCTACCGCCGCGTGATCAACCGGAACAACCGGCTGAAACGGCTTATCGAATTGCGCGCGCCGGACATCATCATCCGCAACGAAAAGCGGATGCTGCAGGAAGCCGTCGATGCGCTGTTCGACAATGGCCGCCGCGGCCGGGTGATTACGGGCGCCAACAAGCGGCCGCTGAAATCCCTGTCCGACATGTTGAAGGGCAAGCAGGGCCGGTTCCGCCAGAACCTGCTGGGCAAACGGGTCGACTATTCCGGCCGTTCGGTGATCGTGGTCGGGCCGGAACTCAAACTGCATCAATGCGGCCTGCCGAAGAAGATGGCGCTCGAACTGTTCAAGCCGTTCATCTATTCCAGGCTCGATGCGAAGGGTTATTCGTCCACCGTCAAACAGGCGAAGAAGCTGGTCGAAAAGGAACGTCCGGAGGTCTGGGACATTCTCGATGAAGTGATCCGGGAGCATCCGGTTCTTTTGAACCGGGCGCCGACCCTGCACAGGCTCGGAATCCAGGCTTTCGAACCGACCCTGATCGAAGGCAAGGCGATTCAGCTGCATCCGCTGGTCTGCGCGGCCTTCAATGCCGATTTCGACGGCGACCAGATGGCGGTGCACGTGCCGCTGTCGCTGGAAGCGCAGTTGGAAGCCCGCGTCCTGATGATGTCGACCAACAACATCCTGCACCCGGCCAACGGCACGCCGATCATCGTTCCGTCCCAGGATATCGTTCTCGGCTTGTATTATCTGTCGATCATGTCGGAAAACGAACCGGGCGACGGGATGCTGTTCTCCGACGTGGGCGAATTGCACCATGCGCTGGAATCGAAAGCGGTTACCCTGCACACCAAGATCCGCGGCCGTTTCAAAACCGTGGATATCGACGGCAACCCGATCTCCGCGATCCATGAGACAAGTCCGGGCCGGATGTTGATCGGCGAGCTTTTGCCGCGTCACCACGCGATCCCCTTCGACATCTGCAACCAGCTGATGATGAAGAAATCGATCAGCAAGATGATCGATACGGTCTATCGTGCCTGCGGCCAGAAAGAGACCGTGATCTTCTGCGACCGGATCATGTCGCTGGGCTTCGGCCATGCCTGCCGCGCCGGCATTTCCTTCGGCAAGGACGACATGGTCATCCCGGCGAAAAAGAGCGAGCTGGTCGAAGAGACCCAGCAGCTGGTGAAGGATTACGAGCAGCAATACAATGAAGGCCTGATCACCCAGGGCGAGAAATACAACAAGGTCGTCGATGCCTGGGCGAAATGCACCGATCGGGTCGCCGACGAAATGATGAAACAGATCTCGTCGGTGAAGATCGACGAGAAGACCGGGCGGCAATTGCCGATCAACTCGATCTACATGATGTCCCATTCGGGCGCGCGGGGTTCGCCGGCGCAGATGAAGCAGCTTGCCGGCATGCGCGGCCTCATGGCCAAGCCGTCGGGCGAGATCATCGAATCGCCGATCATTTCGAACTTCAAGGAAGGCCTTACCGTTCTTGAATACTTCAACTCCACCCACGGAGCCCGTAAAGGCCTGGCGGACACGGCGTTGAAGACGGCGAATTCCGGCTACCTGACCCGTCGTCTGGTCGACGTGGCCCAGGACTGCATCATCACGGAATTCGATTGCGGAACCGACAAGGGCCTGACGATCCAGGCGGTGGTGAATTCCGGCCAGGTGGTTTCCACCCTGAGCAACCGGATTCTCGGACGCTCGCCGGCGGAAGACGTCAAGGATCCGGCGACGGGCGAACTCATCGCCGGCGCCGGCACCCTGCTCGAGGAAAAGCATGTTGACGCCATCGAGGCGGCGGGCATCCAGATCGTCAAGATCCGGTCGGTGCTGACCTGCGAGACGAAAGTCGGCGTTTGCGGGGCTTGCTACGGGCGGGATCTGGCGCGCGGAACACCGGTCAATATGGGCGAAGCGGTCGGCGTGATCGCGGCCCAGTCGATCGGCGAACCGGGCACCCAGCTCACCATGCGGACCTTCCATATCGGCGGCACCGCGCAGGTGGTGGATTCCTCGTTCATCGAATCGAATTTCGAGGGCATCGTCTCGCTGCGCAACCGCAATGTGACCCGGGATTCCGACGGGCGGCTCATCGTCATGGGCCGGAACGTCGCCGTGGTCATCAGCGATCCGGAAGGCAATGAGCAGGTCGCGCACAAACTCGTCTATGGCGCACGCCTGCATGTGGATGACGGCGACGAGATCAAACGCGGCCAGCGGATTGCCGAGTGGGATCCCTATACGCGTCCGGTTCTGACCGAGGCCGACGGCGTCGTCGGCTATGAAGACGTGGTCGATGGCGCGTCCGTCCAGGAAACCACCGACGAAGCGACCGGAATCACCAAGCGGATCGTGATCGATTGGCGGTCTTCGGCCCGTACGCAGGATTTGAAGCCTTCGATCGTCGTCCTGGACTCCAAAGGCGAGATCGTGAAACTTCCGCGCGGCACCGATGCCAGCTATCTGCTGTCGGTCGATGCGGTGCTCTCGGTCGAACCTGAAACGACGGTAAAGGCCGGCGACGTGTTGGCGCGGATCCCGCTGGAAAGCGCCAAGACCCGGGACATTACCGGCGGTCTGCCGCGGGTTGCGGAATTGTTCGAGGCGCGCAAGCCCAAGGACCATGCGATCATCGCGGAAATCGACGGTACGATCCGCTTCGGACGGGACTACAAGAACAAGCGCCGTATCATCATCGAGCCCCATGAAAAGGATATGGATCCCGCGGAATATCTGATTCCAAAGGGCAAGCATTTCCACCTTCAGGAAGGCGACCTGGTCGAAAAGGGCGATTATATCCTCGACGGCAATCCGGCGCCGCATGATATCCTGGCGATCAAGGGCGTCGAGGCGCTGGCAAGCTACCTGGTCAACGAAATCCAGGACGTGTATCGTCTGCAGGGCGTCGGCATCAACGATAAGCATATCGAGGTGATCGTCCGGCAGATGCTGCAGAAAGTGGAAATCAGCGACCCGGGCGAGACCGGATTGCTGGCCAACGAGGCGATGGACCGCTCGGAGCTCAACGAAATCAACGAAAAGGCCGTCGATGAAGGCCGCACGCCGGCGACATCGACGCCGGTTCTGTTGGGCATCACCAAGGCGAGCCTGCAGACCAAGTCGTTCATTTCCGCAGCGTCGTTCCAGGAGACCACCCGCGTTCTGACCGAAGCCTCGGTCAGCGGCAAGGTGGACGCTCTGGAAGGACTCAAGGAGAATGTCATCGTCGGACGCCTGATTCCCGCGGGAACCGGTGGAACCATGTCCCGGATCCGCCAGATCGCGACGCATCGGGACGAGTTGATTCTCGAAGAACGGCAAAGACAGTCCGACAAGAGTGCGGAAGCCGCACTGGTCGATTTGTCGGGCGCCGCAGAATAAGCCCGCGGGGCGGACGCCCGCCGCCCGCCCCGCAAGCCCTCGATTTGGCGCCTGAGACGCAGGTTCTGGCGAAAAATCGCGCCATCGCGGCGAAGCCGGGAGACCGGCCCGCCAGTGCGTAAACCGATATTTTAACTTTTTAACCGGTGTCGGATTAAAAAATGCGAAATGCGGTTGACGGCGATAGGGCAAATCAGTAAGTTCCGCACACCTCAAAGACAGGTCACGTAACTCCAAAACGTTATCTGCTCGTCCAGAGCCGGTAATTCAAGGGTTATACGCTGTCGAGGTTTGAGACAGATACATTCTGGGTCATGACCGAGAGCACCAGCTTTCGGTCCTCTGTGTTTTTCGCGCTTGTTGGTTTGAATACCAACATGGCGCGCTTTCTGCGCGGCTTTCATGGCCTGCGCGGGCAAGGACGGATTGAAAGGCGAACG
>Ga0214472_10006179_pt1 | contig 12553 bp, 10 predicted proteins | sample RVTome_6_FD_207662 | JGI IMG/M metagenome (GOLD analysis project Ga0214472, IMG submission 207662) | Soil microbial communities from uranium-contaminated site in the Upper Colorado River Basin, Wyoming, United States - RVT140D175 | ecosystem: Environmental > Terrestrial > Soil > Contaminated >... | reverse complement strand
CTGTGAACCATCGACGCCCCTGATTCGGAACCGCAGTTTGAAGCCGGCGCTGTGAACAGACAACGAATGGCAGATCAAGTGATGAAAACAATCGAAGCGACCCATAAACTCCGGACGGCAAACCCGCTCGTCGCCGCTTTTGGCCTGGCCGTCCTGGCATCCGCCATTTCGACTGCGCCCGCACGGGCCGGCAATGATATTTCAGTCGGCGGCGAATACAGCCTGTCGATTGCCGGCATTCCCTTCGCCAAGGGAAGCCTGTCCATGGCCATCAAGGGCGACCTTTACGCAGCACGCGCCAAGATCGCCACCTGGGGCGTCGCCAGACTTGTGGTCGAGAGCAACAGCTATGTCGAATCCAGCGGCCATTTCGGCGGCAGCAAAGTCCGTCCGGCCAAATATTCCATGGATTCACAGACCAAGGAGTTCAACACCCTTGTGCGCATGCGTCTGTCGGGCGGCGCCATACGCGATCTTTCCGCCCGCCCGTCCCTGCGGGCATTGCCGGACCGCGTCCCTGTGAAATCCAGGCATAAAGCGAATATTCTGGACCCCTTGAGCGCCGCCATCGTGCCCTACCGCCGGTCCGGCGGTACGCTGGGCGCCGATGCCTGCAACAAGACGCTGCCGATCTTCGACGGTTGGACACGCTTCGACGTCAAGCTGCATTTCCGCAAATTCGCCGAGGTCAACAGCGACGGCTATACCGGCAAGGCGGTCGTGTGCGGAGCCCGCTGGGTTCCCGTGGCCGGTCACCGCCTCAACAAGCAAACGGTCGTCTATCTGCAGGAAAACAAAGATCTGGAAGCCTGGCTGATTCCAGTCGCAGGCAGCAATTTTCTGGTTCCCTACCGCATGTCGATCAAGACGAAATCCGGCACCTTGCTGATTCAGAACAAGCGCCTGGTCGTCACCGGCGCGGGCGCCGCGAAAAAGCACGCGCGCAAATAGGCACGCCGCCGCCTCACGCGGCGCCGCGTTCCCCGTCGTCGAATTGCAACTTGTAGAGATGCGCATAAAGGCCGCCTTCGCGCAAAAGGTCTTCATGCGTGCCCGACTGGATGACCCGGCCCTTGTCCATGACGTAGATCCGGTTGGCGTTGCGGATCGTAGACAGCCGATGCGCAATGACGATCGTGGTGCGATTTTGCATCAGCCGGTCCAGAGCTTCCTGAACCTTGGCTTCCGATTCCGCGTCGAGCGAGGCCGTGGCTTCGTCCAGGAGCAGGATCGGCGCGTCGCGCAGCATCGCCCGGGCGATCGCCACGCGCTGCCGCTGGCCGCCCGAAAGCTTTGTGCCCCCCTCGCCGACATCAGACTCGTATCCATTTTCCTGTTCCAGGATGAAGTCGTGAGCATGGGCGTTTTTCGCCGCCTGGACGATCTCCTCGGGGCTCGCCGATAAATTCCCCAGCGCGATATTCTGCCCGATCGTTCCTTCGAAAAGATAGGTGTCCTGGGTCACGAAGGCGATATTGCGGCGCAGCGATTCCATGGTCGCATCCCAGATATCCACGCCGTCGAGAGTGATGCGGCCGGCCGATGGCTTGATGAATCGTTCGATCAGCGCGAACACCGTTGACTTGCCGGCCCCGGACGGTCCGATCAGCGCGGTCACTTCTCCCGGATGCGCGGTGAAGGAAAGGCCGCGCAGCACCACTTCCTCGCCATAGGAGAATTCCAGATTCTCGCAGGCCAGCCGGCCGGCGCTGACGTCGATGGGCTTGGCGTCGGGGCGGTCGACAATGTCGAACGGTTCGTCGAGCAGGTCGAACAGGAGCTTGGTCTGCACCAGCACGCCGCCGACGGTGACGTTCAGCCGGGCCAGGCGCTTGGCCGGCTCATAGGCCGCGAACATGGCGGTGACGAAGGACACGAACGATCCGGGATCGACGCCGGCGTCGATGATCTTGAAGCCCGCATACAGCACGGCGCTGGCGATTGCGACGCCGCCCAGCGTCTCCATGATCGGACTGGTGCGGGCTTTCAGCACCGCCGCCTTGTTGCCCCGGTTCTGCACCACGGCGATGGAGTCGTAGGCGATGTCGCGCATCCAGGATTCCAGGTTGAACGCCTTGATGACGCGAATGCCGGTCTTGGTCTCCTTCGCCGTGGTCATGATTTTGGCAAAGGAATCCATTTCCACGCGCACGACCTTTTTCATCCGCCGCACCAGATGCGAGACGCCGAGAATGGCCGGCGGCGCCGTCAGAAGCGCGAAGATGCTCAATTGCCAATCCTGGTAGATCATCACGGCGACCAGGCCGGCGAGCGTCATGGCGTCGCGGCCGAAGCCGACGATGATCTGATTGAGCACTTCGCGCGCCGCATGAGCGCAGGTGCCGATGCGCAGCGCGATTTCGCCGAATTCATAGCGTTCGTAAAACGACACGGTCTGAGTGACCAGCCGGTCGTAGACCTGTCTTTGCAGCCGCGCGACAATGGAATTGTTGATCCGGCCCATGATGACCAATTGGCCATAGGTCGAAAATCCCTTCACCAGATAGATGCCGCAAATGATCGCAGCGATGGTGTAGACCATGCTCTGGTCGCGTTTGATGAAGATGTCGTTGATGATGTTTTCCATGATCAACGCGGTCGCCGCCGTCGAGGCCGCCGTCACCGCCATCAACCCGACGGCCAACACATATTGCCAGAAATACAGCCGCGCCGTGCCCGTCACCAGACGATGCAGGGTCTGGAGAGCCTCTCCTTTCTTGTCATCGAAGATTTTCAGCGGATCAATCCCGTTTGAGCGTTGGGCGCGAACCGGTCGACCGCGCGATTTTCTGTCCGATACTGCCTCTTGGCGTTTGGCGCAACCTGTTGCCGTTTTACCCCGGCGCAATTCGGCCCGCCTTCCACGGGGAAACCCGCACTTTGAATCCCTGCGCCGCGCCCAAGGGTTTTTTCGGCAATCGCCACCGCGCAATTGCCGCGGCGGAAAGTTTTCGGTACAACAGCCTCGGCGTCCTCGTAGCTCAGCAGGATAGAGCAACTGCCTCCTAAGCAGTAGGTCATGGGTTCAAATCCCGTCGAGGACACCAATTTTTCCAGGGTCCAACCTTGAGACATAGGCTCCAGAGCGGATCGCCGGCAGCGCACTCGCGCTCGCAGGCAGGACAATCGCGCTCGCGGAATTGTCAAGGTCCGCACCTGCCCGGCACTTTCAATCTCGCAAATCCATCGACTTCCGCAGGTCGCCCGGCGGCAGTTCGAGGTCGGCGGTGCCACAGGCTCGCAGACTGCGAATTCTTTGCATGCCGAATCCCGTGCAACCCGAATCCCGTCGCGGTCGTCCGAGTAAACGATTGCAGCGCCTTCCGCCTCAAATTTGACTTTGCCGTGTGAGATTGTGGGTTCCGACGCGTCGCTGCCAAAGACAACCGAAATTCCCACACCCGTAATTTCCGAAACGCCGCAAACATGATAGGATTTATAAGCAAAAGACCAAAACCACACGCCTGCCGTGCAAATGCCCGAAAGCCTATCGCGCCGACCGATCGGGGGCTCCTGAAATCTCGGAAATCATAACGAAGACCAAAAGGGAGGAAACGCCATGCCCACAGACCTGAAAGCCGACGCCGACGCCATTCTGGCGCGTTGCGTCAATGGCGCGCCGGCCGTGCCCGGCGTGGTCGCCATCGCCACGGACCGCAAAGGCAATATCTACGAAGGCGCCGCCGGCAAGCGCGTGCTCGGCCAGGATGCGGACATGACGACGGATACGGTCGTCGCGATCTTTTCCACGACCAAGGCGATCGCCGGGACGGCCGCGCTGCAGCTGGTCGAGGAAGGCAGGCTGGACCTGGACGCCCCGGCCAGGACCTATGCCCCCGATATCGCCAAGCTGCAGGTGCTGGAAGGCTTCGACGACGCCGGCGCCCCGAAGCTGCGCGCGCCGAAGCGGGACATCACCACCCGGATGCTGCTTTTGCACACCGCCGGGCTCGGTTATGATTTCTTCAACGAATCCTATGCCCGCCTTGCCAGGGACCACGCCCAGCCAAGTGTCATCACCGCCTCCAAGGCGTCGCTGCAAACGCCGCTGCTGTTCGATCCGGGCGACGAATGGGAATACGGTTCGAACATGGACTGGGTCGGCCAGGTGATCGAGGGCATCGCCGGCAAACGGCTCGGCGCGGTCTGCCAGGAGTGGATTTTCGAGCCGCTCGGCATGACCAACACCGGCTTTTCGCTGATCAAATCCATGCGCTCCCGCCTCGCCCGTGTGCACCAGCGCGGTGAAGACGGCTCGCTCACGCCCCTGACGGAATTCGAACTGCCCATGCCGCCCGACGTGGACATGGGAGGCCATGGCCTCTACGGCACCGCCGAGGATTATTGCAAATTCATCCGCATGTGGTTGAACGACGGCGACGGCCCGGGCGGGCGGGTGCTGAAACCGGAGACCGTCGCGATGGCGGCGAAGAACGGTCTGAGCGGCGACATGAAGATCAAGGGTCTGCCGGCGGTCAATCCGGCATTGACCAATTATGCGGAATTTTTCCCGGACATGCCCAAGAGTTGGGGCCTGACCTTCATGATCAACGACGAACCGGCGCCGACCGGCCGGCCCGCCGGGGCGCTCGCCTGGGCCGGGCTCGCCAATCTCTACTACTGGATCGACCGGCAAACCGGCATTGGCGGCTTCTGGGCGACCCAGATCCTCCCCTTCGCCGACCCGACTTCCGTCGGCGGTTATCTGGATTTCGAAACGGCGGTCTATGACAGTCTGGCCGTGGAGCGAGCAGCGTAGGCAGAGATTCGACGCGACCCGGGAGCAGCCCTCCGGGGTCCACATGTTTCCAAAGGGCTGCGAATTGGCTTGAATGGATTGAATATTCGCACTTCTTCGCGCAGCGAATCTGGCTTGGAGCGGAGCGTCAGGCGTTACCGGAAGGCCCCGCCCGTCCGGCTGCGCCGGCCTCCCTCTCCAGAATGAGGAGGGATCGATACTGAAAATGCCGTGCGGTTTTTCGAATTTCGGACGGTCAAAAGCTTGGGATCCCTCGCCGTTTGGGCAGGGTGGGCGGCGCAGCCGGTCGGGCGGGGCCTTGTTTCGCGCCAGCGGTCCATCCGGGACAACCGCCGCCGCGCGGGCTGGAAGATTTTCAAACCACCGTCTGCGCTTTTGCATCCTCGCGGCGAGCATCACGGCATACACGGCCTTCCCCGTCTTCGCCGAAGATCAGCCAGAGGACCCGCATTCTTGCCAGACCCGGCAGCAATTGGAGAATGAACCCTTCAAGGAGCACCGTCTCCATCTGACGGCAGCCGGCAGGCTTGCGTTCGGTGACGGGACCGAGTTGCGGCTCGGCGATATCCTGTTCGCGGATCATCTTCCGGATCTGCCGCGGGACAGTCGGAACGCGCTTGAAGCCGCGCGACAAGCGACGCTGGCCGCGCGGTTCGCCGACACCGAGATGCGCGCCTGCGCGCTGGCCGGGGAGACCGCCCGCGACCGTTATGGCCGGGTTCTCGGGGATGGGATCGGCCTGATCCGGCCGTTTTCCCTGCGCCGGCATTTGCTGTCCCAGGGTCTGGCTGTGGTCCTGCCGCAATCCGCCGACGCGGGTTGCTGCAACGCGCTCTACCGGGCCGAAGCCGGCGCGAGGCTCGGCAAACGCGGCGTCTGGGCGGCCTCCGCGCCCCTGATCCGAAACGTCGACCCGAAGACCGGCACCGTGGGGCTGCCGCGCTTCGGGTTCGCCATCGTCGAGGGCTGGATAAGCTCCGTCGGCGACCGGGAGCGAGATCTTTATCTGAATTTCGGGCGCGACTGGTCCACGGATTTCACTGCGACCCTGCGCAAGCAGGATTTTTCCGGCGCCGCCGAAGACCTTGCCCGCTTCGCCGATCTGGCCGGCAAACGGGTGCGCGTACGCGGCGTCGCCGAACCCTGGCAGGGCGGACGGATCGCCGTCAGCGTCCCCGGCCAGATCGAAATTCTGACCCCGCTTCTCCCATAGGCCTGGAGTTTGCCGGCCTCCGCCTCACATGTTGTCTATTTGCGTCAGTCCGCAAGAGAATGCGTATTGCCGGTCTTAATCGGCGCTTCCGTCATGAAATTGCATCATGCCGCATTGCCGATCCCTTTATAATATGCTCAATACGCCGCAATTATCCGCGCTGCACGGGTTGATTGTGGGGCCGTTTTTCGGTTGGTCGGCCGCATATTTGGCCGCCCTGTTTTTGAAAGCGCCTTGGTGATTGGAGTGTGGGTTTGAGCCGCGCCGCGCTGCGTCCCATTTGCTCCCCAAGCGGTTTTCGGGTGCAATTTGCGCAGGAATGCATAGATAGGACGTCGAAGCGATTCGATGATCCCACTTTTGGGTCGATGCGGGTCCGTTCGGTGTCGGGGAGAAGTCCCTCTCGAAGAATTGAACCATCGCGAAATGGGATTGTGGTGGATTGCTCCGGCATCCAGCGTTCGGATTTTCCAAGCCGACCGCCCGGATGCGGCGCCTGGAAACCGCATGGTTGGCGCGGCCCTATCCGGGCATAGGGTTACGATGGTTCAAAGGTCCAGACGGCTGATGGCGTTTTCGATTCGGCAAAGCATTTTGAGCGTGAGCGTCGCGGTCCTGCTCGCGGGCTGCTCCGTGCTTGTGTCGGACCCGGAAATCACCGTCGGCCCGGCATCTCCCGGTCAGGACATTACCACCGCCAGCGAACGCCGGGTCGGCCAGCGCTCGCATCCGCAGATTCTGGCCAAATATGGCGGCGTCTATGAAAACAAGAACCTTGAGGCCCTGGTGACTCGGGTGCTCAGCCGGCTGGTTCCCGCCTCCGACGAACCCGCGCGCAGCTATCGCGTCACCATTCTGAACAGTCCGACAGTGAATGCTTTCGCCGTCACCGGCGGCTATCTCTACGTGACCCGCGGACTGATCGCGCTCGCCAATGACGAAAGCGAACTGGCCGCGGTCCTGTCCCACGAAATCGCCCATGTCACCGCCCGCCACGGCATAGCGCGCGCCAGAAAGCAGGAGGCCGCGGCGCTGGCCAGCAAGGTTACCGCGCAAGTGGTCGCCGACCGGGAAATGGCGCAGGTGGCGCTCGCCTCCACCAAGATATCGCTCGCCCAGTTCTCGCAGGTCCAGGAACTGGAAGCCGACATCATCGGCATCCGCACCAGCGGCAATGCCGGGTACGACCCCCATGCGGCCTCCCGGTTTCTCACCTCCCTGTCCCGGTTCGGCGCGTTTCGCGAAGCCCGCAAGGAAGGCGGCGAAAGCCGCGACTTTCTTTCCTCCCACCCCTCCACGCCCGATCGCATCGAACGGGCGCGGCGCACAGCACGTCAATTCGGCGGCCCCGGCCTGGGCAGGCGCGGCCAGGAAGAGTATTTGCGCGCCATCGACGGCATGATGTTCGGCGACGATCCTTCGGAAGGATTCATCCGCGGCCGGTCCTTCATTCACACCAAACTCGGCATTTCCTTCACGGTGCCGCGTGGTTTCGTTCTGGAAAACACCCGCCAGGCGCTGCTGGCGCGAAACGGCGTCGGCACGGCGCTCAAGTTCGACAGCGTCGCCGGATCCCGCTCCGCGCCCATGCAGGGCTATCTCATGAAAAACGACATCAAGGGATTGATCCCGGCGTCCTTGCGGGAATTCACCATCAACGGCAACGACGCCGCGAGCGCGTCGGCGATCAACGACGAATGGTCGTTCCGCATCGGCCTGGTGCGCGGCGGCAAAACCATCTACCGGTTCGTCTTCGCCACCCAGCAGCCCAATGCGGAATTCGACCGTGATTTCCGGGAAACGCTGGAGACGTTCAGACCGCTGTCACGGTCCGAAATCGCCAAGTACAAGCCCTTGAGCCTCGAGGTCGTGAAAGTCGGCAACAGCGACACCCAGGCCGGTTTCGGACGCCGCATGGGCGGCGTCGAATCCGCGGATCAGTTGGCATTCTTCCGGATCATGAACGGCCTGACGTCGGAAGACGAACTGACTGCCGGCGATCTGGTAAAAGTCGTAACGGAATAGGGTTTCGGTCGAGAAGCGCCCGGAATTGTTTTATCTCACGGCCGATGGCCTCCGATAGGGCGGGCTTACGAGCGCTGTGCGCTCGGTTTTCTTTCTCACGGCCGGAGGCCTCCGAGGGGCGGGCTGACCGACCGGCGCCCGGTCGGGCTTGCGAACACTGCGTGTTCGGAATTTCTTCTCCAATGCGCGCCCGACGACAATCGCGGCCGGCGCCGCCATTGACGTTTCAGGCAATTGCGGCTATATCGGCTCCGTTCCAATCCCGGTTCCGTCTGCGAGCCGCCGAGCGGGCATATTCGACGCTGCGAACCCAAAGCCTCACGGCTGGGTTTGGCGGCGCACGGAAGGTCCGCAGGTCAACACCCGTCAGCGATATTCGCCCGCGGGTGGGTTTTGCGTTTGCGTCGCGCGGGGGCAACGGCCTGGATTGGATATTGGAATCGACGATTCAAGACGACACTCGGCAAAAGGCCGCGTCGCGGCGGCAAACCGGCGGAACAGGAATGTTTGAAAGCTTATCTGATCGCTTAAGCAGCGTCTTCGACTCCCTGACCAAGCGCGGCGCGCTGTCGGAAAAGGATGTCAACGAAGCTCTGCGCGAAGTGCGGCGGGCTCTGTTGGAAGCCGATGTGGCGCTCGATGTGGTGCGCTCCTTCATCGACAAGGTGCGCAGCCGGGCGATCGGGCAGAATGTCCTGAAATCGATCACCCCCGGCCAAATGGTGGTCAAGGTCGTTCACGACCAACTCGTCGAAATGCTCGGATCCGACGCGGAGCCGATCGATTTGAACGCGCCGGCTCCGGTGGCGATCATGATGGTCGGCCTGCAGGGGTCCGGCAAGACGACGACGACGGCCAAGATAGCCCTGCGCCTGACCCGGCGCGAGCGGATCAAGGTCCTGATGGCCTCCCTCGACACCCGCCGGCCGGCTGCGCAGGAGCAATTGCGCGTTCTCGGCTCGGAAAACGGCATCGAAACGCTGCCGATCATTACCGGGCAGGCGCCGGTGCAGATCGCCCAACGCGCCATGACCGCGGCGAAGCTCGGCGGCTATGATGCGGTGATTCTCGATACGGCCGGCCGCACCCATATCGACGAAGCCCTGATGCAGGAAATGGACGACATCCGGCGCGTCGCCGAACCCCATGAAATTCTGCTGGTCGCCGATTCGCTCACCGGCCAGGATGCAGTCAATGTCGCCAAATCCTTCGACGAACGGGTCGGCATTTCCGGTATCGTGCTGACCCGGGTCGATGGCGACGGTCGCGGCGGCGCCGCTTTGTCCATGCGCGCCGTCACCGGAAAGCCGATCAAGCTGATCGGCGTCGGCGAAAAGTCCGACGCCCTGGAAGATTTTCATCCCGCGCGAATCGCCGACCGCATTCTCGGCATGGGCGACATCGTTTCGCTCGTCGAAAAAGCCGCGGAATCCATCGATCAGGAAAAGGCGGCCGAACTCGCCAGGCGCATGCAAAAGGGCGCTTTCGACCTTGAGGATTTCTCCGAACAGCTCAAACAGATGGCGAAACTGGGTGGCATGTCGGGTATTATGGGCATGATGCCGGGCGTCGGCAAAATGAAAAAGCAAATGGCGGCGGCCAATGTGGACGACGGCATGATCAACCGTCAGATCGCGATCATTTCCTCCATGACGCGCAAGGAACGGCAACATCCCAAGCTTCTCAACGCCAGCCGCAAGAAGCGCATCGCCTCCGGCTCGGGGACCCAGGTCCAAGAGGTCAACCGCTTGCTCAAGACCCATCGCCAAATGGCCGATATGATGAAGTCCTTCGGCAAGAAAAAAGGCCTTTTGAGCAGCCTGTTCGGTGGCGGAATGCCGGAAATGGATCCCGCCGCGATCGAGGAAATGCAAAAATCCGGGTCGCTGCCGAAAGGCCTGCCGCCCGGACTGAAAGGCGGAATGGGCGGTCAAATGCCGGGGCTCGGCGGTCCCGGAATGCTGAAATTGCCCGGCCTCGGCTCCGGCATGGGACGCGGGCTCGGCGGACTGCCCGGCTTTCCCGGCGGATTGACCAAGAAAAAATAATCGGACAGGACGCATGAACGACAAAGTCGAGCCCACTACCGAAATCCCGCCGGAGCTGTTGCAGATCCGCAAAAGCATCGACAATCTCGATGCGGCGCTGATTCACATTCTCGCCGAACGGTTTCGCTGCACCAAATCCGTCGGTGAATTGAAAGCGCGCATGGCTTTGCCGCCGTCGGATCCGGGCCGCGAAAAGCGCCAGGTGGACCGGTTGCGCAGTCTGGCCACGGACGCCGATCTGGACCCGGATTTTGCCGAGAAATTGCTGAATTTCATCATCAAGGAAGTCATTCGGCATCACGAAGCGGCCCGAATTTAGACTGCCGGAATTCCGGGCATGATGCCCGCACCGAACAGGATGGAGAGCGGCCATCCGACCGATTGCCGCCGCAAGGAAACCACTCTGCCGTCCTCGAGCGGCAGGGTATTGCGGCAGGGCATCGCAGACATCCGTTTCAAGGCGCGGCGCGGAAAACGCACCGTTGCGGACGACACACTCGGCTCACGGGCCATGCATGCAAAGAACCACGGACTTACGATTTCAGAAAGGATTGTCCAATGGCTGTTAAAATTCGTCTTTCCCGGGGAGGCTCCAAGAAGCGTCCCTATTACCGGATCGTCGTCGCCGACGAACGCGCGCCGCGGGACGGCCGCTTCATTGAGCGCGTGGGAACCTACAATCCATTGCTGCCGAAAGACAGTGAAGAGCGGGTCTCCCTGAAAATCGACCGTATCGAGCATTGGCTGTCCGTCGGCGCCCTGCCGACCGACCGGGTGCATCGGTTTCTCGACGCCGCCGGCCTGCTGAAGCGCACGGCGCGCAACAATCCGCAGAAAGCGCTTCCCGGCAAAAAAACCCAGGAACGTCTCGACGCCAAACGCGAGGCCGCGGAAGCCGCCGCCGCCGCCACCGAAGAAGCAGCCGCTGAATAAAGCCTCGCTTCGTCGGGAGAACCGGATTGCCGCAGGATCGGCGAGCCGGATCTCCCGGCCGCAAGCGGCAAACGGTGCGCAATCATGACCAATCGGATTCTCATGGCTCAGATCGGCGCCCCGCACGGCCTTCGCGGCGACGTTCGGGTCAGGTCTTTCGGCGAAGATCCGCTTGCCCTGGGGGATTTCAAGCAATTGTATTCCGAATCCGGCGCGGTTTTCCGGATCACCAGCCTGCGGACGGCAAAGGGCGACATGCTGATTGCCCGGTTCAAGGGCGTCGCCGATCGCTCCGCGGCGGAAGCCCTGAGCGGCATGAAACTCTATGTCGAGCGCAACCAGTTGCCGGATCCGGCGGAAGACGAGTTCTACCAGACGGATCTGGTTGGCTGCACCGCCGTCGATGAAACCGGCGAAACCGTCGGGGAAGTGCTTGCCGTGATGAATTTCGGCGCCGGCGACCTGCTCGACATCCAGGTGCCGGACGGAGAGAGCATCCTGGTTCCCTTTACCGAGAGCTTCATCCCCCGCGTCGACATCGCCAACCGGCAGGTCGTCGTGTCGTCCCTCCAGGATCTGCTGGCGGACGACGCGGAATCCTGACCGGGGAGAGAACAACTCTTCGCCCGTTTCTTCATCACGCCCAGATCGCCACCGTCAGGCCCCTGGCGTCCGTCTGCGGGTTTTCGGGAAACGATTGCGCATCGCCCCGGGCGAGCCGCTCGGCGATCATGGCGCAACCGCACGCGTCGATCAAATCATCTCCGGCGACGCCCTGCGGCCGGGTTTGCTCGAAAAATGCCGCGTCGAACCCGCAGGTTTCGAGCAGGCGTCGACGCTCCGCGATGCCGTCCGGATTGACGCTGCCCTTTATTTTTTTCGGTGTCCGCATCGCCACACCGCCGTTCAGGCGCCAGAACGCCAATTCCGGATGCACTTCGTAAACCCGGCGGCATAGGTCCGGGGTCATGACCGCATCCACTTCCCGGATTTTTTCAAACAGCATGAAACCCTGTTTCGAGACCTTGCGCGGCGGTGTGGACGTCTCAAGCGCAATCCGGCAGGCCGCCCCATAATCCGGCGCATAGACCGCGCGGCGCGACGGAATGGAAAACACCGAGGATTTCCGTTCGCCAAGATGCGGACGCACCGATGCTTCCGGCCCTCGGCCGCCGGCGCCCACCCGCTCCGGCAAGCCGATCGGCATATCGACGGCGACGATCCGCGGCGCCTCCGGCGCGCTCAGAATGTCGCTTAGGGTGGAAACCTTGCGCAGGCGCGGCGGACGCCGGCCCGCGACGTCCCAGAACACCACGGCCCAGCCGCCGCGGCAGCCGTCGACCCCTGCCACCCAATCGGATTCGCCCCGGGCATCCTTCAGCGGTGTCAGCGGCGTCAGGTCGAGCCATTGTTTTCCGGCGCTGGCTTGCGCCACTTCTTCCAGAGCCGCTCCGGCCGAGCACAGCGCCAGCTCCGGGCTGGCGCCGCCGCACAGGGCGGCGGCGTAAAGCCCGGCAAACACATCGCCTGTCCCATTGGGAACGCTTTCATAACGCCGCCCGGCAAACATCGTTG
>Ga0214472_10006178_pt1 | contig 12556 bp, 11 predicted proteins | sample RVTome_6_FD_207662 | JGI IMG/M metagenome (GOLD analysis project Ga0214472, IMG submission 207662) | Soil microbial communities from uranium-contaminated site in the Upper Colorado River Basin, Wyoming, United States - RVT140D175 | ecosystem: Environmental > Terrestrial > Soil > Contaminated >... | reverse complement strand
CACCACGAAGCCATGGCCCGCCAGCATCGCGGCGGTGCGCCGGATCGGCCCCGTGACCTGGAAGATCTCCTGGAACAGAACCAGGCCCGGATAGCGCCCCTGCGCCGCCGGCCTGAAGAAATACGTGCGCATCGGCCCGGTGGGCGTTTCAATATCGACCGATTCGTCGTCTTTGATGACCATCGTCTTCTCCCCGACGAATTTGACTATTACTGACCGGTTTCCCCTGTCGCGCAGAGCGAGACTGAACTATTCACCATTGGGCAACGGTTGGCAACCCGCCTGTCGCCCTCGCCCATCCTTTTGATTTCTTATCATCCATGCCTCTTTTCAAAATCCCTCATGAATACGATCAGCGCGTCCACCGCTGCTTCCGGTACGGCGTTATAAATACTCACTCGCATACCGCCAACAGTGCGGAAACCATTCAAATTCAAACAGGCCATTGTCCGCCGCTTCCGAAACAAATACGGGATCCATGTTTTTGTCGCGTAGCTGAAACGGGATGTTCATACAGGACCGGCGCGGCATCCGGATTCAGGTTCCAGGATGAAAACTCAGGAATGTAGTTGAGTTCAGCTTCCAGGTCGATCCCGCCACGGCGCTCGATCACATCGGCAAAATACGCAGCGCGGTACTGATACTTGATACCCACCCCGAAATCGGACGAAGGCTGCGCGGCCATACAAGCCTTCGTGAGCTGGTGGTTTCCAGAGGCAAGTCCGGCTACGTCGCGTTGTATGAATATTCTCTGGCCGAAAGCCTGGTCCGCGTTGTCGCCGTTCGGCATCAGCACGAAGCGGGGTATCGAAGCCTATAAAGTGCGCACGGTGCTCCCGCCGTCTACGCCTCGCTTCGCGCGCCGACTTACGCGCCAGATACGCCGGCTTCATCCGCTCCGCCCATTCGCGGCAGCAATAGAAAAAACGTTGGGGCTTGTGCTAAGAGTCCATAACAGAATGAAACGCGTGCTTCATTCTGTTATGGACTCTAAGGCGTTGCCCATTTGGGCTAGCCGGTAGGTGCGTGTTGTGGATGCCGCCGGTCCGAGGCGAGGCTATTCGGAATGTACGAGGTGCTCAAGGATCGCACGCAGCCTGGCCGGTGTCGTGGGTTTGAAGGCAATCGGGTGCCCTGCGGCACGCGCCTCCGCCACACGTTCCGGCGCCGATTCCCCCGTAACGAAGGCGCACGCCACCGCCGATCCGCACTCACCTCGAAGCCTGGCCACTACGTTGACTCCGCTTTCCGCATCGGCGAGGCTCAAGTCGCAAAGGACGACGTCCGGGCACCGTGCGCGTGCGCGCTCGACCGCCTCATCGCCACACTCGGCGGTAATCACCTCACATCCCCACTGGGCGAGCAAGCCCTGCATCGCCTCTCGAGCGGGCGCTTCATCATCGACGATCAGTACGCGTACCCCACGCAGGCTATCAAGGTCCACTGCTTGGGGCGCGATTGGCTGTTCCTGCGGTTCAGCGCGAGGAACGAGCATACGCACAACCGTGCCCCTTCCCGGAGCCGATTCGACGGTGATGCGGTGGTCCAGCAGGCGCGCGAGGCGCCTCACGATTGCGAGGCCGAGCCCAAGTCCGGTGCTCATTCCACGGCGTTTCGGAGCAGCGCGGTAGAACTCCTGAAAGATGTTCGGCAGATGTATCGGGTCGATACCGATGCCGGTATCGGCCACGATCACCTCGACGTTCTCGCCGCGCCGACGGCAGCCGATCAGAATGCGGCCCTGCGTGGTATAGCGCAGCGCGTTGGAAATGACGTTGAGGACGATACGCCCCAGCAACAGCGGGTCGGAGCGGACCCACAATGACGTCGGCACCAACGTCAGAGCGAGCCCCTTCGCTTCCGCGCTCGGCGCGAACTCGGCAGCGAGGCGGGACAGAAGGTCGTGCACCGCAAGAGGTTTCGGCTCCGCGCTGACAGCGCCCACGTCCAGCTGGGAAAGGTCGAGGAGCGCCTCGAGCAGTTCCTTGAGTGCATTCACCGAGCTTTCGATCTTTTCCAACAGCGCGCGGCCGTCGCTCGACAGATCGCCAGCCCGCAGTTGTCCTACGAATAGCGCAAGCGCATGGATCGGCTGCCGAAGGTCATGACTTGCAGCGGCGAGAAAGTGTGTCTTGGCCTCGTTGGCGACCGCGAGATCGTGCGTTCTCTCCGCGATGCGCGCTTCTTGCATCGCGTAGATTTCCTGCAATCGTGCCGCCATACGGTCGAACTGGGTAGCGAGCGCTTCGAGCTCGTCACCGGTTTGTACGGGAATGCCGCCCTCGAATTGTCCCTCGCCGAGCTGCCTTGCGCGCTTTTCGATCTCGCGGATCGGCCGCACCATGCGCCGCGCGAGCAACAGACTCGCCGCCACTGCCGCAGCGATGCCGAGCAGTACGAGCGCAATCGACCTCGCAATCGAGGCATAGACCGGGCGGAACGATGCTTCGAGCGGCTGCTCTGCGAAGACCGTCCATCCAAGATGCTTGATCGGTGCCGCTGTCGAGACGACCGCCACGCCGCTGATATTTCGGGCGTCACCGATAGCCGCGATCTCTTGTCGATCCTGGTCCAGTGCGCGGCGCACATGCGGAAGCCTCGACAGATCGGTCTTGCCGAGCACCAGCCCGATGTCGGGATGAGAGATAAGCTGTCCGCCGCGGTCGACCACGTAAGCCACCCCCCCTGGCACGAGACCCGCTTGCGATACCACGTCCCATACGTACTTGAGGTTCACTTCAGCGTCGAGCACGGCACCGGTGGAATGGCGCGCTTCCGCGACGGATACGTATGGCTCGGTCTCTTCGCGGAAATACACTTGCCCGACATAGTGCGACGTGCCACGCGCACCAAGGAATCGCAGATCATCGGACCAGTTTCGGCCGCTGTCCGTGACATTGACCTCGAACCGCGATAAGGCGAATCGCTCCTTGCCGTCGGACCCTATCCAGTGAAGCTCGGTGATCGATGGTTGCTGACGCAGCAACGCCACCAGCTCGATTCGCAGATCCTCGGCGTCGACCTCTCCAGTGGTGTCGAACTTGGCTACGCTTGCGTGCACCGCGTCTTGCACACGTCGCATGAAATTCGCGATCTCCGTTGCGGCGAAGTACGCCTTGGCGCGCTGAAGCTCTTCCAGCGCCGCAACCGACTCACGGTACGCAAAGTGGCCTCCGACCGCGCCGCTGACAATGAGTAGCGCACTCACCAGGCCGGCGAGATACGCTGCGTACTTCCAGAACAATGTTTGGCGGATAAAGGTCGCCATTTGCGTATCCCCACTGCGTCGGCCGTGCCTCGCGATTCGAGATCGCGCCCGAACAAGTATAGCGGCGGTTCAGCCAGGCTGGCGCGGTGCTTCGAGCATGCTCCAACGACCCGGTGAAGTCGACAAATGACGCCGAACGGGATTCGTTCGCCAGGACCGAGCCGGAGGCTCCAGTTGCCATTACGGCGATATCAAACCATCGTGTAGCCGATCGACGCGCCCGGCGCAACCTCGGAAAAGGTGCGTACTTCCCGCGATACTACAAAAGGGACGCACACCTTATCCTTAACGGAAAATGGCGTGCGCCCCCTTTTTTCGTGTATGCAAACCGACGTCAGTCCACGCGAGGCGTTGCGCCCGGCAGGATAAAGGGAAAACGTGGTCTGTCCCTGACGTTGACTGAAATCAATGTCCCTCTTTCGCAGTCGGCCTGGAAAAAGGTGTCGGGATGAACTCCAAGCCGTGCGGAAAGCTCAGGCTCACGCCGGGGACTTGAGTGGTCACTCCCGTGTTCGGGTTCACATGCCAGAGCGGCGCATTGTCGACGATTTCGGAGACATAGAAATTCCCTTCGTCATCGATGGCCAGGCCCATGATCACCGTTAGGTTGTCGAACGTTTTCACCAACGTGGCCTGGCCTGTGGTGCGGTCGATGCGATAGAGCGAATCCCAGGCCGCGCCATACATCGTGCCGTCCGGGTGAAACGCAATATCCATGATCTCGAAGCAGCCGCCGGTCACGCCCACTTTGGTCGCCGCGCCCGTGGCGGGATCAAACTGATAGAGACTGCCGGTGTTTGGCGTAAAACTCATGGAGTTGACACCATAGAGGGCGCCGTCAGGCGAGAAGCCCAAGCCCATGAATATCTCCGCCCCGAGGTTCGGTCCGAACGGCTGCGCTGTCCCCTGGGCGCGGTTCACGCTCGCGAGCTGCGGAGTTCCCGGAACGCCCGGAAACGAATGGGTGACGGTGAAGAGTCTGCCGGCCGGGCTGAGGGCGATTGCCAGTGCATAGGGCTCTCCGAGATCGCCGATGTTCGACACGGTCCCGGCCCCGACATCGATTCTGACCAATTGGCTACCTGCACCTGTTGTAGCGTAAAGAATTGGTTCGGCGTTCAAGGTGGGTGAGACTTGAAGGAAGCCCGCGATCACAAGCGCGGCAAGGCTAGTCGTAATACGATTGCTTTTCATAAAATATCCTTTTTGGTGTGCACGTTTTCTCCACGCGAGCCGTTGCGCCTTACGGAAGTGGGTAGCCCAATGCTGCCAGGCCGGTTTTGAAACGGGTCCGTCACATCTAGCTGGCCCTTTGGCGCAGGCCAAGCGTCAAGCGAACTCCACGCCACTCGCTTGCAGACCCACGAGATCAATTTGCTGAGCATTAAGGTCGATAGTCGCCGCGAACTCCAGAAGCTGCCCCTGCGTCATCTGGCCGCCGCTGCCTTGCAGCATGCCCACAAATCCATCCAGCGACGCCGTGTCCGGCGCAAATCCCGCCACGTTCGTATAAACCTGCGTCACAAAGGCGCTGTTGCTCAGGCCCATCACCTGCTGGGTCACCAGCTCACACACCTCGAGCATGCTCATGTTGCCGTCGAAGAACTGCAGCCCGATGCCCACCCAGTCGGGATGCTGCTGGATGGTGGGCGCGTCAAATGCCGCGCCAATCACCCGCACCGTGTTGCCGGCGGCCTCCCCCGTCCCCAGATCGAGGGCGAATTTCTGGTCGGCGAACTGAATGCGCTCGACACCCGCCAGCGTGTCGTTGCCTTCCGGCCCGGACACGCTGTAGCCCGAGGCGGTCTTCGCCACCGTGTAGCTGGCGCGGTTGCCGCTGTGGAGCGCCGTATCGACGCCGGTGCCGCCATCCAGACTGTCGTTACCCGCACCACCATCGAGCGTATCGTTGCCGCCCGCGGCCGAGATGATATCGTCGCCGGCCGTGCCGGGGAGGTTGTCCGCCCCCTCCGTACCTGTGATCACGTTGGGAGTCACGTTGCCCTGCACCGTCCCGGTGCTGCCGGCGAAGTTCGTGGGTGAGTTGACGCTGTTAGAGCCGTCGACATTCCGGGACATCGTGCCATCGGTCGGCAATGCCGTGTAGGCGACGTTATCCACGTCGGCAAAGTTTACGTTTCCGCCGTCGATGAAGAGGAATCCGGAAGGGACAATGAAGTCGGGCGTCACCACCCCGAGATCTGCAAAGCCCTGGGTCGCAATCAGCACCTTGGTGTTGGCGGTTTGGGTGCTGGCGAGATTGCCCGGAAACGTGAAGCTGTGCTCTGTGGCGCCCTGCGTTACGGTGATGGACTTCTCCACCCATCGGTCCTCGCCGTTGAAGCTGCCGACGGTGAGTTCGATGAATTGAATCGTACCGTCGGCGTTGGAATACAGCTCGTTGATGTCATAGAGATGGAAAGCCATGGGTTCTCCTCACGATGTGGCGTGCGCGTTATCTCCAAGCGAGGCGTCGCGCCTGACAGGATGCTGGGAACGGTGTGGATTCACTCTCTCCGGTTGTGGTACCCACGGAGCGAGGTCAATGTGTTCTGTACCACGCGCTGCCGGTCACTGGCACCTGGCTGGCCGTTTGGCGTAGGCCGGGCATCAAACAAACTCCACCCCGCCCGCCTGCAGGCCCACGAGGTCGATTTGCTGAGCGTTGAGGTCGAGAGTCGCCGCGAACTCCAAAAGTTGTCCCTGTGTCATCTGCCCGCCGCTGCCTTGCAGCATGCCCACAAACGCATTCAGCGACGCCGTATCCGGCGCAAATCCCGCCACGTTCGTATAAACCTGCGTCACGAAGGCGCTGTTGCTCAGGCCCATCACCTGCTGAGCCACCAGCTCACACACCTCGAGCATGCTCATGTTGCCGTCGAAGAACTGCAGCCCGATGCCCACCCAGTCGGGATGCTGCTGGATGGTGGGCGCGTCAAATGCCGCGCCAATCACCCGCACCGTGTTGCCGGCGGCCTCCCCCGTCCCCAGATCGAGGGCGAATTTCTGGTCGGCGAACTGAATGCGCTCGACACCCGCCAGCGTGTCGTTGCCTTCCGGCCCGGACACGCTGTAGCCCGAGGCGGTCTTCGCCACCGTGTAGCTGGCGCGGTTGCCGCTGTGGAGCGCCGTATCGACGCCGGTGCCGCCATCCAGACTGTCGTTACCCGCACCACCATCGAGCGTATCGTTGCCGCCCGCGGCCGAGATGATATCGTCGCCGGCCGTGCCGGGGAGGTTGTCCGCCCCCTCCGTACCTGTGATCACGTTGGGAGTCACGTTGCCCTGCACCGTCCCGGTGCTGCCGGCGAAGTTCGTGGGTGAGTTGACGCTGTTAGAGCCGTCGACATTCCGGGACATCGTGCCATCGGTCGGCAATGCCGTATACGCGACGGTGTAGTTGATGCCGTCCGCCCCGGCAAAGTTTACGTTTCCGCCGTCGATGAAGAGGAATCCGGAAGGAACAATGAAGTCGGGCGTGACGATCCCAAGATCTGCAAAGCCCTGGGTCGCGATCAGCACCGAAGTGTTAGCGGTCGCGCTGCTGGGAAGATTGCTGGGAAACGTGAAGCTGTGCTCTGTGGTGCCCTGCATTACGATGACTGACTCTCCGAGCCAGCGGTCTTCGCCGTCTCAGGTGCAGCCGGTGAGTTCGATGAATTGAATCGTACCGTTAGCGTTGGAGTACAGTTCGCTGATGTCATAGCGATGGAAAGCCATTTGTTTCTCCTCACGATGTGGCGTGCACGTTATCTCCACGCGAGGCGTCGCGCCTGACAGGATGCTGGGAACGGTGCGGATTCACAGTACCTGCTGTTGGTTGACCCGCCGAAGACGCACCAGACAATGTGCGTATGTGACCAACACGACAATTGCCTTCTCGGGCCAGTTGTGGCGCCCATCGAGCGGCGCTAACGCGTCCAGTACTGCGCGCTGCCGGATAGAATGCTGATCCCGTGGTATATTTTGCTTTCGCCACGTGGATTCGAATGCCCATTCGGGCTAGCCCGGAGGTCTTGCCATAAGAGCGCTCGTGATTGATGACCACCCTCTCGTTCAGGAGGCCGTGAGCAACGTGTTGCGTCGATTGGAACCCCAGGCAGCAATCGAGGTGGCAGCGGACTGCGAGAGTGGATTGGCCCTCGCGGGGCAAGGCGCGGAACCGGATCTTGTTCTGCTCGACCTCAACCTGCCGGGCGTTTCTGGAATTCCAGCCGTGAAGCTTTGGCGGACTCGATATCCCGGGATCGCTGTCGTGGTGCTATCCGCAGCAACCGACCAACCGACTGTGCTCGCCGCCATAGGCGCTGGCGCGGCCGGCTTTATCCCCAAGTCTTCTTCGAACGAAGTAATGATGAACGCACTTCGCCTGGTGCTGGGAGGTGGGCGCTACCTTCCGCCCGAGCTGCTTTCGCACTCGGGCAGAAGCGACAACGCTCTGCGGCGATCGCGTCAGGGAACGACGCTGTCCGTTGAAACGCTCGGCCTGAGCGAGCGGCAGACCGAGGTTCTGAAGTTGATTGCGAAAGGCGCGCCGAACAAGGTGATCTGCCGCGAGCTGGGTCTTGCCGAACGCACGGTGAAAGCGCACGTCACGGCGGTCTTTCGGGCACTCAAGGTAACAAGCCGGACGCAAGCCGCGATCGAGGCGTCCAAGCTAGGGCTCATCGATTCCGGCCGCTAGTCGAATTGCCCCGGCCGGTTGGATGACGAGTCGTAGTCTCAGATTGTCGCGAAAACGAGCAGTCCCCGGTCAATTTATCACACTGTCCGCCTGCAGCAGCATCCACCGCGGGAACGTGAGGCCAAGCGCCTTCGCAGTTTTCAGATTTACGACCAAAACGAACTTGGTCGGCTGCTCGATCGGGAGATCGCCTGGCTTCGCACCTCTCAGAATCCGGTCCACGTAATAAGCGGCGCGGCGGCAGAGCACCAAAATATCCGCGCCGTAACTCAGCAATGCCCCGCTCCTGACCCACGCGCCACCCCGGGCGATGACCGGCCAGCGATGCGCGAATGCAGCCGTGATGATGCGTGTCCGCTCAGCATAGAACAACCTGATGCTAGGCAGCACGACAAGGCCCTCCACACCTTCCTTTGCCAAACGCGCGATGGCAGGTTCGATTTCTTCCGCCTTGCTTACTTCGGCAAAGCGTGCTTCAACGCGGAGGCGCTCTGCTGCGCTACGCATACTTTGCAGTTGATAGTCGTAACGAGAAGATCCGAGATCGACAAGAAATCCGACACGCTTCAGCGTGGGTGCGACGGCGAGCAGCATCTCCAGAGATTTCGCGGAGAGTTCGGCAGAAAGGTTGGTGATCCCAGACACCATGCCCCCGGGTCGCGCCAGGCTTGTTGCGAGCCCCACGTCTACCGGCGAGCTGCCGATCGCCTGGACGACGGGGACTTTGGGCGCGGCTTTGGCTGCAGCGATCGTGGCGTCAACCGACACCGCCACGATGACGGTGGGCTTTTTCGCTGCGAGCTCCTCAGCCAGGCCCGGCAGCGGGTCCACACGTCCTTCCGCCCAGTGTATTTCGAGCAGGTAGTTCGCGCCCTCCTTCCAGCCCAGTGCCGCCATTCCCTCTTTGAAAGCCAAGAGCGTGCGCCCGCTCAACTGCGGTCCCGGAGAAAACCAGCCGATCACCACGGGTGGCGTCTTGGACTGGCTAAGGACTGTGCCCGTCCAGGCAAGCGCACTTACGCCAAGTCCAATAACCAATTTTCGGCGATTGTTCATTACCGCCCCCGTTAGCCGCCCATTATGCGCGCCTATGTGGACTTCGGGCGGCGGCTAATTACGACGAAAAGAGGAGCACGGGGTGACGGTCGGGAGCTGGGTCTTGCCGAACGCACGGTGAAAGCGCACGTCACGGCGGTCTTTCGGGCGCTCAAGGTGACAAGCCGGACGCAGGCCGCCATAGAGGCGGCGAAGCTGGGGCTCATCGATCCCGGCCGCTAGTCGAATTGCCCGGAGCGGCACGATGCGTTCGCTGGAACGCGACGACGTAATCCGATAGGGCAGTGTCCGCATTTGCGGTTCATTCGATTACCGTGTCCGCGTGCAGCAGCGTCCACCGCGGGAACGTGAGGCCAAGCGCCTTGGCGGTTTTCAGATTCACGACCAGAACAAGTCTGCTCGGCTGCTCGATCGGCAGATCGCCCGGCTTCGCACCCTTCAGAATTCGATCTACGAAATAAGCGGCGCGGCGGTAGAGCACGAAAATATCCGCGCTGTAACTCAGCAAAGCCCCTGTCCTGACCCACCCGCCACCCCGGCCGATGACCGGCCAGCGCTGCGCCAACGCAAGCGTGACGATGCGTTTCCGCTCAATATTGAACAGCCCGGCGCTAGACAGCACGTCAAGACCCTCGACACCTTCCTTCGCCAAAAGCGCTATGGCAGGCTCGATTTCTTCCGCCTTGCTTACTCCGGCGAAGCGCGCCTCAAGGCGGTAGTGCTCTGCTGCGCTACGCGCATTTTTCATGCCCTCGACGTAACGAGAAGTCCCGCGATCGACAAGAAATCCGACACGCCTTAACTTGGGTGCGACGGCGAGCAGCAACTCCAGGTGTTTCGCGTCGAGTGCGCCAGAGAGACTGCTGATTCCTGTCACCATGCCACCGGGTCGCGCCAGGCTTTTCGCGAGCCCCGCGTCTACCGGGGAGCTGCCGTTCGCCTGGACGATGGGGATTTTGGGCGCGACTTGGGCTGCAGCAATCGTCGCGTCACCCGAACTCGCTACGATGAGGGTGGGCCTTTTCGCTGCGAGTTCTCCGGCCAGGCCCGGCAGAAGTTCCACCCGACCGTCCGCCCAGTGTTCTTCGAGCCTGTAGTTCGAGCCTTCCTTCCAGCCGAGTGCTACCATTCCCTCTTTGAAAGCCTGGCGAATGCGCGGGCTCGTCGTACGTGATCCCGTAGAAAACCAGCCGATTACCACGGGCGGCGTCTTGGACTGGCCAAGGACTGTGCCCGTCCAGGCAAGCGCACTTACGCCAAGTCCAATAACCAATTTTCGGCGATTGTTCAATACCGCCCCCGTTAGCCGCCCATTATGCGCGCCTATGTGAACTACGGGCGGCGGGAAATTACGACGAAAAGAGGAGCATGTGCCGGGGTCCCGCCCGGGCGTTGTCGATCACGACCGGCTGCTTCACGCTGTCCGACAGCTTCCGGGCGACGATGCGCGCCAGCGTATCGTTTCCGCCGCCGGGTACGGGCACGATGATCACGCTTACCTCGATGCCAGTCGGGATGCGTCTGGCTCAAGACGATATCACTCACACTCGTGTCGCCGGCGGGTGTGGCTTATCATCGCCGCCGCAATAGGCATGCCGGAAAATTCGAACGTCGCGCCAGCGTTATGCCAGCGCAAACACGTCCAAGGGTACGGTTTTCCCCGGCCGTGCGGCGCCGTGGACCAATTGGCGGATTTTCTCGGTCGTCTCGCGCGAAAACGTCGCCTCGCCGCACCGCTCGCAGACCCGCGCGGGAATGTGCTCCACCAGCGCGCGCCGCTCGCCCTCCAGCGTGAAGACCTCGCTCACAAACTCCGATCTCGCGGAGGTGTTGCCACACACATGACACTTGAACATGGCTATCTCCGTTTCCGGAATTCGACCCATTCATTCGGGTCGGGTTCATAAATCGTGATGATTTTCGTCATATCCGAATCGATTAACGCTACCTGAAAATGCAGGGGGCGTCCACCTGCGGTGAAACCCAGCAGCAGCGCGCTCGGCGAATATTTGTCGTCAGGGTAGTCCTCAATCACCTCAGCCCGCGTACCGGCTTCGCGAATCTCCTGCTCGCTGAGGTTGCGCTCCACCGCGCGACGGAAAGCATGCCGGCTGAACTCGAACTGGCCGCCCGCCAATTGTTGCTGGACTTGCTCAAGCGTTTTCATTCGTCGTGGTCATCACTCTCACGGCCCATGCGGGATTTGACGCCCTGGTTCAAGATGAAGTCCGACTTCTATCTTATCTTATCCGGTGCGCGCGGAAAGATTGAGGAGCTGCCCGATATGCTCTGAAGCCTTCAAGCCAGAACCGGTCAGGACGAGCACGGTGGTCTCGCCCCGCTTGATTGCGCCCGCCGCAATGAGTTGAGTCAGTCCCGCGGCCGCGGCGGCGGAAGTGGGCTCGACGTAGAGGCCCTTGCGCGCAAGCGCGCCCAGCGCGGCGACGATTTCCTCTTCGCTCACGGCGACGATTGCGCCGCCGGAATCGCGCACTGCCGCCAGCACTTCTCGCACGCGCGTGGGTTTGGACGAGGCAATCCCCTCGGCGATGGTTGGTGCAATTTCCGTCGACACCAGTGTCTCCGTGCCCGCCTTGAACGCAGCGTAATATGGCGCGCAATTCGCCGCCTGCACGCCGAACAAGCGCGGCATCCGCGCAATCTCGCCGTTACGCAGGAGTTCACCAAAGCCGCGCTCGCAGCCCAGGATGTTGCTGCCATAGCCGAGGGGCGCGATGACGTTGTCCGGCGCGCGGAACCCGAGCTGCTCCCATAATTCATAGGCGAGCGTCTTGGTGCCTTCGACGAAAAACGGCTGCCAGTTGTGGCTCGCGTAGAAAATTTCCTTGCTCATGCGGATCGCGGCGTCCGCCACGTCCTGGCGCGAGCCTTTTATGGTGACGACCTCGGCGCCGCACGCGCCAATCTGCGCGATCTTGGGATAGGAAGCGGTTTCTGGCACCAGGATGCGGCAGCGCATGCCGGCCGCAGCGGCATACGCGGAAAGTGAGGCACCCGCATTTCCGGAGGAATCTTCGAGCACATGATCGATGCCGCGGCTCTTGAGATAGCTCACCATCACCGTCATGCCGCGGTCCTTGAAGGAACCGGTGGGCATCATGAATTCGAGCTTCATGCGCACGGGAATGCCGTCCCAGTCGCGCGGCAGAAGCGGCGTCCAACCCTCCCCCATGCTTATTGCGTCACGCTCAGAAACGAGCAGCGCTTTGGCATAGCGCCAGACCGAGTAGCGGTCACGATGGACGTCGGCGCGTTTCAGCCCTGGCGCAGGGCCGAGATTGAGATAATTGCCGTTGTCGGCGCACCAGCGCGGCGGGTCGAGCGGGTAGGTCGCACCGGTCATCGGGTCAACGTAGTGCATGCCGAAGAACTTTCATAGACGTGAGTTAACCGCTGATGCGCGAATTCGTGACGCAAGCTCGTCTAACGTTTCCCCCTCACCCTAGCCCTCTCCCCCGCAAGCGGGGGCGAGGGAATTCATTTTGTTCCTCGCGCCAGTTGTTTTGTCTTTCTTGGATCCTGGCGCC
>Ga0214472_10006177_pt1 | contig 12557 bp, 10 predicted proteins | sample RVTome_6_FD_207662 | JGI IMG/M metagenome (GOLD analysis project Ga0214472, IMG submission 207662) | Soil microbial communities from uranium-contaminated site in the Upper Colorado River Basin, Wyoming, United States - RVT140D175 | ecosystem: Environmental > Terrestrial > Soil > Contaminated >... | reverse complement strand
CCGCCCCGACGGCGGTCACCGGCTCGGACACCCGCAGCTCCGGCGAGGGCCCCGGCTTCGTGGGGGCCCTCGGGCCCGCGTTCCTGGCCGTGCTCGCGATCGCGGGCCTGGCGATCGGCCTGACCCTCGCCTGGGTCCGCCTCACCGACCGACCGGCCCGCCCCCGGGGCCCGACGGGACGCCGCTGACGCGGTCTCGCCCGGGCGTCCGCCGCCGCCGTCGCGGGCGGTGCGGACGGGACGCGCCGCGAGACGTCCCGGGTCGCCGGGTCGCCGGGTCGCCGCCATCGGCGGCCGCCTCGCCGCCACCGGCGGGGGTGCCATTGGGACCATCGACCTATTGGCAAGATCTGTGGGGTTCGTAGAGTATCGGACAGCTTCACAAATCTTCCCGGGGGGACCGGTGCCAAACTCCGCCCAGCTGCATCCTCGCCCAGCCGACGCGACGCTCACCGTCGCGCGAGCTGCGCACGTCCTGGGCGTCCACCCGAACACGATCCGGGCGTGGAGCGAAGCCGGCCGGCTGCGCTACTACCGGATCAACCCCCGGGGCGACCGCCGCTACCGCCTGGGTGACCTGCAGCGCTTCCTCGCCAACGCCGCCGAGGGTCCTGCGCCCGAGGCCGAGCTGCGCGCCGGCGCGTACGTCCGGCGCGGTCGACACCGCGACGGTCGCCCGGCCGCACCGATGCTCGATACGGCTGCCGGTGTCGCCGGGCGGCGGGCCGCCGACGTCGCGCCGTACCAGCACTCCCAGCCCCGGCCGGACGGCCATCGAGCGGACCTGGAGGTCCTGGCGGGTCTCGCCCGGATCGGGGCGTCGGCCATCCGGGACCCGGTCGATCCGGAGGCCCTCCTTGGTTCGGCGACCAGGGCCGTCCGTGAAGGGGGCGGCTTCCGGCAAGTCTCGGCCTGGCGGCTTCGCGCCGACCGGCTCGTCCCCGTCGCCGTGTCCGGGCCCACCGGGGCCCGCCTCGTCGACCAACCCCGGCGTCACGGCATCATGGCGGCCGCGCTCGGGGGTGCGGGCAGCGTCACGACCGGAGATCCCGCGGCGATGGTGTCGGCGGGCAGGATCGGCCACGAGATCGCCGCCGCGATCCCCGGGCCTGTCGGGCCGTGGGGAGTCCTCCACGCCGTCCCGAGTGGGACCGATCCCGTGCCCGACGAGCTCCTCGACCTCGTCGCCGCTTCCGCCGCCGCGCTCGGCGCGATCGTCGATGGTGCGAATGCCGCCGCGGACCTCGCCCACGATCTCCATCGGGCCGAGGCCCTCCGGCGGGTCGCCGCCGACATCGGCAGCCGCCTCGATCTCGACCAGATCCTCTCCGGACTCGTCGACCACGCGATGGTCCTGCTCGGCGGCGACCGGGCCCTGGTCCTCCTCTACCTGCCCGATGGCACCCGGAGCCCGGCGGCCTCGCGAGGCCTCTCGTCGTCATACCTGGCCGCCCTCGCCGCACCCACCAGCCGGTCGCTCGTCAGCGCCGCCGTCGCCGCCGGGAAACCGGTCTTCTCGATCAACCTTCGCGATGATCCGCGGGCCGCGGAGATCCGCGCTGCGGTCGTGCAGGAGGGCTTCGACACCCTGTGCGTTGCACCCCTCTACGACGGGCCGGATCGGGCACCGCTCGGCAGCCTCAACGTCTACCACGACCAGCCCCACGAGTGGTCGGCGGACGAGCTGGAGACGATGCAGACCCTGGCGACCCAGGCGTCGGTGGCGATCCAGACGGCCCGTACCTACGCGCAGCTCTCGACCTGGGCGGCCCAGCTCCAGTCGATCCAGCAGCTCGGGACCCGCCTGAGCCGCCTCTCGACGGTCGAGGAGATCGGCACGACCATCGCCACCGAGCTCAGCGAGCTCATCGAGTACCACAACGTCCGGGTCTACCGGCAGGAGGGTGACGACCTCATCCCGGTGGCCATGAAGGGCCGGGTCGGCGAGTACGTCGACGAGACGCCCGAGCAGCTCCGGATCAAGGTCGGCCACGGGATCACCGGCTGGGTCGCCCAGCATCGCGTCGCGCAGGTCCTCCACGACGCGGCGATGGACCCTCGGGCGAACACGATCCCGGGCACGGAGGATGACCTCGACGAATCGATGCTCCTCGCCCCGATGCTCTTCGAGGACGAGGTCCTCGGCGTCCTGGTCCTGGCAAAGCTGGGCCTCAACCAGTTCCGCGACGACGACCTGCGGCTCCTCGAGATCTACGCCAGCTTCGCCGCCCAGGCGATGGCCAATGCCGATGCCACGGAGCGGCTCCGCCGCCAGTCGGCCGCCCTCGAGCGCCAGGTCCGGAGCCAACGCGATCTGCTCCAGATCACCGAGTCGATCCTGACGGACCTCGACGTCCCTTCGATCCTCGAGGCCGTCGCGGACCGCCTCGGCGAGCTCGTCGGCTGGGACAATGTCGCGATCGAGCTGTTCGATGCCGGCCGTGGCGTCCTGGCTCCGGTCATCGCCAAGGGCTCCGACGCCGCGTATTACATGGAGCCCAGGGAGCCCGGCGAGGAGGGCCTCGCGACGTGGGTCGTCGCCCACAACGAGCCCGTCCTCGTCGCCGACCAGTTCGACGACCCGCGGTTCACCCACTTCGAATCGGGGCCCATCCACGGCAGCCTGATGGCCGTACCGCTCCGCGGCCGGGATCGGGCCATCGGGGTCCTGACCCTCGAGCGGATCGGCGAGGGACGGACGTTCGCCGACGAGGAGTTCGACCTCGTGAAGCTCTTCGCCGCCCAGGTCTCGATCGCCCTCCAGAACGCCCAGGCCCACGGTGCGCTTGCCAGGCGCGCCCAGACCGACGACCTCACCGGCCTGTTGAACCACGGCAGCTTCCGCGAGCGGCTCGCCCTGGCGGTCGAGCGCGGCGAGCCATTCAGCGTCCTGATGATCGACCTCGACCGGTTCAAGCTGGTCAACGACACGTTCGGGCATGCCGCCGGCAACGACCTGCTCCGGCAGATGGCGACCGCGATCAGCGGCGCCAGCCGTGACACCGATGCCGTGTTCCGCTACGGGGGCGACGAGTTCACGGTCATCCTGGCGGGCACGGACGCGGCCCACGCGGGTCCGGTGGCGGAACGCATCCGCCGCGCGATCTCGACCCTCGTCGGGCCGGGTTCCGGCCTCCACGCCGCCGGCCTCAATCTCGACGCGTCGGCCGGCGTCGCGACCTACCCGACGGACGGCACCACGAGCGACCAGATCCTCCTCGCCGCCGACCGGGCCTGCTTCGTGGCGAAGCGCGGCGGCGGCGGCAGGGTGGCCGCGGCGGCCGAAGGCGATGCCCTGGCCGGGGCATTCACCCTCCAGGTGCCGACGCCGATCGACTTCAGCCCGATCCTGGCGGTCGCGCCCACCGCCGGATGACCGTTGGAGAACCGACCGGCCGGGCTCGTAACGACGCACGGCAAGCCTACGTCTGAGATGGGCCATGGACGATCACGACATCGCTGACCCGCCGCCGACCGAGCCGCCTGGTCGCAACCCGCTGGCGACCCCGACGGTGGCGGCCTCGCTCGCGATCGTCCTCGTGGCCCTCATCGCGGCCATCGTCGTCGTCCCCGGGCTTCTCCCCGGCGGGTCCTCGCCGACGCCGGGCGCACCGGCCAGCCCCACGCCAACCACGGCGGCGTCGCCAACCGGATCGCCGACGCCGGTTCCCTCCCCGACCTTCGTCCGGCCGACGCCGACGCCGCTGCCGACGCTCACGAGCTACACCGTCCGTGCCGGCGACAGCCTCAACTCGATCGCCGACCGGTTCTCGACGACCGCGCGGAGCCTCGCCTGGTGGAATCGCGGCACCTACCCGAACCTCGACCCTCAGTCCGCCGACTACGAACCGGACCACATCGAGCCGGGCTGGGTGCTCGTCCTCATCCCGGGCGTGAAGGTCGACGACGCGAACCCGCCGACGCCGAGTCCCGGGCCGCCGACGCCGCAGCCGACCCTCGGCCCGACGGCAACACCGGGCTCCTCGCCGGTCGCGGGCGGCCCGTCCAGCGTCGTGAGCCACGGCACGCGTGGCACGACCCAGGTCGCCCTGACCTTCGACATGGGCGGGCGGCTCGACCCTGCGCTCGACATCGTCGGGTGGCTCATCGACCACGACGTCCATGCCACGCTCTTCCCGACCGGGGCGTCGGGGACGACCACGACCACCGGTCGGGCGGCGCTCGAGCTCGCCGCCACGCGGCCCGACCTCTTCGCGATCGGGAACCACTCGTGGGACCACCCCGACTTCACGACCCTGTCGGCGGCCCAGATGGCCGACCAGCTGCGCTCGACCGATGACGCTATCCGCGACCTGATCGGGACCCCCACGACGCCCTGGTTCCGGCCGCCCTACGGCGCCTGGACGTACGACGTCCGGGTGGGCGTCGGCGCGGCGGGCTGGTCCCGCCTGGTCATGTGGGACGTCGATACGATCGACTGGAAGTCCACCGCCGACGGCGGGCCGACGGCCGACGACATCGTCACGAAGGTCGTCGCGCAGGCCCAGGGTGGCTCGATCGTCCTGATGCACCTCGGCGGCTGGCACACGCTCGAAGCGCTGCCGGACGTCATCGGCGGCCTCCAGGCGCGCGGCCTGACGCCGGTCACCCTCGCCGAGATGCAGGGGACCTGAGCGCCGCCGGCGGCGGCCGACGTGGCCCCCTGGCGCTCAGCCCTCAGGGTCGACCGGCGGCGGCCAGACCTTGGCGAATCGCTCGAGGACGACCCGCGTGTCGTCGGTGATCGGCGGCCCCACGGTCGCGAAGTACCACTCGTGGGCGGCCCGCCAGCCGGCGAGGGTCCGGTCGTTCTCGCCCTCGTCCCAGGCAAAGGCCTCGTCGACCTCGCCGAGGAGCCTGACCTCGACCGAGGTCGTACGGATGATGCAGAGCGGCCGGCCCTCGCCGTCGACGATCACGGAATGGTCGCCGACCCGGGGCAGCGGCTCGCTGCCGTTTGCGTAGTCAGCCTCGAGGCCGGTCGTCGCGCGCTTGGGGCCGTCGCGCACCAGCAGCCCGAGCTTCGTCATGAGCTCGGGCCTGGCGTCGTCACCGAAGCCCCAGGCCGTGTACGGGCCGCTCGCTCCCGTCGCATCGACGTAGGCCGCCCAGAATCGCTCGATGCGGTCCGCGTGCGGCTTCGCGACGCTCACGTCACAGCCGTCCCGCGGCCACGATGCGGGCCAGGAACTGGCGCGTGCGCGGCTGCTCGGGAGCCCCGAAGATCCGCTCCGGCGGTCCCTGCTCCAGGATCACGCCTCCGTCGAGGAAGCAGACACGGTCGGCGATGTCCCTGGCGAAGCCCATCTCGTGGGTCGCGATGACCATCGTCATTCCCTGGCCGGCGAGCTCGCGGATGATCTCGAGGACCTCGGCGATGAGCTCCGGGTCGAGGGCGCTGGTGACCTCGTCGAGGAGGAGAAGGTCGGGTTCCATGGCCAGCGCCCGGATGATCGCGACCCGTTGCTGCTGGCCGCCTGACAGGCGATCCGGGTAGTCGTCGCGCTTGTCGGCCAGGCCGAAGCGAGCCAGGAGGGCGGTCGCCTGGGCATCCGCCTCGGCCCGAGGTCGCCGCAGGACGTGGATCGGGCCGAGGGTGATGTTGCCGAGGACGGACATGTGGGGAAAGAGGTTGAAGGCCTGGAAGACGATCCCGATCCGGCGCCGGATCCGGTCGACGTCGACGCCCCGCGCCGTGATCTCCTCGCCCTCGACCACGATCCGCCCGGCCTCGACCGGCTCGATGAGGTTCACGCAGCGAAGCAGTGTCGACTTGCCGGAGCCGGACGCGCCGATGAGGCAGACGACCTCGTGCTCCGCCACCGCGAGGTCGATGCCGCGGAGCACCTGGAGGTTCCCGAACGCCTTGTGGAGGCCCTCGATCCGGAGCGCCGGCACGACCGACGTCGGCCCGGTCATCGCGCCGCCGCCGATGCGCGCCGCTGGTCGCGCGCGACCAGCCAGTCCACGAACCTCGCCATCGGGACGGTCAGGAGGACGAAGATCACCGCGGTGATGACGTAGGGCGTCGAGTTGAACGTGGCGGCCTGGCGGATCTGGGCGGCACGGAAGATCTCGACGACGCCCAGGATGCTGACGAGCGCGGTGTCCTTCTGGAGCCCGATGAAGTCGTTGAGGAGCGGCGGGATCACGCGGCGGACGGCCTGCGGGATCACGACGAAGCGCATCGCCTGGAGCTGGCTGAGCCCGAGCGATCGCGCCGCGGCGACCTGGCTCGGATGGATCGAGTTGATCCCGGCCCGGTACACCTCCGACACGTAGGCCGAGTACAGCAGGGTCAGCGCGACCAGCGCCCAGAAGAATTCGTCGGTCGGGAGCCACTCGATCCGGAGGGCGGGGATGCCGAAGCCGAGGACCGAGATCACGAGGATTCCGGGCAGCGCCCGGAAGAGGTCGACGTACGCGGTCGCCAGCAGCCGGACCGGGAACATGACCGCGCCCGGCAGGCTCCGCAGGACGGCCAGCACAAGGGCCAGGATGAGGACGAGCACCTCGGCGCTCAGGAAGAGCCGGACGTTGACCCAGAACGCACGGGCGATCCGGGGCCACGACTCGGCGAAGACCTCGGCACTGAAGAACGAGTCACGGAAGCGGGGCCAGCCGGGCGAGGTCGCGATGACGTACCCGATCACGCCGAAGACCACGACGCTCGAGACGACCGCGATCAGGAGGCCGCGCCGGTCCTGCGGTGCCGGCAGCAGCCGCGAGCGCCGGCTGCCGCCGAGCGGCGGGATCGAGCCCGACTCGGCGGGCCCGGACCCGATCACGCCACTGCGATCGTCGGTCGCCTGAGCGCTACGGCTGGAGCTCCGGGACCGACGCGTCCGGCAGCCACTCGGCGACGAGGTCGTCGAGCGTGCCGTCGTCGGCGAGCGCCGAGACGGCCCCGTTGACGCAGTCGGTCAGCGGGCTGTCGAGCTCGAGGACGAGGCTGAAGTGCTCCGGCTCGGCGCCGGCAGCCTCGCCGATCTGGCCGACGATCTTGCCGCCCGAGATCTGGACGTTGGTGATGAAGAAGGCGGTCGGCAGGTCGACGACGATGCCGTCGATCTGGCCATTCGTCATCGCCTCGATCGCGTCATCGGTCGAGTTGAAGACGGCCGCCTCGGGGGTCGTCTGGACGACCTCCTCGATCGTGGCGAGGCTCGTCGTCCCGACCTGGGCCCCGAGCTCGGCCGCCTTGAGCTCGGTGATCGTCGTGGCCGTGGCGAACTCGCTGTTCTCCATGACGACCACCGTCTGGTTGCCGAAGTAGTAGCCCTCGGACAGGTCGGCGCCCTGGGTCCGCTCCTCATTGAACGTCACCTGACCGATGAAGACGTCGAAGTCCTTGGGGCCGGGCGCGAACGAGTTGGTGAACGGCACGACGATCCAGTCGACGTCCGCCTCGGCGTACCCGAGCTGCGCGGCGATCGCATATGCGGTCGCGCTCTCGAAGCCCGCGCCGGTGGTCGGGTCCCCCTGCTCCGGGTCCCACGGCTCGGTGTTGCCGCCTTCGCGCGCCTCGAAGTAGGGCGGGTAGGCGGGGTTGTCCGTGCCGATCGTGAGCCTGCCGGCGGCCACGGTCCCGAGGTTCTCGGTCGCGCAGGCATCCGGCGTGGCCTCGGCGGTCACCTCCGGCGTCGCCGTCGCCGTCGGCGTGCCGGTCGGCGCGGCCGTGGCACCGCCACCGCAGGCTGCCAGGGCGAGGCCAAGGGCGGGGATCAGGGTCGAGAGTGTCCGGGCACGCATCGTCATCCTCCTCCTCGGGAACGCGCGGAGTGTAGCCGAACGAGCCGTCCCGTCTCGGCGCCGGTCCGGTCCGCGGCGCTTCCCTGGTTGACCGAGATGGCAAGCAGCCCGGACGAGTCCACGTAGACGAGGAGCGAGCCGACGGGACGATCGCCGAACGTTCGGGCCAAGGTCGCCGCCTCCGCCCGCGGCCGGCTCGATGCTCCGGGGAGCTCCACCGTGATCGAGGACCCGAGGGTCAGCTCACCGAGCGCGGCGGTCAGGTCGTCCATGGTCGCGAAGAGGCGCAGGTTTCCGAACGAGTCGACGAAGGCGACCGTTGCCTCGATCACGCCGTCGGAGATCGCCGGCGACGGGAAGGCGAGCGGGACGAGGCGACCCGGGTCAATTACCGGCCCGACATCCTCGAAGCGTCGACCCAGGGCAAGGTGGGCGGCCACAGGCGCGAAGACATCGCGACCGTGGAACGTCGAGCTCAAACGGGTGAGCATCAGGTCGCGGTTCTCCAGGACGCGGGCCTCGACCACGCCGCCGAGGATCCCGGCCGCGGGCTGGAGGACGCCGTTGTCCGGCCCGACGAGGATGTCGCCCCGCGAGGTCAGGATCGCGATCGGCAGGCGATCCGTCCCGACCCCCGGATCGACGACCACGAGGTGGATCCCGACCGGCAGCCACGGCATGGCCGACCAGAGGACATAGGCGCCGTCGAGGATCGAGAACTTGAGGACGCTGTGGCTGATGTCCACGATCTGGGCGTCGCGGGCGATCGAGAGGATCACGCCGCGGCAGATCGCCGGCGCGATGTCGGGACCGAAGTCGGTGAGGAAGCTGATGACCGGGCGATCCATGGCCCGCGATGGTACAGAAGCGGCGGGATCCGAAGCGGCGGGATCCGAAGCGGCGGGATCCGAAGCGGCGGGATCCGATGCGGCGGGATCCGAAGCGGCGCCCGGAATCCGAAGCGGCGCCCGGAGGAGGAGGGCGCCGCTTCGGTCTCGACTACCGGTCCGCGGAGGAGGGCCGCAGGCCGGCGGATGTGGTGCGGTGGCCGTCAGGACGTGGCGACGCCGGCGGTCACAGGGGCCTCGGCGAGGCCGTCGTCCGCGCCAAGGCGGCCGGTCCGGCAGAGCTCGCGGAGGAAGAGGAGGCGGTCGATGTCGGCGAGGCGCCATGGGCGCCCGGACCCAACCTCGATGCCGGCCAGGTACGCCGTCAGGTTGGCCGCCTCGCCGGCCGAGAAGCCACGGACGAGGAGCTGGCGGTAGGTCGCTCGCGTCGGTGAGCCGTGATCCCGGTCGGGTGAAGCCATCGGACGCTGCCTGTTTGGTGCCGCCACTGCCGCCCGAGGAGTCCCGGTCGGTCCAGTGGGGTCATGGTCAGACCATGGTCCGGGGACGGCGATGACCCGGGGGTCCCAGAGGCCCTGGTACTTATGCCGCGGATATCGGACGGCCGGGGCGGGCGTGCCGCCGCGCCTCCGTCCGATATCCTCCGGGGCGGGAGGCAGGATGGCCGGGTTCGACGACGAGGGCGGCAGCAGCGCGAAGCGCGATCGCGGCGCGCGGCTGCTTCGCGTCGCCAACATCCTGAAGGCCCACCCCGACGGGATCCGGGCCGAGGACATCGCCCAGCGCCTCGGGATCTCGCGGCGGACGGCCTACCGCGATCTCGTCGCGCTCGAAGGCGAGCTGGCGATGCCGACCTGGTCGGAGGCCGGGCGCTGGGGGATCCTCGACAGCGCCTTCCTGCCGCCGCTCAAGCTGACGACCTCCGAGGCGATGGCCGTGGTCCTTGCCGCGCGGCTCATGGTCCGCTACGCCGACAAGTACGACCCGGACCTGGCGTCGGCCTTCGAGAAGCTGGCCGAGGGCCTGCCCGCCCCGCTGAGCGAGCACGTCGAGCGGTCCCTCGACGTCCTCCAGCGTGCCCGGCGGGACCCGGCCTTCGTCGACCACGTCCATGCCCTGACCCGGGCCTGGTCGGAGCGCCGGATCGTCGAGATCGAGTACGCCGCGGCCCGCTACGAGGGCCGGGCCCGGGAGGCCCGCCGGGCGACCGTCCGGCCGTACCTCATCGAGCCATCCACCCAGACGCACGCCCTCTACCTCATCGGCTGGGACGAGGGCCGTGAGGGTCTCCGGACGTTCAAGATCGAGCGGATCCGGTCCGTGACCGTGACCCCGCGACGATTCGAGCCGCCAGAGCCGGGGACGGTCGAGACGATGCTCCGGCAGGCCTGGGACATCATCGCCGACCAGCCCGCGGTCGAGGTCGTGCTCCGCTTCGTGCCCGGGGTCGCCGATCGGGTCGCGGAGACGATCTGGCACCCGACGCAGCAGCACGAGCGGGCGGCCGACGGCTCGTTGGTCTGGCGGGCCACCGTCAGCGGCTCGATCGAAGTCCGGCTGTGGGTCCTGTCGTGGGGGGACGACGTCGAGGTCCTCGCGCCGCCCGCCCTCCGCGACGACGTCCGGGAGACGCATCGGCGAGCGCTCGCCCGCCTATCCTGAGCAGCGTGGCGCGCCATCCGTTCTCGGCGGTCAACCTCATCAGCGACCCGATCCACGGCTACGTCGAGCTGACGAAGCGGCTCGCCCCGGACGAGGCGGCAGCCGCCGGCCTGGCTGGCGAGGACGTCGCCGAGGACGATCTCCTCGACACTGCCTGGCTCCAGCGCCTTCGGCGGATCAGCCAGCTCCAGAGCGCCCGCTGGGTCTTCCCGACGGCCGAGCACTCCCGCTTCACCCACGGCCTCGGCGTCATGCACGAAGCCGGCCTGTGGGGGCGGTCCCTGTACCCGTCGCTCCAGGCGGCGCTCGCGGGCCTGGCGCCCGGGGCCTCGCTGCCCTCGGAGGGACTCGTCGTGGAGACGCTCCGGGTGGCAGGTCTCCTTCACGACGTGGGGCACGGGCCGTTCGCCCATTTCTTCGACGACCATGTCCTGGCCGGCTTCCGCGCGCCGGCCGACCCGCGTCGGCCAGCTGGCAAGGCGCTCTCCCACGAGGACCTCAGCCAGCTCATCATCGAGCGCGAGCTCGGCCCGCTCATCGGCGGGTTGCGCCGCGCGCCAGGCGCCGTCCCGGAGCGCGACGCGTTCGCCGCCGGCGAAGCCATCGAGCCGCGCTGGGTCTCGTTCCTCGTGTCCAAACCGGCCCTCGCCGACCCGTCCATGCCCGCCTGGGTCCGCATCCTCCAGCCGCTCCTGTCGGGCGTCTTCACCGTCGACAACCTGGATTACGTTCGCCGCGACGCCTTCTTCACCGGCGTCCGCGTGGGCATCGACGTCGAGCGGCTCCGCCGCTACGCGTACGTCTCCGACCGCGGCCTGACGCTCTACGAGCCGGGATTCCCGGCGCTCGAGGGCTTCCTCGGTGCCCGCCTCCTCCTGCACCAGCAGGTCTACTTCCACCGAACGGTGCGGGCGATCGACCTCGATCTCGGCGAGGTCTTCGCGCCCTCGATCCGGGCGCTCTTCGGGGACGCCTCGCCGTCGGACGACCTGGCCGGCTACGCTGACCTCGACGAATACGCCCTGCTGCACCAGGCCGCCCGCTGGGCGCGCGGGGAGGCGGTGGCACCCGACGGCGACGCGCGCCCGGGCGACGGTTGCGTGTCGCGGGCGGTGGCTGAGGGCTGGCGGGGCATCCTCCTCCGCCGGCCGCGTTGGCGGGCCGAGGCAGAGGTCCGGGCGGCCTACGAGGAGGGCGGCTTCCCGACCGACGAGGTCGAGGCGCTCGGGCCCACTGAGCCGGGGCGGGTGGCCATCGACCTGGCGACGGTGGACGCCCGGATGGGCGATGCCGCGGCCTCCGGCCTGCTGGTCATCGAGGGCCGGGACGGGGCGGTCGTTCCGCTGTCGCGGGCGATTCCGCGGGTTCCGGGCTGGGCCCTCATCGCCCGGCGCTACCGCCGGCTGGCCTGAGTCCGCCGCGCGACGCTCCCATCCCTCGCGGGCCTGGTCGCCTCAGTGGATGCCGGCGTCCTCGGGCGGCGGCAGGACCAGGAGCGGATCGACCCGGGCGATCATCTCGGATGGCAGGAGCATGTGCGCGGCGGCCGCCGGATCCAGCCCGAAGCGCGCGGTGCCCTCGGGGCTGAAGAGCCCGTAGTGGAGGTGGCAGCCCGTGGCCCGGCCGGTCATGCCCTCGTAGCCGATGAGGTCGCCGGCCGCGACGACGTCACCGGGCGACACGACGACCTTGCCGAAATGGGCGTAGATGCTCCGATAGGCGTTCCCATCGTCGATGACGACGACGATCGGCAGGCTCGACCACAGACCCTTCGCGTCGAGCCGATCCCTGTACGCCGTGAGGTCGCCAAGCCAGCCCATGAACGCGTCGTAGTCCCGGCCGGCGGCGAGCACAACCCCGGCGTGAGCGGCCCGGACCCGATCGCCGCAGTGCGTGGCGAGGTCGACCCCGTCATGAAAAGGCTCGCCGTCGACGACCCGCGAGCCCCACTCGGTGGGCCCGAACGGGAGCGTCAGACGCGCGTTCCGGATCGGCCAGACGTACCCGGTCAGCGTGAAGACCGGTGGTGCCTTCGGTGGCGGTGCGCCGCTGACGCCGGGGGCGGACCGCCGCGTCCACGCGTGGGTCTCGACCGCGGCCACGGGGGCCGCTTCGGGCCGCGGGGTGGGACCCGGCGTGGCCAGCGACCCGAGGACGTCACTCACCACCGCGGGGTTGGAGACGGGACTCACCGGGGTGGTGAAGAGGATGACCAGCCCGGCGATCACGGCCACGGGAAGGCGGCCGAGCGGCGCGCGCCGGCGCCGTTGCCGATCTGAGGTCGAGCGGGCGCCCA
>Ga0214472_10006176_pt1 | contig 12558 bp, 14 predicted proteins | sample RVTome_6_FD_207662 | JGI IMG/M metagenome (GOLD analysis project Ga0214472, IMG submission 207662) | Soil microbial communities from uranium-contaminated site in the Upper Colorado River Basin, Wyoming, United States - RVT140D175 | ecosystem: Environmental > Terrestrial > Soil > Contaminated >... | reverse complement strand
TATCATACAAATCCCATACAGGAACATTATGACAATCAAGAACAGGATAAATACATGCCTGTTCTACGCATCCGGAAGGAGCGTTTGCGCTTGCTGTTGGTGGTATAGAGTTACAATCCATTAATTTATCCTTTGTTATCCAATAGAAATATCATATCCTTCAAATGAATATTTTTTATCCAAATCTTCTTCCAGCCTATTCTTTTCCTCTGTTCCTTCCTGAATAAGCTCACTACCATCAAGAGCAATACCCTGATTTCCCAAAGAAGCAAAACTAGCGAATTTTCGTCTAATCATACCCAGTGTAATTTTACATAAAGCTGTTACATATTCTTTAATCCATATCTCACTAAACAAATAATCACTGTAGTTATTGTTAATATTGAATATTGAATTTACTGTAACACCGGTCACGGGTGGAGTATATGAGGGAAGTGAAGACCCTTCTATCATATATGCTCTTAACAAAACAAATCCTGGTGAATTGAATGTTGTTGTTCCTGTAGGTGGTGCTGTTATATTGTCATATACTCTCCAATCACCCGTATCATCAGTTGTAAGGGTTAATGTTTTTCCAGTAAAGGGAACATTAGGACGAAGCTCCAGTTGGTTTGTATATTTATGGTAAATATAATTATATTCGTTATGCTCGTATCGTTCCAATATTTTTAGATAATTTCGTGCTGTCTCCCATCCTATCAGATCAAAACCACCCATTCCCATATTTGCATTAAGAAAACCACTCATATACATTGCGTTATCAAGAGAAAATAATGTTTGTGGTCCCCCATTCCTGTCATAGGTATGATTGGAACCGCCACTATGACCCTGATAGTCTTTATAACGAACTATATCAGTTACACCGGTAGGTAGATCATATATCCATTGGCCTTCTCGTAGCATCAATGTAAACCATACTTCTTGTGTAGCATTACCCACCGCCCAAGTGATCCACATATCTCTGGCTCTGTTGATAGCATCATCTATATGTGTATCACAAAGCTCAACTTTGACAAAAGGATGCCCGAGATTGCGCTTAATTTCTTCTCTTAATTGTGCTCTAGTCTGACCCATAATAATATACCTCTATGATATTTATGAAAAATTACCATCGTTGGATTATTTCATACCCTTCAGTATCAGAATCCAGATCATCATTGCTGATTATCTCCCCCCAGAATTCCTCATTATTTTCACTCTTCTTTACAAACTCCATTGATTCCTCAAGAATATCCATTTCAAAAATCCATGGTGTCCAATACAAAGCGGATACCAAGTCATCTGGATTGCCGTTTCCGGAGAACTTATTTTGCCCACGCTCCACAAAAGTAAGTAACTGGTTGATAGTTGGAGGATCAATTATTTCCAAACTACCATCTTCAATAAGTTTCTTCATGAGGATCACAGCACGAGGTTTTGTTTTTGTGGTAGCTCTAATACCGAGATTGACTGTTTTTGTTCCTGTGCATACCAGACCTTCATTTTCATGGGTCCACCATAATTCTGATATTACAGCAGAACCTTCACCATTATTTTCTACCATCAAATAAGCATCGTTATAATGTTTTGATGTCTTATCAATCAATGCCGCAAAATCATATGTATCGGTATAATTATCTTCAAATACAGCAACTTGTTTTACTTTAACAGGTTTTACTGATACCAATCTACATACCTGCATTGTAGAGAAGTGTTCGCCTGTTCCTTTTGCACAATCACAGCCGATTATATATGTTGCCCCTTGTATTGGCTTCTCATATACTCTAAAATTACCTTTCTCGTTTGTTACGATGATATCAGGATCTGGTTGATCAAGTAGCTTCTTTAGCACATCCTCATCAATAACAGTATTAGCGGAACCCAAAAAATGGCACCCGTACTCTTGATTAAATCGGAGTTTCCCCATATTGGATCTTTCCTGAGCGGCCCATTTATCGTCTCGTTCAGGAACACATCTCCAGTCAGCTTTATAAAACTTAAATGCATTGATGCCTTTTTCTGCTTTTGTAAATATTGAATGGAAAAGGTTACCCAGACCATTCGGAGTGCTGACTATGATAAACTTACTTTCTCTTGATTTTGAAATGGTAGGATAGTTAGACATCCAGAACGCATCAGCCAGCCATGCAGGTTCTACGAACGCAAGCTCATCTGCAAAAATTACATTCATCGTTCTACCACGAAATGAGTTTTTTGAAGTAGCAGCACCTTTTATTGTGGTTCCGTTCTCAAATACGATAGTTTTTTTGTTATATTCAGTTATTCCGGGTTTCAGAAACTCAGGAAGCTCTTCATATATCAGCTTACATCTATCAACAATGTCAATAGCTGACTCTTCTTTGTTTGATACAACTCCGACGTTTTTATCTTTGTTGAATATCGAATACCAGACAAGATATACCGCAACCAGTGTAGAATTATGAGACACAATATCATTTGTATAATACACAGAACCATCAACATTCAAAAGATCGTACATGTTATCTGATTTATCATGGATAATGATATCTTTTACTTTTGTATATCCAGTCTTACAGCTTATATCATCATCTATCTTTAAATCCTTGCAAAATACTTCTCTATCATCGAGCATAAAGATATGTTTATCCGCGCATTTAACAACAGAACCGTTATCAAAACGGATTTCATATACTTGATATTGAATGGTTTTTCCAATGCCATCGAATGACATCCATCCATTGGGTGTCTCTACCTCCCATTCATCAGTATGTAACTCATCTATAAATTCAGCCATATATAAACTCTAAACATTCCTTTAATACTTTATCACAATCGTTCTTATAATCTCTTTCCATAATATGCAACACATGATATCCTGATTGCTCCAACAACAAATCTCTTTCTCTGTTTCTTTGTTGATTACCTCTTGCTTCGCCATGCCAGTAATCGCCATCGAATTCAATTATCTTATTTATATCCTTAATAAAGAAGTCTGTTTTGCAAAAAGAGTCACCTATATCAATCTTATATTCATAATTTTTGCCATTTTCGCTTAGTTCGCCTTTGCTATCAAGTGTTGCAAAATATATATTATTGAAATTTTTATATATTTTATTGTAAATATCCCAAAACAGTTCCTGTGATATTTTTGAAAAATTCTGCTTTTTATAATTTGACAACCATTTGTCCTGTCTTTCTTTCCATACTTGTCGGCCTTTTTCCTCACCATGATTAATAATACATTTCTCAAGAGAAAATGTTGATTGTCTGCCAGATATGATTTGTCTCGCTTCTTCTTCCGAATAGCCTCTTTTAGTCCAATGCCTTACAGTAAGCGGATTGTTATTACTTGTTTTGTAAGTATCATTCTTTTTATCCAATACTTCCCGAATCACTCTTTCCTTTTCTTCATCACCTAACCCATCATATTTAATGAAGTTCTTACTAAAAGGGGAATATCGTCCTTTATGACCATATGCCCTATTATTCTCGCCTTTGTTTTTGTTAGACAAATTTTCTCTATAAGCCATTGAATATATAGAACAATCATCACAACCAAATCTTTCTTTGTAATCATCAAGGGATATATTATGATTCATTGTTATATGTCTATGTATATTTGATGACTTGAACCCGCATACTTTACATATAACAAAATCAATTATCTCTTGTTTATCGTTAAAGCTGTCCTGTGTTTTTCTACACCATGCTTTATGATTTGTGTCCTTATTGATTTTTTTCTTACATTCTATCGAATCACAATATTTAGCTCTATGATTTTTGTGCGAGATATCACATCTGCAATATATACATAGTCTCTCTTCTATTATATTAAACATCTTTTTATAAACTTTAATAGGTATATTATGATCTCTGTTGATATGCGATCTTAATGAGGCCATATTCTTGAACTCTTTATTACAAATTTTACATTTTTCCATTTTTTGATCTCCTTGTATTATTACTTATACAAAAAAGATATGTTATTGGAATAAAAAAACGACAAAGTGGGAAAGGTTTATTTTTTACTCATTTCTTCGTAAAATTTGCCAATTTCTATCTCATATATATTTTTAGTTTTCTTATTTCTAATCTTAATAACAGTATCAGAGCATAAACACTTTCCTGACTGACGCGAAACCATTGCAACTAAGAAACGATTATTTAATATTAAATCAAAGATATCTAATTGGTATTGATATGGCTCAAAAGGAATCCGCCCATCATCAGGGTGAATGATATGGACATATTTTAAGAAATAATAGAAATCCTCACTGCATTTCAATAATTCTCTTGCTTCTTCTACCGTATAGTTATATTCTTGTCCCGGTCTCTTTACATAATCACTATACGCGATACTCATTTCTTAACGCCTCGTAACTCCTCAAGCATTTGTTCTCTTGTCATCGTCAGATGGTTATTGGTGATATGCACATCACCACCGGTACCGGGCTTCACAATACTTTCAAGTGTAATCTTCTTCTCTCGTATCCGAAGCTCTTCACGTCTGATATCAAGAACATCATTATTGTATGATATACCGGTTATACTGGTGGCGGCAGATGTGACAGCATTCATAAGAGAAGAACAAGCTTCTAGCATGGATGCTGACATATTCCCCTTCATAACCTGTTCTTCTATCTTATCAAGAAATCTATTTGCTCGTTCAATATTGGATAATATAATACCATCGATATCAGGAATATCTTTTTCTATCTCTTTGATAGTGTCTCTCATTAACTGCACCTCTCTTTGTGCGTCATTAATGGGTATCATTTCTCCAGTGGTGGTATCAACTTCAAATATCTCATTTAGTTTATTAACATTCACATTAGGATCGGCTACATCTTTCTTAAATTTATTCTCTGTCATATAAAAACTCCTATCTGGCAGGTATTTATATAAAGAGCAAATAAAAACTCTTGACTTTTCATGCAAAGCGAGGTATAGTGTATTTATTCAACCACAAAAAGAAACCTATAATCTAAGGAGATATGCAATGAATCTGAAACAAGTAATCATGCAGCGAGATGAACTTACCTCAAAAGAGGCTGATGAATTGATAAGCGAAGCTCGTGGGGAGATTATGAACGGTGAAGATCCGGTAATGGTACTGGAGGACTTTTTTGGACTGGAGCCGGACTATATATTTGATATCCTGCCATAACCAAAGGAAGGTATAATGACAAAGCAATCATTTCCGAAAGAATCAGAAATTGTTTCTGAGGACGAAAACGGCAATAAAACAATTACATCACCAGATGGATATAGTTTTATTGCCGTTAGAGGATCGATAAATGCCACACCCCATCCTGTAGGAACAAAAGGACAGACAATATGGGTAAGAGGGGGATGTTGGTCTTTGCCCTATTTTATACTACCATAACAAACTTCATATTACCGCAATCCCATATCCTATGATAGTCGTTATTAAGCATGTTCTGATAAGCGGTTAGATCTGGATCATATGATTCAAGTTTTTGTTGCAGTTTATATTTCTGAAATGATATACGACTGTGTAATTGTAGATCATGCCCTTTAAAATAATAAAAATTTGGTTTGGTGGTATATACTTGTTCAAATCCATTGTTTCTATATACATCACCAGTAAAATATCGTAAATCGCTAAATGTCGTAAGATCTCCATTTATTTCAAACGATTTCAACAATTTGCTAAATGCTCCGTATACTTGTGTGTTTGTCTTGTTAGCAAATCTTTGTAATTCATTTGTATTATCGATTGTCATCAATGATACAAGTTCATTGTTATAATATAATCCTTTATGTTTGCCGCCTTTAAATCCTTGAATATGACTGGAATCATAAAAGATTCTTGCGTCTCGTGATGATACATCTCTTATTTCACATTTTCTGCCATGAATTTTCCTTTCATATATTCCAATAATCGATGATAATATTGACTTAACTATATCTTTTTTAAGCAACCATTCATTTTCCCATATCTGAATAAGTCTATACCCTTTCTCTTTACACAAGTTATATTTATTCAAATGATACTTTTGATCTTTGCCAGCAGACTCACTATGCCAGTATAAACCATTATATTCAATAGCGATCTTCTTTGAAGGTATGATTATGTCCAACTCATAGGGGTATATAAGTGATCTGTTATTTGTTTCTATTTCAATATACTGGGAGACCCATTCTTGTAATTCTTGTTCTTGAAGTGAGACACCAACATTTGAGCATTTTGGGCAGTTGTTAAACCGCAAATGATTACTTGGTAATTGCTCAAATGTCCCATGAACAGGACATATGATATCAATTTTTGTATCAGATCCTTTATATTCAACCAAAGAATAATCATATCTATCGCCATGAATTCTTGTAGCATCTATTATAAATTTCTCTTTTGATTTTGTTTTTGTATGTGATATCTTTCCTGCTCTGCACGAATAACATCCATGCCCTTTTAAGTGGATATATGGTATCTGTTCAAATGTCCCATGAATAGGACAGATAATTTTAACTTTGGTGTCTATATTTGTATATTCAACCAAAGAGTAATCATATCTGTTGGAGTGTACTTCGTGTGATCTGGTAATAAACTGAGGAAGGGTTAATCTCTGGTTATTCGACTGTGTATGTACCGCACATTTTTTGCATCCAGCTCCTCTAATATGATTGTTAGGTATCTGTTCAAATGTCCCATGAATAGGACAGATAATTTTAACTTTGGTTTTTGCATTATCATATACCACCAAAGAGTAATCATATTTATCTTTGTGGGTTCTTATAGAGTCTTTGATGAACTGTTCTGTTGATTTTTTCATAATATATCCCCCGTATTTGGGTAATTAAGAGGTAAGGGGAGTGAAATAGGCACTCCCCATCTAAGGTCATGACTCCTTAGTCCTCACTACTATTTATTATACAATAAAAAAGGGGGCTTGTAAGCCCCCTTTTGTTTTTATGCTATCCTATTTTATTAGGCCGCTGATTTCTCGTTCATGTTGGAAACGCTGATTTTAAGGTAATAATTTTCAGCGCCGAACATGTGGTGATGTATCGCATAACGACTCATCAAACCAACAGTCGGATTAAACGAATCCTCGTAGGTAGCTTTACTTACAAGCAACTGGATGTAAGGAAGATATACGATACCAGTATCATACGCAGAAGCACCCTTGAGACCAAGGAGAAGTTCATCTGAGTAAGAGAATGTATCACGATATACCATCATACGTCCATCAAGGCTACCAACCTTGGAAACACCGTGCTGACGAGTTGATACGTCGCTGTTGATTGGGGCAATGGTGAATGAAGACAAAGCTTCAAGAGCCGCAACCATAGTCGGGCTACCAACACAGAAGTTAGCAGCACCACGTCTGGTAGACACAGCGATCTGATTTGCTTTACGGATCATGTAGTTGTAAAGGTTGCGGTATTTCTCAGCTTCCCAACGACCATCAAGATCTGTATAAACAAGAGTTGCAGAATCAGTATTGTTATCAGCAACATTTCTCATAACCTGGATAAGCTCACGGTCAATCTCAGCAGTGATTTCATAAGAAAGAACATCAAGCATTTCCTCTTCAATGTTCAAACCATGCATGTACTTCAAATCCTGTGCGATTTCAAGTGACCAACGGCTTCTCAACTTACGGGTTTTTGCTTCAACCTGTGCTTTTTCAATGGTCATGCTAAGTTCTCTGATATGGTTTCCAGCACCGATACCAAGACCGATATCAGAACCTACACCACTACCAGCCTTTGAGCCAAGTTCTTCACCATCAGCTCTTACCATAGCGGAAGGAGCACCAGTAGAAGATGCTGACGAACCGGAATAAGTAGGATCAACCTTATTATATCCGATCTCATCGCCAACAGAGTATCCACCAGGAGTTGCACCGGCTTGATCAGACTTATAGCGAAGTGCAAAAGCAAGACCAACAGGAGCATTCAACGGCTGAACACCTACAAGATCATGAGCAATCAATTCAGGGAAGGTTCTACGAACCATCGGGATAGCGATTTTATAAAAATCAGCCTGTCCGGAAATTCCACCATGATTTACTCCGTTGCCACTCCATGTAGTGGCCTCATCCATACGACCACCAGACATTTGCTGCAAGTAGTCAAACTGGTTCTCTAACATAAGAGCGGTTGATTTTTCAACATATTTGTTTTTAAGAGGAGCACCTTCTTTAAGGATAGAACTCCATTTTTCAACCAGCTTATTTACATCGATTTGATTATATTCCATTTTTTATTTCTCCTTTTTAATTAAACAGATACGATTAGGATTTCTTAATCATATCTACCCACATATCGCTCCATGCAGCGAATGGGGATGTGTCTTCATTCAGACCTTTCTTTTTGCCGTCATCTGTTTTGCCTTCTTTGACTTCGGCTTTGCCTTTTCCTTCGTCACCTTTTGCTTTCTTCATTTTGGTGCCGCACTCTGGGCATTCTGTATCACCACCCTCTTCGATGGTTTCTTTATTTCCACACTCTGGACATTCCATATCCACTGTGTCAGCATCTTCTTCACCTTCTTCTTCACCTTCTTCATCATCGTCTTCTTCGTTAAGTTTAACTCTAAGCGACTCAACAATGATATCAAATTTTCTATCAATGTCTTCTTTAATAACAACGCCATCAAGAAGATTGATGACATGCTTTTTCTGAGATTCAGTCAGACCGTCACATTTCTGACGCACATAAATATGTGCTGCCATTTTTGAAGAGTCTGCTTCCAGATCAAGATTATGTCCTTTAACTTCATCAAGAGCCTCACGAAGCCCTTCGATCTCTTCTTTGGCTTCTTTCAACATATCTTTGACTTCTTCGTCAATCATGTTTTCATCAATAGCCAAACGAGTCTTGAATGCTTCAATCAATTCCTCGTAGGTCTCTCCCAAATGAGCATATCTTTTGATATTCTCAGGGATAACCATTTCTTCGTCAATTACGGAATCAACAAAGCTTGAAAACTTTGTTGTAATGTCTTCTTTATACTCTTCGAATTTCTCTTGATATTCTTCTTTCAAAGATTCTTCTTTTTCTTCAAGAAGAGTTGCAACCTTGTCTTCTGCGATAACGGAGGCTTTAGACTCTATCACTGTACTCAAGGCTTGTTTCAAATCTTCTTGTTTGGATTCGTCCAATTTTTCGATTCCAAGCAGTGCAAAAATTTTATCCATGTTAATTTTCTCCTAGTCTAGTAATCTTTTCAATGGCGATTACAAACCACATTCTTGTTCTTGTTACCTATTATTTATTAATATTACGGTTTTATGAATAATTGTCATTTTTTGCAGCAATATTAAGGAAAAATAGGCACCCTATATAATTCAATATTATATAATTTTATTACATCTTCCCGGTTTTGATATCATTCATCACTCGTTCCATGGTGACCCATAAACCTTTTGCTGTCTTTCTTCCCCATTCAGTATCAACTTTTCCATCTCTCTTTATCTTTAACCCAAGAAAGTTGATCAGTTTATTGCCCATCTCTTCTTCTTTATCAGCGGCCTCTCTGATAGGTTTTTCGTCATGTCCTGAAAATACTCCCATTTCTGTTCCCCTTATAAAGTTCTGATCATGCGATTGATTGCATCGATTTGATATTTGATATATTTATCTTCTGCTTCCGCTATGGTCATTCGCTCGGAAGGAAGTTCAAATGTGCGCCCCTCTAAAATACCATTCATGAAACGACTACCAGGGTTAGATGCATCAGCAACAGCATCAATAGTAATAAGTCTATAATCATCATTAACTTGACCATTCTCACTAACAGTACCAAGACCTCTTGTACTAACTCCTATGCTGCCTTCTTTCATCAATACTTTTAATATATTGCCTTTTGGTGTATCAAGAATCTTGGCCTTTCCATATACATCATTACCTCTCCATTCCAGAGATTCGATCATGATAGCAACATTTTCTAAATTGATTTCGCTATTTTCCGGATGCTGCATTTCCCCCCATGATGTTTTTGTAGCGATCTTCTCTCTACAAAATTTGTCGATCTCTCGTTCCAAGACAGGTTTTTTATATACCCTACCATTTGCATTTCTTGTTTCTGATGATGCAAAAACTCCTATCATATACGGGGTTTTGCTCTTGCTTTCCCATAACTCTATAGTGTTGGATGTCTCAGTGATTAGCTTTGCCATTCGTTTCTCCTGTTATTCGTCTTCATCATCACCAGTATTGTCATCAGATTCTGGTGAAACAATAGGATCTTTGTCCAAACCAAGCGTATCTTTTAAATGATCATTTACTGCTTGTTTGATCTCAGCCCTAAGTATATCTTCTGAGTCGGTAAATTTTTCTTTTTCAAATGCATTGAAAGCGGCTACAATTTTGTCTCGATCCATTACAACTTATCTCCTTATGTTGTTATCATCCAATATTATATTGGTAATGTTATCTTATATCAATTATTTATGTATTTTTATATACTTATATGTTTTATCAGAAAACACCCATTTATTGGTTATATTTGCTAATAGGGCTCATCCTTCGGAAAGATCTCTTTGTCCTTGATGAACCCCTCAGCGTTTGCTTTTATCATGTCATCATCCCAACCAAGATACTCTTTCTGTAAAAATGTTTTTGAGAACTCAGCATTATTATTCAATGATGAATAATTACTCATCTGAGTTTCAAGAAGAATCTGTTTCATCTGCTCTTTATAGTTGTTTGGTGGAACCATCAACACATTTATCTTTGATCTATCCAAATCATACTCATTTTTCAAGCCTTTGAATTCAAGATGTAGAAGGAATAGATCAAGAAGTGCTTGTTCAAATTTGTTTTGATGTCTCTCCAGAAACTTTGACCATCTAATTTCATCTCTTGAAATCTGACTTGTCTGCCCCTGCATGAATAGAGTATCTCCTTGTCTCCCTTCTTGTTGATTCATTACTCTGGACATAGGATACTTCAGTGCCATATACAGCTTTCTGGCGAAATAATAAATATCATCCAATTCTGCAAACCCTGACGGGTTTCCGCCAATAGATGTTACATCAGACCCTCTACCATCAGAAGATGTGGGCAAGAAGTAGTTATCAAGCATTGATACAACTTCTGGCTCGTTCTCCAACTTACCTGTCTGTTGATTATACCCTGTACGCTGTGTGAATCTCTGCTTAACCTTCTCAACAAACTTCATCGCTTTGTCTTTTGGCATAGCACCTGTATCAATCTTAAATACAAGACGCTCAGGAGCCTTTACAATACGATATATGATTACTGAGGTCTCTAATAACTTTAACTGATTAAATGGTTGTTTGGCTTTCTCAAGGTATCCTATAACTTCTTTCTTTGTTCTACCGTAGATACCATAGTCAAGATAAATTATCTGCTCGGGATAGAACACAACAATACTGTTATCCTTTTTTGATTCTTTCTCAGCTTCTTCAAAGCTTGTGGCTTTTTTAGTTTCCGTGCTAAGGTATTGAACAAATCCTGTTCCCTTGCCTGTCTTTGCATCAACAAAATAATCCATTGTCTCTGTAGGCAGCTTTTTTAGTCCAAGAATACCAAGTTCTTTCTTGTTGGTATTGATTATCTTCTCAAGAAACAGCTTTCCATCTACAAAATATGTTCTAATATAATCAAATATCTCATTGTTGATACCTATCTTATTAAAAAACGTATATTCGAACTCATCATTAAGATTGGATGTTATATTATCATTTTTTTCAAGTTCCGGATCTACAATATCTAACTCTAAAACATGACCCCATTCGTTCTCCTGTGTTGATTCAATGATAATATCTTCAATTACAGAAGCAATCTCCGGCATTTCAGCCATCATTCTATAATAGTTAAGACGATGGATTTGACTGGCAAACTGGTTATCAATAAAGGTTTTATGAAATGAGTTAAATGATTGCATGGATTGTTTTCCATACCCTTGAACACTCATCAGATCATCAAACGAATACCCTTCACCTCTGGTGCTCTTGATTTGAGCATCAGACTGCGCACTATCACCTTTGTTCTTAAAAGCTCCAATGGCTTCAGTTAATACATCTTCTTGTTTGGATCTAAACCAATTATCCCAAAATGCCATAATTTAATATCCTATTGTTTTTTATGCTGTCGGTGCTACTACATCAATTATTGAAAAGTTAGCACTACTAACATCGTCACCAGTACCAACAGAAGTCTCACCGACATAAGTTCCTGTCGAAGGCCGTTTTACAAGTGATATATAATCAGCCACGGCTCTTCTTGTACAGTATGCATATGTAACTTGATATATTGAAGTACTGGTAGGTCTAATATTAATAGAGGAGTTTCTTATTGCACTAATAAGATCGGTACAGTTTATAAATCTCCCACCGTTAATCCATATGTTTGATGACAATTCAGCATATATCCCTATGGCACAACCAGTGACGGACAAAAATAAGCCTATAATAGCAGAAGTACTTAAAGAAAATACACCTATACTACAAGCAGATGTCACTATACTATCATAATTTAATACCGATCCTGATGAAGTTCTGATACCCTCAGTAAAATTCACTATACCACAATTGGAAAGAACCACCGAACTTCCGCTAAATATATAAACACCAATAGATGGTGCTACAGGAACTGCCATAT
>Ga0214472_10006174_pt1 | contig 12560 bp, 12 predicted proteins | sample RVTome_6_FD_207662 | JGI IMG/M metagenome (GOLD analysis project Ga0214472, IMG submission 207662) | Soil microbial communities from uranium-contaminated site in the Upper Colorado River Basin, Wyoming, United States - RVT140D175 | ecosystem: Environmental > Terrestrial > Soil > Contaminated >... | reverse complement strand
GCCAACTTGCTCTCCGGGGGCGCGGACGGACAGACGCGATGACCAAGCAGCTTGGCAGGCGACGCTTTGCTCGGTTCCCCTCGGCCCTCCCGGAGACCGCTCGGGCGGCGCAGTTTCGGCCCATGACCCTCCACGGGACCGTGTGTAACGTCGGCGCCGGCGGCGTCATGGCCGAGTTCCTGGCACAGATCGTCGCCGGGAGTTCCCTCCGCTTCGTGATCCAAACCGGGTCTGGGACGCTCCAGAAGGAAGGGACCGTGGTGTGGACCGCCCTCCGCGAAGGACAAGTCCGCCACGGAATCGCCTTTCGCAATCCCGAAGACCCGCGGTTCGCCTCGGACCTCTCCAGGGCGACGCCCTCGCCCACGCGCAGCGGCCCGCCGCCCTAGGCTTCGCGCCATTCACACGGGGGATCCCTCCCCAGGGGAGTTCGCCTTGACAGTCGTGTGCATCTACTGTGAGAAGGAACGGCTGCGGACGGTCAACGGGGTGAAGGCCCCCCGGGAGGAGAGGCCGGGAACTCCGGGCATTTGTGCCCGCCACCTCCCGCAGATGCAGCGGGAGTTGGAAGACTCCTGGGAAGAGTTCCGGGCGGAGATCGGGCGCCGCGTGAGCCAGAACCTCGGCAAGCGCCGCTTCCCCCGCCTGGCCATCTCGCTCCCGGTGGTAGGCCGCACGTGGCAGTTTGGCGAGAGCGAAGTCCCCGGCGTTATCCGCGACATCGGTGCAGGCGGAGTGATGGTCGAGTTTGCCGCGAGGGCGTTGCCCGGCAGCCTCCTGAACCTGAGGCTCGAGACGCGGCAAGGGACGCTGGGGCTGAACGGGACCGTGGTGTGGTCGACCGCGGGGGGAGAGGGCGTGCTTCACGGCCTCACCTTTCGAGAGCCCAAGGACCTGCGGTTCGTCTTGGACCTGTTCTTGGACGAGCATCTCGGGAAGAGGCGGGTGCGGACCCGTGTGCTGGTGATCGAAGATGAGACCGCGGTCCGCGAGGGGATCGTTGCCCTCCTCACCTTGGAGGGATATGAGGTCGTCGGCGCGGAGGGGGGCGAACGCGGTCTCCAGCTCGCCAACGCCGAAAGACCGCACGCGATCCTCCTCGACGTCGGGCTGCCCGATCTCGACGGGTACGAGGTCTGCCGTCGGCTACACCAAAACCCTGCGACCCGAGGGATCCCAGTGGTCATGGTGACGGGGAGCGAGGATCCCGCCCTCAACCGCCGGGCCTATGCCGCAGGCGCGAAGGCCTGCGTGCCCAAGCCCTTCCGGGGCGAGGCCCTGATTGCGACGCTGGAGGCCGCCCTGGCGGGGAAACGCCGGCGGCGAGCCCCCCGGTCCACGAGGAGCCCTGACCCCGAGCAATAGAGATTTTCGGGTGGCTCTGGACGGAGCTGCACTGATTGTTGAGGCTGGGGAGTAGAGGCGCGCCGTCCACAACATCCACGCCGAGGTTCCGGTGGAGAACATCCTGGCCATGTACGACGCCGCCCCGCGTTTGCGGGGCTTCGCTCAGGATTAGCCCGGGTTAGTCTTGAGCAAGGTGCGTGAGCACCGTGTCGAAACCCTGCGGAACTCGGGGCGGTCTTGAGCGAAGACGAAGTCTTCGCGAATAGTCCAGGCTAAGGAGGGCCGCGCACGATGGTGACGCGAAACCGGGGGCTGGGTGTTCCACCCCATGAGAGTTCCGTGGACCTCGCAATCGCCCAGGCGGCGCACGATACGCTGGTCGCGCTCTACCCCTCGCAGGGGGCGAGCTTCGACGCGGTGCTTGACGAAGACCTCAGTCGGATCACTGACGGACGCGCCCAGGCAAACGGGATTGACCTTGGGCACCGGGCGGGCGCCCCGCGCCCCCTCAGACGGCGTAGCGGCGCCGGATGGCCTCCAGGAGTCTGCGCCGTGCCTCGCCCGCCCCGAGCTCGTTCGACTTCTCCACGTCTTCGGCCTCCTGCCCCAGCTCCGGATCCTTGATCATCTGGCGGAGCCATGCCGAGTATTCGCCCCGTCGCCGATGATGCTCCCATGTTGCCTCGTCCACTCCTTCCGCCAGCTCGCAGAAACGCACGAGGTTCGCGGCCCGGAGGTTCAGGTCGCCTTGGGACCCGCGGAAGTAGAAGCAGCGGTCGGCCGGGAGTTCGCCCTCGGCGTACTTCCGGATATGTCGCCGATGGGCACTGCGCCGGCGGGCTACGGAGAACCTCGCCCAACGCGGGGCTGCGCGCTCCAGCCGCCCCAGGATCACCTCGCCCGGATTCAGCGGGGGGCCCTCGGGTACCGTGGCGGCGGCCGTTGGTGCCCCGGCCTTGGCCAGGGCGTGCAGCGCGTCGACGAACGCCTCGAGCTCGGTGGACGCCAATGTGTTCATCCAGCTGAGGATGGTTGGTGGAAGTTCCGCCGCCGCAAGGGTTATAAGGCAAATCCCTTCACCACCCGGCGCCAGGACCTCGGCCGCCGGGGACCCTTCCGCCGGCATGAGATGGTGGGCCTCATCGATGATCACCCAATGAGGCATTCCGATCGCATTCCGAACAGCCTTGATCACCCCCAGGGCCTTGGCCCCGTAGGCCACCTTTTCGGGGCGAGACATGGCGCTGAGGTTCAGCACGAGGCTTGTCTTCGGGTGGCGGAGCAGTTGCTCCAGCTCCTGGGGCGTTGGCAGGGCATGTTCCCCCTTCCCGCACAGGACGACCACGCCCTCCAGCTCGGCGAGCGTCTGGTAATCCCCCTCCGGGTCGAGGAGACACACCGATCGACCCTTTTCGATGAGCCGCTCAACCAGCACACCCGCTACGGTGGATTTCCCCGATCCCGAGGGGCCCACGATCAACAGGGTGCTTCCGTGGGCCGGGATGGTCACGGGCACCCCCGCCGCCTCCTCGCCCAGTGGAAGCTGGTGGCGCGGGACCCGCGAGAGAGACTCGACGAGATCCTTCAGGAGTTGCTCCTCGATGAATTCGACAACGCCAGGCGCCGCTGGCGCCCGGGTCACGTAGTCCGCGCGCTCGCGCAAGGCCGGCACGGCATCGGCCACGGCCACGGCAAACTCGCACAGGGCGAGGAAGGCATGGTCGTTCTCCCCGTCGCCTATCCCGACGGTGTTGTGGGGCGACAACGCCATCGCGGCCAACACTGCCTGCAGGCCAGACCCCTTCGTGATCCCGCCGGGGAGGAGCATCAGTGACCTCCGGTTGAACACCAGTGTCCGCTCGAGCCCTGTCTCGCGGATGGCCGCCAGCGCCGCCTCGGCGGCGGCGGAGCTGGTGTGGATGCTCGACGAGCCGAGGGCGAAGGCCACGCCCCGCCGTCCAAGGGCCTGGAGGAGTGCCGGCTCGGGTGGCTCGCCCAGCGTCTTGACCTCCCGGGTTCCCGGTCGGTAGAGGACGGCCCCGTTTTCCGCCACGATGGCGTCGAACATCCGCTCGGATTCCGGGCAGACCTCCCGGAGGTCCGGCAGGGTCCGTCCCGTCACGAGCACAATCTTCCGCCCCGACTCGCGCACCCGCTCCAGGGCGCGAGCCGTGGCGTCGCCCACCCGCCCGTGCTCCGCGATCGTGCCGTCGTAATCGCATGCCAAGACGTGGATGATCATGCGGATCCCGGGCTTGTGCGCCGGCCTCCAGGGCCGGGCCGCGAGGTACGGTAGACCAGGATCCCGTGCCGTGCAAGGGGTTTCCAGCTATCGGCCGAACACGATGCAGGTCCCGGACAGAATGGCAGGAGTTACAGGGCGACTGCTCAGCAAGGCAGGTTGAGATGGTTAGAGGTGCCGGGGAGGGCAAGTGCAAAAAACCCTTGCGTGCTCGCAGTGCGTCTTCTAGCATCCCCGTACTCGTTGCGAAGGGAGGACGCCGGGTGCGAAGATTGGCCATCAGCGTGATGATCATTGCGGCGAGTTCGGGGTGTACCATCGGCCGGTTCTGGGAGCCCAGTCGCGAGCAGGTCGTCGAGCGGATCTTGCCGTCCTCGGTTCAGATCGTCATGGAGCGGAATGGGGACCGCTTCCGGAGTGGGTCCGGCGTGGCGATTGCGGCGCGCCCCTCTGCCCAGGGGAGCGACTGCTTCGTGCTCACGAGCGGGCACACCCTCTCCCGGCGATCCGGCCAGGATCAGATTTTCGTTCTGTTCGGGCGCCACCGGGGCGCGGGCAGGAAGACCCCCGCCACCGTAGTGGCCTACCGCGAGACCGAGGATCTCGATCTCGGCCTCCTCCGCGCCCAATCCGACGAGTGTTTCCCCGCAAGGTTCGGGCGGCCGCCCTGGTTGGGCGACCCGATCTTGGTCGTCGCCTACCCGTGGGGACGGAACATGACGCTGGTGGGGGGAATCGTGAGCCAGATCAACGTGGACCAGCCGGGCGACCGGGACACGGCGCCGCGCTTCATTGTGGACGCCTCGGTGAGCTACGGCTCCAGCGGGGGCGGTGTGTACGACGGGCGGACCGGGCGGCTCGTGGGTCTCGTCGAGGGCTATCGGACGGCCCGCGTGTCCTTCCAGGGGGACGCATCGTACTACATCGACGTTCCGCTTCCGGGCGAGAGCTACGTGGTTCCGCTCGCCGACATCCGACGATTCCTCATCGAGGCCGACCAGAAGGACCTGGTCGGCGACCTCGGCGCGGCCGCGAAGGCTCGGCAGTAGTGGGCATTGGCGCCGCGGGCCATGCGCTCAGGGGCCCGGCTCACCTTCGCCGGAAGCCTGAACCCCCATAACGCTACCCCCCAGGTGCGGCCCCAGCTGCAGGCTTGCACTCGGCCGGATTTCGGACCGTCCGGCCATCACCGCATTGGTAGGCGCTGGGGGGGCTCGGGAGAACTCCAGGCGCGGAGGCATTCGCGGGCTTGCACGCGGCCGGATTTCGGACCGTCCGGCCGTCGCCGCACTGGTAGGTGCCGGGGCGGCTCGCGAGGACTGGAGTCCTGGCAGGGCTGGTTGCCTGCCTCGGGGGCTGCGGGGTGTGTTTGCGCGCAGCCAGAACCTTCGCCGTCTGGAGCTTGCCGTTTAGCTCCGCCACCTGTCCTTCTAGATCAGTCATCTTGCCTTGGAGCGTGTCTCGCTCCTTAGTCACGCCATCGAGCTTCTTCTGCAACTCCTCACTTGGCTGGTGGAGCTTGGAAGCAGCCAAGGCCTTCGCCGCCTGGAGCTTGCTGGTTAACTCCGCCACCTGCCCCTCCAAAACAGTTAGCTTGCCTTGGAGCGTGTCTCGCTCCTTTGTCACGCCATCGAGCTTCCCCAGCATATCCTCGCTTGGCTGGTGGAGATTCGCATCATTCTCCGCTTCGGGCTCAGGTGCGGCCCGTGTCGACTCGGACGGCGCCAGGCTGATCTGCTGACTTGGAAGGTACATGTAGAGCATGGCCGCCATCACCACGAACAGGATTCCACCGGCGATACCCGCAAGCCGCGTAGTTTGACGGATCCCGCTTTCCGCTGCCTCCTCCGCAATCCTTTGCTCAGCGGGATCCTCGATGAATGGCGGCATCGCGCGTTCGACCATCCAATCCATAATCCTCTGCAACATCTTAACCCCCCCCTCACCGCTACAACCACTTCGATGTCAGATGGCAGCTCCCAGGTTCAAAGGTCTGGTGTCGGATCTCGGATGCTTCGATAGAGCATGGCGCTACCCCTGTGACCCCGGGGTACAAGCAGCCGTGCTCGAAGCCATGGAGTGCCTCGTGTATCAGCGGACAAAGCGGCGCTGGCCAGCGCGGAGCATGTCAAAGCTGCGTGGACACGGTCGAACACCGCGGCAAATCCGCGCCCGATATTCTCCTGAAGGTATTCACTAAGGGTCCGTGCGCCAAGGGGGCCCATTAGTCAGGGACCCCCCATCGCGCCCCTCTCTTGCGGCGCCAGAAGAAGATTTCCCCTCGAAGTACTGAAGTTGAAATCGGTGCATTCATACTTGGCCTTATTGAAGAACACCGCGAAGGCCTTGTTGGACGTGATGTGCTTCACCCTATACCGTTCCGGCAACATCGACATGAGTTCGTCTTCCCCAGAAAAGCTGTGTCGTGTATCTTCGGAGAACTCCATCACAACGACAGGGCGACACTTGCGCAATGTAGTGCACAGACCTCTCAGCACACTTTTCTCAAACCCTTCAACATCGATTTTAATGAGATCGATTCTCTCTAGCTCTCGCCGTGAGAGATACTCATCTCCGTTGACGACTCTGAGCCTCCCAATCCATCGATTATTGTCCACGGCATGTGAGGGGACAAACGATCCCGTTCCCGTGTTGGCTCCGGCCGGCGCGTAGAAATCCAATTCGCCATTTCTCTCGCCAATGCCTACGTCATGCACCATAACATTGCGGATCCGGTTTCGACTGATCTTGTCCTGCAGTTGCATGCGCACCGGGTGATACGGTTCGAACGCGTGGACCTCTTTACAGTACCGCGACAGGAACAGCGAATGCTGCCCAACATTAGCTCCAATGTCGAGGCACACGGGATCCGTCTTGTCTTTCAACAGGTCCCCCAGCAGCAGAAGTTCTTGTTTTGCGTATGCGCCGTAAAAATAGACCACCCAATCGAGGTAGGACCGCAGGTTTCCTTGGTATCTCAAACCGTAGAAACCCACTTCGAAGTCGTGCGAGGGGGCAGCCTCGGGACGGCACAATCGACGCAAGACTCGATCCCGGACCCCGTACCGAATCCAGTCTTGGTGTCCAAAGAGTCTCAAACAGCGAAGCGTTGTGCGATTATGGATTACCATGTGGCGATCTCCTGTGCCTGATCACGGAAAGTTCCACTCAGGCCTACGCGGGGCACCCACCTTTCGGGAATGCCGAAATGATGCACGACAGGCGATAGCTTCGCCGCTAGGGAACACAAGAACGATCATGAGAGTGCCGCTTGTGAAACCTGGCGTGGACACGGTCGAACACCGCGGCGAATCCACGCGCAATATTTTCCGAAAGGTGTTCCGTAAGGAGCGTGTCGCGAGCCGGCAGGTCTGTGCCTCTCCGTCGCTGCAGCCATTGGCCCAAGAGGTCTGCGATTTGGCCCACGCGGCTCTGCGGCGGCCGAGTGTGATCGTGCGTGATGACCACCACGCCCTCCGCCCGCGCTGCGATCGAGCAGACGCTTGATGCCGTATGGTACAGCGCCAGCAGGGGCCGCCGCGCGAGCAGCTTCGGAAAAATGCGCGAGGCCGTGTAGTGAGGCTCGTCGGACCCCAGCGCGAGAAGGCCGTCCGACTGGACCAGGACGTTCAGTGCTTCCAGATAGTGCAGCCGTTGCGGTACCTCAGTGACGAATTCCGCCACGCCCATCTCGCGCGCCACCGGGAGGACCTTGAGGTCGCGCACACCGTCCGGCCGGTTGCTGGTGCCGACGAAGTTAACCCGCAGTCGTCGCACCAGGCTCGGATGGCGCGTGCGCAATTCGGCCAGCGCCGTCAAGAGCGCCCGCAGCGTGCCCCCCGCACGGGGCAGCAGCGTTCCGACCTGGGTCAGATGCATCTGCTGGTCACGCGGTCCCAGGATCGCCGGCCAGGGTCGCGGGTGCCGCCGCAGATAGTCGAAATCCGCCGGCTCCGCGCCAATGGGCAGCACGCTGAAGTCCTCGGGGGGCATCCGCGGATGGCGAGCCCGGATTTCCTCACAGGTGCCTACCGATACGCCGGTCACGTGGTCGGTGTGCGCTAGCGCTCTTGGCTCCAACCGCACCGCCAGTCGGTACGACAGGCCCGCTTTTGACCACCGCGACTGACTGGCACCCCAGTTCGAGACCCAGGGGTCCTGGTAATCCAACACGAAAGGCACGTGGCAGTGCCTGCGAATCGCCGGCCCTAGAAGGGCCCCGTAGCCGGGCAGCACCGTGACGAACAGCAGATCGCCACCCTCTTCTTGGAAATAGTGCAGCAGCGCCGCGTGCATGGCGCGATGCGAACGTAACGCGATGTCCCCGATACCCACGCGGCGGGTCCATGCGGCGGGAAGCGCTGCGACCTTGCAGACTTTGACGTGACCAGGGACCAACTTCGCCAGTTCGGGGTCGAGCGACTGCTCGTGATAGCGCTCGTCGACGCAGAAGATGGTGGGCTCCCACCCAAACCGATGCAGATGCGCGCTCATGATGCGGGCGCGGTGCACGCCCGCCATCGTGCTGGGCGGGAAATAGTGCGACACGATAGCCACACGGCGCATCGGGGGTCACCTCGCCTCCCTGGCCGGAAGCTGGTCAAGGGCTTCCCGGTCGGTATGGATAAGGACTTTCTGTAGCGCCGCGGGGGTGCCAATGTCCAAATAGGTCGCATCAGGAAAGGAGACACTCTCGACCGACAATCGGTGCTCGATCCCAGCCTGGAGGAGTGCCCCCATAGTCAGCTCGCGCCCGCCGGGACCCTCGTCCGCCGGGGCTGATCGACTGCCTGCTCCAAGATCTCGAGTCAGATACTCGTGCATGAAGTCGGTGAAGGCCGGCGTCCAGACGGCGCAAATCCATGCGTAGGACAGGTGAGTATGAGGAGGCTTGAGAAGAATGCCCCGGACTCTGCCCCGATCGTCTACGTCCACCATATCCATCTGCGCAGGGTCGTGCGCAGGAAAGAGCGCCAGGACGATGTCTGCCCGCGTCGATGCTTGCCGCGAGAGCAGCCGGCTGAAGAGATCTTGAGGCTGGAAGATGATATCGGGAAATCCAAAGGCCACGAGAGCACCCTGTATGAACGGATGGACCTGATCTACGGTGTACGGGACACCACGCGTTGGGGGCGTCACGAGGTACGCGAGGTGAAGCCCCACCAGCGTGCCGTCCGCGAGGTAGGCAGGAATGTCCCACTTCCCGTCGCGCAGGATGATATAGGCGCGGCTGATCCCGCCAAGCCGCATCTTCTCCAGAAGGTAGTGACAGACGACTTTGGGGCTCATGCCCTGCCCGTGGTCGGCGGGTCGGAGACCGACCGGGAACAGCTCCTTGCTGCAGGGCAGTGGACCGATCCGTGTGGCCCGCCCGGCTGCTGGCAGCACGCCAATCACCTCCTGGGGCATTGCGACTCCTCCCGCCCGCTCAGTAGGACTTGAGCAGCGGCCGCATGGCTATATCCGTGACTTCGGCGGTTCTTGGCAACGACAGCGCGGAAAGAGTGATTGAGGCCACGTCTTCCGGCTGAAGGAGCAGTCCAGGCTTGTACTCTTGGTGCCGCATCGCGTAAAGCTGGGCTTGTCTCGGTGTGGCAGTACGGCCGGGGTGCACACTGAGGACGCGTATTCCAAACTGGTTGACTTCAGCTCGAAGACTGTCCGCTAGGGCTTTGAGACCATGCTGCGTTGCTGCGAACTGGCTCACATCTCGGGGTGCGGTCAACCCTGCAGAAGAGTTGACGAACACGATCTGCCCAGGCGCGGCCTTGAGGATCGGCAGCAGCGCTTGTGTGAGGCAGAAAGGCGCAAAGACATTCGCCCGATACTGCGCATCGAATTCCCGCGGGCTTGCCGTTTCAACCGCTCCGGTGTAAATGACGCCGGCACAATGAACGAGTATATCCAAACGGCCATAGGTCGTCAGGAGGCGGCTCTTGATGAGGGCAATCCCCTCCTCATCTGTCAGGTCCACCGGCCAGATGGCAAGTCGTGTCGTGTCATCTCCCACCATCCTGGCAGTAGCCTCGAGTTTCCCCTGTGTCCGCCCGATCAGGCACACTTGCGCACCGCGAGACCAGAGGGAGAGCGCGATTGCCCGGCCGATACCGCTTCCGGCACCGGTGACAACGGCAACCTGCCCTCCAAAGACGCCATCAACACGTTGGATACCGCATGGATGGGCAGTCGTCGTAGAGGGTCCGTTCGTGCTGCCATACCCGTCAGATGTGTCCATCATGTTCAATCCTCGTCCCGCTGTCGGCATGTACACTCGTTCTGATATCGTCGGCATCGACACCGTTCCGCAGTGCACGCGGAACCCTTCCTCATATTCTCGGCTTCACGGCGGTTCCCGACCTTCCGGTTTGTACTCAGAAGAGTGTGTAGATGAAGGGGGCCACGGCCGAGCCTTGCGTGAGCACGATCAATCCACCCAATAGCGTCAAGACGAGGATGATCGGCAAGAGCCAGAATTTCTTCCGCTCCCTCATGAAAGCCCACAACTCTACGGCGAACTGGATCATGTGACGACTCCTGGCGGTCTCAGAACTGTCTAAACAAATGGCGGGGAGAGCGGCGCGAGCGGGGAACGCGGTAGCTATCCGCCTCCGGGGAGAAGGCACGGTTCATCGGGTCCTTTCCCAGGAGGCGCATGGCCACGCCGATGGGGGCGAGGAGCCCGTAGTAGACGACCCCCAGGATAATCCTGGTGTTGATCCAACCCAACACGTGTCCCGCGAGCATCCATACGTGATGGACGCGGCGCAGGCTGGTCGGGAGTACCAGCCCCAGACCGGCCAGGGCGACGGCGAGACCGACTGCCCAGGCCCGCGGTGGCTCCCCGCGGATCAGGAGCGGCCACAGCCCAATGATGCCGAAGGCTCCCCCAACGAGGAGACCAAAGGATCGCAACTGCTTCGCGTCAACCGAATCACCCACGGCTGATGCCCCCCGCTAATCTAGTTCGAACTCTTTCTTCCAGTCAGAATCACTCGCCAGCGGTCGCTGGTCACGTTTGTCGAGCAGGCAATTCTCCAGAACCAGAAAATCCATCTCGGTGCGCATGAAGCAGCGGTAGGCGTCGGCGGCCGTGCAGACGATCGGCTCGCCCCGAACGTTGAACGACGTGTTGACCAGAACGCCGCAGCCGGTCTTCGCCTCAAACGCTTTGAGTAGCGCGTAGTACCTGGGGTTCGTGTCCTCGTGGACGGTCTGAATGCGCGCCGAGTAGTCGAGGTGGGTGACGGCCGGGATGTCGGAGCGCGGGATGTTCAGGAGGTCGATGCCCCACAGGTCCCCGCGGTTACGTGGCATGGGCTGTCGCCGCTCCTCTCGCACCGGTGCGACAAGCAGCATGTACGGGCTATCGGTGTCGAGGTAGAAGTAATCGGAGAGACGATCGCGAAGAACCGACGGTGCAAAGGGACGGAAGGATTCCCGGAACTTGATCTTCAAATTCATCACGGATTGCATCCGCGGGTTCCGGGGGTCTCCCAGGATGCTCCGGGCGCCCAACGCCCGGGGGCCGAATTCCATGCGCCCCTGGAGCCACCCGACGACTTTGCCCGCTGCCAATTCCTCGGCGACTCGCGCGAGGAGCCCTTCGTCCTCCAAGCGTGTGTAGGGAGCGGCCTGCGCGGTCAGAAACGCCTCAATCTCGTCGTTGGAGAAGGCGGGGCCGAGGAAGGCCCCATGCATCGAGTCGCCGGCAGCGTTGGGTATGCGCGGTTTGCCTTGGAGTTGATGCCACGCGACAAGCGCCGCACCCACGGCTCCTCCCGCGTCCCCGGCGGCCGGCTGGATCCACACATCTTCGCAAATCCCGTCACGGAGGATTTTCCCATTCGCCACGCAGTTCAGTGCCACACCACCGGCGAGGCACAGGTGTGGCGATGCGGTCTCGTTGCGGACGGTCGTGGCGAGACGCACCATCACGTCCTCGGTCACCTCTTGAATGGACCGCGCCAAGTCCATCTCGCGCTGGGTCAACCGGGACTCCGGCTGCCTTGGCGGACCTCCGAAGAGCGCGTCGAACTTCCCGTTCGTCATCGTGAGGCCGGTGCAGTAGTTGAAGTACTCCAGGTTGAGACGGAAGGTTCCGTCCGGCTTCACATCGATAAGGTGGTCATAAATGGCCTTCACGTACTTGGGCTCTCCGTACGGGGCCAGCCCCATGACCTTGTACTCGCCTGAGTTTACCTTGAATCCCGTGTAGTATGTAAAGGCAGAGTAGAGAAGGCCTAGCGAGTGGGGAAAGGGGATTTCCCACAATGGTGTGATAGCGTTTCCTTCCCCGATCCATGCCGATGTTGTGGCCCACTCACCGACGCCGTCCATACACAGCACCGCCGCCCTCTCAAACGGGGACGGGTAGAACGCAGACGCGGCGTGGGCTTCATGGTGCTCGGTGAAGAGCATAGGGGGCAGGGGAGAGCGCATCCCGCTGCCATCGACCTCGTGCAAGTGTTGCGTGAGCAAAGACTTGAGCAGAAGTTTCTGCTTTAGCCAGACAGGCATCGCCGTTACGAAGGACCCGACTCCCTTGGGTGCGAACGCCAAATAGGTTTCAAGGAGGCGCTCGAATTTCAGGAGTGGTTTGTCGTAGAAGACGATCGAATGGAGATTCGAAAGGGTGATGCCCGCCTCTTGCAGACAATATTGGACCGCACGCGTGGGGAAGTCAGCGTAATGCTTCTTACGGGTAAACCGCTCTTCCTGAGCAGCCGCGAGGATGTCGCCATCGCGGAGGAGGCACGCCGCGCTGTCGTGGTAGTAGGCGGAGATGCCTAGGATGTAAGTTGCACCCATCTCAGAACCCTCGAGAACTGCGGAATTACCTCACGGCAACAGTTGCAGCTCTGGACTCATTGAGCAAAGTAACGGCCCTGGGGGCTGAAGCATCTTGTCGTTGATTTAAGTGTGGAATGAGCACCTCGTGTACACACCTCGCAATTTGCCGATTCCCTTCCGG
>Ga0214472_10006172_pt1 | contig 12561 bp, 13 predicted proteins | sample RVTome_6_FD_207662 | JGI IMG/M metagenome (GOLD analysis project Ga0214472, IMG submission 207662) | Soil microbial communities from uranium-contaminated site in the Upper Colorado River Basin, Wyoming, United States - RVT140D175 | ecosystem: Environmental > Terrestrial > Soil > Contaminated >... | reverse complement strand
CGCAGCATATCCGACCTCTTGACGTGCGCGGGCGGCTCGATGGCCGGGCTCGGCCGCGGCGCCCGATGCGCGTGGACGAGCCGAGGCCGATCGCAAGAGCCACGCGATCCCTATCGACCCGACACCGCGCCGACTTGAGCGGTGGCCGCCGTGCGCGGCGCCCGCGGGTTCGCCGGCAAGCAGGCTGCTACGGGCGCGGCGCACTACAATGGACCCGCGAACCCGCCACGCCCGAGGAAGCCGCCATGAGCCGTCCTGCCCGCAAGCTGCCCGAACCGATTCTCGATCCGCGTGAGGCGCGCCGCGCGATCCGCGCCGAGCGCATCACCGGACACACCGCGGGCCTCGCGCCGCAACACGTGCAGGGCAACCTGTGCATCCTGCCGCTGGAGTACGCCGCCGAGTTCGCCGCCTTCTGCCAGCGCAACCCCAAGCCCTGCCCGCTGATCGGCATGAGTGCGCCGGGCGATCCGCGCATCCCGGATCTGGGCGAGGATCTGGACATCCGCACCGATTTGCCGCGCTACCGCGTGTTCCGCGACGGCGAGTGCGTGGACGAGCCGACCAGCCTGACGCAGGTGTGGCGCGACGACCTCGTGAGCTTCGTGCTCGGCTGCTCGTTCTCGTTCGAGCTGCCGATGGTCGAAGCCGGCATCCGCTTGCGCCACCTCGACAACGGCACCAACGTCGCGATGTATACTACGAACATCGCGTGCACGCCGGCCGGGCGCTTCCATGGCCCGACCGTGGTGTCGATGCGCCCGCTGACGCCGGCCAACGTGATCCGCGCGGTGCAGGTGACCTCGCGCTACCCGAACGTGCACGGCGCGCCGCTGCACCTGGGCTTTCCCGAGCAGATCGGCATCCGCGACATCCTGCGCCCCGACTACGGCCCGGTGCCCGAGATCCGCGACGGCGAGCTGCCGGTGTTCTGGGCCTGCGGCGTGACGCCGCAGGAGATCGTGCGCCGCGCGAAGCCGTCGCTGTGCATCACCCACCTGCCCGGCTCGATGCTGATCACCGACCGCCTGAACCGCGATCTCGCACCCTGGTGAGCACCCATTCCTGTAGCAGCGAGCGCGAGCTCGCGAATCGCGTCCGGGCTACGCAAAGGCGCGGGGGCGCGAACACGCTTGCCGTTACCACGGGCAGGTGCGCGACGACGCGCGACGGCGCGGACCCGATGCCGCCCTGCCCCCGGCGCGGCGCATGACCAGCACCGCGCGCGGTGCGCGCGCCCAGATCCTGATGCGCGGGCGCGCCGTCACGCGCCGGCTGGTCGGCTGGCGCGAGTGGGTGGCGCTGCCCGAGCTGGGCATCGACAAACTGCCCGCGAAGGTCGACACCGGTGCGCGCACCTCGGCGCTGCACGCGGTGGACATCCGGCCCGAGCGCCGCGCGGATGGCGAGTGGGTGCGCTTCGTCGTGCCCGAGGAGGTCAGCCGCACGCCGGTGCGCCAGGTTCACGAAGCACGCGTGTGCGACGTGCGCGACGTGAAGAGTTCGACCGGAGATACCGAGCGCCGCATCGTGATCCTGACCACCGTGCAGGTGGCCGAGCGCCGCTTTCAGGTCGAGGTCACGCTCAGCGACCGCTCCGAGATGGAGTTCCCGATGCTGATCGGGCGCAACGCGCTGCGCGCCGGCCGGCTGCTGGTGCACCCCAGCCGTTCCTTCCTGCAGGGTCAGCCGCGCGCCTGAGCGCGCGGCGACGACACCCGGAGTTCTCCATGCGCATCGCGATGCTCGCGCGCAATGCCAACCTGTACTCGCACCGCCGCCTGGTGGAGGCCGCGCAGGCGCGCGATCACGAAATCCAGGTCATCAACACCTTGCGCGTGTACATGAACATCACCTCGCGCCGCCCGGAGGTGTACTACAACGGCGAGCGCCTGACCGGTTTCGACGCGGTGATCCCGCGCATCGGCGCATCGGTCACCTTCTACGGCCTGGCCGTGCTGCGCCAGTTCGAGATGATGGGCGTGTACCCGGTCAACGAGTCGGTCGGGATCGGGCGCTCACGCGACAAGCTGCGCTCGCTGCAACTGCTCGCGCGCGAGGGCATCGGCCTGCCGGTCACGGCCTTCGCGCACGATCCGAAGCAGACCGACGAGGTGCTCGCGATCGTCGGCGGCGCGCCGGTGGTGATCAAGCTGCTCGAGGGCACGCAGGGCATCGGTGTCGTGCTCGGCGAGACCTACAAGTCCGCGAAGTCCGTGATCGAGGCTTTTCGCGGCGCCAACGTGAACATCCTGGTGCAGGAGTTCATCAAGGAGGCCGGCGGCACCGACATCCGCGCACTGGTGGTCGGCGGCAAGGTGGTCGCGGCGATGGAGCGCACCGGCGCGGCCGGCGACTTCCGCTCGAACCTGCACCGGGGCGGCACCGCGCGCGGCATCCGCATCACGCCGCAGGAGCGCGCGATCGCGGTGCGCGCGGCGCGGGTGCTCGGGCTGAACGTGTGCGGCGTGGACATGCTGCGCTCGAATCACGGCCCGGTCGTGATGGAGGTGAACTCCTCGCCCGGCTTCGAGGGCCTCGAGCGCGCCAGCGGCGTGGACGTCGCCACGCGCATCATCGAGTTCATCGAGAAGCACGCGAAACCGTGGAAGACGCGCACCCGGGGCACCGGCTGATGACGCGGCGCGAGCCCTTCGCGATGGGCAACATCGCGGTCGCGCCCGGCACGCGTGCGACCACCGAGCTGCCGATCAGCGTGCTGTCGAACCACACGCCGATCACGCTGCTCACGCACGTGGTGCACGGCACGCGCCCGGGGCCGGTGATGTTCGTCAGCGCCGCGGTGCACGGCGACGAGATCATCGGCGTGGAGATCATCCGCCGGCTGCTCAACGCAAAACCGGTCCGGCGCCTGCGCGGCACGCTGATCGCGATCCCGATCGTCAACGCGTTCGGCTTCATCAGCCACTCACGCTACCTGCCCGACCGGCGCGACCTGAACCGATCCTTCCCCGGCGCCAGCCGCGGCTCGCTCGCCGCGCAGCTCGCGCACCTGTTCATGCACGAGATCGTGCGCCGCTGCGACATCGGCATCGACCTGCACTCGGCCGGCCAGCACCGCGTGAACCTGCCGCAGATCCGCATCGCCCCCGACGATACGCGCCTGAGTGCGCTGGCCGGCGCATTCGGTGCTCCGGTGGTGCTCAGCTCGCCGCTGCGCGACGGCTCGCTGCGCCGGGCCGGGCGCGACGCCGGCGTGGACATGCTCGTGTACGAGGCCGGCGAGGCGCTGCGCTTCGACGAGTTCGCGGTGCGCGCGGGCGTGAGCGGGATCCTGCGCGTGATGCGCGAGGTGCAGATGCTGCCGCGCGACGCGGTCGCGCCGGCGCGCGTGACACCGGCGCGCTCGCACTCCAGCCACTGGCTGCGCGCGCCCGAGGGCGGCGTGGTGCGCGCGTTCAAGACCATCGGGCACTGGGTGGATGCGAACGATCTGATCGCGGTGGTCTCGGATCCGTTCGGCGCCAACGAATCCGAGGTGCGCGCGCGCGAACCGGGCCTGATCGTCGGACGCACGAATCTGCCGGTCGTGAACCAGGGCGATGCGCTGTTTCACGTCGCGCTGGTGGAGCGCGCGCCGCACGCCTCCGCGAACGTGGACCGGATCGAATCGCAGTTGCAGGCCGATCCGATGTTCGATGAGGACGAGATCCTGTGAGGTGGCAGATCCCATCCACGGGCGCACGCCACCAGCCAAGCGACCTGCACGAGCGTACTGCGAACCAGCGCGGTCGACTGCCAGGCTTCGCCCTTAGGGCCCGTGCCGGGTTCGCTCCCGCTCCTCGCTCGGCGAAGAAGTCCGCGGCCTTGCTGACACCTACCTTCTCGGCCAGAGCCAGGGCGATGAACTGGTTCAGGGACACGCCGTCTCTCGCGGCGAACTCCTCGGCCGCCGTTTTGAGCGATTGCGGCAGGTTGAGTGAGACACGTGCTTTCATGGAGGGTGACATCGTACGACACTCGCGCCATGCTTGCCGGCATCGCGGCGGCGCCTCCGAGCCTCGCCCGCGCACCGTCATGACCCCACCGAATGAGGAGCAGCAATGGCCTACGAAAGCATGCTCGCGGAGATGATCACGATCCGCGGCGACAACGACGATGCGGTTTCCGCCTACACCGCGCGGCCAATGGGGCCGGGCCCGTTTCCCGGCGTGGTGCTGATCCATCACCTGCCGGGCTGGAGCGAGTTCTACCGCGAGATGACGCGCAAGTTCGCGCATCACGGCTATGCCGCGATCAGCCACAACCTGTACGAGCGCGTCGGCCAGGGCGATGCGGACGACGTCGCCGCGAAGGCGCGCGCCGAGGGCGGCGTGGCCGACAGCCAGGTGGTCGCCGATACCGAGGCCGCGGTGCAGTGGCTGAAGGCACAGCCCTACTGCAACGGCAGGATCGGCGTGATCGGCAGTTGCTCGGGTGGCCGGCAGGCCTTCATGTACGCGTGCAACACGAACAACATCGACGCGGTGGTCGAGCTGTGGGGCGGGCGCGTGGTGCAGGCCGAGGACGACCGGCCCGCGAAGCAGCCGGTGCAGCCGCTGGACATGACGAAGAAGCTGTCGTGCCCGGTCCTCGGCCTGTTCGGCAACGACGATCGCGCACCGAGCCCGGAGCAGGTGGACCTGCACGAAGCGGAGCTGAAGAAGCACGGCAAGGACTACGAGTTCTACCGCTATGACGGCGCCGGGCACGGAATCTTCTACTACCACCGCCCGATGTACCGCGTGGAGCAGGCGCTCGACGGCTGGCAGAAGATCTTCGCGTTCTTCGGCAAGCACCTGGCCGCGTAGAGGATTCAGCGCATGTGCACATCAATCGTCGAGATCGCCGCCGCGCAAGGGTCCGGTCGCAGCAAGCACGGCTGGTTCGCGCTCAGCCATGCGGTGGTCGCCTACGATCACCCGCAGCACGCGCTGCTGGAAGAAGCGGTCACCCTCGATTTCCTGAACCACGCGCAAGGTCCCGGCGCGCGCGCCGCGGTGGAGCTGACGCTGGAATCGGCCAAGGCGCTGCACGCGGCGCTGGCGAAGGTGATCGCCGCCGCGGAGGCCGAGGAAGGCCTGCGGGTCGAGTACGCCGGCCCGGCGCATCCGCATGCGCGCAAGCAGGAGCGGGCCGCGGCGTGAAAGCAGGGGCGCATCGCGCCCCTCCTCGTCAGCGCCTGACCGCCGGCGTCTCCACCGGCAGCCCGTTCGCGCGCCAGGCCAGGAACAGCTCCAGCGCGAGGTACTCGTCGGAGCCGTAGTCGTACATCTGCGCGCGCACGCCGGCGCTGCACGCCTTGAAGCGCCGGTGCAGCGAGCCCAGCGTCTGCCATTCCAGGCGGTATGCCGGGTAGCCGTTGCCGTGGCCCTGGCTGACGCGCTCGCCGCGCAGCATTCGCCCGGCGTTGAGCTGGTGGCAGTGACGGCAGGCGAGGTTGAGCTGGCCCTGGCGCATCGCGTAGAACTTCCGCCCGCGCTCGAACCAGGCCCAGGCCGCGCCGTCCACGGACACCGCCACCGGAATGCCGCGTGACTGCTGCGCGACGAAGGCGCTCAGCGCGAGCAGCTCCTCGCTCTCGTACGCGAGCGGCGCCGCGTGCTGGTGCCGCGTGCGGCAGGTGTTGATGCGCCCTTCGAGGTTCAGCAGCCGCCCGCTCATGCCGTCGATCGCAGGGTAGCGCGCGGCGACGCCGCGCATCGACGTGCCGGCCTCGCCGTGACAGCCGGCGCAGGCCGGCCGATCGCCCGCCGCGGCCTGCCACAGCTCGGCACCTTCGCTCGCCCACAGCAGACCGGGATTGGCGCTCGGGTCATCCTGCATCGCGCGCGTGTGCTCGGACTGGTACTCGATGCCGGAACGCTTGTCGGCGGGCACCAGCGCGGCGGCGTCTTGGTGCGGGGCGACGTGCATCGCCGCCACCGCACCGGCGAGCAGGCACAGCGCGACGAGGCCGATCGCGCGCCCTCGCCCCGCGTCGCTCATGTGACCTCGATCTGGACCGCGTGCTCGTGGCGTCCGCCGTCGTCGTCGGTCCAGCGCAGCAGCAGTGTGCCGCTTACCCGCGCCAGCGCCTTGAACTCCAGGAACGGATTCGCGGCAATGCCGGGAAACAGATCCATGCGGAACACATCCTCGCCGGCAAGCTGCGCGCTGAAGCTGTGGATGATGTTGCGCGGGATCGGCGCGCCGACACGATCGCGCCGGTGCCCCGATTCCATGCGATGGCGGATCAGCACCTTGATCGTGATGATCTCGCCGGTGCGCGCCCGCTCGGGGGCATTGACGAGGATCTGGCTCATCGCGGGTGCCGGACGATCACAGAATCGGATCCAGGCAGCCGCCGAGCGTGACCACGACGTGCGCATCGGCGCGCCACACGCTGTCGTCGCTCATCTCGGCGAACGCGAACACGCGCTGGCTGTCGGCCAGCCGGATGCGCGTACTCAGGTAGGCCTCGCCCGAGTGCGGCCCGAAGTGCAGCCGCGCGACCGCCGGCAACGGGTTGGCCGGCGCGATCAGGTGCACGGTGCGCACGTGGTCGGCGGCGCTCATCGGGCTGTCCACGCGCACCTTCAGCGGCACCGCAAGGCCGTTCTCGGCCAGTTTCGGGATCTCGAGCTGCACCCGGCCCGTGCGCGGCTCGCGCCCGCGCAGCAACTCGGCGATCGCGCGCGCCGCCGGCGCGGACAACGCCGCCGACGCGGAAGGCTCGACCCACTGCGCGCGCACCGGCAGCGCTAGCGCGCCCAGCGCGCCGGCGAGCCAGCGGCGGCGGGACAAGCGCGCCAGATGCGTTCGGCGTTGCCTCATGGCGCCTCGTCCAGCGTCAGCAGCCAGGCCAGCACGTCCTCGACCTGCTGCGCATCGAGCACCGGCTTGCCCTGCCATTCGCTGGCAACGCGCTTCAGGCCGTGCACGCGGTGGTACGCCGGCATCACGGTGTCGCGGTTGATGCGCGTGCCGTCGACGATGCGCAGCCGCAGGCGCGCGGCCGGCACGCGCGCGCCGACGCCGGCCAGCGGCGGCCCGATCTCACCCTGGAAGCGCTCGTGCGGCGCATCCGGCACGCGGTGACAGATCAAGCAATTGCCGCGCGCCGGATCGAGGGCGATGCGCCGCCCGCGCGCCGCATCGCCGAGGGTGCCGGTCAGCGGCGCGTGGATGCCGCCGTCGCGCACCTCGAAGGCCGCGATCGCCTGGGCCTTCGCCGGCAGCGCGGCCGCGGCGCCGAGCAGCGCCGCGAGCGCGCCGGCGTGCCACGCGTGCCGGCCGTGCTTCACGCGGCGCGCAGCCTCTGCTGCTTGAGCGGCAGGTGGCGGATGCGGGTGCCGGTTGCGGCGAAGATCGCGTTGAGCACCGCCGGCGCCGCGACCGCGATGGTCGGCTCGCCGACCCCGCCCCAGAACCCGCCCGAGGGCATCACGATCGTTTCCACCTTCGGCATCTGCGCGATGCGCAGCGAGTTGTAGCTGTGGAAGTTGTCCTGCTCGATGCGCCCGTTCCTGACCGTACACTCGCCGTACAGCATCGCCGACAGGCCATACACGAACGACCCCTCGACCTGCGCCTCGACCTGCTGCGGATTGACCACGTGGCCCGGATCGGTGGCGGCGACGATGCGGTGGATCGTGAGCTTGCCGGCCGCGTCCACCGACACCTCGGCGCAGGCCGCGATGAAGCTGCCGAAGGCATTGCACACGGCCAGCCCGCGATGGATGCCCGCGCCGGCCGCTGTGCCCCAGCCGGCGCCCTTCGCGACGGCTTCGAGTACCGCGAGGTTCTTCGGGTGATCGGCCATCAGCGTGCGGCGGAACTCGAGCGGATCCGCGCCGGCCGCGTGCGCCAGCTCGTCCATGAAGCATTCCATGTAGATCGCGTTCTGGTTGATGTTCACACCGCGCCAGAAGCCCGGCGGCACGTGCGGGTTGCGCATCGCGTGCTCGACGAGCAGGTTCGGCACCGTGTAGCTGATCGCGTGATCGCCCTTGGGCAGGAAGCCCTGGAAGGTGATCATGTCGGCGCCGTTGCTCATGCGCGCCGGCATCACCGCGGCGAGGATCGACTGCCCGGAGATGCGCACGTGCAGGTTCACGAGCTTGTCGTTCGCATCCAGCCCGCCGACGAGCTTCGCCTTCGTGATCGGGTGATAGGCACCGTGCAGCATGTCCTCCTCGCGGCTCCAGATCAGCTTCACCGGCGTGCCGGGGATCTGCTTCGCGATCACGACCGCCTGGTGCACGTAGTCGTGGAACGCGCCGCGGCGCCCGAAGCCGCCGCCGAGGTGGATCTTGTGTACGTCGCATTTTTCCAGCGCCAGCCCGGACGCGGACGATGCCGCGGCGAGCGCGGCCTCGCCGTTCTGCGTCGGGCACCACACCTCGCAGCGATCCGCCGTGTACAGCGCGGTCGCGTTCATCGGCTCCATCGTCGCGTGGTTCTGGTACGGGTAGCTGTACACGGCCTCCACGGTCTTGACCACCTGCGCCTGACCGGCGGCGAGGTCGCCGTTCTTGTTGCCGACGAATGCATCGCCGCCGGCCAGCCCCTCGTCGAGGAACGCATCGATGCTCGCGCTGGACACGTTCTTGTGCTCGCCCTCGTCCCAGCGCGCCGGCAGCGCGGCCAGCGCGCTGCGCGCCTGCCACCAGGTGTCGGCGACGACCGCGACCGCGTTGTCGTCCACCTGCACGACCTTGCGCACCCCAGGCATCGCGCTGACCTTGTCGGCCTCGAAGCCGGCCAGCGTGCCGCCGAATACCGGGCACGCCATGATCGCGGCGTTGAGCATGCCGGGCAGCGTCAGATCGGTGCCGTACCGCTGCTTGCCGGTCAGCTTGTCGGCAGTGTCCAGGCGCTTGACCGGCTGGCCGATCAGGCGCCACTGCGTGGGCTCCTTGAGCGTCACCTCGGCCGGCGGCGTCAGCGTCGCCGCCGCGGCCGCGACCTTGCCGAAGCTCACGCTGCGCCCGCTGGGCGCGTGCGTGATCACGCTGTCGCGCGCGCGGCACTCGGAGGCCGGCACCTGCCAGCCGTTCGCGGCGGCCTGGATCAGCAGCTCGCGCGCGACCGCGCCGCCCTTGCGCACGTAGTCCTGACTCTCGCGAATGCCGCGGCTGCCGCCGGTGGAGAAGCTGCCCCACACGCGGTCGCGCGCGAGGTTCTGCCCCGGCGTCGGGTACTCGGTCGTGACCTTGCTCCAGTCACACTCGAGTTCCTCGGCGACGAGCTGCGCGAGTCCGGTCAACGTGCCCTGCCCCATCTCCGAGCGCGCGATGCGGATCACGACCGTGTCGTCGGGGTGGATCACCACCCACGCGTTGACCTCGCCCGCGGCCGCGTCGCCGGCGGCCTGCGCGCCGGACAGGCCGAAGCCGAGCGACAGGCCCAGGCCCGATGCGGCGCTCGCGACCACGAAGCTACGCCGCGAGATGGCCACGCCTCGTGTAGTCGTGCTGTTCATGTGCGCGTCCTCAGGCGATCTTGCCGGCGGCAAGGTGAATGCCCCGGCGCACGCGGTTGAAGGTGCCGCAGCGGCAGATGTTGGTGATCCCGGAATCGATGTCGGCATCGCTGGGCTTGGGATTCGCTCCCAGCAGCGCGGCCGCGGCCATGATCATGCCCGGCTGACAGTAGCCGCACTGCGGCACGTCCAGTTCCGCCCACGCCTGCTGCACCGGATGCGAGCCGCCCGCGGACAACCCTTCGATGGTGACGATGCGCTGGTTCTCGTTGAAGCCGGCCACCGGCATCACGCACGAGCGCACGGCGGCGCCGTCCACGTGCACCGTGCACGCGCCGCACGCGGCCACGCCGCAGCCGTACTTGGTGCCGGTCAGCCCGAGCTGCTCGCGCAGCACCCACAGCAGCGGGGTCGCGCCGTCCACGTCCACGTCCACCGCCTCGCCGTTCACGTTCAATCTGGCCATGTCCCCCCTCCTGGTGATCGCTGAAGCCGTTCGCCGGTCATTACTGCCGCGACGCGCAGATCCGCGTCGCCCCGCGTCGGGCAGGAACAAGCTTACTCATCCTGCCCGGCCGAGAGTGCCCCGGCTGCCGCGGGAAACCAGGTGCGAGCGCGCTGCATGACAAAAAATTCATGATGTAATCAAAGGGGACGCAGGCGTTTGAAAACGCAATCAAACGCCTGCGTCCCCTTTGATTCTTGCGGACCGCTGCTCAGGCGTCCACGTTCAACACGATCTTGCCGAAGTGGCGGTTGGCCTTCATGTACTCGACCGCGGCCGGCGCGTCGTCGAGCGCGAACTCGCGGTCGATCGGCAAGCTGAGTTCGCCCGCTTCCACCTTGTCCCACAGATCGGCGCGCATCGATCGCACCAGCTCGCGCACCTCCTCCAGCGAGCGGGTGCGGAAGGTCACGCCGATGTACTCGATGCGGCGCAGCGCGTGCAGGTCGAAGTTGAACTCGCCCTTGCCGCCGCCCAGGCGGCCGACGTTGACGATGCGCCCGAGCACCCGGGTCGCGGCGAGGTTCTGGTTCGCGACGTAGCCCGAGAGCATGTCGACGATCAGGTCCACGCCCTCGCCGCCGGTCGCTTCCAGCACCTGCTCGACCCACCCCGCGTCGCGCGAGTCGATCGCGAGATCGGCACCAAACTCACGCAGCCGCTCGCGGCGCTGCGCATTGGTGGACGAGCCGATCACCAGCCGCGCGCCCATCGCCTTCGCGATCTGCTGGCCCATCAGGCCGACGCCGCTGCTCGCGCCCTGGATCAGCACCGCCTCGCCGGCGCGCAGCCGGCCGGCGCCGAGCAGCGCGTTGTGCATCGTGGCGAGCGCGACCGGCAAGGTCACCGCCTGCGTCCAGCTCATGTTGTTGGCGGGGATCGGCAGCGCGCGGCCCCAGTCCGCGACCGCGTACTCTGCCCAGCCGCCCATGCCCGAACACATCACCCGATCGCCGGGCTTGACGTGCCTGACCTCGGCGCCGACCGCGGCCACCTCACCGGCGTACTCGAGCCCGACCACGGTGCCGGCGCCGCCGGCGCGCCCGTGCGCCGCGCCGCTCGCGACCATCGCATCGGCGCGGTTCAGCCCGCAGGCGCGCACCCGCACCAGCACCTCGTTGGGCTTTGGCACCGGCTGCGCGATGTCGCGGATCTCGAGTCCGCTCTCTCCGACCACTGCTGCTTTCATTCTCGTCTTCCCGCTAGGTACTGGTGTGGCGTCAGTGTGCCAGATCCGAACCTATGCCGGGCCCGCACGCAGGCACCGCGGCATACCGCGCCTGGCGCGCGGCGAAGCGCGCGCGCCCTCGCCGGTGCGCCGCGTTCAGCCTTGCGGCACGCGGTCGGGGATCAGCCACAGCGGGCGCGCGTTGAGTACCGCGGGCAGCGTCGAGCGTTCGAGCGCGACCATCATCGGAGCCGCGATGAACGGCAGCGACTGGATCAACAGCGTGGTTGCGAAGATCGTGATCTCGAGCGTCTGCAAGGTGTTGGTCGCATACAGTGCGCTCGCCGCCAGCACCAGACACACCCCGGTGAGCAGTTCCACCCTGGCCGGCGAGCCATCCCCGGACTTGCCGATCAGCGCGGCCAGCCCGCCCTTTTCGGTTCTCAGGAACCCGAGGCGCTTGCCGAGAAAGCACGCAATCACGGCGCGCGCGACGGTGAACTGCAGGCTCATCGCCGCGAGCGCGGCACCCGGGATCTGCCAGCGCGGCAGCTTGACCCGCATCCGATACAGCATCGCGACGTGCAGCAGGTTTACGAAGAACGCGGCGAGAATCGGCACCGTGAACGGAAGCGTGGGAATGAGCACGCCGACGAACAGGATCATCGGCACCCACATCAGGTTCAGATACGCGGCGATCACTCCCAGCGAATCCGAAAACCAGTAACTCCACCCGGTCACGAACTGGTACTTCTGCTGCGGCGTCAGCGGTCCGCGCCGCGGCAGCATCAGCCGCCAGTGCTTGCGCACGATCTGAGCGGCTCCGAACGCCCAGCGGTGACGCTGCTTCTGGAAGGCGCGGTACGTATCGGGCAGCAGGCCCCAGCCGTAGCGCCGGTTGGTGTACAGCGATGAGTAGCCACCGGCCAGCAGGCGCAGCCCCAGCTCGGTGTCCTCGGTGATCGTGTCGACTTCCCATCCGCCCACGGCCTCGAAGGCCTCGCGGCGCAACAGCAGCATGGTGCCGTGGGTGATGATCGCGTCGTCTTCGTTGCGTTGGACCATGCCGATGTCGAAGAAGCCGGCATACTCGCTGTTCATGACCTGCTTGAGCATCGAATCGAAACCGTCCCGGTGGTCCTGCGGGGCCTGCACGAATCCGATCTTCGGATCGTCGAAGGTCGGCACCAGGTGCGCGAGCCAGTCCGGGTGCACCACGTAGTCGGCATCGATCAAGGCGATGATCTCGGCATCGTCGGCCATCTGCGGCGCCGCCGCGTTCAGAGCGCCGGCCTTGAAACCAGCCACCGCGGGCAGGAACACGAACTTGAAGCGCTCTCCTAGCGCCTCGCAATGCGCCTTGATTGGCTCCCAGAACGCCGGATCCGGCGTGTTGTTGACGATCACCAGCACTTCGAACGC
>Ga0214472_10006170_pt1 | contig 12565 bp, 15 predicted proteins | sample RVTome_6_FD_207662 | JGI IMG/M metagenome (GOLD analysis project Ga0214472, IMG submission 207662) | Soil microbial communities from uranium-contaminated site in the Upper Colorado River Basin, Wyoming, United States - RVT140D175 | ecosystem: Environmental > Terrestrial > Soil > Contaminated >... | reverse complement strand
CTCGGCCCGTCGGGAACGATGTTCACGGCACCCGCCTGGATCCGCTGCCGCACCTGCTCGGCGGTCAGGCCGGTGAGCGAGGGGCCGGGTCGGGCTTCGGTGACCATCGATGGCGAATCTAGTGAGGGGGCTCGGGATGCTCGCTTCGCTCCCCGCAATCGGCGACGGGTGACCCGTGACTGGTGGCCCGTGTCCTCGGGGCCATGCAACCCAACGGACTCGATCCCGCCACGCCCAGCGGCCGGAAGGCGGCGGCGCTGCTCGACGACGCCGTCGTGGTCTGGCTCACGACCGTGAGCCCCGACGGGCGTCCCCAAACCGTCACCGGTGTGGTTCGCCGAGCGCTACCGCGTTGCGATCCGTATCACGCCGGAGCGCTGGCGGCTCCACTGATCGGGGCCCGGACGATGCGGGTCAGGCGCTGCGGGTGGCGCCGTTCGACTCGAGCACGCGGGTCATCACGTCCTTGCGGACGAGCCCCGACGTGCGCCACCGCGGGCTGACGGCACCCGGGCCCTCGGCCTCTGCGGCGCGCCGCCGCGACTTCTTCGAAGACTTCTTCTGCGACCGGGCGAGCACCACGAACGTCGGCGTGGAGCGCACTCCGAAGGCCTGGGCCGCACCCGGGACGCGCGCCACGTTCACCTTGACGATGTGGGCGGACTCCTCGAACTCCTCGGCGAGCTCGTTGACGATCCCGTCCATGATCTTGCAGGGACCGCACCCGTGCTGGAAGAAGTCGATGAGCACGGGCTTGCCGCTCGCCGTCATCTCCTGCAACTCGTCGAGGTGGGTGATCTCGGTCGGCTTGGTGCGTCGTCTGAACATCGCGCTCAGTGAACCACATTCGGGCGGGATTCCTTCCGGGGGACCGGTGGCTACGCTGACCGCATGTCCGATTGGAAGGGTCCCCGCCCGCCGAAGCCCCGGTTCCTCGGGTTCGCCCTGGTCACGATCGGGCTGTTGTTCCTGCTGCGCGAGCTCGACGTGCTGCCCGACATCTCCTTCTGGACGATGCTCTGGCTCGGCCTCGGCGGGTGGCTGTTCGTCGGGACCATGGCCGGGAACCGCAAGGGCTGGTTCTGGCCGCTGACCCTGCTCGCCATCGGTGTGGCGATGCTGCTGCGGGATCTGGTCTTCGATCGCGACTTCTCGATCTGGCCGGTCGTGGTGATCGCCATCGGGCTCTCGATCCTCGCCGAGGCGGGCGCCTGGGGGAGCGGCCGTCGCACCGAGGACGCCAGGCCACCCTGGGAGTAGCCGCTCAGCGGAGCACCCCCACCACCTCGTCGACGTCGTAACGCACCACCGATCGACGGTCGATGGTGCCGAGGTCGATCCACGCCCCGCCCTGCCGGAACCGCCCGGCCCACTCGTACGTCACCCGCACCACGTAGGACGGCAGGGTGGGATGGCAGTTGCCGCCGGAGGGGTGGTCGGTGCGGTAGGCCGGCGGGCAGGTCTTCAGCGCATAGGCGTGCGTCGCCGTTCCGTGGGGATGGCCCCGCAACGCCTCGGGCGGGTAGGGGATCTCGGGCGACCCGTCGCCCCATTCGACCCACGCCGCCCTCACCTCGGCCCGCACCTCGAGCACCGTCCCATCGGGCAGCACCTCGGTGTGGGAGAGCGGGTCGGGGGGCGGCGAGGCGACGAAGGAGGGGAGGTTGGTGATCCCGACCGGCGGGTCGAACGAGATGTCGGGCGCCCCCAGCGGGAACGAGCGGAAGATCTCCCATGCCGTCGAGGTGTGGATGACGGTCGGCGGCGTCTCCCTGGTCGGGCACTCGGGGAGGGCGAATCGGGTGAGGATGATCGCCTGGTCGTTGGCGGGATCCCACGAGTCGAGCCCGGGCGGCGAGGTGGACCAGTACCAGCACGGGCCGGTGTCGGGGTGCGTCGAGGTGCCGAGGTAGCGCAGGGGCAGCGACGTCCCCGGCACGACAGTGGTCGAGGTCGAGGACCCGCCGTATCCGCATTCGATGCCGGTCGGAGTGGTGACGCACTCGCCGTCGGCTGCGCTCGCCACGCCGAGGGCGGCGAGCAGGACGAGGAGGGGCGCCGCCAGCACCACGCCCGCGATGCGGGCCATGGAAGGGATGTACCGCATCGGGCGCCGCACATCAAGACCCCTGACCCCGCCGCTTCGGCCCGGGCCCCGGCGCGAATGCGCCGTTCCCGGTGCCAGGCGCCACCGCTTGCTGCGGCGGATAGTCTCGACGCGGCGAACACGAGAGGAGCACAGATGTCCCACGATGCCGTGATCGATCAGGTGCGGCGGCCCTTCGACCCGCAGGAGCTCGACGAGATCCGCGAGCTGTGGAAGGTCCACTCCATCGCCGAGGACGATCGCTCCATCGGGGGCCTCATGTCCACCCTGACCGACGACTGCGTGTACGAGCTGGTGCAGACCGGGCACCGCTGGGAGGGCCACGAGGGGGCGACCCGCTTCTACCTCGAGCTGCTCGGCGCCTTCCCCGACATCCACTTCGACCTCACCGACATCGTCATCGGCCCGCAGGGTGTCTTCGAGATGGCCGACGTGAACGGCACCCATCGTGGGTCATGGCTCGGCAACGAGCCGACCGGCGAGCACATCGAGTTCCGGGTGGTCATCTACTTCCCGTGGGACCCGGAGGCGAAGCGCTTCAAGGGCGAGAAGGTGTGGTTCCACGGCGACGACCAGGCCGCCAGGAGCTTTCCGAGCGCGATGACGCCGGGGTGACTCCCGCGCCTCAGAACAGCAGGTAGGACACCAACCCGCCGACCACGCAGTAGATGGCGAAGGGCGCCATGGTGCGGGCCTTCAGCAGCCGCACCAGGAAGCTGATGGCGAACCACCCGCTCACCGCCGAGGTCACCACGCCGACGAGGACACTCGCCTCGAAGCTGCCGCTGTCGACGAGGCGGTAGAGGTTGATGAGCCCGGCGCCCCCGATGGCGGGGAGGCCCAGCAGGAAGGCATATCGGGCGGCCTCGACCCGCGAGAACCCCTGCGCCATGCCGGCGGTGATCGTCATCCCCGCCCGCGAGATGCCGGGGATGAGAGCGAAAGCCTGGCTGAATCCCACCACGAGGGCGTCGCCCCATCCGACGTCGGGCAGTGCTCGCTCGCCGCGCGGGAGCAGCACGCCCAGGGCGAGCACGAGACCGGTGACCATCAGCATCACCGCCACGATCCAGGGCTCCTCGAAGATGATCTCGATCGGGTCGCCGAGTGTGAATCCGGCGATCGCAGCGGGGATCGTGCCGATGGCCAGCACGAGCCAGAGCCGGCGGTTGTGGGGTGCGAGCGGCTCGACCGCGAGGCTGCGCACGTCCGACCAGTAGTAGGCCCCTATGGCGAGCAGCGTGCCGAGGTGGAGCACGGTGGTCGTGGCGAGACCCGGCTCGTCGATGCCGAGCAGGGCTGCCACCAGGATCAGGTGGCCGCTCGAGGAGACGGGGAGGAACTCGGTGAGGCCCTGGATGAGGCCCCACAGCGCCGAGGTGAGCACGAGCGAAGAGGGTAACCGCCGCGGCGAATCGCAATTCGCAAATCGCGATTCGCGATCGCGATTCGCGATCCGTAAGCCGCAACTCGGGTGGGTCAGGGGGTCAGGGCCGGGTCGCAGCCACGACGAGGCCCGAGCGCGACGCCGCCGCCACGAGGGCCGCCGCCTCGCCGGGGACGGCCACCGAGGCAGGATGGGCGTCGAGCCCGTAGCGGTCGCCCGAGCCCGGGGTCAGGACGATGCCGGGCACGGTGAGCGGAGGGTCGGTGATCACGAGCAGCACCTCGTCGCCGGCGACGGCGCCGGGAGCAAGCTCCACCGGCACGGCCCACCATCCTTCGGGAGCAGCCGGTGGAGCTCCCACGGTGGCGGCCGTGATCGGGTCACCGGCCGGGATGGCCACCCGCGCCGCTGCGGCGTCGAGGTCGGGAGGGTCGAGCAGGCCGGTGGGGACGCTGCGCCACCGCACCGCCGCGGCGTCGATGGGGGCGCCGGCGGGCAGGTCGCGAGCCGCGAACGGGTATGGCTCGGTGCGGGTGCGTGCCATGTCCCAGGCGAATGCGGCGACGACGAGCATCGCAGCGGCCGCCCACCGCAGGTAGGGGGGACGCTGCAGCCAGTACACGCCGGCACCGTATCGACTGGTCCCGGCGGCGGGAAGGGGTTCAGCCGGCCAGGCGCACCGAGTGCGGGTAGCCCGACAGCCGCACGATCGACACCGTCGAGCGGACGGTGTTCACGAAGGCCAGGGCGGGGATCTCGTCCCGCCACCCCGTCAGGACGACGAACCGGCCGTCGGCGCTCCATGTCTCCAACCTTGGGCTGTCGAGCGGCACGGCGAGCGAGATGGTGCTGTCACCCTCGCGCACCTCGACGACCGGGCCGGGGAAGACGGCGGCGCGCTTGGAGCCGTCCCGCGACCACAGCACGTGGGCAGCGGGCCCGAGCAACTCCCCGGCCAGCGACATGTCCGGGCCGTACAGCGTCGGGAGGGCTGCGGCGTCGCTGGTGGAGCGGACCAGCATCACCCCGCCCGGTGCGAGCCCGGCGAAGACGCCCTCGGCTTCGCCGGCGACGGCGCCGTCGGTGCCGATCCGCGTGACCCGCGCCGTGAACTTCTTCTCGTCGTCGAGCAGCCACTCCTCGACGACCACCCCGTAGTCGTCGAGGGCGGCGAGCCGCACCCCGTCCCGCCGCCCCGGTGTGACCAGGTCGACGCCCGCGAGCAGGGCCAGGGGCTTGGAGTACACGGTGCGGCCCTTGCTGTATGCGATGTGGACGACGGCCGGCTGGGCCGGGTCGCTCTGCGACAGCCATGCCAGGCGTCCCGGTTCGCTGCGGTGCCAGACGTAGGAGTGCACGGCGTAGAAGATCCGCGACAGCTCGGGGCCTTCGCCCATGCGCAGCGCGAGCGGGTCGTCGGCATGGCGCTCGATTGCGGCGGCCAGGCTGCCCGAGGCGTCGAGGCGGGTCTCGCTGAGATGGCCGGAGAGGGGGAGACGGGTCGGGCCGTTGTCGTCGGCCCGCCACTCCCACCACTCCACCGTCCCGGCGATCTCGACGGTCATCACGACGGTTCCCTCGAGGTCGGGCACCAGGGTCGACAGCGCATCGACGCCGGTGGGTGCGTCGGGGAGCGACGTCGCGATCGTCGTCGGCGGGATCTCGGGGTCGGTGACGTCGGCCGCCTGCGGGGCGTTGATGGTCCGGGCGAGGAAGGTGGCGGTGACCGCCGCCGCCACCACGACCGCCACCGCGACGAGGACGCGCACCGAGGGCGCCCTCGGTGCCGGGTGGTCGAGACGGTTCGGGATGTGGATCTCGCCGCGGTCGGGCATTCGATCAACGTACCCCACCGACCCCGCTGTGGTTCCCCTTCCGGGCCCTACTCGGCCAGGTAGTCGGGGATCTCGATGCCGGCCCGGAGGCTCGGGTCGGGCACGGGTTCGCCCCGCACCATCTCGATGGGGATGACGCCCGCCCAGACGTCCAGATCGCGGTCCTCCTCGTCGTCTACGGGTGGGCCGGCTCGCACCTTGGCCGAGACGGCGTGGATCGGCACGGAGAGCATGAGCGTTCCCTTGAACTCGTTGCGCGAGGGCCGGCGGGCGTCGTCCCACCGGCCGGGGAGGATCTTCTCGGTGAACACCCGCATCGCCTCGAGTTTGCGGCCGGGGTCTTCGATGACCCCGGCCCGTCCGAACAGCACCACGGATCGGTAGTTCATCGAATGGTTGAAGACCGAGCGGGCCAGCACCAGGCCGTCGAGCAGCGTCACGGCGATGCTCACCTCGGGTCCCTGCTCCAGTGTGCGCAGCATGCGGCTGGCAGGCGAGCCATGGAGGATGACGCTGTCACCGACCCGGACGTGGATGGTGGGGATAACGACCGGCCGCCCGTCGTGCACGAAGGCCACGTGGCAGAAGGGCGCCTCGTCGAGGATGGCGTCGATCACCTCGCGGTCGTAGGAGCCCCGATCGGCGTGGCGCCGGACCGTGGCGTGATCCGCTGTCGGTTCGGTCATCGTCCGGCTCCGTGGTCGAGGGCGAGGGCGGCGATCGGGGCGGCCATCGCCGTGATCGCATCCTTGAGCACGCCGATCGACCGCTCGAACTGTTCGAGCACCGCCTCCTGCGTCACGGGCGGCGCCCCGTCCACGCCGACGTCGTAGTCGGTCACGACCGCGACGTTCGCCACGCACATCCCCGCTTCGCGCGCCAGGGCGACCTCGGGCATGAGCGTCATGTTGAGCAGGTCCCACCCCGCTGCCACGAACGAGGCGCTCTCGGCGCGTGTGGAGAAGCGCGGCCCTTGCACCACCACCAGGGTGGCGCCGTCGTGGACGGTGGAGCCGACGCCCTCGAGCGCCGTGATGGCGGCGGCGCGCATTGCGGGGTCGAACGGGTCGGCGAACGGGAAGTGATGGACGTCCGGGCCGTCGAAGAAGGTGGAGGGGCGGCCCCAGGTGCGGTCCACGATCTGGTCGGGCACGACGAAGTGGCCGGGCGCCATCTCGCGTCTGATCGACCCGACGGCGCTGGCGGTAACGAGGCGGTCCACCCCGAGCTCCCGCAGGGCGTGGATGTTCGCCCGGTAGGGGACGAGGTGGGGCGGATGCTGGTGGTTCTCGCCGTGGCGGGCGAGGAAGGCGACCTCGACGCCACCGATCTCGCCGACCGTCGCGGCAGCCGCCGGCTCCCCGTACGGGGTGGTGACCGACCGATGCTCCGCCCCCTCGATGAGCTCGTAGAAGCCCGAGCCGCCCATCACGCCGAGCATCTGGCAGCCCTCCACATGCGGGGAATGGTCGCAGAAATCATGGGGATGGAACTCGTACCTGTCAACGGGCAATGAGAAGTGAACACCCACCACGGAGGGAACTCGACATGCGACTGCGATCGATCCTTGTGGCCCTCACCCTGATCGGGGGCCTGCTCGCCTTCCCCGCCACCACCGGTGCATCGGTGGGAGGCATCACGACGGGGTACATCGTCGTCCTCGACGGCTCGATGACCTCGGACGGCTTCGCCGCACGGGTCGGAGACGAGGCCGCCGTCCTGGCGGCCATCGACGCCGCCGGCGGCGAGGTGACGAACGACCTCACCGACCAGATCGGCGTCCTCTTCGTGGAGGCGCCGCTCGCCGGGTTCGCCGAGACGCTGCTGGCGACCGGGGCCGTCACCGATGTCGTCGAGGACTACGGATGGAAGGCCTATCCGACCCTCGCCGAGCTGCAGGCGTCCGGTCAGATCACGGTCATGCAGCCCGGCGACGCCCCCGGCGGCCCCGACGAGAGCGCCGACGCGCTCGAGGGGCTGCAGTGGAGCATGCAGCAGATCCGCACCGCCGAGGCACATGCGATCGAGGCCGGCTCGCCCCAGGTGGACGTCGGCATCCTCGACACCGGGATCGACGCCCTGCACGTCGACTTCCTCGGGCTCGACGGGTCCTCGAACGTCGACTGCTCCCGCGGCCACGACTCCATCCAGTTCGGGCCCGGCATCGGCGTCGCCGACCCGTGTGTGGACAACATGTTCCATGGCACCCACGTGGCCGGCATCGTCGCCGCCCGCGCCAACGAGGTCGGTGTGGTCGGCGTGGCCCCCAACGTCACCCTGATCCCGGTCAAGGTGTGCGACACCGAGGGCTATTGCTACGTCTCCTCGGTGGTCGACGGCATCACCTATGCCGGCGACCAGGGCTTCGACGTCATCAACATGTCGTTCTTCACGGACGACGACGACTTCGAGGTCTCGACCGAGTTCAAGTGCATGACGGATCCGCAGCAGCGTGCCTTCCGCAGGGCCGTCGAGCGTGCGATCTCGTACGCCCGCAGCAACGGGGTCACTCCCGTGGCCGCCCTGGGCAACTCGGACACCGACCTGGCCGACCCGCCGGCGGGCAACGAGTGCGAGGTCATCCCCGCAGAGGTCGCCGGTGTGGTCGGTGTGACCGCACTCGGGCCCGACAGCGGCAAGTCCTACTACTCCAACTGGGGAGAGGGCCAGGCGGACGTGGCCGCTCCCGGCGGTGACGGGACCACAGGCGACCCGGTCAACACGGTGCTGTCGACCATCCCCGGGAACGCATGGGCAGGGCTGCAGGGCACGTCGATGGCCTCGCCGCACGCCGCCGGCGTCGCAGCGCTGATCATCAGCAGGTACGGGAAGCTCGACAAGGACGGGGATCTCGGGATGTCCCCCGGCCAGGTGGAGGCCCTGCTCCAGGCCACGGCCGTCGACATCGGCATCGACGGCTACGACGAGTGCTTCGGCCACGGGCGCATCGACGCCCTCCGGGCGGTCACCAACGACCGTGCCCGCCTGTACGACGCCACGGCGCCGTTCTGCCCCGAGTACGACGAGTGATGCCGTAGCCGGTACATCTGTGCGAGGGCGCCCCACGGCGCCCTCGCCGCGTCGTGGCCGCCGGCCCCCTGGCGCCGCGTCGCTAACTTCACTCCCATGGATCTCGCCGCCGTGGGCGTCGTCGTCGCCGGGTACCTGCTGGGGTCGATCGACTTCGGCGTCATCGTGCCGCGCCTGCGAGGCGTCGACATCTACTCGGTGGGCAGCGGCAACCCGGGGGCGAGCAACGTCCTGCGCACCATGGGCCGGAGCGCCGCCGCCTTCGTGATCCTCGGGGACGCCGCCAAGGGCTTCGCCGCCGCCGCACTCGGGGACCTGGTGGCGGGGGAGGCGGCCGGTGTCGCAGCCGCGTTCGCCGCCGTCGTCGGCCACTGCTGGCCGCTGTGGCACCGCTTTCACGGTGGCAAGGGTGTCGCCACCGGCGGTGGCGCCACCTTCTGGGTCGCGCCGGTGCTCGCCGGGGCGCTCACGCTCGCATGGGCCCTGGTGGCGGGTGTCACGCGGCGCGCCTCGGTCGCATCACTCGTGCTGGTCGCCGCCTACGTGCCGGGCATGGCGCTGTTCGGCCATCGCGGCTGGTCGCTGGTGTGGGGTGGGGCGATCGCGCTGCTCATCCTCGTGCGCCATCACGCCAACATCCGGCGCCTCGCCAGTGGCGCCGAGCACACCATCGGGGGCACGGCATGAAGGTCGACGTCGCCGTCATCCCTGCCGCCGGCCGTGGCACGCGCATGCGCCCCGCCACGCGCTCGGTGCACAAGTCGTTCCTGCCGCTCGTGGACCGCCCGGCGATCCAGTGGATCGTCGAGGAGGGGTTGCGGGCCGGGGTCTCGGAGTTCGTGGTCATCGTCGATCCCGGGCAGGCGGATCTCGTCGTGGGTCACTTCGAGGGGCTCGACGGGTTCGCCGATCCGGTGATCCACCCCGTGATCCAGCCGAGGCCGGCCGGGCTCGGCGACGCCGTGCGGCACAGCCGCGAGATCGTGGACGGCCGGCCGTTCTTCTGCATGCTCGCCGACAACCTGGTGTGGCCCGATGGCGACGTGCTCCCGCGGATGGCGGAGGCGTCGGACGGGCGATCGGTCGTGTGCCTGCGCGATCTCGACGACGAGGGCCTCGAGCGGTACGGGGTCGTTGTGGCCGGGGATCTGATCTCCGAGCGGGTGGTCGAGGTGCTCGGCGCCGTGGAGAAGCCCGGTGTCGACGCCGCCCCGTCCCGCCTCGGGCTCGTGGGCCGCTACCTGTTCGATGCCGCTCTCTTCGATCATCTCGAGGCGCTGGAGCCCGGTCACGGCGGTGAGATCCAGCTCACCGACGCCATCGCCGCTCTCGGCGAGGGAGGCGCCTGCCTGGGATGGGTGGGGGAGCGCGACCTGCTCGACATCGGGAATCCGACCGGCTACCTGGAGGCGGGCGTGGCCCTCGGCCTCGCCCACCCCGAGATCGGCCCCGGGTTCCGTGCGTTCCTGCGGGCCCTGCTGGAGGCGGGATGAGGCCCCTCGCCGAGGCGCAGCGCGAGGTGCTGGGTGCCATGCGCCCGTTGTCGTCGGTGCCCGTCGACCTGGCCGGGGCGCTCGGGCTCGCTCTCGCCGAACCGGTGACCGCCCCCCACGACGTGCCCCCATTCGCCAACTCGGGGATGGACGGCTTCGCCGTGGCCGCAGCCGACACGGCCGGCGCCCCGGTGGTGCTCGAGGTGTTGGAGGACGTTCCCGCCGGGAGTGTGCCGACCCGGGCCCTGTCCCCGGGCGCGTCGATCCGCATCATGACCGGGGCCCCGCTCCCCGACGGGGCCGACGCCGTCGTGATGGTGGAGGAGACCGAGCAGGCGGAGGCGGGAAAGGTCCGCATCCGGTCGGCGGTCGAGCCCGGGACGGCGGTGCGACCCGCCGGCGGAGATCTCGCGGCCGGGACGGTGGTCTTCGGCGCCGGCACCCGTCTCACGGCGCATCACCTCGGCGTGCTCGCCTCGATCGGCGTGAGCGCTCCCCTCGTGCGGCGGAGGCCGGTGGTGGCCGTGCTGTCGACCGGGGACGAGGTGATGCCGGTCGACACCGCCGTGCTGCCACCCGGGCGCATCCGCGACGCCAACCGCCCGATGCTGGTCGGGATGCTCGCCGACCTGGGTGCCACGGTGGTCGATCTCGGCATCGTGCCCGACGACGCCCGACTGCTGCGCGCCACCCTCGAGGAGGCGTCGGGCGCCGCCGACGCCGTGGTCACGAGCGGGGGCGTGTCGATGGGGGATTACGACCTCGTCAAGCAGGTGTTGGGCGACCTGGGGCGCATCGACTTCTGGCAGGTGGCCATGCAGCCGGCCAAGCCCTTCGCCTTCGGTTTTCTCGGGGAGACCCCGCTCTTCGGGCTGCCCGGCAACCCGGTCTCGGTCACGGTGGCGTTCGAGCAGTTCGTCCGGCCGGCTCTCCTCACCCGGATGGGCGCCGACCGTGTGTTCCGGCCCCGGGTGGCGGCGGTGCTCGGCCATGCCGTCGACACCAACCCGGAGAAGGCCGTCTTCCTGCGTGTCGCCCTGACGCGGCAGGGCGAGCGCCTCGTGGCTACCTCGACCGGTGGGCAGGCCTCGAACGTGCTCTCCGCCCTCGCCGCCGCCGACGGCTTCGCCGTGATCCCCGTGGGCACCGGCGGATTGGACGCCGGGGAGGCCGTCGAGGTCGAGTTGTTCCGCGCCGCCGAGACCCGGACCGCGTCGGAGGTGCTCGGATGAGCGATCTCCCTCATCTCGGCGACACCGGTGCGGCGCGAATGGTCGACGTCGGCGGCAAGGACGTGACCGACCGGATCGCCGTGGCAGAGGCGGTGGTGACGCTGGGGACCGATGCGGCCGACGCCCTGTTCGGGGGCGACCTCCCCAAGGGCGACGCCCTCGCCGTGGCGCGGGTGGCGGCGGTGATGGCCGTGAAACGCACTCCCGACCTCATTCCCCTCGCCCACCCCCTCGAGGTGACCGGCACCGAGGTGGCCATCGAGCGCATCGCCGAGGGCGCCCGCATCGAGGTGACCGTGCGGACCACCGGCCGCACCGGGGTCGAGATGGAGGCACTCACCGGGGCTGCGGCCGGGGCGCTGGCGCTCTACGACATGGTGAAATCGGTGGAGCGGGGCGCCGAGATCGGGCCGGTCCGCCTGCTCCGCAAGTCGGGCGGCCGGTCGGGGGAGTGGGAGCGGTGAGGGCCGTCGTCGTGACCGTCTCCGACGGCGTCGTCGCCGGGACCCGGGAGGACGTCTCCGGCGAGCGGGCCCAGGCGATCCTCGAGGGCATGGGCTTCGAGGTCGAGCGGCGGCTCGTCGCCGACGGCGTCGATTCCGTCGAGCCCGAGTTGCGCGCCCTCGTCGCCGCCGACGTGGCGCTCGTGGTGACCACGGGCGGTACGGGCCCGGCGCCACGCGATCAGACCCCCGAGGCGGCGGCTGCCGTGATCGAACGCCCTCTCCCCGGTCTCGCCGAGGCGATGCGGGCCGACACCTTCGGACGGTTCCCGCACGGCATGCTCTCCCGCGCTGTCGCCGGGTTGGCCGGGCGCACCGTGATCGTGAACCTGCCCGGGTCTCCGAACGGTGTCGAGGAGGGCCTGGCGGTGATCGGCCCGACCCTGGCGCATGCCTGTGCGCTCGCCCGTGACGAGCCGACCGAGCACCGCTGAGGCCGTATCACCCCGTCTTCGCGCATGCGATACTCGGGCACCCGTAGCCAGGGGGTCTCGTAGCCACGAGCCGACAGGAACGCGCACCGCGGGTCGGTTCCACCGACTCGGCGGTCATCAGACGATCGCTGGACGCGCCAGACGAGTTCGCCGAGATCTTCGAGCGGCACCACGGTGCGATCTGGTCGTTCGCGGTGGCCCGCGTCGGCCGTGAGGACGGCTCCGACATCGCCTCGCAGGTGTTCGTGATCGCCTTCGAGCAACGAGAGCGCTTCGATTTCGAGTACGAGACCGCCCGGCCCTGGCTGTACGGCATCGCCGCCAACCTGATTCGGCGCCGGTACCGCAGCCGGAGACGAAGGGCTGCTGCGCTGGAGCGGGTCGAGGTGCGCACCGACCAGGCGACCGACCCGATGGCCGAGGTCGACGAGCAGTTGGACGCCCGGGCCGATCTCGCCCGGGTGAGCGCTGCCCTCGGCTCGTTGTCGGCGAAGGACCGGGAGATCGTCATGATGTCGGTCATGGACGGCCTGTCGTACGAGGA
>Ga0214472_10006169_pt1 | contig 12566 bp, 10 predicted proteins | sample RVTome_6_FD_207662 | JGI IMG/M metagenome (GOLD analysis project Ga0214472, IMG submission 207662) | Soil microbial communities from uranium-contaminated site in the Upper Colorado River Basin, Wyoming, United States - RVT140D175 | ecosystem: Environmental > Terrestrial > Soil > Contaminated >... | reverse complement strand
GGGCGGGCTCCCGGAGTCGGCGGGAGCGTGAGGTCCGGCGGCCCTCACGGTAGGTGGGCAGACACGCGGAGGTGGCCGGACCGGTCACCATCCACGTCCGCGACGAGGTGGAGCACGCGATCCTCCGACCCCCAGTTTACTGTCGGTCGCTGAGCAGTGTATACCACCCTCCTCTACCTCCACAGCTACAACCGCTGGCTCGTCCTCTCCGCGGCCGCGGTCGCGCTTGCGGCGTCGTGGCGCGCCTTCCTCCGTGCCCGCTCGTATGGTCGAGCAGAGCAGCTCTCCGCTCACGTTTTCGCCCGCCTACTCGACGTCCAGGTTCTGCTCGGGCTCGCGCTCTACGCGCTGAGCCCGATCGTACGGATCGCACTCGGCGACCCTAGCGCGGCCATGGCCGTGAAGGATCTCCGCTTCTTCGGCGTCGAGCACATCACGGGGATGGTGCTCGCGGTCGTCTTCGTGAACGTGGGTGCTGCGCGCGTGCGGCGCGCCGAGACGGACGCACTGAAGCTCCGCCACGCAGCGCTCTGGCAGACGGCGACAGTGCTCGCCATCGTCGTGTCGATCCCGTGGTGGAGACCACTCCTCAGGAGCTGAGCGTAGCGAGCCGAGCCTTCGTCGGGCGCCCCCGCTCAGCCGTCTCCCCGCATCGCCTCCGCCGGATCGACACGCAGCCCCCTCCGCGCGGGTCCGAGCGCTGCCAGCAGCCCGACGACGACCATGAACACCGCCGTGGCGGGGAGGACACCCGGAACTTTCCACCCTCCGAGCGTCTGGAGCGTCTCCTCCGGCACGTACGCGTCGATGAGGAATGCCAAAGAGCCACCGACGGCGGCGCCGATCAGGAGCTGACGGGCAGTCCGCCTGAAGACTCCCACCAGCATCCTACTCGCCCCCGCCCCCAGTGCGGCACGGATTCCGATCTCGCGACGACGCTGCTGAACGGTGAACGACATGAGCGCGTAAATTCCCGCAGCCGAGAGAAGCAGCACGCTCAGGGTAGCCGCGAGCAGCGCCGACGCGCCCGCCTTGTTGCCGAAGGCCTGCTCCCGGTAGAGGTCGTCGAGCGTGCGAACCTGCTCGAGCCGAAGTGTCGGATCGACCCCGGCGGCGATCTCGCGAATGCGGCCCGCTGCGCCCGTGACGCCGGGCTGGACGTGCACGGCGAGGCTCGGCGCCTGGAGGTCTCCGGGTGCGGCAGAATGGTAGGCGATGGCATAGGCGACGCTGGCGGGAAGGTCCGGGACGACGCCCACGATCTCGAACCAACGAAGGTCTTCGTCCGGAGGCGATCCCGTACCGCTCGAGTAGCGGATGTAGCGGAGCCGGTGCCCCACGGGGCTTCGACCGCCCATCACGAGGCGAAGGAAGGACTCGTTCACCACGATTGGCTCCTGGCCGCCGAGCCCGTCAGCCGAATTCAGCAGCCGTCCGCTCAGGGCCTCCAGCTCGAAGGTCGGCCAGAAGTCCTCGCCGACACGAAGGAGCTGGATGAGGTGGTCTTCCTGGAGCGCTGAGGGCGGCTGGGCGGGGTCGACGCCGTTCACCGGCTCCATCTCCAGGAACGCCCAACGACCTGTGCCGGGGAGCGCAGAGGCCACCGTCGCCCCGGCGATTCCTGGCTCGGCTTCCAGCCTGCGGACGAGCTCCGGGAGCACGACTTCGAGCCGGCTCCCCGCCGGCGCGGGCTCAGCGGGATCCTCGGGGCCTGGCCCCTCCGCATCGAGCTCGAGCCTCGCGGTGAGGTACTCCTCGGCGGGGAAGCCGGGCCCGAGCGTGCTCGGACGAAGCGTCCCCCACGCCATCTCCAGAGCGGTCGGCGTGGCGGCGACCGCGAATCCGACCTGCGCCACGACGAGCACGGTCCAGGTGCGGCCGAGCCGGGGATCGGTACGACTGCCGAGCGCCGCGAGGCCTTCCTTCATCAGGCGGCCCGTCGCCTGAAGGCCGGGCAGGAGGCCCGCGATTGTGGCCGCGACCAGCGCGAGCAGCGTCACGAGCAGGACGGTCGCGAGCGACGGCGTGACGTCGAACCAGAAGGGAAGGCCGCCCGCGATCTGTCGATCGAGGAACGCCGCGACCTGGCCGAGCGCCAACCGCACGAGAATCAAGGCGACCATTCCCGAGGCGGCCGCGAGCAGGAACGTCTCGACGAAGAGCTGCGAGACGATGCGACCTCTGCTCGCTCCCAGCGCATGCCGGGCCGCGAACTCCGCCAGGCGCGATGCGCTGCGGGCGTATACGAGGATGGCCAGGTTCGCGCAGGGAGGCACCAAAAGGAGCGACGCGAGGATGACGATGATGCCGAGCATGATCGGCGATTGGGCGAAGTCGTCGACGAAGGCGAGGGGATAGGGCACGACGCGCGTCCGTGCCGCCCCAAGCGGTGACGGCTGCGGTTCCGGCTCCGTGAGGCCGAGCGCGGCCAGCTCCGCACCGGCCTGTTCCACGCTCGCCCCGGGCGTGAGGCGGGCGAAGACCGCTCCCTGGCCGTCGACCGTGCGCAGCGTCGGCGTCTCGTCCAGTCGGAGCGGGGTCCAGAAGTCGTGGTTCATCGGGAAGGAGAAGCCCTCGGGCATGACGCCCACCACCGTATGGACCGTGCGACCGAGTCGGACCTGCCGCCCCACCACCGCGCTGTCCAGCGCAAAGCGACCACGCCATGCGTCGTAGCCGATGACGACGACCGGCTCGGCTCCGGCCTCCTCGTCCTGCGACGTCAGGGGTCGCCCGAGGAGCGGCGGGACGCGCGCCAGGGTGAATCCCGACGCCGTCATCTCCGCGACCACCACAGGCTCCGGTGGGGCGTCCGCCGTGATGAGGTTGCGCCCGACGGTGTGGAAGGCGCCCACGTCCTCCACCGAGGTCAGGCGATCGTGCCAGCGCAGGTAATCCGCGGCCGAGATCTGTCGGCGAGCGTTGGCGCGGCCGTCCCACGCCTGGAGCGCCACGACCCGATCTCCCTCGTCCAACGGGATGGAGGTCCCCATGAAGGCGTCCAACACGCCGAAGACGACGGCGCCCATCGTCATCGCCGTGGTCAGGGCCATCCCGCCGAGCAGCGTCAGCCCCCACTGGGCGGTCAGGCGGCGGATGCCGAGCTTCACGTCGAGCAGGGAGATGGGCAGCGCTCCACGTCGAAACCCCTCACGACGGGCGAGGCGGGCCCGCGCCCTCCTGCGGTCACGTAGCCGCTCGAACGTGAATCGCGTGACGAAGAGGGTCGCTTCGCGCCAGTACCAGAGATCGGCGCGCACGGCCCCATGCGCTTCGAGGCGTCGACGGTAGACCTCATCCAGGTCGGCCGTCACGTCGTCGCGCCGATCGGCCGGAAGGCCACGCATCAGGAGCGCACGTGCCAAACGCGGTCCAGGGCGCGAGCCGCTCATCGGACATCCCCGAGCGCGGGGTCGAGCCCCTGCCACATCTGCTCCATCGTTCGTCGAGATTCGCGAAGCAGGCGGAGCCCTTCGGGCTCGACCTTCACGCAGCGCCGCGGCTTACCGCCGCGCTCCGGCACGGGATCGCTCATCCAGGACGAGATGAGGCCCTTGTCCTCCAGTCTCCGGAGCGTGACGTAGACGGCGGAGCGCGACACGGACCGGCCCGTCCGACGCTCGATCTCGTCGACCACCGGCACTCCGTAGACCTCCCCGTCGAGCTGCAGGATGGCCAGCAAGACGATCTGCTCGAAATCTCCCAACCCCTGATGCGACACCGCCGCCTCCTGGTCGTCTGCGCCGCTAATTATGACGACAACGCTGGCATATTAGCTCGCCTCTGCGTCCGCCGAAAGTCCTCTTCGCGGCCCACGCGCACCGCCCGCGGCCATTGGTGAGGACCGAAGGGGAGGGAGGGGGAGGATGGGGATCGGACGCTGTCGACCGGCATACGGATCGCCCTGGGGAGCTACGCGAGAACACCAGCGTTCACCGTCGTCGCGGTTCTGACCTCCCAACGTACGCCGACGCCCGGCTCTGTCGCTCGTTGGCGACGAGCAGCGCGAGCGCGACGAGCGATCTGAGCGAGGTGTTCCTCCGGTGGCTAGTATCCGTCGTGCCGAGGCGGCCCGGCCAGGAAGCTCCGCTCCGGCGTCCCATCACTCTCTCACGCGAAACCATGCGCTCCGCAGCTCTCGTGGCACTCCTCGTCCTCGCAACCGCGGCGCCGCGCGCCGCGCAGTCGCCGGCGGGCCCGAGACCCCGGGTACTCTCGCTCCACCCCGCGGCCACGGAGATCCTCGTCGCCATGGGCGCGACCGACCTGCTCGTGGCGCGCATGGAAGGCGACGGCGCCTCACTCGCGAACGAGCTGCCTTCGGTCGGTGAAATGCTCACGCCCAATCTCGAGGTCGTGGCGAGCGTCGAGCCCGATCTCGTCATCACGTGGAAGGGCTACGACGCCGCGGCACTGGCTCGCGTGCTGGAGGGGCGCGGGGGAAGGGTGGTCGCAGTCGCCATCGACCGCATCGCGGACGTCACGCCGGCGATCGTCGAGATCGGAGCATGGATCGGGCGCCCGGACGCCGCGCGGGCCCTGGTCGCGTCCTTCTCGGCAGCGCTCGCGGGGGCCGCCGCCCACCGAGCCGACGAGATTCGGCCGCGCGTGCTCTGGGTGGTCTGGTCGGAGCCCATCGTCGTGGCGGGGCCAGGGACGTTCATCCACGACGTGATCGAGCTCGCGGGGGGTGAGAACGCAGCCGGCGCCGTGGCGGCTGCATGGCCGCGGCTGGGGTTGGAGTCCCTCGTTGCGCTCGCACCCGACGTGCTCGTGTGGCCGGATGGACCGGGCCTGTTCGCGGCGGCGGAGCTCACCGAGCGGACCGGCTGGCGTACCCTCACGGCGGTCGAGGCGGGACGCGTGCTCGAGGTCGACGCGGAGCGCTTCCACGACGCCGGTCCCGCGATCGCGGAGGGCGTGCGCGACCTCGCCCGGCGGCTCGCGCTGGTGAGGGGCCGATGAGCACGCCGGTCGGCGACGCCGCACGGGCCGACACAGGGGCCGCCGGTGCGGACGCTCCACGCGTGGTGTCGCTGATCGCGAGCGCGACCGAGATCGTGGCAGGGCTCGGCATGGGCGAGCGGCTGGTCGGCATCTCGCACGAGTGCGACTATCCCGCGACCGTGCTCGATCGGCCGCGCCTCTCGGCACCCAAGGTCGATCCGACGGCGTCGAGCGCGGAGATCGATCGCGGCGTGCGCGAGCTGGTCCGCGATGGGCTGAGCGTCTACCGCGTGGATGTAGACGCGCTCCAGCGGGTGCGTCCGGACGTCATCGTGACCCAGGACCACTGCGAGGTGTGCGCGGTGTCGCTCTCCGACGTAGAAGAGGCGGTCTGCTCGCTCGACCTCCCGGGAACGCTGGTGTGCTCGCTCCACCCCGGCGTCCTCGCCGACGTGCGCCGCGACTTTCGCAAGGTAGCCGCGAGCCTCGGTGTGGAGGAGCGGGGCGAGCGGCTGGTCGCGGACTTCGACGCGAAGCTGGCCGACGTACGGCGTCGCGTGGAGGAGTCAGGCGTGGAGCCCGTGCGTGTGGTGATGCTCGAGTGGCTCGCGCCGCCCATGGTCGCCGGCGGCTGGATGCCCGAGATCGCGCCGCTCGCTGGCGCGCGGCCGCTCATCGTGGAGGAGCCGGGGCGGTTCTCGCAGGTGGGCTGGGACGACGTGGTGGCCGCGGATCCGGACGCTGTGATCGTGCTCCCGTGCGGGTTCGACGTGCCCCGCTCGCTCGACGAGCTGGAGGACCCCGCCGTGCAGGCGGGCATGCGGCGCATGCGGGCGGTGCGCGAGGGCCGGTGCTTCGTGCTCGACGGCAACGCCTACTTCAACCGGCCGGGCCCGCGGCTCGCGGACAGCGCCGAGCTGCTCGCAGCGGTGCTGCACCCGGACGCGTTCCCGGACGCGCGCGAACGGTACGCCGGCGCGTGGGTCGCGTGGGGATGAGGGGCGCGCGGTTTGCCTACGCCCTGTGCACCGCGGCCGGGAAGGACGCCACGCTCGCCCTGCATCGGGCACGCGCCGACGGCCTCGACGTGCGCATCGCGCTCAACCTGTACGACGCGCGGACGGAGCGCGTCGCCTTTCACGGGACGCGCCGCGCGCTGGTCGAGGAGCACGCCCGAGCGCTCGGCCTCTATCCGCTGCTCGCGCCCGTGGAGGAGGGCCAGTTCGAGCAGACGTTTCTCGCGCTGTTGGATGAGCTCGCGGTCCGCGGCGCCGACGGCGTGATCTTCGGGAACATCCACCTCGCGGACGTGCGGGCGTGGTACGAGGAACGGGTGACCGCAGCCGGCCTCGAGCACGTCGAGCCGCTCTGGGGCGGCGCTCCCGGCGAGCTCGCGCGCGAGGTGGTCGACCTGGGCTACCGCGCCATCGTCGTGAGCGTCGACCTCGAGCAGGGCGATGGCTCATGGCTGGGGCGAGCAGTGGACTCGGAGCTGGTCGCGGAGATCGAGAGGCACGGCGCCGATGCGTGCGGCGAGCGGGGGGAGTACCACACTTTCGTCTGGGACGGGCCGGGCTTCGTGAGGCCGGTGGCGTGCCGGCTGGGGCGGGTGGTGAGCGAGAAGACGCATCGCCTGGTGGACCTGCTACCCGCCGCCGCCGGCACCTCGAGCGCGGGGCACGCACGCGGGCACCGTCCTACCGCGCCAGCTCCGACAGCGTCACGAACCGGTAGCCTCGGGCGGCCAGCTCGGGGAGGAGGCGCCGGAGCGCCGACCGGCTCGCCGAGCGCCCCGCGATCTCGACGCGCAGGAGGATGATGGAGCCGGGACGGAGGTGCTCCAGCACGTGTCCCACCATGTCGTCCGCTCGACCCGGCCACGCTCCTCCCGAGGATCCGCGGCAAGCTCGGCGCCGGCGTAGAGCTCGCACGCCACAAGCCGGCCGGCGGGACGGCGCACGCGCGATCAGCTTCGCTCCCGCAGCTCCGCGAGGAAGTTCACGACGAGGACGAGCGAGGCGTCTCCGGCCGCGGGCTGAATCATGAGGAAGCGCTCGGCGTCCGGGGATGCGTCGTACTGGGGATGATTCAAGTCGCTTCGAAAGCGCGATGCAGGGAAGAGGACACTCCGCTCGCCAGCGACGAACGTGGGCGAGGTCTCGACCTGTACCGAGACCATCTCCGCGCGCCCGTTTCGGTAGAAGAGCTCCCCGCCACCCCGTGCCCAGATGGGCTCACTTCCGCCGCCGATCGAGATCACCCACTTGGCCGCGCCCGCATCCGGGAATGGGACGACGTAGACCTCCTCCCGCCCGGTCTCGTTCGACGTGTACGCGAGCCACCGCCCGTCGGGCGAGGGCGTCGGCGACAGCTCCGCGAAGGCCGACTCGAGGAGCGGAATCGGCTCGTCCGACCCGCCGCGCCGGAGCGCGAAGACGTTCCCCTGGCCGGCTTCGCCGCGGTCCGTCCGGAAGACGAACCACGAACCGTCGGGTGCCCAAGCCGACTCCGCCAACGCGCGCTCCTCGTCCAGCTCCAGCACGGCCTGGGTGCTCCCGTCCGCGCGCTTGGTGTAGAGGTCGAACGAAGGCCCCGCGCGGTTGGAGAAGAAGGTCACCGACGTGCCGTCCGGCGTCCAAGAGGGATATCCGTTCAGGTCGCCGTCGACGCTGAGCTGCAAGCTCGGACCACGGTCGAGTTGCTTCACCCAGACGTGCATCGACGTCTCGCTGCGGATCGTCACGGCGAGCCGCCGCCCGTCCGCCGAAAGCGCAGGATGGCTGAAGACATGCGCCCATGACGGGTCGATCGGCTCGACCACCCCCGTGCGGCTCACCCACACGAGCTCGGAGCTCGAGCCCCCGGTCGCGTAGAGCAGCGTTCCCGACTTCGAGAGCGCGAACTGCGCGGCGCCACTTGGCTTCACAGGAACGCCGCGAGCCAGGGCGACGGGCGGACCAGTGACCTCGAGACTACTCAGTTCGAAAGGCGCAGCGAGCAGCGTCCCGTCCGCGGTTGCATAGACCAGGTGGCCGGGCGCCGCGTACCGCGCCATGGTGGCGGTGAGGAGCTCGCGCACCTCACCGCTGCTGCCGTCAGCGACCGCGATGCGGTTGAGCGCAGGATACGCGCCCAACAGAGTCAGCAACACGCCGCGTCCCTCGGGGAGAGCGTCGGGGAACCTCTGCAGGCCGGGCTCGGCCGTCAGGGCCTCGGGCTCCCCGCCCGAGGAGCGGACTCGGACGAGGCGCGCGTCGAGGCCGAAGTAGAGCATTCCGTCGTCGCCCCACGCGAGCGTGTGCCTCGGTCCGCCGCCGGCCGCGAGAACCGTGACGGGCGGCCCTCCCGTCACGGGCAGGGTGCGGATGGCGCCGCCAACCTCGAACGCCAGCGAGCGCCCGTCTGGCGAGAACACCGCCGATTGGGCATCCTCCGTGCCGGCGACCGGCACCGCATCGAGCTGGTCCAGCGCGCGGATCCATAGCTGGGTGCCTCCGTCGGGGCGCGGGCCCCGGTACACGATGCGCGTGCCGTCCGGGGAGAGCGCGAAGTCGACGTCGGTCTCTCCGGGGGCGATCGGCTGGTCGATCCGGGGCGTGACGTCGAAGCGCGCCACGGCGGGCGGCTCCGGCCGGGAGAGCGTCGTCAGCGCGAGCGCGAGCCCGACAGCCAGCAACAGCGCGGTCGCCCCGAGCCCCAGCGCGAGCGCCTTCCAGCGCCGAGCGCGCGAGTCGCCGGCCGCGGGGGCGACCACCGGCACCGCATATCCGAAGCCCGGATCACCGAGTGCCCTCACCATCTCGCCCGCGCTCGCGAACCGGTCCGCGGGCACCTTCTCGAGCGCCCTGCGGATGACCGCATCCACGTGGGAAGGAACCGATCGCCGCATCGCCGTCACCGACTCGGGCTCCGACGTCAGGATCCTGCCGAGAACCGCCTGCGGTGTGCTCCCCGTGTAGGGCGGCTCGCCCACGAGCAGCTCGTAGAGTACGCAGCCGACGGCCCAGACGTCCGTCGCCGGACCGACGCTGGTGTCGCCGGTCGCCTGCTCGGGGCTCATGTAATGCGGGGTGCCGAGGCTGAGGCCGGTCTCCGTCAGCCGCCCCGCCCCTCCGGCGCTCAGCGCGATCGCGATCCCGAAGTCCGAGACCACGGGCTCACCGTCGTGGATGAGGATGTTCGCCGGCTTTATGTCCCTGTGTATGATCCCGCGGCGGTGCGCATAGTCCAAGGCCTGCGCGACCGCCGTTGCGATCCGCACCGCCTCATCGACGGGAAGCTGGCGCTCGCGGTCCAACCGCTCGCGCAAGCTCTCCCCCTCCACGAGCGGCATCACGTAGAAGAGCAGCCCGTCTGCCTCCCCCGAGTCGTGCAGCGGGAGGATGTGCGGATGCTGCAGCTTGGCCGTGATGCGAATCTCGGCGAGGAAGCGCTCGGCCCCCACCACCGCGGCCAACTCGGGCTGGAGCACCTTGAGCGCGACCTTGCGTCCGTGGCGCAGGTCATCCGCCAGATAGACCGTCGCCATCCCGCCTCTGCCGAGCTCGCGCTCGATCCGGTAACGGCCTGAAAGGGCCGCGCTCAAGCGAGAGACCGGATCCGGCATGGACGCCTACTCGGGCGGAGGTCGGAGGCTCGGAAGTTCCGCTCGGCGACGCGCGACGGCAAGCGCCGCGGCGGGCATTGCCTGGTCCCGCAACGGGCGCGAGCTGTTCTGCGTAGACGCCGGCCGGCGCCTGGTGGTCGACGCGCGAGCCGCTGGGCGCCGGGCGGCCCCGCTGCCAGATTGAGCCGTTACGGAACCGCCGAACGATAGGAGCCCACGCACTGAACCCCGAGCCCGAGCCGCATCTGGCGCGCGCCGCGCTCACCGATCTGCCGGGCCTGCTCGTCAACCCGTCGTGGCTTAAGCGGTGGCTCGGGAGTCCGGGCCTGCGCGTGGTGGACCTGCGCGACTCGGACGCTTACGCCAACGGGCACATCCCCGGGGCGGCGCACTTGGAGCTCGCCGACCTCGGGTCGAGCGTCGCCGGCTTGGAGAACGTCCTTCTTCCCCCCGTTGAATTCGGCGACCTCATGGCCACATGCGGCATCTCGAAGGCAGACGCTGTCATAGCCTACGACGACCAGTGGGGGCTCGCGGCGGCCCGCCTCCTTTGGGCGCTCCACCACTACGGCCACGACGGGGTCGCGGTACTCGACGGAGGTTGGGACGGCTGGCAGGCCGAGGGTGGACCCGCGGCCAAAGGCGCTGAGCGCATCACTCCCGGACGCTTCGAGGCCGCGCCGAGAGCCGACGTGTACGCCGATCGCGACTCGATCGCCCGGCGCATGCGGTCGGGCGAGGCCGTGCTGCTCGACACTCGAACACAGACGGAGTTCGACAACGGGCACTTGCCAGGAGCCGTGTGCTGGGACTGGTTCAACGCCGTCCCAGCCGACTCTTGGGATGTCTCGCGGGACCCCGGGGAGCTGCGGGCCGAGTGGCAGCGGCTCGGGTTCAACGCATCCGACGAGGTGATCGTCTACTGCAGATCCGGGATGCGGGCGGCCCACACCTACCTCGCGCTGCGGAACGCGGGGTTTTCACGGGTGCGCCTCTACGACGGATCCTGGCAGGAGTGGTCGATGAAGATGGAGCATGCAGGTGACGACTAGAGCGGCCCGCGTCCACGCGGATGCACTTGGCGCGGGCGCGCCGTCCCGCGACGTGCTGCGTGCGCTCGCGGCTTGGACTGTCGCCGCGCTCGTCCTCCTGATGGCCTACAGGGTCGACACGCAGTTCGCGCGGTTCTGGGCGTTCGGCCTTGCGTTCGGGTTCGTGTTGCAGCGCGGGCGCTTCTGCTTCGCGTCGGCCTTCCGCGATCTGTTCCTGCTCGGGCACGGCCGCAACATGAAGGGCGTGCTGCTCGGCCTCGTGATCGCGTCGATCGGCTTCGCGATCGTCATGGCCCGCCAGGTCCCGATCGCCGACCTGGGCTTTCTTCCTCCCACCGCGAACGTGCTGCCCGCCGGAGTGCACACCGCCCTCGGCGGCGTCCTCTTCGGCGTCGGCATGGTGCTCGCGGGCGGATGCGTCTCCGGGAGCCTGTACCGTATGGGCGAAGGCTATGTCGCATCGTGGGTCGCGTTCGCGGGCCTGATGGGCGGACTCCTGGTGTCCAGCTACACGTGGAACTGGTGGTGGGAGGCTTCGATGTCGACCGCCCCGCAAGTCTGGCTGCCGCGCTCGCTCGGACACTCCGGGGCGCTCATCGTGACGCTGCTCGCATTGGGAGCCGTCTTCATCGGGGTGCTCTGGATCGAGCATCGCGCCGGCGGCGTCGTGCCTGCTCCTCGCACGGCCGACGAGGTGTCGGATAGCGTGGCCGCCGACTTGCGGGCGCTGGGGCGCAGGGTGTTCGTCCGTGGTTGGCCGATCCTCATCGCGGGGGCCGTGCTGGGTGGGCTGAACGTCCTTCTGTTCACGGCGCAGGAGCCATGGGGCTTCACCGGCGAGGTCGCTCGCTGGTCCGCCGAGCTGGCCGGACTCGTCGGCGCCGCACCGCCGCCTCTCTTGGGGGCGAGCGATCTGCCCGGGTGCGTCATCGTGGTATCCGATGGCATCGTGAACCACATGACCTTCCTGGTCGTGGGAATGTGGGTCGGCTCCTTCGCCGGAGCGCTCGGCGCGGGTGAGTTCAAGGTGCGGGTTCCGGCCCAGCCAGTCCGATATGCCCAGTCGCTCAGCGGCGGTGTATTGATGGGCTACGGCGCCGGCATCGCCATGGGGTGCACGATCGGGGCGTTCTTCTCTTCGGTTCCGTCCCTGGCGATCAACGGCTGGGTGTTCGCGGTGTTCCTGGCGGTGGGAGCGTGGATCGGCACGCTGATCATTCGTAGGATCGCGTGACGGAGGCGATTCAACAGGGTAGGTTCGAAGATGACGAAGACACTCGACGTGAGGGGCGAGATCTGCCCCTATCCGATGATGCGCACCGTGAGCGCCCTCAAGAAGCTTTCGGCGGGCGAGCGCACGCTGGAGGTGGTGACCGATCACGCGCCCGCGCTCGATACGATTCCCACGCAGGCATCGAGGCTCGGCTTCGAGACGGCGGTCGAGGAAGTGGGCGGCTCCGAGTGGCGCCTGGTGCTGACACGCAAAAGGGAGGCATCGTGAGGCTCGCGACAGTCGCTGCATCCATGCTGACGTGGCTCGTCGCTGGCAGCTGCGGGGGTGAGCCTCCGCAGGCCGACGTTTCCGAGACCGATGCTCCGGCGGCCACTGCCACGCCGGCCGCAGTTCAGGTGCCGGCTCCCGGGCGAGCGGTGCCCGCGGAAGGGGGCGAGTACCGCGACATCATCGTCCCCGAGCTCCAAGCCATGCTCGCGAACAAGGACTTCTCGCTGATCAACGTGCACGTCCCCTTCGCGGGTGATCTTCCCAACACGGACGCGTCCATCCGTTACGACGAGATCGCGAGCCACCTCGACCAGCTGCCGGCCGACAAGAGCGCGAGGATCGTGCTGTATTGCAGGACGGGCCCCATGAGTACGCGCGCCGCCCGGGATCTCGTGAGCCTCGGTTATACGGACGTCTACAATCTGGTCGGCGGCTTCACGGCTTGGGTCGAGGCAGG
>Ga0214472_10006168_pt1 | contig 12566 bp, 8 predicted proteins | sample RVTome_6_FD_207662 | JGI IMG/M metagenome (GOLD analysis project Ga0214472, IMG submission 207662) | Soil microbial communities from uranium-contaminated site in the Upper Colorado River Basin, Wyoming, United States - RVT140D175 | ecosystem: Environmental > Terrestrial > Soil > Contaminated >... | reverse complement strand
ATGCTGCGCGCGAAGGCGGTGAAGTTCCGCGAAGAGGGCGCATCCTTCCGCGACCGCCTGCTATCCAGCACCGAGACGGTCGGCAAGCTGGCAGGCATCCCGGTCGTGGTGAGCGCGGTGAACGCGGTCAACCGCTCGAAGAGCGGACGCGTGCTGCTGGAGAAGGCGCTGGGCGTGCATCGCGATGCGCGCCTCCCCGAGTACCACTCGGACACGCTGCGCAAGCGCGTCGCGCATGAGCCACCGGTGGCGGTGGAACCCCGCGCCACAGATCAGACCACGGGCCGCGTCGCGCTGTTCGCGACCTGCTACTGCGATCGCAACGAGCCCGATGTGGGCGAGGACCTGATCGCGGTGTTCCGGCGCAACGGACTCGAAGTGCGACTGACGCCGCGCGAACGTTGCTGCGGCATGCCCAAACTGGAGCTGGGTGACCTCGACAGCGTGGCTGAGCTGATGCGCGAGAACATCCCGATGATGGCGGCGCTGGTGGACGAGGGCTTCGACATCGTGGCGCCGATCCCGTCCTGCGTGCTGATGTTCAAGCAGGAACTGCCGTTGATGTTCCCGGATGATCCGCAGATCGCCAAGGTGCGGGCCGGGATCTTCGATCCCTTCGAGTACCTGTGGCTGCGGCATCGGGCCGGGCTGCTGGACACCGGGTTCACGCAGCCGCTGGGCAAGGTGAGCTACCACGTGTCCTGCCACCTCAGGGTGCAGAACCTGGGCCTGAAGACGCGCGACGTCCTGGCCCTGATCCCCGCGACGACCATCGAGCCTATCGAACGCTGCTCGGGCCACAACGGCACCTATGCGGTGAAGCGTGAGTACCATGAGATCTCGATGAAGATCGGACGGCCGGTGATGAACAGGGTCAAGTCAGCTGAACCGCAGCACTACACCAGCGATTGCCCGATGGCCGGCCACCAGATCGCGAACGGCCTGGCGGACGGCACTGCGCCGACGCACCCGATCACCCTGCTGCGGATGGCGTACGGCTTGTAAGAGAAGCCGCGAGCCGCGAGCCACGCGATGGTCCGCGGTAACACTCACCAGGTACGCGAGGCCCGAGGCTCGCGGCACGAGGCTGATGTGATGGAGACCCTGACCCGAGCAGATCTGATGTCCCTTGAGCAGTACGCAGAGCAGCGGCCGGCGTTCCGCGAGCGGGTGCTGACGCACAAGCGCCTGCGCACCGTCACGATCGGGCCGAACGCGGCCCTCTACTTCGAGGATCGCTTGACCGTGCAGTACCAGGTCCAGGAGATGCTGCGGATCGAGCGCATCTTCGAGGCTGCTGCGATCCAGGAGGAGTTGGACGCTTACGTGCCACTGATCCCTGACGGGGACAACCTCAAAGCGACCTTCATGATCGAGTTCCCCGAGGTGGAGGAGCGGCGCCAGCGCTTGGCGCAGATGGTCGGCGTCGAGCACCGGGTCTGGCTGCGGGTCGGCGAGGAGCGCGTGACGGCCATCGCCGACGAGGACCTGGAGCGATCGGACGCGGAGAAGACCTCGGCGGTGCACTTCCTGCGCTTCCAGCTCAGCGCGTCGATGATCGCGGCGCTGAAGGCTGGTGCTGACCTCGCCATCGGTATCGATCACGAGGCGTACCAGTTCGCGTTGGATCCGGTGGGGAGCAGCGTGCGGGATGCGCTGGTCGCGGATCTGGCGTGATGCGAGCCCCGGGCCGCGGGCCACGAGCCGCGCGTCCGTCCGGTACCTATTCGCGCTCCGCGGGGCCAGAGGCTCGAGGCCCGAGGCGATCCGCCACGACGCCCGCGGGAGCAGGATGATGAACCCCACACGGCGCCTGACCATCGGTATCATCCCCACCCAATGAACGCCCGCTACGACGCCGCTGACATCGAGGTCCTCTCCGGGCTGGACCCGGTGCGCCGGCGTCCGGGCATGTACACCGACACCACCCGTCCCAACCACCTCGCGCAGGAGGTGCTGGATAACAGTGTGGACGAGGCGCTGGCTGGGCACGGCAGTCGGATCGAGGTGACGCTGTACAAGGATGGATCGCTGGAGGTCAGCGACGACGGTCGCGGCATGCCGGTGGATGAGCATCCCGAGGAGCGCATGCCGGGCGTGGAGCTGATCCTCACGCGCCTGCATGCAGGCGGCAAGTTCTCCAACCGGAACTACCGGTTCTCCGGCGGCCTGCACGGGGTCGGCGTCTCGGTGGTCAACGCGCTGTCCGCCAAGCTGGAGGTCAGCGTGCGGCGCGGCGGCAAGGAGTACGCGATGAGCTTCCGTGGCGGTGATCGCCACAGCAAGCTCAAGGTGGTCGGGACGGTGGGGCAGCGCAACACCGGTACCACGCTGCGGTTCTGGCCCGACGAGCAGTACTTCGATTCGATCGCGTTCTCGCTACCCAAGCTCAAGCATGTGCTGCGCGCGAAGGCTGTGCTGTGCCCTGGCCTGACCATCCACCTCAAGGTCGAGAAGACCGGAGAGGAGGAGGAATGGTGTTACCAGGGCGGCCTCGAGACCTACCTGCTGGAGGCGATCGGCGGCGCGCAGACTCTGCCCGACGAACCTTACTCGGGGTCGGTCGAGGGCAACGATGAAGCGGTGGAGTGGGCCTTGGCCTGGCTGCCGGAGGGCGGCGAGCGCCTGGACGAGAGTTACGTGAACCTGATCCCGACCGCGCAGGGCGGTACCCATGTGAACGGCCTGCGCAGCGGACTGACCGATGCGCTGCGCGAGTTCTGCGATTTCCGCAGCCTGCTGCCGCGCGGACTGCGCCTCGCGCCCGAGGACATCTGGGACAACCTGGCCTTCGTGCTCAGCGTGAAGCTGGCCGATCCGCAGTTCTCGGGTCAGACCAAGGAGCGACTCTCCTCACGCGAGTGCGCGGCGTTCGTCAGCGGCGTGCTCAAGGACGATTTCGGGCACTGGTTGAACCAGCACCCCGATGCAGGCGAGCGCATCGCCGAGTTCGCCATCAGCCGTGCGCAGGCGCGCATGAAGGCCAGCCGCACCGTGGTGCGCAAGAAGGTCGTCACCGGACCCGCGCTGCCAGGCAAGCTCGCGGACTGCACCTCGCAGGACCCGGCCCGATCCGAGTTGTTCCTGGTCGAGGGTGATTCCGCCGGCGGTTCCGCCAAGCAGGCGCGCGACCGCGAGATCCAGGCCGTGATGCCCCTGCGCGGCAAGATCCTGAACACCTGGGAGGTGGACGCCAACGAGGTGTTGGGATCGCAGGAGGTCCACGACATCAGCGTGGCGATCGGCGTCGAGCCGGGCTCCGACGATCTCACGCAACTGCGCTACCAGCGGGTGTGCATCCTCGCGGACGCCGATTCCGACGGGCTGCACATCGCGACCCTGCTGTGTGCGTTGTTCCTGCGGCACTTCCGCCCGCTGGTGACCGCGGGGCACGTGTTCGTCGCCATGCCACCGCTGTTCCGGATCGATGTGGGGCAGCAGGTCTTCTACGCGCTGGACGATGCGGAGCGACAGGGCGTGATGGACCGCATCGCGGCCGAGCGCATCAAGGGCAAACCCGTGGTGACCCGGTTCAAGGGTCTGGGTGAGATGAGTCCGACCCAGCTACGCGAGACCACCATGGCACCGGATACCCGGCGCTTGGTACGACTGACGATCGCTGCGGCGGATGGCGTGGATGCTTGCATGGACATGCTGCTGGCCCGCAAGCGGGCACCGGATCGTAAGCGTTGGTTGGAGGAGAAGGGCGACCTCGCGGAGGTCTAGCCCGGACGCTCAGGCTTCGCGGCTGTCCGCCAGCGCCTCCATGGCGATCTCCGGATCGAAGGACTCGTCGTCGCCCAGGAAGCAGACCGGTTTGCGGCGGAGCATGCTGAAGTCGTCCGCATCCAGGACGCGCTCCAGGTAATCGAGGTTCGCGCGCAGCAGGTCCATGTAATGGTTGGGACCACCGAAGTGCGTAGCTGCGTGCTTGTAGACCTGTTCGAAGCCATCCTCCAAACGCGGCTCGACCACGTACTGGTAGAACAGCGGCGTCTTCTTCAGCAGCTCTTGCGGATCCGCGTACAGCAACTCCTCGCTGCCATCCGGCAGTCTGCGCGAGGCTTCGCCGCCGATCACGAACTCGGGGAACAGGTAGTCGCGGCACTTTTCCAGATAGCAGCGATCGGACATCTGCGCGATGAGGTCGGCGGTGCCGACCATGTAGCCGGAGAGGGTCCAAGCACGGTCCGGCAAGGAAAGCTCGCCCAGCGGCCGCTCGAAACCGGTGTACTGGATCATCTCCAGCGCGAGGTCGCCGTCCTCGGGGCGGCTGACCTCGGGCAGATATGCCTTGAGGAACTCACCGCCACGGCCGACGTGCACCTTGGTATAGACCGCGCCGTTGATGCCATTGGTCACGCTGCGATCACGCAGGTACCCGCAGTCGTGGAACAGCGCGACCACGATCCCGATGATCATCCGATGGGACCCCAGCCGCTGGGTGTCCTTCGCGGTCCGCTCGTGCCCGTCGTAGAGGCGCGCGGTGGCCAGACAGACGTCGAGGCTGTGCTGGGTGTCGTGGTAGGGGGTGTCGCAGCCGAGGTAATCCGGGTGCTTGCCGCGGAACATGGATTCGAAGTCGGTGAACGCAGCGACGAGGATCCGGATGTCGGCATCGGGATACAGGGACAGCACGATACGGCTGACCTCAGCGAGGACCGCCTTGGGCTGGCTGACGTCCACCGTGTTGGTGACGTCGTAGTTCTTCCGCCGCTCGTTCATGCCGCGCCTCGGGCCAGGTAGGGCTTCCTGACCATGGGTGGGGGCCGCGTCCTGCGTCCCTCGGACCCGCAAGGGGAAGGAAGATAATGGTTTAACCCCCGACCTGTCGAACCCTGGGGCTCCGGAACCTCGGACGGCGGGTGGTCGTGGCCCCCCCGGACACGGATAATCCGGGCTCATCTGCGGCCCGTCCCGGGCCGCTGGAGCGCGGGGACCCTGATGCAGTACGAGACCGGTTTCGACGAGGAGGGTCAGGAGACCCTAGCCATGCGGGCCTTCACGGAGAAGGCCTACCTGGATTACTCGATGTACGTGATCCTCGACCGCGCGCTCCCCCATGTGGGGGACGGCCTCAAGCCGGTGCAGCGGCGGATCATCTACGCCATGAGCGAGCTGGGGCTGAAGGCTGGCGCCAAACACAAGAAGTCGGCGCGCACCGTCGGCGACGTGCTCGGCAAGTTCCACCCACATGGCGACACGGCCTGCTACGAGGCCATGGTCCTGATGGCCCAGCCCTTCGCCTACCGCCACCCGATCGTGGACGGTCAGGGCAACTGGGGCTCGCAGGATGACCCCAAGTCCTTCGCGGCCATGCGCTACACCGAGTCGCGGCTGACGCCCTATGCCGATTCACTGCTCAGCGAGCTCGGCCACGGCACGGTCGATTGGCAGCCGAACTTCGACGGCACCCTGCGCGAACCGAGGCTGCTGCCTGCGCGACTCCCGAACCTGCTGATCAACGGCACCACCGGGATCGCCGTCGGCATGTCCACCGACGTGCCGCCGCACAACCTGCGTGAGATCGCGACCGCGGCGATCCGTCTGCTCGACGATCCGAGCACCACTTCCAAGCAGCTCGCACGCACGGTCAAGGGGCCGGACTACCCGACCGGCGGCGAGATCATCTCGCCGCGCAAGGACCTGGCTGAGATCTACGCCACCGGCAACGGCACCTTCAGGTTGCGCGGCACCTATCACGAGGAGGATGGCGACATCGTCATCGACGCGCTGCCCTACCAGACCTCCGGTGCAAAGGTGCTGGAGCAGATCGCGCAACAGATGCGGGCGAAGAAGCTGCCGATGGTCGAGGACCTGCGCGACGAGTCCGACCACGAGAACCCGACGCGCCTGGTGATCGTGCCGCGCTCGGGACGGGTGGATCGTGCTGCGTTGATGTCGCACCTGTTCGCGACCACCGACCTGGAGCGCAGCCAGCGCGTGAACCTGAACGTGATCGGACTCGACGGCCGCCCGCGCGTGACGGACCTGGCGACCATGCTGCGCGAGTGGCTGAAGTTCCGGATCCACTGCGTGACCCGACGGCTGCGGCACCGCCTGGAGAAGGTCGAAGCGCGACTGCATGTGCTGGACGGCCTGCTGATCGCGTTCCTCAACATCGACGAGGTGATCCGGATCATCCGGCAGGAGGATGAACCCCGCGCTGCGCTGATGACGGCCTTCGGCTTGAGCGAGACGCAGGCGGAGGCGATCCTGGAGATCAAGCTGCGGCAGCTGGCCAAGCTCGAGGAGATCCGGATCCGGACCGAGCAGGATGAGTTAGGCGCGGAACGCGACCGGCTCAAGGGTCTGCTCGGTGACCGCGACGCGCTGCGCGACCTGGTGCGTGAGGAGATCTCGGAGGACGCGGAGCGCTACGGGGATCCGCGCCGGACCGCGATCGAGGAGCGCGAGGCGGCCCAGGCGCTGGATGAGACCGAGCTGGTCCCGTCCGAGCCGGTGACCATCGTGCTATCGCGCAGGGGCTGGGCGCGCGCCGCCAAGGGGCACGACATCGAGCCCGGCAAGCTGTCGTACAAGTCCGGCGATGGCTACCTCGCGCACGCGACCGGGCGCAGCAACCAGCTCGCGGTGTTCATGGATTCCAGCGGGCGCGCCTACAGCTTGCCGGCACACACCTTGCCTAGCGCGCGCAGCCAGGGCGAACCGCTGTCCGGACGCCTGAACCCGCCGGATGGGGCGGGTTTCGCCGGCGTGCTCTGCGGCGCTGAGGAGGATCGTTGGGTGCTGGCCTCGGACCGCGGCTACGGTTTCGTCGCGCGGCTGGGCGACCTGCATTCACGCAACCGTGCGGGTAAGGCGGCGTTGACGGTGCCCGCGGGCGGCAGCGTGCTGGTACCGACACCGGCGCTCTCAGCCGAGGGCGCGATGGTGGCGGTGGCGAGCAGCGAAGGTCACCTGCTGCTGTTCCCGCTGGCTGACCTGCCGGAGCTCGCGCGCGGCAAAGGCAACAAGCTGATCGGGATCCCCGCCGCGCGCCTGCGAGACGGCGCGGAGCGGGTGGCCGGTGTGGCGGTGATCGCTGCGGACGGCGCGCTGGTGGTCGAAGCGGGCGCGCGGCACATGACGCTGAAGCCCAAGGATTGGGAGCACTTCGTCGGTGAGCGCGGGCGGCGCGGGCTCAAGCTGCCCCGGGGCTTGCGCGCTGTAGGAGCTCTGCGGGCTGCACCTTGAACCGGGCCGGGATGACCCAACCCTGACCCGTATCGGCACGCCATCGAGATAGAGGGACCATCGGATGAAGCGGATCCTGCTCTTCCTCGCGACCAACGTCGCCGTACTGGTGTTGCTCAGCATCACCATGCGGCTGCTCGGCGTCGAGTCCATCCTGCAACGCAACGGCGTGGACCTCGACATGGGGGCCTTGCTGATCTTCTGCGCGATCTTCGGCATGGGCGGCGCGTTCATCTCACTGATGATCTCGAAGTGGATGGCGAAGCGGTCCACCGGTGCGCGCGTGATCAGTGAGCCGACGAGCGATGACGAGCGCTGGTTGCTGGAGACCGTGCGCCGGCAAGCGACCCAGGTCGGGATCGGTATGCCGGAGGTCGCGGTGTTCCCGTCCGATGACATGAACGCCTTCGCGACGGGTATGAGCCGCGATTCCGCGTTGGTCGCAGTCAGCTCAGGGCTGCTGGTCTCCATGCCGCGCGACGAGATCGAGGCGGTGCTCGCGCATGAGATCAGCCATGTCGCCAACGGCGACATGGTGACCATGACCCTGATCCAGGGCGTGATGAACACCTTCGTGTTGTTCCTCAGCCGGCTGATCGGTTTCTTCGTGGACCGGGTGGTGCTGCGGAACGATCGCGGCTTGGGGATCGGTTACTTCGTGACCACCATCGTCGCGCAGATCCTGCTCGGGATCCTCGCGAGCATGATCGTGATGGCCTTCTCGCGCTGGCGGGAGTTCCACGCGGATGCCGGTGGTGCACAGATCGCTGGTGGGTTCCGGATGATCCAGGCGCTGGAGCGGCTGAAGCAGCGGCATCCGCGCCCGATGCCGGAGGCGCTGGCGGCGTTCGGGATCTCTGGTACGCCGAGCCGTTTCTCACGGCTGTTCATGTCGCACCCACCGCTGGATGAGCGTATCGCAGCGCTGCAGAGCGGACGCTACCGCTGAGGGCTCAGCCGTCGTCCTCCATCACCAGCTCGGGCTCCTGCACGTAGTGGCCCTGGATGTAGTCCACGCCGAGCTGCCATAGCACCGCCATGGTGTTCGCGTCCTCGACCCGCTCGGCTACGGTCTGCATGCCCGCGTTGCTGGCGACCTCGATCAACGCCTTGACGCGCTCCTGCGAGCGCTCGTCACGCGTGATCTTGCTCATCAGGGTGCCGTCGACCTTCACGTAGTCCGGCTTGATCATGGTCAGCATCTGCTCGGAGCTGTTGCCGATCCCGAAGTGCTCCAGCGCGGTACCGCAGCCGAGTTCACGCAGGGCGGTGATCAGTTCGGCGGTCTGCTTGAGGTGGCCTTCGGCCGAGCGCTCGGCGACCTGCACGACCAGCGATTCGGCGGGCACGCCCAGCTTCTCGATGACGCTGCCGATCCATGCCGCCAGGGTGCGGTCGTTCAGCGAGTCGTCCGACAGGCGCACGAAGTAGCTGACGCCGGGGCCGTGTTCCTTGGCCGCGCGCGCGGCCTTGGCGATGACCCAGCGGTCCACCGCCACCATCAGGTTGTTGCGCGCTGCCGCAGGCAGGAAATCGCCCGGCAGGATGTCCATGTCGTCATCGTCCAGCATGCGCAGCAGCACATCGTGACGCTCGCCCTCAGCGCCCTGCATGCTGGCGATGGATTGGAACACCAGACGGAAGCGGTCGCCCTTGATCGCGTTCTTGATCCGCTTGACCCAGGCGTCGTCGGTGAGGCGTCCCTCGTCGTCGGTCTCCGGTGGCACGTACACGGCGACCGGCCGCGCCTTGGATTCACGCGCTTCGGCAGATGCTTTCTGCGCCTTGATCAGCAGGCTCTCGACGTCGTCCTTGCCGCGCTCGGCTTCCGCCAGTGCGATGGTCACGGTCAGTGAGGTGGATGCTGCGCCCGATTCGTAGACCTGGTTGGTCAAGCGTTGGTGCACGGTCTCGGCCCAGGTCACCGACTGTTCGAGGCTACGGTCGCGTAGGACCACGGTGAGGACGGTGCCGCCGAAGCGTCCGCCCATATCGTCGTCACCCATGTGCTGGCGGATGCCCTCGGCGAGTCCGGTGATGACGGAATCCGTCCCCAGCGGGCCGAGGCTGGCCTCCACCCTGGAGAACTTGTCGGGTCGTACGTAGGCCAGCGTCACACGCTCGCCGGCACTCAACGCGGCGCGCAGATCCTCGATGAACGCGGTGCGGTTCGAGAAGCCGGAGACCGGGTCGGTGCGCGCGGTGGCGGCATCCACCTTGGGCTCTGAGGCGCTGGGTGCAACCGTGACCTGCAGGCAGGGTTCATCCTCGAACATCGCCTTGCTGATGCGCAGCGCGGCTTCGAAGCGCGCGGGTTCGCTATCATCGGAGGCGGCATCGCGCAGCCCGGTGACCTCCAGCGCGTCGTCGGTCCAGCGGTCCAGCGAGCAGGCCTTCACGGCACCCTTCAGCAGCATGTGGCTGCCGGAGGCGAACAGATCCATCAGCGGTTCACCGACCATCGCGTCACCATCCGCGAAGCCGAACAGGACTGCGAAGGCAGGGTTCGCCTCGACGATGATGCCTTCGCTGACCATCGCGATGGCCTCATCGGTGGTCTCGATCAGCGTCTCCATGCGCGCGCGCATGTCCAGGTTCTCGGCCCGTAGCTCGGCGAGCTCCGCCGCATCCCTATGCACGCGCACCTCACGCATCACCACCAGGTGGATGCGGTCGGGCTGTGACAGCGAGATCATGTCGCGCGCGCCGGATCCGAGCGCAGCTGCGATCAGGTCCTCGTCGGCCTTGTTGTCCGCACCCAGCACGGGCACGCCAGGGCACAGCTTGTCGCGCAGCTTCACCACCTTCGCGAGTTCTTCGCGAGGCGTGCGCGTGAATGCGATGATCAGGTCGGGGACCAGGGATTGCAGCAGGTCGTCGGCGGCCTTGAGGCTGGCTGCCCACTCGCACTGCGCCATCACGCCGGCGTTCCGCAGCGCGCTGTTGACGGCCTCCACGCGGTTCTCGGTCCCCGCGATGATCAGCAATCGATACCTATCCTTCTGGCTCAATGTCGCCCCGACTCAGCCCTGGTTGCTGGCTCCCGACACCTTTGTAAAGGAATCATCCGGGTACTTCCATACACCGTGCGCGTCATAGGGGCAGCTTCGATGCCGCGCCGGGCAGCTCGCGGACCAGGCGGGGTACGAGGTAGCCGGGCAGGGCGGCTGCGAGCCCGCGCTGGATCTCCCGCGCGCGCTCGTCTGGCACCTCGAAGTGCATGGCTCCGGCGACTGGGTCCAGCTGGTGCAGGTAGTAGGGCAGCACGCCTACCTCGAACAGTCTCAGGGACAGGGCTTCCAGGACAGCGACGGTATCGTTGACGCCGCGCAGGAGCACGGACTGGTTCAGCAGGGTCATCCCGACGCCGCGCAACCGGGCCAGCGCGGCGGCGACGTCCTCACCGATCTCGTCCGGGTGGTTGGCGTGGATCACCATCACGGTAGGCAGGGGCACCGCCGCTGCCCAGGCCAGGAAGCCATCGTCGATCCGGTCGGGGAGTACCACCGGCAGCCGGCTGTGCAAGCGCAGCCGGCGCAGGTTCGGTACCTCGTGCAAGCGCGAGCTCAGTTCAGCAAGTCGCCGATCGGAGAGGACCAGCGGGTCGCCGCCGGAGAGGATCAGCTCGTCCACGCCCGGGTCCGCCGCGGCCGCTGCCAGCGCAGGCCCCCAATCCATCGCGGCGCCACCGTCGTAGGGGTAGTGGCGACGGAAGCAGTAACGGCAGTGGATCGCGCAGGCAGCGGTGGTGACCAGCAGCGCGCGACCGGCGTACTTGCGCAGTACGCCTGGGGCGACCAGCGCAGCGGCTTCGCGGACCGGATCCCGCGACCCGCCGGGTTCACCCTCGGTAGCGACCGGCAGGACCTGCCGCAACAGGGGGTCATCAGGGTCGCCGTGTCGGATCCGTGCGAGGTAGGCCTCGGTCACCAGCAAGGGGAAGCTGGCGAGCAGTTCGGGTGAGGGCAGGGTGACGAGGCCCTCGAGGCCCAGGCGCGCCAGCAACACGGCCGGGTCACGGATCGCGGCCGCGAGCTGCCGGGCCCAAGCTCGCGGCTGCGGCTGTCCCACTGCACGGACGGTCTGTATCATCGCTCCCCCTCGCGTTCACCCATGGGCGGATTCTGAGCGATGGCGACCTACAGCACCAACGAGTTCAAGGCCGGTCTGAAGATCATCCTCGATGGTGATCCCTACACGGTGGTCGAGAACACGTTCGTCAAGCCCGGCAAAGGGCAGGCGTTCAACCGTGCGCGCGTCCGCAACCTGAAGACCGGCCGGGTGGTCGATCGCACCTTCAAGTCGGGTGATACCGTCGAGGCCGCGGACGTGATCGAGCTGGACATGCAGTACCTCTACAACGACGGAGAGTTCTGGCACCTGATGAAGCCGGACACCTTCGAGCAGTACGAGGCCAGCGCCGCGGTGATCGGGGATACGAAGGTGTGGCTGAAGGATGGCGACTCCTGCACGGTGATGCTGTGGAACGATGTCCCGCTGACCGTGACGCCTCCCAACTTCGTGACCATGACCATCACCCAGACCGAGCCGGGTCTGCGCGGTGACACCGCGCAGGGCGGGACCAAGTCAGCGACGCTGGAGACCGGCGCCGTCGTCCGCGTGCCGCTCTTCGTGGAGGAGGGCGAGGTGATCAAGGTCGATACCCGTTCGGCCGAGTACGTCTCCCGCGTCAAGGAGTGAGGCTCTAGGGCCCTTGAGTATGGCGACCTCCGCGGATTGGCGAGCGACGGCGACACGAGAAGTGCTGGTGGAGCGCGCCGCGATGCTGACGCGGATGCGTGGATGGTTCGCGCGCCGCGGCATCCTCGAGGTGGAGACGCCCCAGCTCTCTCGCGCAGCGGTCGCGGATCGCCACATCGAACTGCTCTCCCTCAACGTCGATGGCGGACCTCGCTGGCTGATGCCTTCGCCGGAGGGTGCGATGAAGCGCCTGCTCGCCGATGGGTCGGGCGACATCTTCCAGATCGCGCGCGTGTTCCGAGCTGGTGAGGTCGGGACTGCACACAACCCGGAGTTCACGCTGGTCGAGTGGTACAGGGTCGGGCAGTCGCTGCACGAGATGATCGAGGAGCTGACCGCCTTCATCACGGAGATGCTGGACCTGGAGCCGCGCAACCCGGTGCGCCATCGCTACCACGACCTAATCGGCACGGTGCTGACGCTGGATGCGCGCGACACATCGGAGGAGGAGGTCGCGCGCGCCCTGGCGGAGTGGGACATCGCGCCGCCGGCGGACACCGACCTCTCAGGCATGCTGGACCTGGCGATGGGCTCGCTGGTGACCCCGCAGCTGGGCCTGGACGGGATCGAGTTCGTCACCCACTTCCCCAGCGAGCAGGCGGCCATGG
>Ga0214472_10006167_pt1 | contig 12567 bp, 12 predicted proteins | sample RVTome_6_FD_207662 | JGI IMG/M metagenome (GOLD analysis project Ga0214472, IMG submission 207662) | Soil microbial communities from uranium-contaminated site in the Upper Colorado River Basin, Wyoming, United States - RVT140D175 | ecosystem: Environmental > Terrestrial > Soil > Contaminated >... | reverse complement strand
ACTTTCCACGCCTCGTGACCAAGTGAAATCAAATACTTGAACGGTACCGAAAACGTCAAAATCGCCGATTCAGCCCGCGAATCCGCGAAGACGGGTTAATTTTCCCTGCTTCTCGGAGCCGCCATTTTAAAAGCGGAAATTTCGCCAATCTTTTTGCGACAAAGTTTTGCAACAGCCAAGCCGTTGAAATCGCAGGGCGCAGAAAACCGTTGCAAAACCCTTCGTTTACGCGGCAAGATAGCCGCCATCGACAGGAAGCGTGACGCCGGTTATCAGCGCCGAAGCGGGCGAGGCCAGGAAAATCGCGGTTCCCGCCAATTCCTCCGGTTTGGCCCAGCGGCCGATCGGCAGTCGCGCCATGACCTTGGCATTGAACGCCGGGTCGGCCTGGCCGGCCTTGCTCAGATCCGTATCGATCCAGCCCGGCGCGATGGCGTTGACGCGGATGCCCTCAGCCGCGTAGTCGAGCGCCAGCGACTTGGTCAGCGACACGATGTCCGCCTTTGCCGCGCCATAGCCCGGACCGCGCGGATGGCCGGAATAGGCATACATGGACGAGATCAGCAGGATCGAGCCGCCGGACCGCGCCAGATGCGGCCGAAAAGCTTCCGACAGCCGGAAGGCGCTGGCCAGATGCAGATCCAAGAGGGTTTCGAACTCGGCGATCCGTTCGGCTTTCTGGTCCGTGATCCGCCCGGCGCAATGGATCAGCACGTCCAGATCCGCAGTCGCCGCCGCGAGCTGTTCGGTGGCGGCCCGGTCGCGCACGTCGAGCGGCGCAAACCGCATTCCCTCGGGCAGCCCGTCGGCGGGCGGACGCAGATCGGTGGCGATCACTTCGGCGCCGCTCGCCGCGAAGGCCCCGGCGAACGCCCCGCCGATGCCGCCGGCCGCCCCCGTCACCAGGACTTTCAGCCCGGCGACATCGAAGTTCGGACGCGCGCTCACAACGTCACCTCGGGCACCAGCAAATGGCTGTCATGCTCTCCCCCCATATGCAGGATATGGACGCCGCGATTGCGCGTGTCCTCGTGCCGCGCATAGACGCTCGGCTTTGGATAATCATAAACGTCGCGGCCCTGCACCACGACGCGCAGCCCCTCGCCCGCATCGAAGCCCGTGCCCGACGGCCAGATCTCGATATCGACGGGGACGATTTCGCCGGCCGCGAGCCGGTCTTCCCGGTCGTGGAGATGCACCGGCTGCCATTCCCTGGAGCGTTCCGCATCGAGCCCCCGGTGCGAAACCCTGAGCCAGCCGAGCGCCACGGGCCCGTCTTCGTATTGGGCATAAAACGCGAAAGGCGTGAGCGCACCATCCCGGTCGAGCTTCTGAACGGCGACGAACAGATCCATGTCGTCGCTGCCGTCGGCTTCCACATGCAGAAGCAGCTTCATATGGCCGACCAGTTCGGTTCGCTCGGCAAACGTCATGGCGAAGCACGCGGCGCCCGCGCGCGCATCGTAGCGCACGGAACCGGCGGCCGCTGACGTTTCAGCCAGTCCGCCGTCCGGGCGGAGAAAATATTTGCGATAGCGCGTTTCGGGAACCGGCCAGGCGGCGGCGGACTTGTCCTTGCCGACGCCAAAACGTTCGCGCACTTCCAGGCGGACCTTCGGCCAATCCTCGATGCCGCTGTCGCGGTCGTGCAGAAAGCGGTCGAAGAATTGCCGCTGCAGGGCGATCGACGCAGGATCGTAATAATGCGCCCACTTCTTGCGGCCATGGGCATAGAGCCATTTCCGGGTTGAGCCGATCTGCTTGAAACCCTCGAGGGTGCCGCGCGTATGCAGCGCCTGGTCCGTCCAGCTGGCGACCACGAAAGCCGGAACCTCGATGGCTTCGAGATCGGCTTTCTTGGAGGCCCAATAGGCGTCGAACAAGGGCCGCTCGCGGGTTTCCAGCCGCAGGTCCTCCACCTGCCCCAGGCCGTGGCCCCAGCGGCCCGGCAGGTAATCCCAGAACGACGTCTCGGGAATGCCGCCATGGCGGACCACCTCGCGATAGGTGTCGCTCCAGCCTTCCCAGGGATTGATCGCCGCCAGATGCGGCGGGCGCAAGGCCGCGACGAACCATTGCGACGAGGTCAGGTAGGAGACACCGGACAAGCCGACTTTGCCGTTCGACCAGTCGCGGGTTCCCGCCCATTCGATGACGTCGTAGAAATCCCGCGCTTCCGCCGCCGACAGATAGCTCGCATCGCCCTGAGAGTACCAGGTGCCGCGCGGATCGACATTGATCACCGCATAGCCGTGCGGAACCCAGAGGAACGGGTCCGGCGCTTCGAAGGCGGTATAGGCCGACAAATGCCGGTCATCGACATCGGCCTTGGGAAAATTCACCGAATAGCGCGTATGCCCGTGTTTGCCGTAAGGCCCCCAGGCGATCAGCGGCGCGGCAAGCATGGATCCCGACGCCGGCCGATAGATATCGGCCCGAATCCGCACGCCGTCGCGCAAACCGATGGCCACATCAGTTTCGATCAACACCCCATGCTCGACCCGCGACGACGGCTGCGGCGGACGCGCCCCCTTGCTGCGCGGATGCGCCAGCGCATTGCAAAAGCGCGTGACGAATGCCTCGTCCGCTGGCCCCGTCCCGCCGGTCAAATTTCACCCCACACGTCATGGGCGACCGCGACGCATTGCTCCAGCTTGCGCCATTGATCGTCTTCGCTCAGGGCGTTGCCATGGGCGGTGGAGGAAAAGCCGCATTGATGGCTGAGCGCGCACTGCTCCAGCGGCACATATTGCGTCGCTTCCTCGATACGCCGGCGGATTTCGTCCACCGGCTCGACCGCCGGCAATTTCGAGCTCATCAAGCCCAGCACCACCGCCTTGTTCCCGGGCATGAAGCGCAGCGGCGCGAAATCCCCGGACCGCTCGTCGTCATATTCCAGGAAGAACGCGTCGACCGCCATTTCGGTGAACAGGATTTCGGCCACGGGCTCATACCCGCCCCGCGCGACCCAGGCGGAGCGGAAATTGCCGCGGCACAGATGCACGCCGATGGTCATGTCGTCGGGCTTGTCCCGCACCGCATTGTTGAGGAGCCGGCAATACAGGTGGGTCAACCGGTCCGGATCGTCGCCGCGCGCGGCGGTGCGCTCGCGGATTTCCGGGTCGCAGAGATAGGCCAGATTGGTGTCGTCGAACTGCAGCATGCGACAGCCTCGCGCCGCGAGATCGGCGATCTCGGCCCTGTAGGCCTCCGTCAGGTCGTCGTAAAAAGCTTCGAGATCTGGATAGGCCTGGGACGAAATGCCTTCCCGGCCGCCGCGAAAGTGCAGCATGGAAGGAGCGGGAATGCAGACTTTCGGCGTTTTCGTGACGACGGAATTGAGAAAATCGAAATCCGCGCCCTGGATCGGTTCGCCATGGCGGATGGGATTGTCGACCCGCATGGTCGGCGGGCGCATGTTCACATCGACGCCGTCGTCCCGGCGAAAGGCGCTGGAATAGTCGCCGAAGGTGACGGATACGCCGGTGAGCTTTTCCAGAAAATCCACATGGAAATAGGTGCGCCGGAACTCGCCGTCGGTGATGCCGCGCAGCCCCACCGCTTCCTGGCGCCGCACGACATCCCGGATCGCCTCGTCCTCGACGGCGCGCAGTTCCCCGGCGCTGATCGCCCGACTGGCGAACGCGGCACGCGCCTCGCGCAACGGTTCAGGACGCAGAAAACTGCCGACATGGTCGGCGCGAAATGGCGTTTTCAGCATTGTTTGTTTCCTCCAGGACCGGAGCCTACCACCGGCATCGGGTCAGGTTCAAACCCGATCTGGCAAGCGACTTTCAATAAAGGACCGGCATTCGTACCGGCACGTCGGAACGGATTTCACACACTGCCCACGGTCTGCAAACGCCGGCCTATGCCGCGAAGAAGCGGCGAAGCCGCAGAAGCCTGTTCACCGCTGCCGGCACGTCCAATTCCGCCCGCGCTGCCGGTGGCGCGAACGCCGCCCGGTCGAGATCGGCAAGACAGCCTTCGACGTCCGGGTCGATCGCCGGACGAACAGGAGGATTTTCCGCAAAGACCAACCGCTGCGCCGCAAACCGCATGGCGGCGACATCGCCCGCTCTCGCTGCCCGCCGCAGCGCCCGGACGTTTGGATTCGGCAAAAGGCGTTTCATCCAGGACAGATCCCGTCGCGTCTTCCATTGCAGGCCGGGAATCAACAGGCCCAGTCCAAGCGCGAAACCGATCGCCACCGCGACCGGCCATAACCGGTCCGACCAGACCCGGAGCAGGGACGCCCGTTCAGGCGGCAAAGGTTGGGAACCGGCGAAAGCAATGCGTTGCTGCGCGATGGTGAGGACCCGATCCCGCCGTTTCTTGGTATCGAACCAGGCAATGGATACCGGCTCCAGGATTGCCGGCGTCGAAGTCGGCAAACGGAAGGTCCAGCGCCAGATGACGCGGGATATGGGGCCGTGGGTCGTCAATTCGTGGCTTCGCTGCTCCGGGTCGGAAAACGTCATGACGCCCGGCGAGCGCATTGCCGGCGGCGGCGGCAATTGTCCGGGCGGAAGGCCGACAGCCTCCAGCGTCACGATCCGGCGCGCCAATCCGCCTGGCGGCAACTGGTCCGGCGCGCGATCCCAGGAATCGGTGACGCGCAAAGCCCGCGCCGGCAGCCACCAGCCTTCGACCGCCGGTTTTGCACGCACCTCGAACGAGACGGGATCGGAGCGGACCTCATGGGCTTCCCGGGTGCCGGTTCGCGTCACCATGGTCAGACGGTGCACGAAGGGCGGAATGGTAATGCGCCCGCCGCGCTTGGGAAACACCGCCATGATGCGCGTCATGCTTTTGACCTTGCGGCCTTCATAGGTGGTGTCGATCCAGGTGTCCTTGCCCAGTTCCATCCATCCGACATCGTTGAATTCCGGTCGCTGCAAGGATTGCAGGGCGATGTTTTCCGGATAAAATCCGCGGATCGTCAACAACACCATTTCCTCCTCGAACGGCGTTTCGGCGAGTGGCTCCACGGTCGCTTCGAGGACACCGTCGAACGCTGTGTCCTTGGCCCGGGCCGCCATGTCCGGGCCAGCGAAGCCGAAAGCCGGGAGCAGCGAAACCAGAAGGCCCCCTACGGCCTGGCGCAGAGCCCCGGTCACCATGGATCCCTCGCCGGCGCCACGGCGGTGCCGAGCCGCAGACGCCGTTCATGCTCGGCCGCGAACCGCAAGGCGAGATAGCGCCCGGGATCGTCCGTCAGGGTTGCGAGCCATTCGCGGCTGGCGATCACCACCTGGTTGGTGAAATTCGGATTGCCGCCGTCCCGCCAGCGGGCCATGGCGGCGGCGAAATCATCGCTCGATGCGGCTTCGGCGCCGCCCGCCGCGCTGTCGGGAAATCCGCCGCCGACCACATGGCTGGTGTTCCTGATCGCGCCCAGGGCCGAGACCAGGTCGAGATTGGCCCGCACCGCCTCGTCATGGGGAAACCTGTAGAGATGCGCCTCGTAGAATTCGACCGCCTCCTTGTAGCGGCCCACCCGCGCAAGTGCGTTACCGCTATGGGGATAATGCTCCGGTCCGGCCTTGCGCAACACGACGAGCGCCGCGTCATAGCGCTTGTCCCGATAGAGCGCGACGCCCTTCCACAGGGGATCGTCGAAGAGCGTCGCGGCAAGCGCCGGATGTCCGAGGGACAGGGCAAGGCGGCCGATTGGGGCCAAACCGTCCAGAGCGGCCGCCGCCGCCAGACAAAACACCAAAAGCAGGGATGCCAGACCGGCCTTGCGCATTTCAGGCCCCCCGCCGGAACAGGCAAAGTGCCGGAAACAGCGCCAGCACCAGAACGAACCGGCCAAAATCCTGCCAGGCCAGAGCGGCGAAATCTCCGCTGGCGTGACGCGCGGTCCATTTCTGCCCCACAAGGTCGGCGATCGCGCCGGGATCCAGAACGTCGGCGACGGCGCCGCCGCCGCTGCGCGCCAGGGCTTCGAGCGCGGTGCGCTGCGCTCCGTCGCTTGGCGGCCCGGCCCGGGCGGCAACGATCAGGCTCGAGACGCGTCCGCCGCGGGCGGCGATGTCTGCGGCTTCGCGAAACGCCGCATCGCCGATCCCGCCGCCATCGCTGACCAGCACCACGTCGCCGGCGACCACGTCCGCGTCGGACAGGGAGCGGCGCGCCGCGGCAAGGCCGCGTTCGGGCCGGCTCCCCGGATTGGGCACGGTTTTCCCGTCGAGCACGGCGATCATCATGCCAAGCGCCCGGTGATCCTGGGTAAAGGCCGAGGCCAGATAGGCGTCGCCGCCATAGACCACCAGGGCCGCGGGACGCGTCCCCGCCGCTTGCAGCACCAGCCGGGAGGCGGTCAGCGCCGCCGGCAGATCGCCACCTTCGGCAACCGAGCGCGACAGGTCGACGACCAGAATGAGGCCGTCAAGATTGCGGAACACATGGGCGTCGCGCACCTCCCGCGCCGGCCCGACCAGCGCCAGGGCGATCGCGGCCGCCGTCGCCAGCGGAAACCAGTTCCGCCGGTTGGCGCCCGGCACCACCCGGCCGAGCCGTTGCAGGGCGGCCATCAGCACCGGGTCCACCGCCCGATCCCAGGCTGCCAGCGCCGTGACCCGCGGCGCGACCACAAAGAAGAGGAGCGCGAGCGCCGGCAGGGCGAGCAGCCAATGCGGCCGCAGGAGCTCGATCCCCGCCGCCCCGATCATGTCCGTCTCCGTGCGAACAGATGCAGAGCGAGCGCCGCAAGAAACGCCAGCCCTGCCGGATAGACCCACAAATCCCGGTAGATTTCCACGGCGGGCCGTTCACTTTGATTGGATTCCATGGCGTCGATCGATTGCCCGACGGCCTCGAGATCGGCGGTGGTGCGGACCCGGAACGCCGTGCCGCCGCTCATCTGCGCGACCGCGCGCAGGGTTTGCGCATCCACCGCGTCCCGGCGCTTCTTGTCATCGGAGGTTTCATACAGACCGAGCGCGATGGTATGCACCCGGATTCCCAGCGCGCCGGCGAGCCCTGCGGCGTCCCTCGGCTCGACATTGCCGGCGGTGTTGACCCCATCCGACAGCAAAATCACCACGCGGCTTTTCGAGGGCGAAGCCTCCAGACGTTTCAACGCCAGTCCGAGCCCGCCGCTGATCGTCGTCGAGCGGCCGGAAATCCCGATCGTCGCCTCTTCGATCGTCCTGGCGACGGCTTCGACATCGAAGGTCAGCGGCGTGGCGAAAAACGCTTCCTCGGCGAAAATCACCAGGCCGATCCGATCGCCGCCCCGCCCCCGGACGAAGGACGCCGCCACCCGCTTGACCGCGTCGAGCCGCCGCGCCGGCTTGCCGTCGAGCTCGAAATCCTCCGCATCCATGCTCCCCGACAGATCCAGCACCAATACGATATCACGATCGGATGCCGGCAGGACCGTTTGCGGCACCAGGATCCGCGGGCCGGCCAGAGCGACGACCAGACAGACCCACAGAACGACGGCGAACAGGGTCCGTCCGGCGACGCCGGCGCCGCCGACGCCCGCGGCGTCGCCGCCGAACCGCGCGGCGATCGAAGCCGGCACCACGAGACCGCCGCCCGCGCCGGACAAAGGCGGCAGAAACCGGCGCAGGAGAAACGGCAGGGGCAACAGCGCAAGCACCAGGGGCGTCGCCAGACTCACCATGACCGCCGGCCTCCCGCGCGTTTGATGAGCCCGACCATCTCCCGGTCGAGCCGGTCGGGATCGATGCTTGGGTTTTTCCGGTAAAGGTCCTCGGCCAGATCGGCACCGGATCCGGCCGTGAAGAAATCCGTCCCCAAATGCCGGCCCAGGCGGGCAAGCCAATGTGCGCCGGCGGCCGCATCGGAACCGGCGTCCAGACGCAACGCCATCCCGTGCAGAATTCTGACCTGCGCCAACATGCGCTCGGCGGCTTCGAGCTTGCGGCTGGCGATCAGCGCGGCCATCTCCTGCCTGTTGGCGGAATCCCGGTGCGTCAGAACCAGGCGGGCCAGGATCGACACGAGAATGGCGGCGAGCAGCCCGAACGCACCGGCCATGGCCCAGTCCGCCAGGATGGCCGCATCGGTTTCGACCGGCAGGATTGTGTCGCGCAACAGGGCAAGACCATCCGCGGCTTCAGGCATCGGACCGGTCCAGGGCTTCGGCCATGGCCTCCGGCTCGGCGCCGGCGTCGATGGCAATGGTCGTCATGCCGAGCCGGTCGAGACGCCGGCGTCGCGGGTCGGGCTCGGCCGGGGCGCTCTTCCTGGCGATGGAGGCCCATTGGACCACGCCTTTCGCGGTCACGACCGGATAGGAGCCGGCCGGCGCCCGGCTTTCGAAGGCGTCGGTGACCAGCAGAACCGTCAAGGCGGCGCGCCGGCACAGCGCCCGGGCAAGAGAATCGAACCCGTCGCCGGGCCTGTCCATACCGCTGGCGAGAAACACCGCGCTTCCCGTGGGCGCCAGTCCGGCCGCGATCTCCAATGCGCCGTCGAGCGGCGGATCCTCGGTGCTTTCCGCGTTCGCCAGGGCCAGGAGGGCGGCGCGATGCGCCGCCGCCATGCCGCCGATTACCGAGGCCATGCCCCGTTGCCGTCCGCGCGCAGCGACATGCACCGGCGCGCCGGCGCCAAAGGCGATCAGGCCGACCCGTCCGCCGGATTCGATGATGCGCCAGCCGATCAGGGCAAGCGCTTCGGCGGCAGCGACCGAGCGCAGGGCCCGGCGGGTGCCCCACAACATGCAGGGGCGGAAATCGGCGATCAGAATCGCCGTTCGTTCCCGTTCGTCGTGAAAGGTGCGCACATGGGTGACGCCGGAGCGCGCCGTGGTGTTGTGGTCGATATGCCGTATGTCGTCGCCAAAGGAAAACACGCGGATATCGTTGGTCTCCAGGCCGCGGCCACGCCGCTTCGTCACCATGCCGCCGGGCATCCCCGCCGGCGCGAGCTTACGCTCCGGGATATGGTTGACCAGCACGCGCAGTCTGAGCAGGGCGTCCGTATCGACGGCGACGCCTTGTGCTGCCAGGGGATCCGGTTCCACGTTCATGTCAATAAGGCCGGACCTGCTGCAGCAATTGCGCGACCAGGGCGCGCGCGGTCTTGCCGTCGGCGACGGCGCGCCAGGTCAGTACAAGGCGATGCGCCAGCGCGTCCACGGCGAATTCGGCGACATCCTCGGGGACGGCATAGTCGCGGCCGGCAAGATAGGCATGGGCCTTGGCGGCGGCGGCGAGCGCCATGGTGCCGCGCGGCGAGACCGGATGCTCAATGGATTGAAACAGATCCGGAACGACCTCCGGGTCCCGCGTCGCCATGACCAGCCGGACCATGTAATCCTTGAGCGCCGGGGCCAGATGCACCCGCATGGCGTCGGTCCGCGCCGCGCGCAGCGCTTCGACGCTGAGCTTTTCGATTTCCGCCGCCGGTTCTTCCGTGCTTTCCCGCTCCACCAGGTCGAGGATTTCCCGTTCGGTGACCGCATCGGGCAGGTCCAGCACCACATGCAGCAGGAACCGGTCCAATTGGGCTTCGGGAAGCGGAAATGTCCCTTCATGCTCGATCGGGTTCTGGGTCGCCACCACCATGAAAGGGTCCGGCAGGCAATAGGTCGCGCCGCCGGAGGTCACCTGGTGTTCCGCCATGGCTTCGAGCATGGCCGACTGCACCTTCGGCGGTGCGCGGTTGATCTCGTCCACCAGCACCAGGGAATGAAACAGGGGGCCTCGAACGAATTCGAATTCACCCCGGTCGGGGCGAAAGATCGGCGTGCCCGTCAGGTCGGCCGGCATCAGGTCCGGAGTGCATTGGATGCGCGCGAACGAGGCGTCGACCCCTTGCGCGAGCCGTTTCACCGCGCGGGTCTTGGCCAGCCCCGGCGCGCCCTCGACCAAAAGATGTCCGCCGGTGAGCAGACCGATGAGGAGCCGTTCGACAAGCGGAGCCCTGCCGATCAACCCGTCGGTCAGGTGCTTTGCCAGTGTAGTGATCCGGCTGCAGATTTCGGCGTTCGCGACAGGTTTTCTGTCGATCTCAAGAGCGGCGCTTTGCATTTCGTCCTCCCATGCGATGGATGTCCGGCCGCCCGGCGTTTCGCCTTTTCCGGCCTGACGAAGAGCGCGACGCCGGATTATAAGAACCGTTCGGTTTCGGCGCCATGACGTTCCCACGCACGGCATTTTTTATCAAAACAACCGGCAATACAACTGGACTTATGCCCTAACCCGGCCATGGGTGTGGCGCCGGACGCGGCGATCCGCACGGGTTTACCGGCGCGCGAATCCGGCGCACCAACCGTCCGCGGCCGTCGGGAGGGGCGCGCTCGGCGCCCTGTTTGCCGGGCATCGGCCTGCAGCACAGCCCGCCGCCACGCGCCAAGTCATACCAAACCAATGAATTCGTTGTTGTTTCCCTATTTTCCCCAGGGAAAGCCCCGGCCTTGCCATTAAGTCCAGTAGAATTGCAGCTTTCATCAGGTTTATCCTGCCATATCGCTTGCGGTTTCCAATATTTCTCCGGTCGAATGCGCATCGCAATCGGATTTTAACGCACCGCCTTCATCTGCGTAAACAAACCGGAGAACCGCGCACCATCGGCACAGCTTGACTGTGCAGATTGGATACGTCGACGAATAGCGGAGATCGAAAGAATTTCCCGAAGCATGGCGGCTGTCGTCATGGAACGGGAAACCGGAAGAACGATCGCGAAAGATCGGCTTCCGGCAAGAACCTCAGGGAGGGGTGAAATGAATCTCGTTACTGCATTGGCACTTGTTATCGGCGCAATGGGCGCCGTCGCGACCTGGCTGGTCATCGGACCATTGGCCGGTCTTGGCCTGCTGATCTGGGTCATCTTCATCGCTTGGGCGTGCTTCTTCCATTGCGGCGGCAAGACCGACGGATTGAAGAACACCATCGTGTCCGGTCTTTGGGGCGCGGTGATGGCGACCATCGCGCTGGCGCTCATAGCCAAACTGGGCGGCGGTGTCCTCGGCGCCGCGGCGATCGTCGGCGTCACGGTCTTCATCCTGATACTCGGCGCGCTCGTCCCCATGCTGGCGACGATCCCCGCATCGGTCTACGGATATGCCGCGACGGCCGGGTTCGGCTTGATGACGGGCGGTGACGCCCTCAATTTCGCGCTCGGCTCCGGTCCGTTCACCACCGTCGCCGCATCGTTGATCGTCGGCGCGGTTCTGGGCTTCCTGTCCGAGAAAATCGTCGGCATGCTGGTCGGCGGCGGCGCGCAAACCAGTGGCGTAAAAATTCACCCATCCGTCGACAACGGCGTGCAGCCGGCCGCGCCGGCCTTTTCCGGCGGCAAGCTCACCTGCAAATGCACAAGCAATCCGGTTGAAGTGAGCATCGGATCGCAAACCGCCCACAACCATGTCTGCGGTTGCTCCAAATGCTGGAAACCGGCCGGCGCCCTGTTCTCCCAGGTCGCCGTGGTGTCCCGCGACAAGCTCAATGTCACGGCGAACGCGGACAAATTGGAGATCGTCGATCCGGCGGCGGCCATTCAGCGTCACGCCTGCAAGGAGTGCGGCGTGCACATGTATGGCCGCATCGAAAACCAGGGCCACCCGTTCTACGGCCTGGATTTCGTGCACACGGAATTGTCGAAGCAGACGGGTTGGTCGCCGGCGGAATTCGCCGCCTTCGTCTCCTCGATCGTCGAAGCGGGAACCGATCCCGCCAAGATGGGCGCCATTCGGGCACGGCTGAAGGAACTGGGTCTCGAGCCCTATGATTGCCTGTCCCCGCCCCTGATGGACCTGATCGCGGCGCACACTTCCAAGGCGAATAAAGCGGCATAGAAGGCCTTCACGGCCCGAAGCAGAATCCGAAAACGCCCGCCCCGCATGCCATGCGGAGCGGGCCTGGTCTTGTCAAACCCCTGCCGGTCGGGTTACGGGGCAACGTGCAGCGGCTGAGAACGCGCACAGGCGCCGCGCCCTGGAAACACCGGGCCGCAGGGACACATGGCATCAGGGACACCGGGCCTCAGGCGATTGCGCGCCAGGCTTGTCTCCGCCCTCAGGGCCGATAGCTGCGGCGCCGCTTTTTGCGAACTTCATAAAGTGCGCCCGACGCGGCGCCGGCCGCGGTGCCGACAAGCGCACCGGCGAGAACCGGACCGCCCGCCACTGCCGCAATGCCGGCCCCCGCCGCCGCGCCGATCGCGCTTCCGGTCAAAGCCGTCCGTTCGGTTCTCGTCAGCGCGCAGGCGCCCAGCGAAGCGGACAGAAGAAGGATCAAACTGACCCTGGTCAGACAATTTGCGGTCGCTGTCATCGTCACGTTGCACTTCCTTTTCGATCGCGCGGCTCTCATGGCCATGAACCCTACAGCCCAAAAACGGCGCCCAAAGGGCGAAAACATGACACATTTTCCAGCTTCAATCCCGCCGCGCCGAAATCAAAGCCGTGCGTGAACCGGCCCTTTGGGGCCAATCCGGGTTTTCGCCGGCATTCGCCCCCACCGGATGAAAATCCGGTCCGTCCCCGTGGTGATCCAGGGCTGTTCAACGCTGATTACTTGAACCGATATGCGAGCGGTCTGTTGATGTCGAGGGCATTTCGCCAGAGAGCGTCGGCGATGTTTT
>Ga0214472_10006166_pt1 | contig 12568 bp, 8 predicted proteins | sample RVTome_6_FD_207662 | JGI IMG/M metagenome (GOLD analysis project Ga0214472, IMG submission 207662) | Soil microbial communities from uranium-contaminated site in the Upper Colorado River Basin, Wyoming, United States - RVT140D175 | ecosystem: Environmental > Terrestrial > Soil > Contaminated >... | reverse complement strand
CCGCCTTAACGGCCTTCCTCACGGCGGCGTCGCGCGGCCCATGCTCCGGCGCCGGCCAGGCCCAAGACGATCATTCCGGTAATTGGGTCGATCGCACCGCCTCCTCCGCCTCCACCGCCGCCGGACGGGGTGAAGTCAAAACTCTGCCCATCGGCCGGAACCGGCGCCGGTCGCGCCGGTGCATTCTGAATCGGCGGCGTTTGATCCGCGGAGGCCAGTTGCCGCGTCGGATCGTCTTCGTTCCGTCCCGGGCCGATGTTGGCCTGGGCCGCGGCGCGCAGCGCGTCCAATTCGGCACGCAGCCTGGCTTGGGCCTGCCGGTCGCGTTGGATCCGGGTGACGTTGCGACGCTCGATCTTCCAGCGGCGGTACTCACCGTCGTTCTCCAGCACGATGAACGAAGCGTACGGGCTGGTGATCGAATAGCCTTCGCACAGCCGCAAAATCTCATCGACGACCGGCTGGTTGGAACTGCCGGGCGTTACCTTCTTTGTCAACTCCTGGACCTGGTGCCAGGCCCACATCCGCTCGATCTGTGGGTTGCGAGGATCGTCCTTGGGCAACTCGACCTGGGCCGTTTGGCTCAGCGGCGCACCCATCACGTCGGCGTCGATCGAGACCTTCACCGTCCCGCCGGTGCGGTAGCGGCCGTACATCCGCACGGGCGCCCCGTGGTACAGATCGGGCAAATGCGATGGCTGGACGTCATACACGTCGGCCCCATCGAACGTGATCTTCACGTTGCTGGCCGCCGGCCGCATCAGCTTGCGACGGAAGGCCTGCGCCTGCCGCTGAAAATCGTCTCCGTGCGAGATGAACGCCGCCAGTCCGCCGGCCTCTTCGGCCAGTTGACGCAACAGCGGCCGGTTCACTTCGTTGCCCACGCCGATGGAAAACACGCGGCTGCCCGAGGGCCGGCTGGCAATCAATTGGGCCAGTTGGCGGCTCTCGGCCTGCTCGGTCATGCCGTCGGAGAGGATCACCACGTTCAACGTGCGGTCGGCGTCGCGATATCCGTAGGCGGCGTTGACTGCCGGCGCAAGCATCGTGCCGCCGCGGGCCTGTTGCGAATCGAGGAATTTTCCGGCTTGCCGTTTCGTTTCGTCGCCGGCGGCCGCCAGATCGCCGAACAGCGTGCTGGCCTGCACGTTGAACGTCATCACTTCGAACCGGTCTTCGGCGCCCAACGACTCGACGAACGCGGCCAGCGACTCACGCGAGAGACGCAGCTTGCCGTCGTGCGCCATGCTGCCCGACACGTCAAGGATGAACACGTAGTCCATGCCTTTGTTCAGTTCGGCCAACTCCTTGCCGGCGGTAAACGTGAGCAGAAAGTACCCGTCCTCAGTGGGTTCCTTCGACGTGATCAGGTCCACGCCGGTGTGCGGGCGCTCGACGTGATAGGCGATCACGATGTCGCGGCTCAGGTCGCCGCCGTGCGCCTCGAGGCTGGCCTGATGATAGTTGTCGGTGTGCCGGGCCACTACGAACTGATCGCCGTGCGAGGGACTCTGCATCTTCACGATCGGCACTTCACTCTTCACTTCCAGCGTGCAGGAGAACCGGCCGGTGGTGGCTTCGTCCAGGCCCGTTTGGGAAACCGTCGACAACGGATAGACGTACGTTGCCCAGTCGTGGTCAAAATCCAGTTCCTGGTAGTACTCGATCTTCACCCGCTGCTCGGCGCCGGCGGCGATCGGAAAAATCCGCATCTCGAAACGTTTGTAATCCACTTGTTCCAACAGGCCCGGATCGCGCCGGGTTCGTTTGTAACTTTCGTAGATCTCCCGGGCGCGTTGCTTCTCGACGACTTCGCCGATCATCTCTTTGCCATTGATCCACATGCTGAAGTTGGCCACGCTGGCCGAGTTGGGCACCGGAAACGTGTACAGCGCCTCTACCACGCGGTTCTCCGTGTTGACAAACACCTGCGTTACTTCGGTAACCGCCACGCCGTTGTTGATGGTCACCTTGACGTCGTGCTCCTTTGTCTCCAAGACCCCGCCGAACCCTCCGTCGGCGATCAACAGTCCGGCCGCCGGCGAGGGTGCGGGCGACAGACCAATTGCGGCCGCGGCCAACACGGCGGCGGTCAACACGAATGTCCTATAGCTCTTACCAACGTCCATAACGACTCTCCTCGTAACATGTGAGTCGGAAACCACCACGGCGACACGCGCGCCGGAACTACAGCCCGTGGATCGCCGGCCGACAATCACGCGGCTGCCAAGGAGTCCTTCTCTGACAAAGGCTCGATTGGTTGGTAAGTATCACGCCGATGATGCAGGTTTTTTGACCGCCCGAGGTTTGGATTCCGGGCGTGATGATCGTTAGCCGAGTGGCACTAAAGGCCTGAGGCGTGAGACGTGAGGATTGAGGCGTGAGGACGCTGCTTTTCAAGTGTTCGGCAAGTGCGTGTCGATTTGCTGGCCAGATGCTTCTAAAACGCGCCCATCGATAGTCAAGCCTCAAACCTCGCGCCTCAAGCCTGGCGGCTCCGCATCTGCCTGCCATTCCGGAACTAACACAGGAAAATGTTCGTGAGAGGAGTCCGATGGACGCTTTCGAAACGCCAGGCCAACTCACTCGCCCAGCGTCGAGCGGCGCCGCAGGATGTGGTGATAGTGCTGGGCGAAGCGGTGGGCTTCGTCGCGGACGTATTGCAAAAGCCGCAGGGCGTAGGCGTTGCGAGACAGTCGCAGCGGCTCATCGACGCCCGGCATGTAGACTTCTTCTTCGCGCTTGGCCAGCGAGATCACCGTCGGCGGCTGAACCTCCAGCGTCTGGAAGGCCGCCATGCCGGCGTTGAGCTGCCCGCGGCCGCCGTCGATGAGCAAGATGTCGGGGAACACTTCGCCTTCTTCGTGGAGGCGGCCGAAGCGGCGGGCGACCACTTCGTGGATCGCTCCGTAATCGTCGCCGCCGCCGGTGGTGCGGATTTTGAACCGCTTGTAGCCCGGCTTGAACGGCATCCCGTCGATGAACTGCACCAGGCTGGCCACCGTTTCGCCGCCGCCCAAGTGCGCGATGTCGACCCCTTCGATGGTGCGCGGCTGGCGCTCGAGCTTGAGCACTTTCTTCAGTCCGGCCAGCCCCTTCTTGGGATCGATGTAAAACACTTCCGGCTGCACGTGCGTGTCCAGCTCGCCGCGTTCGTCCAAGGTTTCCAGCATGTGGATTTCGTCGCGCAGCCGGGCGGCCTTCTCGAATCTCAGTTCCTTCGCCGCCGCGGTCATCTCGGCCCGCATCGATTTCAGCAGCGCGGTCTTCTTGCCGTCCAGAAACATCCGCAGCCGGCGGATGTCTTCGCGGTATTCCTCTTTGGAGATCCGCAGATTGCACGGCGCCGTGCACTGGTCGATGCTGGCCAGCAGACAGGGCCGGAACCATCGCCAGCGCTCGTCGTGCTCTTCAATGTCCAGCGAACAGGTGCGGAACTTGAACACCTTCTGCAATACTTGAATGGCCCCACGCAGGCTGCCGGCGCCGGCGAAGGGGCCGTACAGCTTGGTGCCTTGCGATTTGGGTTCGCGGGTGAACTCCACGCGGGGAAAATCCTCGCGCGTCGTAATCTCCAGATACGGAAAGCTCTTGTCGTCCTTCAGTTCCTGGTTGAACTTCGGCTGCACGTCCTTCACCAGCCGGGCTTCGGCCAGCAGGGCGTCGACCTCGCTGTCCGTCTCCAGGTAATCGACGTCGCGGATCTCGCGGACCAACTCCGCCGTGCGCCGTTCCTCGGCCGCCCCCTGCAAGAAGTAACTCCCGGCCCGGCTGCGCAGATTCTTCGCCTTCCCCACGTAAATCACCCGCCCCGCGGCGTCCTTCATCAGATACACCCCCGGCGTCTGCGGAAACTCTCGCACTTTTGCCGCGGCCCTGTGGAAGGGGTCGTCGGGGAGTGGGTTGGTGGTTGCGGACGAGTCGGGCATCCATTCAGTATCGTGGACATCCGGCGAAAAGGCGAGGGGAAGCGAGGAACCACAAAGGCACGAAGGACACAAAGTTATCGCGCGAGGCGGGGGACGTTGATTAACCGACGCGCGAAACAATGCCGCCCATGCTTTCCGTCAAAGGCACCGCTGGCCACGGCGGTGAGGCCGGAGGCGCGAGATTCGAGACCGGACGCTCAAGCGGGAATGCGTGAGCGAAGGGGGCCAGTCCGCCGCGTACGCTGGCGTTGTTCAACTGAACGCGGCGCCGGCGACCGCTCGCCGCCTCCCGCCTCCCGTCTCGCGCCTTTCACTCTGCGTCCGCCATCCCCAAGTGCCGCATCTTGCGGTAGAGATTCGAGCGGTGCAGGCCGAGTTGCTTGGCGGCTTCGCTCATGTTGCCGCGGTTGCGGCCGACGGCCTGTTGGATGAAATCCGCCTGGAACTTGCTGGTGGCTTCGGCCAATGGCAGGTCGAAGGAGATCAGCCCGCGCGACGGATCGTCCGGCGAGAGGATCATCACCAGATCGTCGGCTTCGATCCGGTCCCCGCTGGAGAGATAGGCCAACCGTTCCATCAGATTGCGCAGCTCGCGAACGTTGCCGGGCCAGGTGTGGCTTTCCAGCCGCCGGCGGGCGACGGCCGAAAACTTGGGCGGCTTGCGGCGGGCCTTGCGGCAGAAGTCGCTCAAAAAATGTTCGGCCAGCAGCATCACGTCCTCGGGCCGCTCGCGCAACGGCGGCAGTTCGATGGTCACGACGTTTAAGCGAAAGAACAGGTCTTCGCGGAATTTTTTCGCCCGCACCATCGCGGGCAGATCTTGATTCGTGGCGGCGATCACCCGGGCGTCGGTATGGATCGGCATCGATCCGCCGACGCGGACCACGATCTTTTCTTCCAGCACGCGCAACAACTTGGCCTGTCCGCTGAGACTCAAGTCGCCGATCTCGTCCAGGAAGATGGTGCCGCCGCTGGCCAACTCGAACTTACCGGCTCGGGCCTGGTGGGCGTCGGTGAACGCGCCTTTCTCGTGACCGAACAACTCGCTTTCCAGCAGCGTCTCGGTAATCGCCGCGCAGTTGACCGCCACAAAGGGCTCATCGCGTCGAGCGCTTAAGTAGTGTAGCGACTGGCTGACCACTTCTTTGCCGGTGCCGTTTTCGCCTTGCACCAGAATAGCCAGGTCTGTGTTGGCCACGCGCTTCAGGGTCGAACGCAGCGCCTCGATCGCGGTGCTTTTGCCGATCAATACCACGCCGGCGGCCGCCTGTTCGGCGATTTGCCGCTGTGTGCTCAACAGATGCTCGCGTTGCTGCGTGTTCTCCAATGCCACCGCGGCGTGGGACGCCAATTCCGAAAGCGCCTCTTCGTCGTCGTCCGTGAAGTTGCCTTCCAGCTTGTTGATCATCTCGAACGCGCCGAACAACTCGCCGTTGCGGCCGCGCAGTGGGACACACAACAAGGTGCGGGTTTGATAGCCAAGTTGAAGATCGACTTTGCGGTCGATCTTGTCCTGATCGGCCGCCGCGTCGACGCGCCGCGGCTGGCCCGTCTGCACGACCTCGCCGACGATTCCCTTATCGTCCGGAATCCGCAGTTCGCCCCCTTCGACGCCCAAAGCCGGCCGGCCAACCAGCGTCTTGCCGGCCTTGTCCCAGAGGAAGATGCTCGCGCGGTCGGCTTTCAACAGACGGGTGGCCGCCTCGGCCATTTCGTTCAACAGCGGCTCCGTCTCATCGGCCTGATTCCATTGCTGGGCGATTTCCAACATCGTCTTCAGTCGGCCCACCCGCCGCCGCTGGCTGGCCCGCTGTCGTACGCCGGCCAGACAAACCCCCAAAACGCCGGCCAGGCATGAGACGCCCTCCAGGTTCTCCGCCGACCGGGCCTGCTCGTCGAAATGAACCAATAGCAGTTCGCCGGTGATTGCCCGTGGCGCCAGCGGCGCGGCCGCCCACGGGCCCTCCGCTCCAGGCTGCTCCCGGTCGAGCACCTCGGCGGCCAAACGGCCGGGCAGACGGGGGCCACGCCGGTTTTCCGCGATCGCCTCCCAACGGCCTTCGCTGGGGTGCGCCAGTGCGGCGTAATCTCCTCCGACAGCCTCAGCAATCGTGGACAGGGCGATCGACAGAAATGCACCCGTCCTTTCCGCCGATTGGGCCGCCAGGCAAATATCAGCGGCCGCCGCGATTTGTCCATTGTTGGATCCACACAGAGCGCGGATATCGCCGCCGCGTTGGCTGCCGGTTGCTAACATCGAAGCTGCCTCGTTCGCTCGAATCAATATGAATCAACCGCTGCACCTTTGTGAATCATATGGATACATTTGAGAAATTCAATGATGTCGAAACGATTTTTCATGCCGTCAATCGGAATCCGTGGCCGGCGGGCGCCTCTGTTGAGGATTTTGCGGGGACGGGGTATGTTGCCTGCTCTTTGCGGAGCACCAATTGAACGAACCACCTGGAGGCCGGTCGATGGGCCTATTTGAAGGAAAAAAAGGACTGATCTTGGGCGTGGCCAACGATCATTCGATCGCCTGGTCGATCGCCCAATTCGCTATGAGCGAAGGGGCCGTGTGCGGCTTCACGCACTTGCCGGACCGGCCGGACGACGAACGTCAGCGCAACCGACGGCGCGTGGCCTTATTGACCAAGAAGTGTGAGGCGGCCAAGTTCTTGGTGCCGTTGGATGCGCGGAACGACGATCACATTGCCGCGCTCATGAGTCGCGCCGCCAAGGAATTCGGCCAGATCGATTTTCTGCTGCACTCGATCGCGTTCGCAGTGCTCGACGACTTGAAAGGCGACACCATCGACACAAGCCGCGAAGGCTTCTTGCAGGCGATGGAGATCAGCGCCTACAGCCTGATCGCCGTGGCGCGGGCGGCCAAACCAATCATGGCCTCGCCCGGCAGCATCCTGACGATGACCTACTTCGGCGGTGAGAAGGCCGTGCCGGGGTACAACGTGATGGGTGTCTGCAAAGCGGCCTTGGATTCCATCGTCAAATACCTGGCCTACGATCTTGGCCCGCAGGGCGTACGCGTCAACGCGGTCAGTGCCGGACCGTTGAGAACGTTGGCCGGACGCGGGGCGGGCGTGGACGACATGCTGACGCTGTATGAAAAGATGTCGCCGCTGGGTCGAAACATCACGCACGAAGAAGTCGGCCGGACGGGGGGTTACCTGCTATCGGATATGTCCGACGGTATTACCGGCGAAATCCTGCACTTGGACGGCGGTTACAACATCATGGGGTCTCCGGGCCGGCTTTTGGAGGGATATCGACCGGGAGACGGTGGTTAGTGCGACATCGCTAAGTTGGTTTTATGAGTGCCGCAAATCGTTTAGCCGCAACGCCAACGGCGTGCGCGCCCGTCAACCGCGGCGAGCGCGTTGCACAAGGCGTAAGACGCGCAGCCCCGACCACCTGTCGGCGGTGCCCGGCGCGCGGCTAAACGATACAGCCAACTTAGCTCTGTGGTGTTAGGCGCTTGCCTGCAAATCGAAAGGCTCACTGCTGGGAGTTGTGTGGCAACACGCCGCTGGATAACGTGGTCGCCTTGTCAACGTGATTTCATTGGATCGACCAATCGACATCGCCGTCGCGGTACTCGAGCACCAAGGCCAGTTTTTGGTGGGAACCCGTCCTGCCGACGCGACGTTGGCCGGCACGTGGGAATTTCCCGGTGGCAAGGTGGAGCGAGAAGAGTCTCCCGACGATGCCGCGGTTCGCGAGTGCTTCGAGGAAACGGGCCTACGGGTCTGCGTGGTCGCAAAACATTCCACGGTCGAGCACACCTACCAGCACGCCCGCGTGCGACTGCATTTCTACCGCTGCTCAGTCGCGGGTCCGCCGGAGCAGCCGCGGCCACCTTACCATTGGCTGCCGGCCGCGGAGTTGGACGCAGCGCGGTTTCCGCTGGCCAATGCGGGATTGATCAAAAAACTCCGCGCGGGTCACGATGAACATACCAAACGCCATTTTTCTCCCGAGTCGCCGCCGGATGAAATCTGAAACTCGTTCGCCCGATTTATTCGTAACCCGACGCGTAAGCGAGGGAAGCCCGGAATTGTCCCTCGCTTACGCGTCGGATTGCGATATGCGCGGCGCGTTTGGCAAGCTGTCGCGCGAAACAAACCGAGTTTTATTGGTAGCCGACGGGTTAAGAAACCGGTCTAGGAGGAATTTGGCCGGCCGGGTACGATTTTGTAAAGTTTACCAGGCGTCGGATAACACGGATGCGGCCGCGCGTGATACTTTTCTTGCGGCCCAACATGACGCAGCCGTTTGATTTGCAGGACGTTGACGAGAGTTAGCACGAAGTAGTCGCACCAGGTTTGGCACCGCGTTTGCGTCCGTGGCCGGTAAACCGGCCGCCAGGACGGCGGCCTAGGATGTCGAAGGGATTAATCGACAAGGAGCAAAGCATGGAAGCTTGCATCTGGCGGCCATTGGTTCTCTTGGCCGCGCTTTCCTCGTTGGGGGCCAGTTACCGGACCACCAATTTCATCGTCAACGCGCCCGATGTTCAACTGGCGGAAGAGGTCGGCCGCGCGGCGGAAACATACCGTCGCGACTTGAGCCTCCAGTGGCTCGGTTACGAACTTCCGCGTTGGTCCGAACCGTGTCCGGTCACGGCGCACGTCGGCAACATGGGCGCCGGCGGCGTGACCCAATTCAATTTCGCCCGCGACGGCCGCGTATTTGGCTGGCAAATGGCCGTCCAGGGATCGCGAAAGCGGATTCTGGATTCGGTGTTGCCGCATGAAATAACGCACACGATCTTCGCCACGCATTTCAAGCGGCCGCTGCCGCGCTGGGCCGACGAGGGCGCGTGCACCACGGTCGAACACGTCGAAGAACGTGCCCGGCAACAAAAGATGCTCGTGCACTTTTTGCAGAACGGCAAAGGCATCTCCTTTACGAAGATGTTCGCCATGATGGAATACCCTCGCGACATGCTGCCGCTGTACGCGCAGGGATATTCGCTGTCGCGGTTTTTTATCGAACAGGGGGGGCGGCGAAAATTTGTCGAATACGTCAGCGACGGCCTGGCCGGCGACCGCTGGGAGGCGGCCACCGCCGAACATTACGGCTACCGGGACATGTTCCAACTGCAAGACGCCTGGCTCGATTGGGTCCGGCGCGGCAGCCCCAACATAGAATCGGGCACGACGGTGGCCAGCGCGGACAGTTCGTCGCAGTCGCAGGAGATTGCCGCCGTCGATCAACAGGACTCGCGCACCGTTGTCCGCGGACAAAGTGGCGAACGTGAAGGCGCGATCACGCTGGCCGGTCCGCTGGTGACCGTCGGCGGCAAATCCACAGCGATCAATCCCGCGCCGCATGAGGCCGGCAACGCGTTGACATCCGCCCGCGGCTTGGAAGCCGGCTGGCGTGCGATTGGAGGCCCCAGAAACGACTTGGGGATTTCTGATTCAGGGGCAGGCGAACCGGTCGCCGCCGTGCCGTCGGCGCCGCAAACCCAGGCCGCGCGGCCGCAGAACGTCGAGCGGTCGCGGCAGGTCATTTTAGAATGGAACCACCAGCCGCAAGCCGCCGCCGAAGCGCCGGCGACGGGACACGCGCGCCGCTCAATTTACGACACCTCGCGCTCCGGCCGTGGCATCTTGCGCCGTTGATCACAGCGGAGGCTCGTGGAACCAAAAGTAATACTTGCAGATCTGATAATACACCGGCGCGGCAAAACACAGGGCGTCGATGCGGTCCAACACGCCGCCGTGTCCGGTGACGAGAGTGCCGTAATCGTCGACTCCTCGGTCTCGTTTGATGGCCGACATCGTCAGCCCGCCCGCGAAACCCATCACGCCGACGACGAGCGAGAGCAAGATCGTCATCAACAGTTCCAGCGGCACGGCCCATGACAACACCAGTCCGCACGTCAGGGCACCGCCGACGGCGCCCAAAAAACCTTCCCAGGTTCTGTTTTGACTGATCGCCGGCGCGACCAGGTGTTTGCCGATTAGCTTCTCAGCGGCCAGGCGGACGACTTCGCCGACCTGCACGACGACGACTAAAAAGAACAACAGCCGCGCATTCTGGTTGAGATCCGTCGCGGCCGCGGATTCCAGCCGGGGATCCTTCAAACTGAGGATCGCCGGCGTGTAGCTCAGGCAATAGACGCAGATCATCAGCCCGGCTTGAATCTTCGCCGTGCGTTCCAGAAACCGCTTGTAGTCGCCGGCCAGCGCCACGCGCGCGGCGATGTACAAAAACCCGTAGACCGGGATCATAATGCTGTACAGTCCTTCTCGCTCCAATCCGACCAGAATGTATTGAGCCGGCGTGAATACGAAAAACACGGCAAACAATGCCTTGTGATCGGCGATCCGCGTGGGCGTCAGCGTAATGAATTCCCGCAATGCCCAAAACGAGATCAGTCCAAACAGCGCGACGGTGGCCGTCTGACCGATCAGCAGCGTGGTGGCCATTGCCGCGCACAGAATCCACCAGGCCGCAATCCGGCGGTTGAATTGATCGATGATCACCGGATCCAACGCGCCGTTGGACTGACGGCGCAACAACCAACCCACGCCAGTGGCGATTCCCAAAACCACGACGACGGCCAGCACCAGTCCGTATGTTCTTGGATCGTCGAGCATATTTCTACACGTCCTTCAGTCGACGCACGGCCGCGCGGGCCCGATTGAGAAAATCCATTTTCGGCTCCTTGTACTCCAGCCAGATGGGCGGACCGAAGGTGATGCAGCTCAACAGCGGAACGGGCAAAAATTCGCCCCGCGGAAGGACCCGGTTGACGTTATCGATGTGCACGGGCACAGCTTCCAACTCGGGACGTTTCTTGCACAGGTAATACAGGCCGCTTTTGAACTCGCCGATCTCGCCTTCCGTGCCACGATGCCCTTCGGGAAAAACGATCAAAGAACGGGTGTCGCCAATCTCACGCAGCATCAGGTCAACCGGACTTTGGTGTACTTTGATGTCTTTGCGGTCGATCAACAGCGCGTGAAAGACATTGTTGGCCAGATAGCGTCGCACCCACCCTTTCGTCCAATAATCCTTGGCCGCCACCGGATGCGTCAACGCGCGGACGTGCGGCGGCAACGCGGACCAGAGCACCAGCGCGTCCAAATGGCTGGTATGGTTGGCGAAGTAAACCCTTTGACACGTATCGGGTTGCGAGTCAATCCAGCGCACGCTGGCGCCGCTGATCAACCGCGCGGTGGCCGCCAGAAACGTACTCGTCACATTCAATGCAGTCGCCTCGCCATGATGAAAAATGGTATCGCGCCCGCTCCGATGGGCATAGGCCTTGCTTTTTCCGCTCGTCGGCTAAGATGGCCTTACGCACGTCTGGTCTCGCCGCGTCCGGGCGGCCGGATCGGCCCAATCGTCGACGAAATTCAAAGCGGAGAGGATGCCTCGATGACACAGAAAGTATTGCTCGCGGGACGCTGGCAGGAGTCCGACGCCAGGGGCGATTTTCAAGTGAGAAACCCCGCCAACGGCGAAACTCTGCCGGATGTCTTTCCCTTGAGCAGTTGGGCCGAATGCGAAACGGCGCTGGATGCCGCGGTCGCCGCCGCCGAACATCTCCGCACGGGGCCGCCCGAATCGAGGGCCGCGTTCCTGGAGCGCTACGCACAGCGGATCGAAGACCGGGCCGAGGAAATCGTCGCCACGGCACACGCTGAAACGGCGCTGGCCGTATCGCCGCGGCTGGCCGACGTCGAGCTTCCCCGCACCGTGGGCCAATTAAGACAGGCCGCCGCGGCCGCCCGCCACGGTTCGTGGGCGATGCCGACGATTGATACCAAGATGGGCATCCGCTCGGTGTTCGAGCCGTTGGGCGTGGTGGCGGTCTTCGGGCCGAACAATTTTCCGCTGGCCTTCAACAGCATTTCCGGCGGCGATTTCTCGGCCGCCGTGGCCGCCGGCAACGCGGTGATCGCCAAGGCCAACAGCTCGCACCCGGCCACCACGCGGATGTTGGCCGGCGAGGCCCAACTGTCGGCCGAAGAAACCGGCCAGCCCGCGGCGATCGTCCAGATGATTTACCGCCTGGACCACGCCGATGGTGCGCGGCTGGTGGCCGATGCGCGATTGGGCGCCACCGCGTACACCGGCAGTCGGCAGGCCGGATTGAAATTGAAAGCCGCCGCCGACGCCGCCGGCAAACCGATCTACTTGGAACTGTCCAGCATCAACCCGGTGGTCATACTGCCTGGCGCGCTAGAGGAGCGGGCCGACGAAATCGTCACGGAGTTCACGACGAGCTGCCTGTTGGGCAATGGGCAGTTCTGCACCAACCCCGGTTTGATCGTGATGTTGGCCGGGCAATCGACGGAGCAGTTCATCGCCGCGGTGGTCGAAAAGTTCGCGGCCGCGAAACCCGGCGCGTTGCTCTCCTCCGGGGTTGCGCGCTCATTGGCCGAGAGCGTCGAAAAACTGACGGCGGCCGGCGCTCAAGTTCTGACCGGCGGGACGCCCGAATCCGGACCGGGATATCGCTACGCTAATACCCTGCTGCGGATCGACGCCGCCGGTTTTCTGGCGGACGCGCAACTATTGCAGACCGAGGCCTTCGGCAACGCGTCGTTGGTGGTCGTGGCGGATGACGCAACTCAGGCGGCGCGTGTGATCGATTCGTT
>Ga0214472_10006165_pt1 | contig 12568 bp, 18 predicted proteins | sample RVTome_6_FD_207662 | JGI IMG/M metagenome (GOLD analysis project Ga0214472, IMG submission 207662) | Soil microbial communities from uranium-contaminated site in the Upper Colorado River Basin, Wyoming, United States - RVT140D175 | ecosystem: Environmental > Terrestrial > Soil > Contaminated >... | reverse complement strand
CGGCGGTCGCACGGGCCCGAATCCCGGGTGGCTGCTGCGCGCGGCGCTCGCCTCCTGCACCGCGACGGTGATCGCGATGCGCGCGGCGAAGCTGGGCGTGGCGCTGAGCAGCCTCGAAGTCACGGCGCAAAGCGATTCCGACCTGCGCGGCCTGCTCGGCGTCGACGAGAGCGTGTCCGCCGCCCACGGGCCGGTGCGCATCAAGGTGAAGATCGGCGCGCCCGGCGCGTCGTCCGACGCGCTGCGCGAGATGGTGGCGTGGGCCGACGCGCACTCTCCCGTCAACTGCACCATCCGCCAGCCGCCGGCATGCTCGCTCGACGTCGAAGTGGTGTGAGCCGCGCTCAAGGTCCGCTCGGTGTATCGAGCCATCGAGCAAGCGCACTCGCAGGGCAGGCTGCTCGAGGCGCTGCGAAGCGAGCAGGCGCGGGAGCTCGTCGTGGAGATGATCGCCAGGGAAAACCGCATCCCGCGCTTCCTGGCGGCAAGAGTCTACCGCCTGCTGGCTGCCAGGCTGGCGACGGTGCAGGCCCGGCCCGAGGATCCATCGAAGGGCGGCGGATGAGCCGCATCGGCCTCATCTCCGACACCCACGGCCTGCTGCGCCCGCAAGCCGAGGCGTTCCTGCGCGGCTGCGAGCGCATCGTGCACGCCGGGGACATCGGCGAGGCGAGCATACTGGAAGCGCTCGGCCGGCTCGCGCCGGTGACCGCGGTGCGCGGCAACAACGACAGGGGCGGCTGGGCCGAGGCGCTGCCGCAGAGCGAGGTGCTGCAAATCGGCGAGGTGTTCGTCTACGTGCTGCACGATCTCGCCGAGCTCGAGCTCGATCCGGCGGCCGCCGGCTTCCAGGTGGTGGTCTGCGGGCACTCGCACCGGCCGCTCGTCGAGAAGCGCGACGGCGTTCTCTACGTCAACCCCGGCAGCGCCGGCCCGCGGCGCTTCAGCCTGCCGATCGCGGCCGCCGAGCTGCACGTCTCCGGCGCATCGGTCGAGGCGCGGCTGGTCGAGCTCGCGCCATGAGCGCCGAGCCGAGGCTCTGCCCGGGCTGCGGCAGCCCCCTCGAGCCGCAATACGATCCCGCCGGCTTTCCGGCCGGGCGCTTCGTGGCCATGGAAGTGCTGTACTGGCTCGCGCTCGCGCTGATCCTCGGGCTGCTGTGGTCCTCGGGCGCGGCGCCCGAGCTGCAGGCCGTGGCGGGAATCGCGGTCCTCGCCGCGTGGTTCTGGCTGCGCGCGCGCCACCGCCGCGCCGCGCGCGAGCTGCTCGTGGCGAAGGCCGGCCGCTATCGCTGCGAGAGCTGCCAGCGCCGCTTCAAAGGCGATGCGCTCATCGAGGAGGAGGCGAAATGACGATCCACGAAGGCGGCTGCGTGTGCGGCGCGGTGCGCTACCGGGTGAGGAACGCGCCCGCGCGCACTTCGGCCTGCCACTGCAGGTTCTGCCAGCGGCGCACCGGGAGCGCGTTCGGCATCGGCGCCTACTTCCGCGAGGCGGATGTCGAGATCCTGAGCGGCGAGCTCAGGACCTACGCGGAAGCGCCGCCCGCGCCGCAGAAGCCCTAGAGAGCGTCCCGGCCGGGCGAGCCCTGGCTCGCCGCGGCCGGGGTCGACCCGGACAAAGGGCTACGAGGTCTTGCGAGCGCCGTGGACCTCGCCGCGCCAGCCGCCGGTCTCGGCGCCGCGCTTCTCGATGAACTGCTTGAAGTCCTCGACGCTGCTCTGCACCCGCCTGCTCAGCACGCCGAGCGCGTCGGCGACGTTCTCGACCGCGCCCTGGGGCTCGTATTCCATCGTCAGCTTGACGCGGGTGCGGTCGGCCGCCAGCGGCTCGAAGCGCACCGTGCCGCCGTTGGGCGCGTCGCCCGAGGTGCTGCGCCACGAGATCCTCTGGTCGGGCACCTGCTCGGTGATCTCGGCGTCCCATTCCTTCTCCTTGCCCCAGATCTCGGCGCGCCAGTGCAGGTGGGTGTCGTCCAGCTGCCGGATCTCCTTGACGCCCGCCATGAAGCGCGGGAATTCCTCGAACTGCGTCCATTGGTTGTAGGCGGTGCGTACCGGGCACTGCACTTCGATGCTTTTCTCGATTCGTTCCATAGGGATCTCCACGGGTGGATGAGACGGCAGAGGCAAGTCCCGTTCCCGCGCGGCGCGCGTAACGATCGTTGCACCGCGCCGGCCATGCAGGTGAGGATCTTCAGGCGGCGCATGCGTACGCCTTCAGCGCTTCGTGGATGACCTGGGCCGAGCGCACGCCGAGCGCGCAGGGATGCCCCTCGACCGGGCACTCGGCGTGCGAGCAGGGCCGGCAGGGCACCTCGTGGTACAGCACGCGGTGCAGCCGCCGGTTGAGCGGCGCCCAGCGCCGCGGGTCCGAGCCGCAGACGACGATCACGCTCGGCGTTCGCATCGCCGCGGCGAGGTGCGAGACGCTGGTGTCGTTCGCGACCACCACCCGCGCGCTTCCCACGAGCGCCGCCAGGCCGCCGAGGCTGGTGCGCCCGGCGAGGTCGAGCGCCGGCGCGCGCATCGTGTCCTTGACGCGCCGCGTCAGGATCGATTCGGCGGCGCTGCCGGTGAGCACGATCTGCATGCCCTCGGCGGCGAGCGCTTCGCCGACCTCGGCGAAGCGGCTCGCCGGCCAGCGCCGCGAGGCGAGCTGCGATCCCGGGTGCAGGATGGCGTAGCTCCCCAGGCCGAAGCTCGCCGCCTCCTCGAGGTCGGCCGCGTGCAGCGGGAACTCGAGGTGCGTTCCCTGCGCCGGCGCGCCGACGCGCTCGGCGAGCCGCAGCCAGCGCAGCACCTCGTGCTCCTGGTCGCGCCACTCGAGGTAGCGCGCCGGGTCCGGGCAGAAGCGCCCCGGGCGGTAGAACCCGGCGGTGCGGCGCGCGCCCAGCAGGATGGCTAGCGGATTGGTGAGCTCGCCGCTGCCGTGCATCTGCAGCGCCAGGTCGAACCGCGAGTAGCGCGTCAGGCAGAAGAACGCCGGCAGCGCCTCGAAGTCGACCGCGCGCTCGCGCATCCCGGGAAAGCCGGGGAACTCGATGAAGCGGTCGACGTAGCGCTCGAAGCGCGAGGCGAACTTGCGCGCCCACGGCAGCCCGGCGAGCGTGATGCGCCCGTGCGGGAAGGCGGCGTCGAGCGCGCGCAGCGCGGGCACCGCGCACAGCAGGTCGCCGAGCTGCAGCGCGCGCAGCACCAGGATGTTCATCGCTTCTCCAGCAGGAAGGAGCCGATCGCGAGCGCGTCGCGCGGCGTGCACACCACCGGCTCGCTGCGCGTGTTGAACGAGGTGTTCACCGGATGCGCCGCTCGCCGGCGCGGTACCGCGTGGTGAGGTCGGTGCGATCCTGCACCTGTGCCACGGAGACATTCTGCCCGCCGCTGTCGATTCCCCCCACCGCGGCGAGCGGCGAGGCGTGGTCACTGATGAGCGCGATCGTCTTGGCCAAGGAAACCTCCGTGGCAGCCGATGGAGCAAGGCCCGTTCCCTTGGTGAAGCGCCTGGTCGCGCCAACGGGCGAAGCGCCTGCCACTTGTATGCCTTACAAGCGCAGCGTCCTTTTGGCATGGCAGAATCGCCGGCTATGATCGAGCGCTGCGAAGACCTCGGCGCGATGCTCGAGGTGATCAACGACGCCGCGGTGGCGTACCGCGGCGTGATTCCCGCCGACCGCTGGAAGGAGCCGTACATGCCGCTCGAGGAACTGCGCGACGAGATCGCGGCCGGGGTGGCCTTCTGGGGCTGGCGCGGCCCCGAGCGGCTCGAGGGAGTGATGGGCCTGCAGCATGTCGCCGACGTCGCGCTCATCCGCCACGCCTACACCCGCACCGCGGCGCAGAGCCGCGGCATCGGCAGCGCGCTGCTCGACACGCTGAAGCGCCAGACCGACCGCGGGCTGCTCGTCGGCACCTGGAAGGCCGCCGGATGGGCGATCGCGTTCTACCAGCGCCGCGGCTTCACGCTCGTTTCCGAGCAGGAGAAGGCGCGGCTGCTCAAGCGCTACTGGAACATCCCGGAGCGCCAGATCGAGGAGTCGGTGGTCCTCGCGAGCTGAGCGCGCCAGGTCGCATTAGCCGTGAGGCGCATGTCGCGAAGCGAACGATGCGCGGCGCCGCCTCAGTGCTCGGCGAGCAGGGAGCCCCAGCCCTGCAGCTTGTCTCGGATGCCGTACTGGCGCAGCGCGTACCAGTAGGTCGCGGTGTTGATCGCGATCACCGGCTTGCCCAGCCAGAGCTCGGCCATCGCCGCGACTTCGGCCATGGCGAGGTTGGTGCCCACCTGCACGATCGCGTCCACCCTGCCGCGGTTCACCTTGATGATCGCGTCGCGCAGCGTGGCCCTGGACTGGTGCGCGATCAGCACCGGGCTCGCGCACTTGAGGCCGAGCAGGTTCACCACCTCGTAGCCGCAGTCGGTGAAGAAGCGCCGCACCTGGCGGTCGCCCGCCGGCATGTAGGGCGTGATGATGCCGAGGCGCCGGATGCCGCGGCCGCAGGCGCGCAGCGCCGCGCGGCAGGCGTCCGAGCCGGTGGCGACGCCGCAGGGCGCCGCTCTGTCGAGCTTGCGCTGCAGCGCCCGGGCGCCGGCGAGGCCGTCCCAGAAGGTCTCCGCAGACATTCCCAGCACTACGTAATCCGGGCGGCAGGTGAGCACCGCCTCGAGCGCCGGGAACAGCGCGCCGCGGATGTTCTCCATCATCCGCATGAAGCTCGCGTCGTCGCTGACCCGGGTGTCGGGGATCACCAGGCGCGAGTGGTGGTTGGTGACGCCCCAGGGACGCATGGCGTCGAACTCGGGCTGCACCGAGGTGTTGGTGGAAGGCGCGAGCACGCCGAACTTCGCGCGAGCGCCGAGCGAATCGGTCATCGCAGCGCGTCCAGGATCGCGTCGCGCTCGAGGACGTCGGCGTACTTCTGCGCCATGTCGAACAGGTTCGCCTGGTGCGGGCCGAGGGCGCGGTCGCCGACGCAGTCGCGCGCCACGATCGGCCGGAAGTTGTGCGACAGCGCGTCGACCACGCTCGCGCGCACGCAGCCCGAGGTGGTGCAGCCGGCGATCACCACGGTGTCGGCGCCCTCGCGCACCAGCCAGGGCGCGAGGCCGGTGCCGAAGAAGGCCGAGGCCTGCGTTTTTCTTATGATGTATTCGTTCTTTATCGGAGCGAGCTCGGGGACGATCTGGCCGGCCGGGTGCGACTCGGTGAGCAGGCGCAGGTTCGGCGCCTTCATGCAGAACACGCCCGCGTCCGAGCCGTCCTCGGCATACACGATGCGGGTGAACGCCACCGGCAGCCGCGCGGACCGGAAGAACTCGAGCAGGCCGACCGAGCGCTTGACGGCGGCGTCGATGTTGCCGCCGCCGAACAGCGCCGGGTCGTTGAAGCCCACGGTGAAGTCGACGACGAGCAGCGCGCTCCTGCGGCCGAAGCCGATGCGGTTGCCGAAGTTCTGGCTGCGGTAGATGTCCGCGTCGCTCATTGCTGGCTAGAATGCCACAAGTCTTCAACCGAGGAGGGCCATACCATGAACCGGGACGAGTACGTCGGCAAGCTCAAGGCACAGATCGACCGCTGGAACGCGGAGGCGGCGCGCTGGGAAGCGCAGATGAAGGACGCGCAGGGCAAGGCGCGCGAGGAGTACGTGCGCCAGCTGAACGAAGTGCAGAGCCGGCGCGACGCGGTGCTCTACCAGATGAAGCTGCTGCAGAACGCCTCGGCCGAGGCCTGGAGCGACATGATGAGCGGCGCCGAGCAGGCCTGGAAGAGCATGCAGCAGGCGTTCGAGCAGGCGCGCTCCCACTTCGAGAAAATGAGCGAGAAAAAATGAGGGATGCGCTGCGCGTCGTCGGGCGCGGCTTCGCCTACGAGGACCTGAAGCCCGGCTTCCGCTTCCGCACCCACCGGCGCACCATCGCCGAGTCGGACCTGACCGCGTTCGTCAACCTCGCCTGGCTCACCGAGGAGCTGTTCGCGGTCGAGGACGACTCGCAGCGCGCGATCAAGGGCCGCGCGGTGCCGGGGGCGCTGGTGTACGCGTTCGCCGAGGGGCTGCTGCTGCCGAGCATGCAGGACACCGGCCTCGCATTCCTCAACGCGACGCTCGACGTCAAGGCGCCCACCCGCGTCGGCGACACCCTGCACGTCGAGTGCGAGGTGACCGAGCAGCGCCTGGCGTCGAAGGGCGACCGCGGCCTGGTGCGCTTCGCCAACAAGGTGCTCAACCAGCGCGGCGAAACGGTCCTCGAGTACAACCCGCTGCGCCTGCTCAAGCTCAGATAATTCGGGGTCAGAGCCCGATCTCCGGATGGGACCCTTAACAGGCATTCGTGTGCTGGAGCTCGGATCGCTGATCGCCGGGCCGTTCTGCGCCAAGACGCTGGGCGACTTCGGCGCCGAGGTGATCAAGGTCGAGCCGCCGGGCGACGGCGACCCGCTGCGGCGCTGGCGCAAGATGAGGAACGGCACCTCGCTGTGGTGGCACGTGCAGTCGCGCAACAAGAAATCGGTGTGCGTCGACCTGCGCCGGCCCGAGGGGCAGGAGATCGTGCGGCGCCTGGCGCGAGGCTGCGACATCGTGATCGAGAACTTCCGGCCCGGCGCGCTCGAGAAATGGAACCTCGGCTGGGAGGCGCTCTCGCGCGAGAACCCGAAGCTCGTCCTGGTGCGCATCTCTGGCTACGGGCAGAGCGGCCCGTACCGGCACCGCCCGGGGTTCGCGGCGATCGCCGAGGCGGTGGGCGGCTTTCGCTACGTCAACGGCTTCCCCGACCGGCCGCCGGCGCGCCCGAACCTTTCGCTCGGCGATACGCTTGCTTCGCTGCACGGCGTTATCGGGGCCCTTCTCGCACTCCATCACGTGAAGGGCGGAGGAAAGGGCCAAATCATCGACGTGGCCCTGTACGAGTCGGTGTTCAACTGCATGGAGAGCCTGCTCCCCGAGTACGACGCGCTCGGCTACGTGCGCAGCCGAAGCGGCTCGGCGCTCCCCGGCATCGCGCCCTCGAACCTCTATCCCTGCAGCGACGGCGCCTGGGTGCTGATCGCCGGCAACGCCGACAGCCTGTACCGGCGCCTGATGAGCGCGATCGGCCGCGAGGACCTGCGCGACGACCCGGCGCTCGCGAAGAACGACGGCCGCGCCGCGCAGATGGAGCGCATCGACGAGGCCATCGCGAAGTGGACTGTTACCAGGAATCTCAATGAAATTCTCGAAGCGATGGAAGCGGCGGAAGTTCCCGCCGGCCGCATCTACAGCGCCGCCGACATCGCCGCCGACCCGCACTTCGCCGCGCGCGGCATGATCGAGGAGGTGATCGCCGGCGACGGCGAGCGCCTTAAGGTGCCGGGCGTCGTTCCCAAGCTCTCGGCGACCCCCGGCGCGATTCGCACGGCGGCGCCCAGGCTGGGCGAGCATACCGAGGAGGTGCTGAGGAGTCTGGATTACTCGATCGACGAGATATCCCGGCTCAAGCAGGAGCGCATCGTGTGATAGACACACAAGAAGAGGGCGTGCGCCGCGCGGCGCACGCCCGTCTGCCCGATCGCGGCCCGCGAGGGGGCCGCGGCTACGCCATGATCAGGGCAGCGGCACCCTGGAGTTGGGGTTGCACGCCGCCGCGTTGTACTTGCCGTACGCCTGCGTCTTGTCTGCGGTCTCCTCCTTGTATGGCGTGAGCACGCTGTAGCAGACAGCCTCCTTGGTCTGGAGGTTGCCGCCGCAGGAGAAGCTGCTCGCATCGTTGGGATCGCCTACGCCGTCATAGATCGCGGTCTGCGGGAACGGGCAGAGCGGCCTCGTCCGCCCGCCGCCCGAAGCCAGGATCGAATCCGGCGCAACCCCGTTCTCCACCCAGTTCACCATGATGTCGAACATGTTCTGCCCCTGCGGTCCGTTGCCGCCGCCGCAATGGCCGACGCCGGGCGCTCGGAAGTAGCGGAACCACGAATGCAGCTCGCTGAAGTCCGGGGTTCCGTTGCCGAAATACGCCGCGACGCGGATGTAGTAGTCGAGCGAGTTCTCGGCGGGAATCAGGCTGTCGGCTACGCCGTGCCACGCCAGGATCCTCTTGTTGCCTGCGTTGCGCACGCCGTCGAGCTTCGGATCCATGGTATTGATGATGTCGCCCGTGGTGTGCGAGCCGAGCTCGGCCTCCTCGTCGTAGGTATGTGCGGTCAGCGCCTGCCAGTTGAAGCTCGCATCCGAGTGGTTCCACTGGATCTGGCTGGTCGCCGTCGCCGGCGGGTTCGCTCCGCCGACGAAGCCCGTGCTGGCATCGCGCGAGATGCCGTAAAAGATCTTCTTGCCGTGCTTGTTGCGCGGACCGTCCCAGATCGCGTTGATCGCCGTCGCCTCGTCCGGCGTCAGGCAGTTCGGCGCCGCCGGCGCGTTCGACATACCGCAGATATTCTCGCTGGCATCGAAGGTGCAGGTGCGCGGGTCGTTGACGATGCCGTCGACGACGCCGTCATTGGCGTCGCAGGCGGCGATCGCCGCGGCCTGCGCGGCGTTTCGCTTTCCCGCCGATATGGGGCCCCCGGTGAGGTCCCTCGTCACAAGCGCCGCCCAGGCCTGAGCGAGCCGGAACCGGCCGTAATTGACCGCCGGCGCGCCGACGAGCCAGCCGTCGAGCAGCTCCGGGTGCTTTTGCGCCAGGGCGAGGCCCTGCCGCCCGCCGGTCGAGCAGCCATTCCAGTAGTTGTAGGCGGGGTCCGCGCCGTAATAGGCGGCGGCGATCTTCCTCGACATGTCGATCTGCGCGGCCAGGCTGTCGACGACGAAGTCGTTGAGCCGGCCGACGTTTAGCCGGTTGGGGTCGGGCTGCAGCGCGAACAGACAGCTTCCGCCGACATGGCCGGAATCGGTCGAGGAGCCGACATAGCCCGCGTTGGTGGCGCCCGTGACGCCGCCGAGCGAGCCGACGCAGGCGCCGCCGCCGAGGCCCTGAGTGCGGCCGTTCCACGCTCCCTCGACCCCGCCCGAGCCGCCGTCGAGGCTGTTGAGCGGCAGCCCGACGCGGATCCGGACGCGCTGGTTCTCGTCCTCCTCATAGCCGTGCTCCGACCCGCCCCGCGAGGAGTAGGTGAAGTCGAGCTGGCAACGGGGGCTGGCCGTTGTCGAGAAGACCGTGGAGATTTCGCTGATGAACTCCTGGTCGGCCAGCCACGCGGCAAGGTCGGTGCAGGTCATCCGTGCCGACGCGGTGGTCGGCATCGCCATTCCCAGCGCGGCGAGCGCACACGGGACCATCAATGAAATACGGATTCGCATCTTGTTACCTCCTCCTATGATGCGCCCGACGACAGCCGGAACTCGACCGCGACCGGGCGCGGTTTCGGACCTCGGCGACGTACGCATATCGCGGCTGGGCTTCATGGAACCTCCTCCTCTGTTGTTCGGATGAGTCGTGGAAATGGCGTTCGCCTCACGCATTCAAGGCGTCGACGGAGAAACCGGCGATCTGCTTGTAGTCCTCGGAGATGCGGCGCAGCTCTTCCTGGCTGATCACCTCGTCGATGCTGTTGAACGGCTTGCCGCCGGTCAACTCGTCGACCCTGATGTTGATGTAGTCGGGCGGGAAGCGCCGGTTCGCCTGCACGAGCGTGGCGGTGGGCGCCAGCCTCGCGGCCTCGTAGAGCCGCAATGCCTCGGTCGGGCGCTCGCCCCTGGCCAGCAGGTCCGCGAGGACGCGGGCGTCGATGACGGCTTGCGCGGCCCCGTTCGAGCCGCGCGGATACATCGGATGGGCGGCGTCGCCCATCAGCGTGACCCGGCCGAAGGTCCAGCGTCCGACGGGGTCCTTGTCGACCATGGGATACTCGAGGACCTGCTGCGCGCTGGCGATCAGCCCGGCGACGTCGAGCCAGTCGAAGCGCCAGTCCTTATAGATGTCGTAGAAGTCCGCCAGATTCCCGTTGCGGTTCCAGTCGTTCATGGCCGCGTTCTGCTGCCGGATCTCGGCCATCCAGTTGACGAGCTGCCGGCCTTCGCCGTCCGCGTTGTCCAGGATCGGATAGATAACCATCTTGCCGGTTTCGATCGAGCCCACGCGCAGGTAAGTGCGCCCGTCGAGGATCGGCTCCCGCACGGTAACGCCGCGCCACGTATTGATGCCGGCGAACGCGAGCTTCTCGTCCGGGTAGAACTGCCGGCGCACGGTGGAGCTGATGCCGTCGCAGGCCACGGCGATATCGGCTCGCAGCGGCGGAAGTTGCGCGCCCGTGGAGGTTTCCGTCAGGGCCACAATCACCTCGCGCTCGTTCTGCTCTACGGCAACGCATTGCCGGTTGGTCAGCACCGACGGCGCGCCGCATCGCTCGATGACCGCCTCGTAGAGCAGGCGGTGCAGCTTGCCGCGGTGAATGCCGAACTCGGGATAAGGCGAGCCGGCGAACCGGCCGCGCGGCTCGGCATAGATCAGCTGGCCCCAGCGATTGAAGAACCGGCTCTCGCGGTTCTCTATGCCCACGTTCCGAATGCGGTCTTCCAGGCCGAGCGCCGCAAATTCGCGCATGGCATGCGGCAGCAGAGTGATGCCGACGCCGAGCTCCTTCACCTCGAGCGCCGCTTCGAGGACCGTCGCCGCGATGCCGCGCTGCGCCAGGTGCAGGCACAGGGACAAGCCGGCGATGCCGCCGCCGATGATCGCGATCTTCGTACGGTCCTCCTCCTTCGTTGATACGATAGCAGCGCGAACTTATAAGATGCATTGAGCTAAGTGATCTATTCATAATCAATCGCTATGAATGTCAGCTCGCGGCAGCTGAAGGCGTTCGTTCTCGCCGCACGGCATCAAAGCTTCTCGCGCGCCGCGGAGCAGCTTTTCATCACGCAGCCCGGGATGTCGATGCTCGTGCGCGAGCTGGAGGGACAGCTCGGCTTTCGCCTCTTCGACCGCACCACGCGCAAGGTCACGCTGACGGAGCTCGGGAAGGAGCTGCTGCCGATCGCCGAGCACAGCCTGCTCGAGTTCGAGTCGGCGGCATTGAGCATCGGTCGCAGCGCCACGGCGAACCGCCGCCTGGCGATCGGCGCGACACCGCTGATCGCCAGCCGGCTGCTGCCCTCGGCCATCAGCGACTACACCGCCCGAACGCCGAAGCTGAAGATCGTTCTGCGCGACGGCGAGCTCTCCAGCGTCATCGCGATGACGCTCTCCGGGCAGACTGACATCGGCCTGGGGTGCTTCGTCGCACCGGTGACCGGCGTGCGGCGCGTTCCGCTCTACCGCTTCTCCCTGATGCTGATCGAGCCGGCCCCAGGGCCGCAGTCGCGCCCGGGACGATGGACGCCGTGGCGGGAGGTGAAGGACCGCTGCCTGATCGGCCTGCCTCCCGACAATCCCATCCAGCAGCTGATCGAACGGACTCTGCAGCGCACCGGCCGTCGCGCCCCTCCGGACATCGTGCTGAGCTATCTCGAGACCCAGATCGCCATGGTCGCCGCGGGCGCCGGCAGTGCGGTGGTACCCACCTTCACCATCCCGGCTTGCCGTGCGTTCGGCGTCGCGATGCATCCGCTGACCGATCCGGGCGTGCCGCTCGACCTTTGCCAGATCATCAACCGCGGGCGCAAGCTGCCGCCGGAGGCCGACGACTTCACCGAGTTCTTCAAGAGCTACATCGCGCAGTGGGCGCAGCCCTGGTCGCGAGACTGACCTTCCCGGGCATGATCGACCACATCGACCACATCGTCCTCACCACCCGCGACAAGGACGCCTGCGTCCGCTTCTACACCGGGGTTCTCGGCATGAAGCTCGAGTCCTTTCGCACCCCGACCGAAGAGCGCCTGGCGCTCAAGTTCGGCCACCAGAAGATCAACCTGCACGAGTGGGGGCGCGAGTTCTCGCCGCGCGCGCACGTCGCGGTGCCGGGCTCGCTCGACCTGTGCTTCATCGCCTCGATTCCGTTGGAGCAGGTGATCGCCAGACTGAAAAGCGCGAAGGTCGAAATCCTCGAGGGGCCGGTGATGAAGACCGGCGCCACCGGGCCGATCCGCTCGGTCTACGTGCGGGATCCTGATCTGAACCTGATTGAAATTTCCGAGATCGGGCTCTGACCCCGAATTATGGGTCGGCTGGTCGCCGCGTTCGGAGCCTCGCACAGTCCCGCGCTCAACAGCCCGGCGGCGGAGATGGCGCTGCACGGGCGGCGGGACGAGAGATATGCGCACCATCTCGATCGCGAAGGGCGGCGCGTCACGTACGAGGAGCTGCTCGCGAAGGCGCCGCCCGGGATTGACTTCTCGGCCGGGACCACCGAGCGGCGCGTCGCGGCCTGCGAGCGCGCGATCGACGGGCTCGCGCGGACGATCGCGGCGGCGCGGCTGGACGCTCTGGTGGTGGTCGGCGACGACCAGCGCGAACAGTACTTCGAGGACAACCTGCCGGCGTTCCTGGTGTACTGCGGCGCAACGATCGTGAACGGCACGGTCGACCTGCCCGAAGGCGCGCCGCAGTACTGGCGGCGCGCCCGCTCGCAGTACCACGAGCCCGACGCGCCGCGCGAGTACCCGGTGGCCGCGCCGCTCGCCCGGCATCTCGTCGAGTCGTTCATGGACCAGGGCTTCGAG
>Ga0214472_10006163_pt1 | contig 12569 bp, 15 predicted proteins | sample RVTome_6_FD_207662 | JGI IMG/M metagenome (GOLD analysis project Ga0214472, IMG submission 207662) | Soil microbial communities from uranium-contaminated site in the Upper Colorado River Basin, Wyoming, United States - RVT140D175 | ecosystem: Environmental > Terrestrial > Soil > Contaminated >... | reverse complement strand
TCGGCGATCGTCGCGGGCTGGCCGCGGTCGGCACCCTCACGCAGCGCAGGCACGAGTGGGATCTGGCCGAGTAGCGGCACCTCGAGCTCGTCGGCGAGAGACTGACCGCCGCCTTCGCCGAAGATCGCGTAGCGCTTGCCGTCGTCGCCCGTGAACCACGACATGTTCTCGACGACGCCGATGACCTCCTGGTTGACCTTGCGGGCCATCAGGGCCGCCCGCTTGGCGACACGCTGCGCGGTGATCTGAGGGGTCGTGACAACGATCGCCTGAGCCCGCGGCAGGAACTGCGACATCGAGATGGCGATGTCGCCCGTGCCCGGGGGCATGTCGATGAGGAGGAAATCCGGGTCCCCCCAGTGGACGTCTGCGAGGAACTGCTCGAGCGCCTTGTGGAGCATCGGACCGCGCCAGATGACAGCCTGGTCGGGCTGCACGAAGTAGTCCATCGACATGATGCGAACGCCGTGAATCTCGGGCGGCAGCAGCGTCTCGTCGATCACGGTCGGCTGGCGGTCGGCGCCGAGCATCTTCGGAATCGAGAACCCCCAGACGTCGGCGTCGATGATGCCGACCGTCTTGCCGAGCCTGGCGAGCGCCACCCCGAGGTTGGCGGTCACCGAGGACTTGCCGACGCCGCCCTTGCCGGACGACACGGCGATGACCCTGGTGTTGGAGCCGGGCCTACCGATGGTGATCTCACGGGTCGGAGCGCCGCGGACGTGCTCGACGAGGCCGGCTCGCTCCTCGTCCGTCATGTGGGTGAACTCCACGTCGACTCGGGTGACGCCCGGAACCGCCATGGCTGCGGCGGTCACGTCTGCGGTCAGCTTGTCCTTGAGGGGACAGCCGGGGATGGTCAGCGCGACGAGGGCGCTGACGGAACCGTCGTCGGCGACCTGCAGATCGCGCAGCATGTTCAGCTCTTCGAGTGATCGATGGATCTCGGGATCCTCCACTGCCCCGATGGCAGCCCTGAGCGCAGCGACGTCTACCAAAACTGCATCTCCTATCTGCGTAGTAGATAGAAACTATAGTGGAGGTCGGGTTCTCCCCTTCCGGGCCCCGCCACCGATGAGGAGCCCGCGACATGGATACGAGTCTGTTCGACAAGCAGATCGGAGACCTCGCCGCCTCGCTCGGCGATCCGACCCGGCGCGGGATCTACGTCTCCGTCCGCGAGGCCCCAGAGTCCGTCACCGCATCAGAGATCGCGGCCCTCTTCGCCATCCACACGAACGTGGCGCGCCACCACCTCGACCGACTCGTCGACGACGGGTATCTGCAGGTGACGCACCGCAGGCGCTCTGGAAAGCAGGGACCGGGTGCCGGCCGCCCGGCCAAGCACTACGAAGTCACCTCGAAGGAGGTGTCGCTGCAGTTCCCGGCCCGCCGATACGACCTGCTGTCCGAGTTGCTCGTTCGAGTCGTCGAGCGCCTCTCCCCGACCACTGCCGCCGCCGTCGCCGAGGAGGTGGGCCGGGAATATGGACGTGAGCTGGCCGCCGAGATCGGGCTACCCGAGGAGGCCGGGTTCACCGAGGCCGTGCAGGCCGTCGCCAGAGCGATGATGGGCGTCGGCTTCGAGGCGGAGGCCAACACCGACGACAGGCAGATCATCAGCCGCTTCTGTCCGTTCGGCGACACCGCGGCGAACCACCCCGAGGTGGTCTGTCGGCTCGACCAAGGCATCGTGCGCGGGCTGCTCGGAGCCACCCGCCAGACCACTCTCGCAGTGCTCACCCCGCACGCCACCGCAGACGAGGACTGCATCACTCAGGTCTGACCGGAATCAGGGAGCGAGCCGCCCGTCCAGATCACCGAGGCCGGCGAGCCACTCATCGGCGCCCGCCTCGTTCCACATCTCGAGGAGCTCGGAAGGCGCCGTCCCCGCCCGCTGCACGGCGGCCCTGGCGACCTCACGCTCGTCCGGCGTCGGCGCCCTCTCGATACGGTCGATCCATGAGCACACCGACTCGGGCAGTCGCCACGGCCCCGGTCGCTGTGCGGCGGCGGCCAGCGACTCTGCAGCGGCAACGGCGACGGAGGCATCCCAGGCGGCGAGTTGGGCGTCTCGGTCGCACCTCGCTACTGGTGCGAGTGCGGCGACGACGTATGCATAGTCGGAGGCCCCGTCCAGCTTCCACACCCAGTCTGCGGCGTCGTCGTTGTCGAAGGGCCCGATGTCCCAGGCGCCCATGGACCGATTCTATGCGGTGACGCTCGCTCGCCCATTGGACGACGCCGGCCAGTTTCAGGTGCGACGCCGGCGGGTACGTGGCGGCGCGACTCGAGAGAGGAGAGGCGATGCCGAAGCGAGACAGGCCGACCGTCGAGGACGACGACCGGTACGAGGCGATGCGAGAGGACGGGATGAGCAAGAAGAAGGCGGCCCGCATCGCCAACACCCCGGCATCCGTTGCGGGCAGACGCGGCGGCAAGGCTGCGAAGTACGAGGAGTGGACGAAGGACGAGCTGTACGACAAGGCGAAGGACGTCGGCATCAGCGGACGCTCGAAGATGTCGAAACGTCGGCTCATCTCGGCGTTGCGCAACCACTGAAGGCGCGCCGCACCGCCGAGCGAGCTCAGCTGAACAGCACGAGGTCGTCGGGAGCGGCGCCCTCCAATGTGAACCCGGCGCCATTCGGGCTGCGTCCTCCGCAGAGTCGCACGAATGTCTCCACATCGGTCACGAGCGTGGCGGCCGGCGTCCCGTCGTCCCTCCCGAGAGAGTGCACCTCGCCGTCGATCGTGGCGACCACGCTCCGCATGCTGCGGGAGGCGCTGCGCTCGACGAGGAGGGGGACGGCGAGGTCGGATCCTTCGCTGACGTACGCGCCCGGCAGCCCGAGCGCCTCACGGATGTCACCGCCGTGGATCCACTCACCGAGACCGACGCCGTCGAGTGCCCCTCCGGACCGGTCGATGGCGACCGCGGCGTCCTGGTAGCCGCGATGGAGCTCTTCGAGCAATTCCTCGAGCTGCCACGACTTTCTGGCGTCCACGTCTGATTGATTGGCTTCGGGTGAGAAGTCGTGCAGGTCGCCCGATGCCGTGCGGGTAAGCGCTGCCGCACAATGGGCGATGACGTCCCGAACGCTCCAGCCGACGCAGACGGTCGGACGATCGAAGTCGTCGGGCGGGACAGGGGCGAGGGCGATGCGCAGCGCCGCGCTCTCGATCAACAGCAGCTCGGCGGCGGGGCGCATTCGGCAGGGAGGCTACATCGGTGACCGGTGCCGCCTGGACGAGGCCAGTACCGTCCGGCCGTGCCGCGGCAAGGAGCGGAGGTGCAACGTGGCCTGGATCGAGACGATCCGTGAGGACGAGTGGTCCGGCGATCTCGCCGAGATGCGCCGTCGAGTCGAGGACCCGGAGGCGCGGCGCGTCGATAACATCATGCAGATCCACTCCCTGAACCCGGCAGCCATGGCGGCTCACGACGCTCTCTATCGGTCGGCGATGGCAGGCACGAAGACCCTGCGCAAGGTGGAGAGGGAGCTGATCGCCCTCGTCGTCAGCTCCGTGAACGACTGTCACTACTGAGTCGTCCATCACCGGCGCGGTCTGCGCCGCCTCCTCCGCGACGACGACCTGCTCGGACGCATCGAGAGCGACTGGCGAACAGCCGGCTTGAGCGCCGCGAGATGCGCCATGCTCGACTATGCCGTCAAGCTGACGGTCGCCCCGGCATCCGTCACCGAGGACGACATCGGGAACCTGCGGCGAGAGGGATTCGGGGATCGCGACATCCTCGACATCTGCGAGGTGACCTCGTACTACGCCTACGTCAACCGGATGGCGGACGGGCTCGGCGTGACACTCGAGACGTGGGGAACGGGAGGATGACCGACTTCGCCGCCGAGGCGAAGCACATCCACGCCAGCCTCCCCGTCGTCGATGGGCACAACGACCTGCCGTGGGCGATACGGGTGAGAGCGGGCGGAAGTCTCGACGTCGCGGACCCTCGACGGCACCTCGCCGGATACCACACGGACACCGCCAGGTTGCTCGAGGGCGGCGTCGGCGGACAGTTCTGGTCCGTATATGTCCCGTCCTGGCGTCCCGACCCATTCGATGAGGTCATGGCGCAGGTCTCGCTCGTCCAGGCAATGGTCGCCGCCGATCCTCGGAGGCTGACGCCGGCGACCACCGCGGCAGACGTCATGAGGGCGCGGGAGGAGCGCAAGGTGGCGAGCCTGATCGGCGCCGAAGGCGGGCACGCCATAGAAGGCTCCCTCGACAAGCTCGAAGCACTCGCCGCAGCGGGGGTGCGCTACATGACGCTCACGCACGGCTCCACGATCGAGTGGGCCGACTCGGCAACCGACATCGAATCGAACGGCGGGTTGACCGGCTTCGGCAGGGAGGTCGTCCGCGAGATGAACCGCCTCGGGATGCTCGTCGACATCTCGCACGTGTCGGCCGCCACGATGCGACACGCCATCGACGCCAGCGTGGTCCCTGTGATCGCCTCTCATTCGGGCGCCCGAGCGGTCACGGACCACCCTCGCAACGTCCCGGACGACGTGCTGCGTGCAGTCGGCGAGACCGGAGGCGTCGTGATGGCCGTGTTCTGCCCGGCATTCGTCGTGGCGTCGACGGCGCGATCCGCCCTCGACATGTTCGAGGCGGAGCGGGCGCTGCGCGCCGAGTTCGACCCGCAGGACGAGGCCGGCTTTGCCGCTGCGAGCGCGGCACGGGCGACGGCGATGCAACTCGACCCGGGAACGGTCGGCCACGTCGTCGACCACCTGGAGCACATCGCCGAGGTCGCAGGGGTCGCCTCGGTCGGGATCGGTAGCGACTTCGACGGGATCGAAACGACGCCGACCGGCCTCGAGGACGTCTCGTGCTTCCCAGCCGTCACCGAGGAGCTGCTGCGCCGGGGATGGCCCGAGCAGGAGATCCGGATGACCCTGGGTGACAACGTGCTCCGGGTCCTCGAACAGGCGGAACGGACCGCCGCCTGATCTCGATTGAAGATCGCGTGGTGCCATCGGTACCCTCGGGCCCGTGGCTCGTCAGCCCCCAGCCGGCGGAGCAGTGCGCTTGGCGGCTTCGCTCGCCCTCATCGGCTCACTCAGCGCCTCCCCGATCGGGGTGGCGTCCGCCGCGGTCGAGCTCTGCCATGGTGTCGTTGCCACGATCGTCGGCACGTCTGCCGACGACCTGATCGAAGGGACCCCGGCCAGTGACGTGGTGGTGGGCAAGGGCGGCCGCGACGTCATCCGGGGCCGCGGAGGCAACGACCTCATCTGCGGCGGCGCCGGGCGAGACGATATTCACGGAGGGCAAGGCAAGGACGTGCTCTATGGGGGGCCCGGCGCGGACACCGTTCACGGCAACCATGGTCACGACCGGCTCTACGGCGGTGGCCAAGACGATTCGCTGTTCGGAGGGGGCGGGAATGATCGGATCTTCGGCAGGGGCGGTGTCGATTTCGCCGGCGGGTCACGGTGGAGCGATGTGTGCCGCGCCGAGGATGAGTCGAGGTGCGAGCTCGACTACAGAGGGCCCCGCCCGGTGGAACTGTGGGAGGCCCTCGTTGATGAGTACTTCGGCGACATCGGGCAGACGGCGAACGCGCTCACGATCGTCGACTGCGAATCCAATGGCGACCCGTTCGCGTACAACCCGGACGGTCACGGACCCAAGGGGCTGTTCCAGTTCATCCCCGATACGTGGGACTGGGCGAGCGACGGGGCGGGGTGGGCAGGCGAGACGCCATATCACCCCGTGGCGGCCACGGCCTCGGCGCGCTTCCTCTACGAGTGGAGCGAGGATCGAGGAGGCGGCGGATGGGATCCGTGGACGAACTGCCGCTGCAAGATCGTCGAGTACGACTGCAAGTACAAGTCGGCGCGCGCCGATTGACCCTGGTGCCCCCCAGGCTCTGCCAATTGTCGGTTTGAAGGTTCGCATGCTTTCTGCCGATACTCCTGGGGCATGGCGCCAACTGAAAGCCGCTCGCGGGGCGTAGGTCTCGTGGCTGTTCTCGTCCTCCTCACAGGTCTCATCGTCGCGACGCCCGCCGGCGCCGGTGCGGCGTCGGCGACCTGCGGCGGCCACCCCGTCACGATCAGAGGAACCGCCGGTCCCGATGAGATCGATGGCACCTCGGGGCGCGACGTCATCGATGGGGGAGCAGGCGACGACCGCATCCGCGGGCGCGGCGGGAACGACGTCATCTGCGGCGGGGCCGGCAAGGACGTGATCTTCGGAAATGCAGGCAACGACGTCATCTTTGGTGAGAAGGGTGGCGACACGATCCGGGGCGGCAGAGGGGACGACGTGCTGCGCGGCGGCAACGGCAACGACCGACTCTTCGGCAAGGCAGGCCGCGACAAGGCCTTCGGCGGCTTCTACAGCGACGTCTGCAAGGCCGAGCGGGAGCACAACTGCGAGTTGAACTACCGGGGTCCTCGCGACGAGGAGGCATGGCGCAACCTCGTCGACCGCAACTTCGGCGACATCGGTCAGACCGACAACGCCCTGATCATCATCGACTGCGAGTCGAACGGCGACCCGTTCGCCCTCAACCCGAACTCGGGGGCCGCAGGCTTGTTTCAGTTCCTCCCATCGACGTGGGAGAAGCGAAGCGCAGAGACGCCCTTCGCCGGCGAGACTCCGTACCACCCGAAGGCCAACGCGGCGACGGCGCGGGAGACGTACGACGCCTGGGTTGACTGGCTCGGACCGGGCCACGGCTGGGACGCGTGGAGCTGCGAGCGCCTGCTGTCTTCGAGCGACTGAGGCGCTCATCCCTGCTCGCCCCAGTCCGGTCGGGGCGGCTCTGCAACGTCTCGACGACGAGCATCTCGCCGACGTCGAGAACGACGGCCCTCAGCTCCCCCAGAAGCGTTGTTCCTTGAATGGGTCGCCGTACATGTGGTAGCCGTTGCGCTCCCAGAACCCCGGTTGGTCCCCCGCCAGGAGCGTGAATCCCCTCACCCATTTCACGGATTTCCAGAAGTACAGGTGGGGCACGACGAGCCGCAACGGATACCCGTGCTCGAGCTCGAGCGGCTCGCCGCCGTAGGTGTGGGCGAACAAGTTGCCGTCTGTGAGGAAGTCCTCGACCGGGAGATTGGCCGTGAAGCCGTGGTACGCGAAGACGAGGACGTGGGTTGCGGACGGGTCGGGGGCGATCTGGTCCCAGACGTGCCTCACGGGAACACCCTCCCAGGAGGTGTCGAGCTTCGACCACTTGGTCACGCAATGGATGTCGTGCACGTAGGTGGCCGTCGGCATGGCGCGAAACTCGTCCCACGTCCAGCGCTTCTCGCCGCCGACGAGGCCATCGACGGTGAAGTCCCACTCCGCGAGGTCGATCGACGGCACGGTTCCGGCATGGAGGACGGGGAACCGGTCGGTGACATATTGGCCCGGGGGGACCCTGGCGGGATCGATCCCCTTGGCGACGAGCTCGTCGCGGTTGCGGGAGAAGAACGACATCGGGGCAGTGTATCGAGGGCGACCAGGCGCCTCGCTCGTAACCAGTCGCAGGGTCGGTGGAGTCCGATGAGCGTGGAGTCGCCGGTTGTCACCCTGGAGGAGTTGCGCAGATTCACTGCGGATCAGCTGCCGTTCTGCGCCGAGATGAACATCGGTGTCGAAGCCGTCTCACTCGGCGAGGCAACCGCTCGCTTCGGCTACGACGACCGCTGGACGAGACCAGTCGACTTCATCGCCGGGCCCGTGCTCATGGCACTGGCGGACGCCGCCATGTACTGGGCGATTCTCGCAACGGTCGGCATCGTTCCACTGGCGGTGACGAACGAGCTCAAGATGAACTTCCTCCGCCCTGCGATCGGCGGAGATGTTCTGGCGACGGCGCGCATCCTCAAGCTCGGGCGCCGCATCGCATACGGCACGGCAGACGTCTACATGGGCGGGGCGCCGGATCGCCTGGTGGCCCACGCAACGACGTCGTACATCATGCCGGAGGGTTGGCACATCACCGACGTGTGACGACGAGCTGTTGATGCGGGACACCGGTCGCCCTTGCAGCCGGCCCTGTACCCGACGCGGCGCACGCTCCTAGCGGCGTCCGGCACCGGCGACGATACGAGCGACTGTGTCCCGAGCTGCCGTGTCCGCGACCTCGCCCGGGCGGGCGATTCCGACTCTGGCGAGGTCGCCGGGCAACGAGGGCGCCCCGTCCGTCCAGTTGCCCGAGCCCGACAGATGCAGGCCGGCGCGCCAGGCGGGATCAGGTGAGTGGGACGGCCACTCGGTCACCTGGAGCCACACGCTCGACCCGAAGACGAGGTTGTCCTCGATGACGACGTTGCGATTGCCCTCGTCGAGTTGGATGCCTGCCCGCTTGGCATAGTCGGGGTCGACGAGGTCACCCGGCAGCTTCGGCTGGATCCCCGAGAACTCGACGACGTTGTCTGACACGACGGTGTGGTCGACGAGGGGAGCGTCCGGGGTCCCCGTCGGTCCAAGCAAATAGATGGCCCCCCCGTCGTAGAGGGTGTTCACCACGTCGTCGAAGCGGTTGGCCACGACCCGGTTGCGCACGTGGACGAACGAGTCCGGGTTGTTGGCGAACCCCCACCCGAGAGACAACCCGACCCACGGCATGTCCCGGAACTCGTTGTGCTCGATGACGAAGTCGGCGGACTTGTAGACCTGGACGCCTGCTGAGCTGAAGTACTCGCGACCCGTCTGTTCGAACAGGTTGTCCGACAGCTCGATCCGCTCGATGAGCCGCTCCATCGGCTCGTCGATGACCTCGTGCACCTCGTGGCCTGCGACCAGTCCGCCCCCTGAGACGTCGGAGAACACGTTGCCCGAAATGGTGACGTCCACGACATCGTTATGAAGGAGCATGCCGTCCGACCCGAGGTGGGTCAGCACGTTGCCGGTGAACGCCAGGTCGTGAACGGAATCCATCTCGACTGCGGCGCCTGCGAGCCCCTGTGGGATGGGCCGGTCGAGGTATGTGCTGCGAGCGCCCTCCGCCTCCATCCAGTCGTCGTGCTCCCACCCCATGAAGAGCCCGGCGCCCTGTCCCGGCACGTACCCCTCCCGGCTGGTCACGGTGTACGTGGAATGCCGAAACGTGAGCCCCTCGATGCGGATGTCGTGAACCGGCTCGCTTGGCGTTCCGTCGACGTCGAGAAGCGTCTCGACGGCGGGGATCCAGGTATCCACGTCGTCCGGGTTGCCCCCATCCGGCGGCCACCAGTAGAGGAGACGGTCGCGCTCGTCGAAGAACCACTCCCCCGGCTCGTCGAGCAACTCGAAGGCGTTCTCGAGATAGAAGGGGTCGGAAGGTATGACGAACGTCTTCCAGAAGCCCCGATCGGTGGCGTGGTAGAGGGCGTCCGCCGCGATGTCGAGCCGGATCGCCCCATCGGGCGCAGGCGTCGCCCGTTCAACTTCGAGACGGTGTGAGCGCCACGACGGCCGCTCGGTCTCCACTCCGTCGGCGCCCGTCACGCCGTGGCCCGAGATTCGAACACCCACGTAGACCAGCTCGAGGTCCTCGGGATGGGTGATCCCGGCGAGCATCCCGCCGTCGACCACCACCGCGGCATCCCGGGGTCTGCCGAGGATCTCCTCCTTCTCGAACCGCAGCGCCGTGGCGCCTGCAGTGGCCGTCCTCGCTCGCGGTTGCCTCCTCCCTCGCGCGTAGAACTGCCGGAAGGTGTCGACCCGCTCGGGAACCTCCACCCGATACAGGACCTCGCCGAACGTCTCCCAGCCGGAGAGCTCGACGCCGCCCTCGATGACCGCCCGCTCGCCGGCGACGGCCCGGTACACCACGTCGTGGTCGTCGCTGCCGGAGTCGAGCGGTGTCAATCGGAACGTGCCGGCCAGTTCGTAGACCCCGCCGCGGAGCAGGACTACGACATCCTCACCCGTCGCCGCACGGGTGGCGCCACGGGCCGCCAGCTGCGCCCGCTCGAGCGTCCGAAACGGAGCGGCAGCCGTACCGGAACCTGCGTCGTCCCCTGCCGCCGGATCGACGACGATCGCTCCGTCGGGCGCCGGGACGTCGGTGGTAGGGACGCCCGCCGTCGGTGGCCGGCTCGTCGCAGGAGTTGCGGCCGAGCTCGCATCCGTGGTCGACGATGGCCGGGTCGTCTCGGGCACCGACGTCACCGGCCCTCGAGGACGCAGCACGAGCGCTCCGACGGCGACAAACGCCACGACGCCCATCGCAGCGAGAATGCGGTCCCGTGAGCTCATCGACACGTCCGGTCCATCCCCCGAGTTGCGGCGGCGGTCGGGTTTGCCATCGGCGAGGCCGACGTCACGCACGACCTCGCCGCTCCGGCCCGCCCTCGGTGGATCTCGCCGCCTGGCGGGAGACTACGGTCGCGATCGTGATACCCGGCGACGAGCATGACGACGACCGTGTCGTGACCGATCGATCACATAGGCGGGTGGCGACTTGGCGGCGTCTCCGCATCCGCGTCCTTGCGGTCTCGGCGGTTGGCTCCCTGGCTGTCGTCGTGCTCGCAGGCGCCAATCTGCTCGCAGGGGGCGAGACGGCCCCGACGGCTCCGACAGTGACGACCGTACTCGGCAGGCTCCCTTCGACCACGGCCCCGGGAGTCATCGGCGAGAAGGCTCCGGACTTCGCAGTCGAGACGACGGGCAACGATGTCTTCGAGTTGTCTGCTCACCTCCTGGCGGACGGCAGGCCCGTGCTGCTCAATCTGTGGGCGAGCTGGTGCTTTCCCTGCCGGGAGGAGATGCCCGCCCTCGACGCGGCGTCGCGGGCGCGCCCGGACGTGAAGTTCGTCGGGGTGGCGATCCGCGACAGCGAATCCGATGCACTCGAGTTCCTCGAGCAGGTGCCGGTCTCCTATGTAGTCGGGATCGACGACGGATCGGTCGAAGAGGCCTACGCCCCGCTTGCGATGCCCGAGACCTACCTCATCTCGGCTGAAGGCATCATCGTCAAGCGCCTCTTCGGTGGGCTGACCGAGGAGCGACTCGCCGCCGAGCTCGCCGAGGCATTCGGGTGACGGCTCATCTCCCCGTCCAGCGCGGCAGGCGCTTCTCGGCGAAGGCGGCGACCCCCTCGGCCGCGTCGTCGGTCATGGCGACCGCAGTCAGCCCGGCCTGGAGGTGGTCGAGCGCCGTGTCGAGATCCATGTCCTCGACGGCGTAGAAGGCCCGCTTCCCGAGAGCCAGCTGGACGGCACTTGCGCCGGTGAGCGCCTCGACGACGTCGTCGATGGCGTCGTCGAGCTCGGCACGAGGAACGACCCGTGACACGAGGCCGAGATCCTTCGCCTCGGATGCCGAGATCCTGCGTCCCGTGAGCATCAGCTCGAGTGCCGCCCTTCGGGGGACGACTCGTTGGACGACGGCGGTGATCATCATCGGCCACAGCCCGACAGTCACCTCGGGCATCCCGAACTCGGCGTCGTCGACGGCGACGACGATGTCGCAAGCCGCCGCGAGGCCGAAGCCGCCGGCGAGGGCGTGGCCGTTGACCCTGGCGATGATCGGCTGCCGGCATGTCCGCATCGCTCGAAACAGATCGGCGAATGCGCCTCGAGCGTCGTGGAGTCCCAAGGGATCGTCGACAAAGCCGCCGGAGAGGTCGCCTCCGGCCGAGAAGGTCCGGTCGCCTGCTCCCGTGATCACGATGACGCGCCGAGACGGGTCATTGGATGCGCTTCGGACGGCTGCGAGGAGGGCACCCATGGTCTCGTTGGACAGAGGGTTCCGCTTGTCCGGGTCGTCGATGATCAGCGTGAGGCGGCCGTCGCGACGCTCCTGCGTGATCATCTCGCTCCCCGTGCGCCGAAACGGCGAGTGTACCGATGGCCAACTGCCGAGCCCTCGAGATCGGGGGCGGCGTGATTGGGAAACTTTACGAACCACCGGCGACCTCAACGAGCGCACGAGGCTCTACGCTCGGACCGATGTCGTGGTTGGTGCTCGCGCTCGTCGTCGCGGCGATCGTATCGGTGCTGCGTGGAGGAAAGTTCTCCAACGTCGGAGCGATCCGCGTGCGCGCCTGGTGGCTTCTGGTGATCGGCCTCGCCATGCAGCTTGCCGGCAACTTCCTCTCGGAGGACCAGTCGGGAATCGCCGTTGGACTCATGCTGACCTCGTACGCCCTGCTCCTAATCGTCGTGCTGGCGAATCGCAACGCCGCCGGCCTGTGGATCGCAGGCTTCGGAGTGACGATGAACCTCGTGGTCATCGCCGTCAACGGAGCGATGCCGGTTCTGTCGGAAGCCATCGAGATCGCAGGCGGGAACCCGGGGCTCCCGTTCGACGCCAAGCATGAGCTGCTCGACGCGTCGACCCGCCTCCCGTTCCTCGCAGACGTGATCCCGATACCCGGCAGCGTCATCTCACTCGGGGACGTCTTCCTGTCGATCGGCCTGGCCGTGTTCGTCGAGGACCAGCTGCGCACCCCGCCTGCTCTGTTCAGCCGGGGAGCGAGAGCGGTCCCCGGGTCGGCTGCCGAGCTCTGACGTCAGCGATTCGCCGGCAGGAGCCCGCGATGCGTCAGGGTGCGCCGCAGGGCAGCGACGATCTCAGGATCGAACTCGTATGCACTTCCGCGGTGAAGCTGCTCCA
>Ga0214472_10006162_pt1 | contig 12570 bp, 6 predicted proteins | sample RVTome_6_FD_207662 | JGI IMG/M metagenome (GOLD analysis project Ga0214472, IMG submission 207662) | Soil microbial communities from uranium-contaminated site in the Upper Colorado River Basin, Wyoming, United States - RVT140D175 | ecosystem: Environmental > Terrestrial > Soil > Contaminated >... | reverse complement strand
CAACGTGCGCAACGCGCGGATCGCCGCGCCGGGCTGCTCGGGCGCGATCATGGATGCCGCGGAGCTCGGCGTGGGCGACGAGAAGGTCGACAACGTCGTGAGCGTCGAGGCCGCCTTCCACTTCGTGACCCGCGAGCTCTTCTTCGCGGAGTCCTTCCGGGTGCTCAAGCCGGGGGGCCGCCTGGTGCTCTCCGACATCCTCTTCCGCAGGGTGCGCAACAGGTTCCTGCCCGCCGCCAACTTCGTGGCCGACCTCGGCGCTTACGAAGCGCTGCTCCGCCGAGCCGGGTTCCGCGAGGTGCGGGTCATCGACGCGACGGAAGCCTGCTGGGGCGGATTCCGCAGGAATCTCCGGCGGTGGGGCTGGCGCACCTTCCGCTCCACGCGCTCGAGCGTCGCGGCGAGCCTGCGGGTGCGCCGCATCGTCGGCCTGGTGCTGTGGCTCGGTGGGCTCCGATTGGCGCTACGGCACTATCTGCTGGTGGTGGCCACCAAGTAGCGGCCCCGGGCTAGCCCAGGTTCGGCAACGCCACCGGGGGCACGCCGGCGCTCTCGAGCAGGGCGTTGAGCTGCGCCAAGTCGACCGCGAAGAGCCGCTCCAGTCGCGCCGTCACGGAGGCGAACTCCGCTTCGAGCTCGGCCAGGTGCTCCCTCTGCGCCGCGGTCGGTGCCTGGAACTGCGAGTCGACGTTCGAGAACAGCTCGTCGATCCTGTCCGCGAGGCGCGGACCCTGCGCCCAGAACGGCTTGTCCTCCGCGCGGGAGAGCAGACCCTCGATCTCCGGCGCCTTCTCGTCGTGGCTCTTCCAGGCCTTCGAGATCTCCTCGGGAAGCTCGATCTCCATGCGCTTCACGGTGGCGCGCCGCTCCTCGAGCTGTGCCTTGACCGAGTCAAGGCCGCGCAGGCCGCGGTTGGCGGTGGACAGCATCTCGGTCAGGCGGGAGGCCGCCGCGAACTGCTGCTCGAGGGCCTCGCGGCTGACCGGGACCAGCGGATCCATTCGCACTTCCACCGGCGTCTCCCAACTCGTCGCGTCGAGGGTAAGGCGCACCGTGAAGGTGCCGGGCAGCACCATCGGACCGCGCGGTGGACCGCCGAACTCCGGCACGTCCTCGTCGAGCTTGCGGGGCGTCGGCGGGTCCATGGCGAGATTCCAGCTCACCCGGTTGAGACCGGCCTTCTTGCCGAGCTTCTTGGCGTCGAGGGTGCGGATCACCGTGCCGGAGGCGTCGAGAACCTCGATCTTCAGGCGTTCTTCCTCTTTCTTCTCGCCCTCCGCGTCGTCGCCTGCCTTCTTCGCCTCGTCCTTCTCCTCGAGCGATTCGTCGAGGTAGTAGGTCAACAAGGCGCCCGGCTCGGGGTTGGGCGCCCGGTGCTCCTTGTCGCCCAGCCCGTAGCGGGTGAAGCGGGTGGGGAAGCGCAGAGCGGCCCGCGCGGGGAACAGATGAGCCGGTGAGTCGGCGATCGAGCTCTTCCACTGCTGCAGCGGCGTCGCGTCGTCGAACACCCAGATCGAGCGGCCGTGGGTGCCGAGGATCAGATCGTTGTCCCGCGGGTGAACCAGCACGTCGTGCACCGACACGGCAGGGAAGTTCTTCAGGTGGTGCCCCATCCAGCTCCCGCCGCCGTCGTAGGAGGCGTAGAGACCGAGCTCGGTCCCGAGCCACAGCAGGTCGTGGTTCTGCGGGTCCTGACGCAGCACCCAGATCCAGGCGTCATCCGAGATGCCGTGGGTGGCCACCCGCCTCCAGGTCGCGCCGAAGTCCGTGGTCTTGAAGATGTGCGGCCGGAAGTCGTCGAACATGTGGCGGTCGAAGGTCGCCCAGGCGGTGCCCGGCTCGGAGCGCGAGGGCTCGATGTGCGACACCGGCGAGAAGGCGGGGAGGCCGGCGACGTTGCGCGTCACGTCGACCCAGGTGGCGCCGCCGTCGCGCGAGACCTGCACGTTGCCGTCGTCGGTGCCGGCCCACAGCACGTCCCGCTGGGCGGGTGACTCGGCGAAGCTGATGATCGTGCAGTGATACTCGGCGGTGGTGTTCTCGGTCCACGCCGGGCCGCCCGCCTCGCCCTGCTTGGACTTGTCGTCGGTGGTGAGATCGGGGCTGATCGTCGACCAGGTCTCGCCGAAGTCCTCCGTTTTGAAGACCACGTTGCCGGCGAAGTAGACGACGTCGGGATCGTGCGGCGAGGCGACGATCGGGGCGTTCCAGTTGAAGCGGTAGGTGAGATCGCCCACCGGGCCACCGTCGTTGCGACGCGGCTGCGGCGAGACGTCCACCTGCTGCCGGGTGGTCATGTCGGTGCGCACGATGCCGCCGCCCTGCGACTCGGAGAGGAAGAGATCGACCGTCGTGGCGTGCGGTACCACGAAGTAGGCGTCGCCGAAGCTCATCATTCGCCAGTCGTCCTCGAGGATGCCGGCCGGCTCCCGCGTGCGGCTCGGGCCGTACCAGGTGCCGTTGTCCTGCAGGCCCCCGCCCAGGTAGTAGAACGGCTCCCGAAGGTCGTAGAAGACCTGGTAGAACTGTGCGATCGGCAGGTTGCGGATCGGCTCCCAGGTGTCGCCCCGGTCGTAGGAGACGGCGACGCCTCCGTCCTGCCCCTGCCACATGCGGCGCGGATCGGTGGGGTCGATCCACAGTGCGTGGTAGTCGACGTGGGTCGAGCGCGAGATGCGCTCGAAGCTCCTGCCGCCGTCGATCGAGCGGAAGAGGCGGCTGGCCACCGCGTACACCCGGTTCTCGTCCCACGGGTCGACCCGCAGGTCGGTGTAGTAGAGGCCGCGCGAGATGATCTGCACATCGTCGGAGACCTTGCGGAAGGTGTCGCCGCGGTCGTCGGAGCGGAAGAGCGTGCCTTCGTGGGACTCGGCCATCACGTAGACCACGCTGGGGTTGCTCGGCGCGATCTTGACCGCGATCCGCCCGACGACGCCCTTCGGCAGTCCCTCCTCGAGCCTCTCCCAGGTCTCACCCGCATCGACCGATCGCCAAACCCCGCCCTCCTCGCTGCCCGTGGTATGGGTCCACGGCTTGCGGTCGAAGTGCCACAGCCCGGCGTAGAGCACATTCGGATTGGTGGGGTCGAGATCGAGATCCGAGGCGCCGTGGCGATCGTCGAGGTAGAGCACCTTCGCCCAGCTTTTGCCGCCGTCAGTGGTCTTGAAGACGCCGCGCTCTTCACCCGCTCCGAAGAAGCTCCCCATGGCCGCCACGTAGGCGACGTTCTCGTCCTGCGGCGAGACCAGAACCCGTGAGATGTGGCGGGTGCCCTCGAGGCCGAGGTGCTTCCAGGTCTTGCCGCCGTCGGTGGTCTTGTAGACGCCGTTGCCGAAGGAGACGCTGTTGCGGGCATTGGCCTCTCCGGTGCCGACGTAGACCACGTCGGGGTTGGTGGGAGCAGCGGCGAGGTCGCCGATCGAAGCGATCGGCTGGTCGTCGAACACCGGCGCGAAGGCGAGACCGCCGTTGACCGTCTTCCAGACGCCGCCCGAGGCCGAGCCCACCCACAGCACGTTGGGGTCGCCGGGAACGCCCTCGACGTCGGCCACGCGCCCCGACATGTTCACCGGCCCGATGTTGCGCCACTCGAGGTGATCGAACGGCGTCGGCTCCTTCTCCTCGGCGGCGGCGAGCGCGGGCACCAGGCAGAGCAGCAGCGCGGAGATGAAGAGCGGTGCCGGACGACGAGGTTTCGGCGAGCGCGCGGAGCCGACCGTGGATGCCATGGGGTGCCCTCCTCGAGAGTGGATTGAGCGCGCCCCTCAGCTGGCGAGAGGCGCGCTCGAGATGGTAACAGAGGGGTCGGACGCGGAGCGCCGATCAGCGGGCGGCGCGCCGCGCCGGGCATGAACTTACAGAGAGCTATTGCGTATCTGCGCCACATGCCCCGACCCGCTCGCAGGAACTCGACGCTACCTCTGCTCCATCTCTCTCTGATCAGCCTCTTGGCGCTGCCTGCTCCCCGCGAGGCCCTGGCCGAGAAGAGCGCGACCGCATCTGACGAGATGGCGGCTCCCTTCGCAGGCGGTTGGTGCGGCGAGGCACGCCACGGTGGTCAGGTGCGGCGGCTGGCGCTCCACGTACCGGAAGCGGGGGACCAGCCGGTGACGGTCGACATCCCCGCGATGGACGCGTGGGGCATCGCCATCGGAGGATTGAAAGCGACCGAGGCGGGGCTCGAGATTGGGGCCTGGCCGCTTACCTGGGAGGGAGAGCGCGCGCGCCTGACCGGCTCTCTGCCCGCGTGGCTGGTCCCGCGCCGCACGATCCCCGTGGAGTTCGAGCGCTGCGATCCGCCGGCGCGCGAGGAGCCCGACTGGAACTACCCGGCGCCCGAGATCGCCTGGAGTCTCGAGCTGGACGGAGCGGTGTGGGCCGGGCTCGAGCTCGATCGCGCGGCGAACCGGGTGCTGGTGGCGACGGTCGCCGGCACGCTCACCGCGCTGGAGATGGGCAGCGGCGAGCGGGCCTGGACGTGGAGCGCGGGCGGTGCGATCCGCGCCCAGCCTTCGGTAATCGGCGACGCCGTCTACGTGGCGTCGGACGACGGCAGGGTGAGCAAGCTGGCGCGACTCTCGGGGCGCCTGCTCTGGCAGGCGGAGATCGGGACGGGGCCGGAGCGCCTGGGGCCGGAGAGCCCGGACTCGAAGTGGGATCGCTACGGCTCCTCGGTGGTGGAGGCCGGAGGCCGGCTCTTCGTCGGCAGCCGTGACGGCGCTCTCTACTGTCTCGACCCGGAGACCGGCGAGCGGCTCTGGAGATTCCAGACCGAGGACATCCTGCAGGCGACCCCGGCGACGTCCGGCGAGCGCGTCTTCGTGGCGAGCTTCGACGGCGGAGTGACGGCGCTCTCCGCGGCCAACGGAGAGCCGCTGTGGAGGTTCGACGCCCAGCTTCCCGTGCCGGCGGATCTCGCGGTGGCCGACGGCGTGGTGCTGGCCGGCAGCCGCACCTACGACCTGCACGCACTCGCCGAGGGCAGCGGCGAGCCGGTCTGGTCGCGCTTCTTCTGGTTCTCGTGGATCGATTCGCCGCCCAACGTGGTGAGCGGCGTCGCCTACGTCGGCTCGTCGGACGTTCTCCTGCTCTCGGCGCTGTCGACGCGCACCGGCGACGCCGTGTGGGAGACGCTCTTGCCGGGCTGGTCGTGGGCGCGCCCCGCGGTCGCCGGCGGCGGCGTCTTCACCGGCACGGTGGGCTCGGTGACCTACGTGGGGGCTCGCGCCGGGACCTTCGTTGCGGTCGATCGCGCAAGCGGCAGGATCCGCTGGCTCTATCCCGCCCCGGCGCCGGAGGAGGGCCAGTGGGGGTTCGGCGCCTCCGCGGCGGCGACCGAGGACCTGGTCTTCGCCGCGGACCTCGGGGGTCGGATCTACGCTTTTCGAGCCCGATCGTAGAAACGGGGGACTGAAAACCGGGGACAGTCCCCACTTCTCTTGAGGCGGGCCCGGCGCCGCCACGGAGGGTATCGGCGGGTCGGGCTCTCCTACGGTCGAACATCATCGACCGTGGGGGTATCGCCGCATGCTTCGATTCCCGGACCGATCTGTTGATTGCGCCGCCGTCGCGCTGATGGCCGGCCTCGTGGCCGCCGTGGCGGGCGCTGAGGTGCCGCTCGTGCAGCTCGCCCGCGACGTCTACCAGACCGAGCACTGCCTGTTCCTGGTGGACCGCAAGGGGGAGTTCGGTTTCCCGTCCTATGACGCCGTGCTCTCTGAGGAGCGGCGACCGCTCTACGTCGAGGCGCTTCGCGACTGGTTTCCGGCCGACTACTTCAGCATCACACTCGTCACCAACAACCTCGAGCCCCCCTTCGTGCCGAGGTACCTCTTCTATCGCCACAAGGCACTCGGCATCGGCACCGATGGCGGCGGTGCCGAGGGGGTCGCCGATCAGTGCCTGCACAACGGGCTCAACCCGCGCGGCAACTTCGCCTCCCTCGGGACCCTGGGCGTATGGGACCACGAGATCGGCCACGCCTGGAGCATGATCTTCTTCGGGCCAGACGGGCACTATCCGAGCAACTCGACCGTGCGCGGCCAGATGGCGGGCTACTCCTCGCAGGACGGTTACCGGACCGGGCTCATGATCTCCGGCAATGAGGAAGACGGCTTCACCTGGGAGGCCGTCCCCCTCGCGCGGGAGCAGAAGAGGCAGCGGTTCTCGAAGCAGCATCTCTACGTCATGGGCCTGGAGAAGCGGTTCCCCACGAGCTGGGTCCTGAACGACCCGGTCTACAACGCCGACGGAACGATGTCCTACTCGTCGCTCGAGCGCCACGACCACCGCTCGACCCTCGCCACGTACGGCCCGAGGATCCCGAGCTACAAGGAGTCGCAGAAGCGCTTCAGGATCGGCTTCGTCTATCTCGTGCGCGACGAGGAGGAGCTGCTCCAGAGCTACGAGGGGATCGAGCAGTCGATCGAGTTCGTCTGCAACGCGACGCGCATCCACCCCTTCCACCCCGTCACCGTGCCGTTCCTGGTAGAGACCCACCTCCGCGCCAGCCTCGACTGCCGGCTTTCAGATCTCGACGGCAACACGGCGCCCGAGTTGCGCATCGCCGAGCGGCATCGCCAGCGCACGATCCGCCAGGGCGAAACGGCGCAGATCGACTACCTGGTGATCGATCCCGATGGGCGCCCGCGGGTCGCCTGCATCGAGGACGGCGGGGCGTGCGACGTGCGGGAGGACCGCATCCTGGTTTCCGGCCTACGCCCCGGGGCGCACTTCTTCACCGTGCAGGCGAAGGACGAGGGCGGCAAGACGACCTACGACCACTTCGTGGTGGACGTGAAGCGCTAGGAGGCGGAGCGTCACGAGTCCGAAGACCCAGGACGAGCAACCGAGGGGCCAACAGCCACACGAGAAGATCTTTAGCAGCAGCGCCACATCGCGCTGCAGAATCCTGGGTTACGCTCTCCGGGTACCCATGACGCGCTCCGAGAACCGGTCCGAACGCGAGATCTTCGCGGCAGTGCTGGAGCTCGAGAGACAGGCGCGGGACGCCTTCCTCCTCGAGATCGGTGCGGACGACGCCGATCTCGGGCGGCGAGTCCGAGCCTTGGTTGTCGCCCACGAGGGATCCGGTCTCACACCGACCGATGCGCCCGAGCCCGCTTCCCAGCCGCCGGAGCCGAAGACCGTGGGTCCGTACCGCCTCCTGGAGCGTCTGGGAGAGGGCGGCATGGGGGTCGTCTACGTGGCCGAACAGAAGGAGCCGGTGCACCGCCGCGTGGCGATCAAGCTGGTGAAGAGCGGGTTGAACACCCGTGAGCTCGTCGGACGGTTCCATTCGGAGCGCCAAGCTCTGGCGCTCATGAGTCATCCCAACATCGCCCGGATTCTCGACGCCGGGTCGACCGAGGACGGTCGGCCCTACTTCGTCATGGAGTACGTCAAGGGCGTACCGCTGCTCGAGTACTGCGATCGCCGGCAGCTCTCGGTCGACGAGCGGCTCGGTCTCTTCATCAACGTCTGCCTGGCGGTTCAGCACGCCCACCAGAAGGGCGTGATCCACCGCGACCTGAAACCGACCAACATCCTGGTCGAGGAGGTGGACGGGCAGCCGGTCCCCAAGGTGATCGACTTCGGGGTCGCCAAGGCCCTCCACCAGCCGCTCAGCGACATCACCGTTCACACCCGCCTCGGGGGTTTCATCGGGACGCCGGAGTACGTGAGCCCGGAGCAAGCCGGGACGACCGCGCAGGATGTCGACACTCGAGCGGACATCTACTCGCTCGGAGCGGTGCTGTACGAACTGCTCACCGGCCTGCGGCCGTTCGATTTCCGCGAGGTGAGCTTTGCGGAGATCCAGCGGACCCTGGCCGAGCGGGAGCCGCGGCCGCCGAGTGGCCGCACCCGCGAGGGTGGCGAGTCCGCCTTCGCGCGGGCGCGGCTCCGACGAACGGACACCGAGGCCTTGCACCGAAAGCTCCGCGGCGATCTCGACTGGATCACGATGAAGGCACTCGAGAAGGACCGGGCACGGCGCTACTCCGCCGCCTCCGAGCTGGCCGCCGACCTCGAGCGCCATCGCGCCCACGAGGCCGTCCTGGCCCGGCCGCCCAGTTCGACCTACCGAATCGGACGCTTCGTACGCCGACACAGCCTGCTGCTGACGGCGAGCGCGCTCGCCCTTCTCGCTCTGGTCGTCGGCACGATCGGGACGTCGATCGGCCTTGTGCAGGCGCGCCGCGAGGCGGAGCGCGCGCGGGTCAGCGCCTCGATCGCCGAGGAGGTCAACGCCTTTCTCAACGACGACCTCCTCGCCGCCGTCGCCCCCGACGAGCAGGGAATCGGCGTCTCGATGCGCGAGGTTCTGGACACGGCGGCGAAGCGCATTGAAGGGCGGTTCCCGGACCAGCCGCTGGTCGAAGCATCGCTACGCCGCACGATCGGCCGAACCTACCGCTGGCTCGGAGAGCACCCCAGCGCCGAGCACCACCTTCTCCACGCGCTTGAGATCTTCGAGCAGAACCTGGGGGGCGAGCATTCGGAGACACGGGACACGCGCCTGCGGCTGGCACGCCTCTACCGCGCGGAGGGGCGCCTCGGCGAGGCCGAGCGGGCGCTCGACGAGGTGCTGGGTGGCGACGTGTCGACTCCGGACATCGCGGATCCTCTGCAACTCGAGGTGCTGGAGGAGCTGGCCATCGTCCACCATCAGGGCGGCCGCTACGAAGAGGCGGAGGCTCTCTATTTCACGGCGATCGCCGCTCGCGAAGCGATCACCGGTCGCGACCATCCCGACGCCACCCGAGTGCTGGGCAACCTCGCGATCGTGTACCGCTACATGGAACGCTGGGAGGAGGCGGAGCAGCTTCTCCGGGAGGCACTCGAGGTCGATCGGAGACACAATGGTCCCGAGCATCCCACCACCCTCAACACGATCTCCAAGTTCGCCGCCCTCTACCTCGCCTGGAACCGCAACGACGAGGCCGAGAAGTACCTCAAGGCCGGCCTCGATCCCATGCGCGAGGTCATGGGTGAGAGGCACCCGCAGACCCTGATGATGGCGAACAACCTCGGCTGGCTGTACCTGCGGCAGCAGCGCTACGGCGAGGCCGAGGAGCTTCTTCTCGAGAACTTCGAGGCCAAACGAGGTGTTCTCGGCGACCTCCACCCGAGCACGGTCGAGGGGCTGCAGAACCTGGTGATCCTCTACGAGGAGATGGGCGCCGACCAACGTCACGCGGAGTATCTGGCGCTCTTCGCGGAGACGCTCGATCGCGTCTGTGACGGCCCGACGGCGCGAACGGAGGATCGGCTGGACTACGCGAATCTACTCCTGTCCGCCGCGAGCCCCGGGCTGCGAAACCCCGACAAGGCGTTGTCGCTGGCCCTCCAAGCCGTCGAGGAGACGGGCCGCGCGGATGCCGAGGCGCTCGCGGTCCTGGCCCGCGCCTACGATCGGACAGGGGACCGCGACCGAGCCGCCGCGACCGCCGAGGATGCACTCGCCCTCACTCCCGAGGGGTCCGAGTCGCGCTCCCGGTTGGAGGGACTGCTGGCGAGCTCGGAACACCAGCGTCGATAGAAGCCCCGGGGCGCGGCAGAAAGCCGCGCCCCGGAGGAAAGAGCCTCAGGCGGCCCGAGCCGTCGGCTCGGTCAGCAGCGCGATCACCTTCTCGTGGCCACCGCGACGGGCGTCGTCGAGAGGCGTGTTTCCCCAGCGATCGAACGGCGCGAGCTCGATCCCACGCCGCACGAAGAAGGCGACGACCTCGGCGCGGCCCTCGGAGGCAGCGAGGTGGAGGGCCGTGCGCCCGTCGTAGTCCGCCTCCTCCAGGTCAACGCCCTGCACCATGAGGCGCCGGATGCCGTCGAGGTCCCCCTCACTGGCGGCCCAGCACAGGTCCACGAGCAGGTTGCGCGTCTGTTGGTGCGGCGCGAGCCGCGGATCGACCTTGCCGTGTACGCCTCCGACGAGGTTGTCGTAGTTGTGGAAGTTGAAAGTCGAGACCAGCTCGCGCGCGAAGCTGATGCCGCGGACGCTGTTGCCGTGGGCGTCCAGCCGGGGCGACCAGACCACCAACCCGAGCACGTTCGGCACCACGATCAGGATGACCCCGGAGACGCCGCTCTTGCCCGGCAGCCCGATGCGAAAGGCCCATTCACCCGAGAAGTCGTACATGCCGCTCGAGTACATGAGTGACAGCACCTTCTGCACGGTGGCGGGAGCGAGGACGCGCTGCCCGGTGATCGGGCACACGCCGCCGTTGGCCAGCGTCGCCGCCACCACCGAGAACGACTCCGCGGTAAGCTCCAGCGAGCACATCTGGAAGTAGAACTCGAGGGTCTCGAGGAGGTCCGTGCCTTCGGGGAAGGCGCCGTGCTCGCGCATGAAGTAGCCGAGCGCGAAGTTGCGATCCGCAGTCCTGCGCTCGGAGAGGTAGGTCGAGTTGCTGAACGTGGGTCGGGCGCCACCGGCCAGCCGTTCCCACATCTGGAGGACGTAGTCGAACCGATCGGCCATCTCGTCCTGGGGCCGGATCAGAGCCGCGCTCATGATGGCGCCGGCGTTGATCATCGGGTTGTGCGGCCGGCCCTCCTGGTTGAGGGTCAGCTCGTTGAAGCTCTGCCCGCTCGGCTCGGTGCCGACGTGGCGATGGACCACCTCCTCTCCCCAGGCCTCCAGGGCCAGTGCGTAGGCGATCGGCTTGCAGGAGGACTGGAGCGAGAACGGCCTCGTCGCCTCACCGAGCGCCAGCCGCTGTCCGTCGATCGTGGTCAGGGCCACGCCGAACTGCTCGCCGTCGACACGGGCGAGCTGAGGGATGTAGTCGGCGACCTTGCCGCCCCGCTCCTTGCGGGCGGACTCGAAGATGCGGCCGATCTGCGCGCCGAAGGCCTCGAAATCGGGGATCGCCAGCTCGCGCTTGAGCGCCTTGTCGATCATCAGTACGTTCGGACGAACCACGCGGACGAACGTCGCGAAGTCGATCTGGCGGTCGGCGGGCTGCCCCGCCCTCTCGATCTCGCGCAGCGCGCCGACCGCCTGCCCCACGCGGGGATCGTCGAGCTGAATGCCGGCCCGCTCGAGCGCCGCCCGGAGGTTTGCTGGGTCGAGGGTCTCCTGTCCGTGGGCCAGGGCCTCGAAGAGCCGGCGCTCGCGAGCGTCGACCGAATCCGAAGCTTCGACGGAACCCGTCGAGGCGGCGGGGTTGGCGGCGAGGGGGGCGGTGCCGCCGCCACCGGATCGGATCCGGCGGCGGCCCTTGGGGCCGTTGTGCTTGGGTTGTCCGGTCACGGCTACTCTCCCACCGCGACCGGCCGGGACACCGGGCGGAACCGCTCGCCCGAGGCGCCGATCAGCGTGTCGTGAACGTAGGCGTGCTCGGCGTGCTCGACGACGTCAATGCCGACGCTGTCGACTTCGGCCGACGCCCTCAGCCCGACGATGCGAGCGACCACCCACAGCGATCCGGCGGTGCCGGCTGCCGCCCACAGGGCTGCAACCGCGACGCCGAAGATCTGCTTGAAAACGAGCTCGGGGCCGCCATAGAGGAGGCCGTCGGCGCCGCCAGCGTTGACCGCGGTCGTGGCGAAGACGCCGGTCAGGATCGACCCGACGATGCCCCCGACGCCGTGGCAGGCGAAGACGTCCAGAGTGTCGTCGAGGCGAGTCCCGCGTAGCAGCTCGAGTGCGGCGTAGCTCGCCAGCGCGCCGATCGCGCCGATCGCGATGGCGGCCATCGGAGTCACGAAGCCGGCGGCCGGCGTGATCGCAACCAGGCCAACGACCGCCGCGATCGAGGCGCCGGTCGCGGTGGGGCGGGACTCACGCACCATCTCAACGACGACCCAGGTCACCACCGCGGCGGCGGCAGCCAGCATAGTGGTCACCAGCGCCAGGGCGGCGAGGCCGTCGGCGGCCAGCGCCGAGCCCGCGTTGAAGCCGAACCAGCCGAACCAGAGGAGCGAGGCGCCGAGCATCACGAGCGGCACGTTGTGCGGCCGCTCCGATCCGTTGCGGCGCCCGCGGCCCACCATGAGCGCGGCGACGAGTGCGGAGATGCCGGCGGTGACGTGGACCACGGTGCCGCCGGCAAAGTCGAGAACCCCGAGCTCGCCGATGAAGCCCGCCGGACCCCACACCCAGTGGGCGATGGGACTGTAGACGGCCACGCTCCACAGCAGGATGAAGAGCGTGTACGAGCGGAACCGCATCCTCCCCACGACGGCTCCGGAGATCAGGGCCGGCGTGATGATGGCGAACATCATCTGGAACGCCATGAAGGCGAGGTGCGGAATCTCGGCCGAGAAGGCCGGCTCGGGCTCCACCCCGACCCCGGCGAGGCCGAGGAAACCGAGGCCGCCGAGGAGGCTCGATCCCTCGGAGAAGGCCAGGGAGTAGCCGATCAGGGCCCACTCGATGGCGATCACGCCGAGAGCGATGAAGCTCATCTTGATCGTGTTGATGACCTGCTTCTCGCGGACGAGGCCGCCGTAGAAGAAGGCCAGACCCGGTGTCATGAGCAAGACCAGGGCTGTGCTCATGAGGACCCATGCGGTGCTTCCGGTGTTCATCCTCTTCTCCCTTTCAACTCCCTGCGGGCCGTGACG
>Ga0214472_10006161_pt1 | contig 12570 bp, 10 predicted proteins | sample RVTome_6_FD_207662 | JGI IMG/M metagenome (GOLD analysis project Ga0214472, IMG submission 207662) | Soil microbial communities from uranium-contaminated site in the Upper Colorado River Basin, Wyoming, United States - RVT140D175 | ecosystem: Environmental > Terrestrial > Soil > Contaminated >... | reverse complement strand
ACACAACAAACGTCCGACCCACGGTCCCTACGCTGCGACCAAGGCCGCCCAGGAGATGTTTTCCGGCTGCCTGGCCAAAGAGCTGTCCGGCCGGCGCATCTCCGTCAACGCGGTGGCGCCGGGTCCGACCAACACGACCCTGTTCGCCGTCACGCCCGAACAACGCGCGCAGGCTGCAAGCATGACACCCTATGGGCGTATCGGCGAACCGGAGGACATCGCCAACGCCATCGCCGCCCTTTGCGCCAGCGACGGAGAATGGATCAACGGCCAGATCGTCTTCGCCAATGGCGGCTTCACCTGATCTCCCCTACGCACCGCCATTCAAATCGCCCCCTTCCCCCCACTCCCCCATCCCGCTAGGCTCCTCTCCAGCAGTCCATAAGTCGGGCGACTTATGGACGCTTTTGTGGACGGTTTCTGGACTGGGGAACGGGCGATGAATGCAACCTTCAAGACGGCACTTCTCGCGGGCGGCATCGCCCTCCTGGCTGCCTGCGGAAACCAGACCGGCACGCCCGGCGGCGCGGCGGGCAGTGCCGGCCCGGCCGCAAGCCCCGCCGCCCTCGCCGCGGTCGCCGGGATGCCGGAAGGCCCCTTGCGGGCCGCCGACGAGAACCTTGTCGCCCTCTACAAGCAGCTGCACGAGACGCCGGAACTTTCCTTCAAGGAAGCCTCGACCTCCGCCCTCCTCGCCAGTGAGCTGAAATCACTCGGTTTCACGGTCACTGAAGGGCTCGGCGACGCGTGGGTGAAGGAAAAGGCCGTGCGCGATCACGGCGAGGCGCGCCCCGGTGTCGGCGGTTACGGCGTGGTCGGCGTGTTCGAGAACGGCGAAGGCCCGGTGATCCTCATCCGCACCGATACCGACGCCCTGCCCGTGCCGGAACAGACCGGCCTCGCCTTCGCCTCGAAGGTCAGCTCGCAGACCTGGACCGGCATCGACAGCCCGGTGATGCATGCCTGCGGGCACGATGTGCACATGACCGTCTGGGTCGGCACCGCCCGGCGCCTGATCGCCGAGAAGGAGACCTGGTCCGGCACGCTGGTGATGATCGCCCAGCCGGCCGAGGAGATTGGCCTTGGCGCGCAGGCGATGCTGGCCGACAGGCTCTATTCGAAGTTTCCGAAGCCGGACTATAACATCGCCCTGCACGTCTCGGCCGGCGCGCCGGCGGGCACGGTCGCCTATTCCTCCGGCTTTGCACTCGCCAATGTCGACTCGGTCGACATCAAGGTGAAGGGCGTCGGCGGGCACGGCGCCTATCCGCACACCACGGTCGATCCCGTGCTGGTCGCCAGCCACATCGTCGTCGCGCTGCAGAGCCTTGTCTCGCGCAACACCAATCCGCTCGATTCCGCCGTGGTCACGGTCGGCTCGTTCAAGGCGGGTGCCAAGCACAACATCATCCCCGACGAGGCCGAGCTGCTGATCACCGTGCGCTCCTACGAGGGCAAGACGCGCCAGATGCTGCTGGACGGCATCAAACGCATCGCCGAAGGCCAGGCCGCCGCCTTCGGCGCGCCGGCGCCCGAGATCACCGTGGAGAGCGATTTCACGCCTGCGACCTATAACGATCCGGACCTTACGGCGCGTGCGATGGCCGCCATCGGCGCAGAGCTCGGCGCCGCGAATGTCCGCTCGGTCGCGCCGGTCATGGGCGGCGAGGATTTCAGCCAGTATGCGCGCACCGACGAGAAGATTCCGGGCTTGATCTTCTGGCTGGGCGCCGTCGAGCCGGACCGCTACGCCGCCTCCCAGATCGACGGCATGCCGCTGCCTTCGCTCCACTCTCCGCTCTTTGCCCCGGACTATGACCCGGCGATCGCGACAGGCGTCGATGCGATGACGGCGGCGGTCGTCGCGCTGTTCGAGCAGTAGGGCGCCCCGCGCCCGAGTTTCAATAAAGGCAGGATTAAGGCGCCATGTCTTGCCTTCCGGCGCCTGATTCGGTAGACCCCTTTTGCTCAGACTGCGCAAAAGTAATTCCGCTGTCACGAACGGGCCCTGAAATCCGGAAGCGTTTGAAGGCAGCCCCTTGAAACGCGGACAATCAGGACCAACTTATACTCAAATCGAGCATAATTGCTCGAGGACGGAGGATAACATGGCACGACTGATCGATTCCGGCCCGGGCTGCCCGACCCCCACCCCGCTGCGCGGCCGCTCCGGCGCCGAAGCCCGGGGCCTCGTCTATGACGACGCCGTGAAAGCCGAGACGGACGCCCTCTATCCGCTGGTTGCCGACTTCGTGACGCCGATGGAATGGCCCGCCATTGCCCCGCTGGTGGCCGGCATCAACCGGCTGAAGCGCGAGAAGAATGCAGTAATCCTCGCCCACAACTACATGACGCCCGACATCTTCCGCCTTGTCGGTGATTTCCGGGGCGACAGCCTGGCACTAGCACGCGAAGCCGCCGCGACCGAGGCTGACGTGATCGTCCAGGCCGGCGTGCACTTCATGGCCGAGACGTCGAAGATCCTGGCGCCGGAAAAGACCGTTCTGATCCCGGACCTGCGCGCCGGCTGCTCGCTCGCCGCCTCGATCACCGGCGCCGACGTGCGCCTGATCAAGCAGAAATATCCGGACTATCCGGTCGTCACCTATGTCAACTGCACCGCCGAGGTGAAGGCCGAGTGCCACATCACCTGCACAAGCTCGAACGCCGCGCAGGTCGTCGATGCTGTCGCGGCCGAGTGGGGCGCCGACACGGTGATCATGGTGCCGGACCAGTATCTGGCGAAGAACGTCGCGGCCCAGACCGGCATCCGCATCCTCACCTGGCCCGGCGCCTGCGAAGTGCACGAGCTGTTTTCGGCCGAGGACGTCAAGCAGCTGCGCGAAGCCCATCCCGGCGTCGTCATCCTAGCCCACCCCGAATGCCCGCCGGACGTGCTTGAGGAAGCCGACTTTGCCGGCTCGACTTCGGCGCTCTCGAACTATGTGTCCGAGAACCAGCCGGCCAAGGTCGTGCTGCTGACCGAATGCTCGATGAGCGACAATGTGGCGGCCGACAACCCCGGCGTGGACTTCATCCGCCCGTGCAATCTCTGCCCGCACATGAAGCGCATCACGCTGGAAAACATCTATGACTGCCTGGTGACCGGCGAGTTTGAAGTCACCATTCCCGAAGACGTGCGCGTGCGCGCGAAGGCGGCGCTGGATGCGATGCTGGCGCTGCCGAAGATGACACGCCCGCTCGCCTTCAAGACCGGTCTGAAGCCGGTCGAGCTTGAAATGGTGATGTGACAGACGTGTGAACGATACGGCTTGCCAAGGGCGGGCCGAAGCAGTGAAGTCAACCGGACACCTAGTCGAGGAGGCGTCCATGCCGAACTATCAGAGGCCGGTTCTCGGCCTGTTGCTGCTTGCGCTCGCCGCTGGCCTCCCGGCAGGCGCTGCGAAGGGCCAGAAGGATACCGACAAGTCCGACGTGCTCGGCAACTGGAGTTTCCAGACGCGTCCCTACCGGGAAGGCCAATGCGTGATGACCGGCACGATGAACCTCTCTCCGCATCCGGACAAAGGCCGCTATACCTGCGAGCTGACGGCGGTCGAGATGTGCTCCATGTGGGGACGTTCGGTCGTGCGCCAGTCGTGCGAGGCGACCCGGTTCGGCGACCAGGTCTCGATCCGCTCGACGATCGAAGAATTCCTCGAAAGCAAGAACCCCGAGATGCTGTATGTGCCGGACAATTTCACCCTGACGATCCAGAGTTACGAACGCATGTTCGGCGCGCTGGTATCGGCCGTCACCGCGCCGGTCGAATTCCGCCGCGCGAATGACGGGATTTCCTGATCCGCCGATGTTCGAGGGGGACGCCTACCGGATACGCGCCGAGGCGGGTGCGAGCGTGGATGTGCTGATCGTCGGCGCAGGCCTTGCGGGCCTGTTCCTGGCGCTGAAACTTGCGCCGCGGCATTGCCTGGTCATATCGCCCTCGATGCTTGGACAGGCGGCCTCCTCTGCCTGGGCACAGGGCGGCCTCGCCGCCGCACTGGACCCGAAAGACAGCCCGGCCCAGCATGCCGCCGACACGGTGGCTGCCGGCGCGGGACTGGTTGATCCTGTCATCGCGCGCCTGATTGCCGAAGACGGTCCGGCGCGTGTGCGAGACCTCCTGGCCCTCGGTGTCCCCTTCGACCGCACGCCGGACGGCACGCTCGCGCTGTCGCTTGAAGCGGCGCATTCCCACCCTCGCGTCGCGCGCGTGTCGGGCGACCTCGCCGGCAAGGCGATCATGGACGCGCTGGTCGCGGCCGTGCAGGCGACGCCCAGTATCGAACTGATCGAAGGCGCCCGCGCCGTCTCGCTGCTTCAGGATGCAAACGGGCGTGTCGCCGGGGTCGTCCTGCGTGACCATGCTGGCAATTTGACGCCGCGCACGGCGCGCGCCACTGCGCTGTGCACCGGCGGCTCCGGCGGCCTCTTCCGCGTCACCACCAATCCGCGCGAAGCCCAGGGCGACGCAATCGCGATGGCCTATGAAGCCGGCGCCCTGCTGGCGGATCTCGAGTTCGTACAGTTCCACCCGACCGGCATCGATATCGGCCGCGACCCCGCGCCGCTCGCGACCGAAGCGCTGCGCGGGGAAGGCGCAACCCTGCACAACGGTGACGGGCGCGCCTTCATGGCCAGCTATCATCCGCTGGCGGAGCTTGCGCCGCGCGATGAGGTTGCCCGCGCGATCCATGCCGAGCGGATGGCCGGGCGCGGCGCCTTCCTTGATTGCCGCAAGGCCGTGGGCGACCATTTCCCCGATCATTTCCCGACGGTCTTTGCCGCCTGCATGAGCGCGCAGATCGATCCGCGGATCGACATGATCCCCGTGGCCCCGGCGGCGCATTATCATATGGGCGGCATCGTCTCGGACCTCTGGGGCCGGTCGACCCTGGCCGGGCTTTCCGTGTGCGGAGAATGTTCCTCGACCGGCGCGCACGGCGCCAACCGGCTCGCCTCGAATTCCCTGCTCGAAGCGGTCGTGTTCTCCGAGCGGATTTCCCGGCGACTGAATTCCGCCACGCTGGACGCCCCAGCGGCGAGCGAAGCGGCGATCCCCTCCGCCCTGCACGCCTCTCGGCTGATGCAGCTGCGCGAAGCGATGTCGGCCCATTGCGGCGTGATCCGGGACGGCGCCGGCCTGAACCGGCTCCTCGACCTTTGCGCCGAGATCGAACCGGAAGCGCCGCACGCGCGGGCATTGACCGCCGCCCGCCTGATCGCCGAAGGCGCCCTCGCCCGCACCGAGAGCCGCGGCGGCCATTTCCGTTCGGACTTTCCGGAAACCGGCAAGCCGCAGCGCCAGTTCATCGCCCATCCTGATCCCGAACACGTATCCGCATGACACTCGAAATTCCGCCCCTGCCCGGGATCATCCTCGATCCCATCGTCCGCCTTGCGCTCGCCGAAGACCTCGGCCGCGCCGGCGACCTGACGACCGATGCGACCATTCCGGCGGGCACGCAGATGCGCGCGGTGATTGCCGCGCGTAAACCCGGTGTGCTCGCTGGCCTTGATGCGGCTTCCCATGCCCTGCGCCTGATCGATGCCGATGTGCGCCTGACGGTGCACAAGCCGGACGGCGCAGGCCTGATGCCCGGCGACGTGATTGCCGAGTTGGAGGGCGCCGCGCGCTCGATCCTGATTGCCGAGCGCACGATGCTGAACTTCCTCGGCCGCCTCTCCGGTGTGGCCAGCCTGACGCGCCAGTATGTGGACGCCGTCGCCCACACCAGGGCACAGGTCGTCTGCACACGGAAAACCACGCCCGGCCACCGGGCTCTCGAAAAACGCGCCGTTCGCTGCGGCGGCGGCACCTCGCATCGCTACGGCCTCGATGACGCCATCCTGATCAAGGACAACCACATCGCCGCCTGCAACGGTTCCATCGCCGACGCCCTGACGCGCGCCAAGGCCTATGCCGGCCACCTGCGGATGATCGAGATCGAAGTCGATACACTCGCCCAGCTGGAGGAGGCGCTGAAGCACGGACCGCATGCGATCCTCCTGGACAACATGAACCTCGAGACCTTGCGCGCCGCGGTGAAGCTCACAGCCGGCCGCGTACCGCTCGAAGCCTCGGGCGGCGTGACGCTGACTTCCCTTGCGGCAATTGCCGAGACAGGAGTCGACTTCATATCCTCCGGCGCGCTGACCCATTCTGCGCCGAATCTCGACCTTGGCCTGGATGTGGTTTGAAGGGAGTCTCCTGGCGTAATGAAGCACGCTGGCCCGGCCGCTCTCGACAAGCTTGAACCCTTGCTCGCGTCCTTGCGCGCATTCTCCGGGCTCAAGGAAAAATCACGCGGCATATTCTACCGGCGCAGCAAGTCCTTCCTGCATTTCCACGAAGACCCCGCAGGCTTGTTTGCGGATCTGGCGACCGCAACGGAAACCCTGCGACTTCCGGTCAACACTCCAGCCCAGCAGCAAGACCTGTTGTCACGGATCGGCACCCTGCTCGGACGCCAGCCTTGACCTTGGCCTTGATGTCGTCTGACAGTCGTTCCTGTGGCGCTCGTCAGAAGCGCACCAGATTCGGGGAAGACACGCATGACCGCCGCAAACGGCCGCAAGAGCATTTTCATCACAGGCGCCGCCTCCGGCATCGGCGCGGAGACCGCGCGCTACTTCTCGAAGCGCGGCTGGTTCTGCGGGCTCTATGACGTCAACGAGACGGGCCTCAAATCCGTGGCGGGCGAGCTTGGTGCGGACAACTGCCACCCAGTCCGGCTGGACGTGACGAAGCGTGCCGACTGGGCCGCTGCGGTCGAGGGCTTCAGCGCGGCGACCGGCGGCAAGATGGACGTGCTGTTCAACAATGCCGGCATCGGCCGGCATGGCTGGTTCGAGGATGTACCGCCGGACGACGCCGACCTTGTGATCGATGTCAACGTCAAGGGCGTGATCAACGGCGTCTACGCCGCCCTGCCGCTGCTGAAGGCAACGCCCGGCGCAAGGATCGTCAATACCGCCTCAACCGCCGGCATCGTCGGCGCGCCGCAGCTCGCGGTCTACTCCGCGTCCAAATGGGCCGTACGCGGACTATCCGAAGCGCTCGACGCGGAGTTCCGCGATCTCGGCATCCGGGTGACGAGCCTGATGCCCTGGTTCATCGACACGCCGATCCTCGACATGGGCGCCAAGGACGGCGCCAACGAGAAGATGTCGGACCAGATGAAGGCGAACGGAGCCACGATCTACCCGGTCTCGATGGCGGCCGAGAAAGCCTGGGAAGCTGCGCATGGCGACGACATCCAGTACATGGTGGGCCGCGAGGCCGAACGTGCGCGCTTCATGACGCGCTGGCTGCCCGGCCTCGTGCGCAAGCAGATCAAGGCACGCGTTCCGCCGCGCGGCTAGAGCCGCAACGCCACTGCAAGGCCGTCATGTCCCTTGATGCCGACCTGCTGCAGGACAATCGACTCGAAGTCGGCTGACGCCGAAAGCGCCTCAAGGAACCGTGCTGCCCCAATGGCCATCATGTCTTGTGCTGGTGGGTCAAGCACAGCGCCCTTGCGTACGACATTGTCAGCCAGCAGCAATCCGCCCGGTCGCAAGAGCCGCGCTGACTCGATAAGGTATTCGGGGTACTGGTCTTTGTTGGCATCAAGGAAGACGAGGTCGAATTGCGTATCAATGGCGGACATAAGATCCAGCGCCATTCCATTCAGTACACAGACTTTATGCATGAGCCCTGCTTCCTCAAACGATCTGCGCGCGAAATCGGCATGCTTGCGATCGAGTTCGAGAGTGATGAGTTCACCATCCTCCGGCATCGCCCTTGCCAGCCAGATGCCGGAATAGCCACCGAGAGTGCCGACCTCAAGGATACGGCGGGCACCGATCATTTTTGCGAAGAGATAGAGCAGTTTGCCTTGCCCGGACGTCACGGCGATTTCGGGGAGACCGGCCTCAGCCGCCCGGCGGTGCAAGTTTTCGAGAACCGGATCTTCAGAAGCAAACAGGCCATCGATGAATGCATCGATGGCCTGGAAAAGTATTTGTCCGGTGCCGGGTGCCATGTCGTCAGTCATGACACCTTCTGAACGGTCTAGTTGACGCCGTCCACCGAGGCGGACGAGACGGCGCTGACCTGGCGGGCCGTATAGGCGGCCACCGCATCGGCCGGCGCTGCTTCCACCGGCACGGTCTGGATGCTCATCAGGCGCGGCGCGGTGGTCGAGATCGTGCGGGTCGAGGTCGAGACTGCAGCCGGGGCCGTGGTCGGGGTGATCGTGTAATAGGCGTCATCGGTGGCCGAACCCGCGTCTGCGAACAGCACGCCTTCATCAATCACTTCGCCGGCATCGGCGGCTGCGTCGAGAGCGGCCAGCTGCATAGCGGCCTGCTGCTTGCGGGCTTCGAAGTTGCGCTCCACGCTCGCCCATTCGGCGCCGCGCGGGAAACGGTAGAAGATGTGCAGGCCGACCTGGTTGGTCTGGATCAGGCCGGAGTTCCAGATCGGATCGACATAGGTCGCATGATAATGCGTTGCGCCGCCTGTACGTTCCTCATTGAGGTTCATCAGGACGTGGGCGGCGATGCGTTTCGCACGCTCCCAGTTCTCGCCCTTCGGCTTGACCTTCATGGCGCCGTCACAGGTGAACGTGAACTGGCAGCCCGTGGTGCGTGTTGCACCCTGGAAGACGACCCCGCAGGCCGTATCCGGATAGCGGTGGTCCTTGATCCGGTTGGCGATCACTTCGGCGACGGCCAGCTGGCCTTCAAGCGGCTCGCGGGCCGACTCGTAGTAGACAGCCTGCGCCATGCACATCAGTTCGGAATCGATGGTCTCGGCGCGCTGCACTTCATCGGCGCGGAACGAGGCGAGCGTCATCAGCGCCGCGCCATCACGGTCGCGCATCGCATAACGGCTCATCGAGGAATCGGGGTCGCGCTTCAGCGTGTATTCGACGGTGCGCAGCCAAGGCGTGTCCAGCAGCGCCGGCGTGTGCTCGTCAGTGCGCACCGCAAGGCCGGCGTCCTGATACATCGCGAAGCGTTCGGCCTCGGCGCGGTACTCGGCCTCGGCGCGCAGGCTGACTTGCTGGCTGGAGATCACGGGCAGCGACACAGTGGCCGTCACCGCGCAAACGGCAACCATCCCCCCACGGATGAAGACTTCCCGCTGTTCCTGGTCCGTCATACCTAGCCACCACCGTTTGAGCTTTTCACGCAGCCCATTCAGGGTGACCAGACTCGTCTGGCTTGGTTGAAGAAACCTTAACATCACCGATCCTCATTACCCGGCCGGCGGCATCGTTCCGCCTTGTTGACCCGGGCTTCCAGGTATTACGCACTGTCCGAGGACCTAACGCGTCCCACCACGCCCCTGCGGGGCACGGGGGACTTGGCCCACCCGTCGCTATCTAGCAATAATTCAGCCAACCTTCTGAGTGACAAAGTAGAAAGGAGTCCGCGGAGGCGGACTGCGCAGGTTGAGGCAATTTCACGGAAATCGCCGGTAACTGCCTGAAAAGGCGGTGCTTTCAGGCCTGCCGGCCGGCAACCAGAGCGATTCGGCGCGACGAGCAGTGTTGCCAAATAACAACACTCAAGCGCCCTCGAAAAAGGCGGGTTTTGGTTACTTTGCGCTGTCTTTGAGCGCTGCCTGTGCCGCCGCAAGACGGGCAATCGGCACCCGGTAAGGTGAACAGGAGACGTAATCGAGGCCGGCCCGGTGGCAGAATTCCACCGAAGCCGGGTCCCCGCCGTGTTCACCACAAATTCCCAGTTTTATTCCGGGACGGGTGCGCCGGCCGCGTTCGGCCGCCATTTTCACCAGTTCGCCGACCCCCTCCTGGTCGAGCGTGACGAAGGGATCCTTCTCGTAGATGCCCTTCTCGGAATAGATCTGCAGGAACCGGCCGGCATCGTCGCGGCTGATGCCGAGCGTGGTCTGCGTCAGGTCATTCGTGCCGAACGAGAAGAAAGCCGCCGACTGGGCGATCTCGCCCGCCTGCAACGCGGCGCGCGGCAACTCGATCATCGTGCCGACAGTATACTCCACCGTCACGCCGGTTTCCTTGAACACTGTCTGCGCCGTCTCATCGACCAGCGCCTTGAGGATCGCGAGCTCGCGCTGCGTCGCCACCAGCGGGATCATCACCTCCGGCACCGGCTTCAGCTTGCCTTCCTTCGCGATGTTGACCGCCGCCTCGAAGATGGCGCGGGCCTGCATCTCGTAGATTTCGGGGTATGTAATGCCGAGGCGGCATCCCCGGTGACCCAGCATCGGATTGCTCTCGTGCAGGTCATCCGCGCGCCGGCGCAGCTCGTCCGGATTGATGCCGGAGGCTTTCGCGACGCCCGCAATGTCCTCATCCGTGTGCGGCAGGAACTCGTGCAGCGGCGGGTCCAGCAGGCGGATCGTCGCCGGCCGCTCGCCGAGGATGCGGAAGATTTCCTCGAAGTCGGAGCGCTGCATGGGCAGGAGATGCGACAGTGCTTCGCGGCGGCCCTTCTCGTCGTTCGACAGGATCATCGCGCGCACGGCCGGGATGCGTTCTTCCTCGAAGAACATGTGCTCGGTGCGGCAGAGGCCGATACCCTCGGCGCCGAATTCGACTGCCGTGCGCGTGTCCAGCGGCGTCTCGGCATTGGCGCGCACTTTCAGGCGGCGCACCTTGTCGGCCCAGCCCATCAACTCGCCGAAATCGCCGGAGAGGTCCGGCTTGATCAGCGCGATCGCGCCCGCGATCACGCGGCCCGTTCCGCCGTCGATCGTGACCACGTCACCCTTCTTGAACTTGCGGCCGCGCACGGAAAATTCGCCGCGCGCGTGGTCGATCTTGAGGTCGCTCGCCCCGCACACGCAGGGCCGGCCCATGCCGCGCGCCACCACGGCCGCGTGGCTCGTCATGCCGCCGCGCGCGGTGACGATGGCCCGAGCCGCGTGCATGCCCTTGATGTCGTCCGGGCTCGTCTCGACGCGCACCAGGATCACATCCTCGCCCTTGGCGGCGAGTGTGAAGGCTTCATCGGAATCGAACACGACCTTGCCGACCGCCGCGCCCGGGCTGGCCGGCAGGCCCTTCACGATCACGTCGTAGGGCGCCCCGCCGGCCTTCTTGTTCTCGTCATCGCTCGGAATGCGCGGATGCAGCAGCTGGTCGAGCTGCGACGGGTCAAGGCGCAGGAGCGCGTCCTTCTCCGGGATCAGGCCTTCGCGCACCATGTCGACCGCGATCTTCACGGCGGCAGCCGCCGTGCGTTTGCCGTTGCGGGTCTGCAGCATGTAGAGCCGGCCGGCTTCGACCGTGAACTCGATATCCTGCATGTCCTTGTAGTGATGTTCGAGCTTGGCCGCGACATCGCGCAGCTGCTTGTAGACCTCCGGCATCGAGTCCTCGAGCGGCTTGTCACCCGAGCCGAGCGTCGCGGCGCGCTCGCGCGAGATCGGCGCGGGCGTGCGGATGCCCGCCACCACGTCTTCGCCCTGCGCGTTGATCAGGTATTCGCCGTAGAAGATCGCCTCGCCGTTCGACGGGTCGCGCGTGAAGGCAACGCCGGTGGCGGAGGTTTCGCCGAGGTTTCCGAACACCATGGCCTGCACGTTGACGGCCGTGCCCCAGTCTTCCGGGATGTCGTTGAGTTTGCGGTAGATGATGGCGCGGTCGCTCATCCAGCTGTTGAACACGGCGGAAATGGCGCCCCAGAGCTGTTCGCGCGGGTCTTCCGGGAACGGCCGGCCGAGTTCCTGCTGCACCGCTTCCTTGTAGCGGACAATCACCGCCTTCCAATTATCGGCCGTCAGGTCGGTGTCAAGGTCGAGGCCTTCGCGCTCCTTGTAGTCGTCCAGGATATGCTCGAACTCGTCATGGCCGAGGCCGAGAACAACGTTCGAATACATCTGGATGAAACGGCGGTAGCTGTCATAGGCGAACCGGTCGCCGGCCAGCTGGGCGAGGCCGGCGGCCACATCTTCGTTGAGGCCAAGGTTCAGCACGGTGTCCATCATCCCCGGCATCGAGGCGCGCGCGCCCGAGCGCACGGAGACGAGCAGCGGATTGGCCGGATCGCCAAAGCCCTTGCCGGACTGGCGCTCGAGGCTGGCGAGCGCCGCATCGACTTCGGCCTCAAGGCCCGCCGGCCAGGCCCGGCCGGTCTGGTAATAGGCGACGCAAACCGCGGTGGAGATGGTGAACCCCGGCGGCACCGGCAGGCCGAGCTTCGCCATTTCGGCGAGGTTGGCGCCCTTGCCGCCCAGCAGGTTCTTCATCGAGGCGTCGCCATCGGCGGTGCCGCCGCCAAAGGCATAGACCCAGGTCTGTTCTGCGTTCTTGCGTGCCGCTTCACCCATGCGAAATCGCCTTCCCTGTCATCTTGGTTGACCCGTGGAGTCTAATCCGGCGGGCCATTTTGCAAGTCCTATGCTGCATTGCACCGCATGTGAGAAGTGCGCGTTTCGTCTCCGGGGCGAGTGACAACGTTGTTAAGTTGCGCCCGCGGAAAGGTGTTGCCCGGGCGCCGCGCTAGGGCGCCCCGAAGCGGAACAATCTGCCTTAACCTTCGATTCGCGAGAAATCCGCCACCTTGTGGAGCGCGCCGCGCACCGCGACCAGC
>Ga0214472_10006158_pt1 | contig 12572 bp, 10 predicted proteins | sample RVTome_6_FD_207662 | JGI IMG/M metagenome (GOLD analysis project Ga0214472, IMG submission 207662) | Soil microbial communities from uranium-contaminated site in the Upper Colorado River Basin, Wyoming, United States - RVT140D175 | ecosystem: Environmental > Terrestrial > Soil > Contaminated >... | reverse complement strand
GGCTCTTTTCTTCGGAGAGCCGGGCCAGTGCCGCTTTCCGGATGTCTGGGTGGTGCGCTTCAATGGCGACCCGGACGATGTACTTGGGCCCCGCAAGCTCTGAGAGCGCGGCCTGGCAAACGTCGAGCCCCTCCATCGATCTAGCACGCCCCACCCACATTTCCGCCGCGCGCGCTTCAGCCAGCTCCCTTAGACTTTCTAGGGACTCGTGGTCGGCGATCTCTTTGAGGCGAAAGGGATCCTCAATCTTCTTGATGGCTTGGCGGCGCACCCGGGGATCCTGGTCTTCCTGGGCCAGGCTGAAGAGAAGCTCTTGATCTTCGTCGCCCAGCTCCCGAACGGCGGCGACTCGAACCTCCGGGTCACTATGTCGCCACTGAGGGCGTAGACGGTCCAGAAGGCTCATATCCGAGATATTGGATCGGTCTTGCGAAAAATTGGATCCCCTAGAATCAGGCCCGCGAATCCTCTCCGATAAATGCCGCGCAATCAATGGATCAGAGGCGCGGCTCCCACATGGCCGTCGCTCTCGAATCTCTTCGGGAAGAAAGGTGCGATAACTGTGCCAACGGCCGTCTGGCTCGGCTGATTCGTGGCACGTCGCATATCGACAGCCGTAGAGAGTAGCGATCCCGGCTTATCGAGGACAGAAGGACACGACGTGGCTGCATGTTAGAATCCCGCCTGTGTGGGGCCGACTTGTCCGCATCCTGCTAGGCTTCGAGCGCATCAAACAGCGAGGGGATCGCTTTTTCCTGGATGGCGATTTCGAGAACGCACGACATCAGTACGAGAGGGCGCGCGCCGCTCTGGCGGAGCCCGACTACCGCATCCCCACTTTGGACGCCCTCATTCGGGAGTGTGCCGTTCGGACCGGAGCTCCCCCTGCCGCGGGCCCGGCGCCATTCGCAGCGGAAGCTGTTTCGCTTGTCCCGGACGCCGCTCGGGCCGCGGGTGGCGACCTCACCGAGTTCATGCCGAATATGACGGATTTGGTGGAGCTCGCCATCGCTCAGAAGCCACCGGAGCGGGCGGCGCTCTACAGGGGGCTCGGTCCGGCGTTTGAGTCGGGGTACGTGGCGCTCGTCCAAGGGGACGCGTCTCGAGCCATCGAGCAACTCAGGCTGGCCGGCCGCAAGGCAACGGGCTCGTTCGTCGTCCAACTCGAGCTCGGCCGGGCTTTGGCAATGGCCGGCGAAGGGAACGCCGCGCGGGTGGAGCTGGAGAAGGCGGTTCGCCTCGCACCTTACGATCTAGAGGCCATGTGTCTGCTGGCGGCCGTACATCTTCAGCTACATCATTACTCCGAGGCCGAGACGATTCTTTTGCCTATCTGCGAGCGGGAAGGGTCGGAACCGGAACCGGTTTTTCTGCTGGGGCAGTCCCTTGTCGGCCAAGGCAGGCAGCAGGAGGCGTTGAAGCGCTTTCGAGAAGCGGTTGAGCGCGACTCCGGTTTTCACGACGCCTACTTCGAGGCCGGTAGACTGTTGCGCCGAGAGTCGGACGCCGACGGGGCATTGCGCCTCCTGGTTCAAGCGTGCTCGATGGCTCCCGAAGAGGTCGAGTACAACCGCGAGCTCGCGATGCTCGTGTTGGAACGTGATCTCGACGTGGCGACGGGCCTCGCTGCCTGTGATCGCTTGATGGTCACCGACGAGGAGAATCGCTGGGAATATTTGGGCTGGATTGCAGAGCTCTACCTGCGGCGGGGGTGGAAGCGAGAGGCGATCGATCCGCTGAGGAAAGCGGTCGACCTCGTCCCTCCCCAGCGGGCGCGCGAGAAGTTGGGTTTGCAGAAGCGCCTGGTCGAGCTCGAGACGGGGCTCAACTAGGCTAGACGCCCAGCGCACCGAGAGACAAGCGCACGACGCCCGCCACGAAGACGACCCATGCCGGGTTCGGCCGAAGCCACAGGATCGCCGCGCAAGACAGCCCCGCGATCACCATTCCCACGGGGCCCGCGATGCCGGCTCTTCCCAGGCTGATGGCTGCCGCCAGAAGCATCCCCAGCACGGCGGGGGCCAACCCCTTGAGAAACGCGTTCACTTGTCGGTTTGTGCGAAACTGTTCAAGATAGCGTGCGGCCGAGGATGCGATGAGAAAAGACGGCAGGAAGATCGCAACCGTTGCCACAACGGCGCCGATGACACCGGCCGCGCTGTAGCCGATGAAGGTAGCGGTAATGACAACCGGTCCCGGGGTGATCTGACCGAGCGCCATGGCGTCGGCGAACTGCTGATGCGAGAGCCATGCGGCCTGGTTCACGACCTCGTGCTCGAGCAGCGGAATCATCACGAAGCCGCCGCCGAACGTGATCGCACCGGCAGTGAGAAAAACGCGCGCGATCTGCCAGAGGACCCCATAGCCGACCGAAAGGATCACGGTGAGAGGCAGCAGACACAGTGCGCCCGAAGGCGGCTTCTGTCGCTCCGATCTCCGACGGAAGCGCTCCCGCCCCTCTCGAAACGAATCGGTGAAGATGCCAATGAGACCGGCGACCAGGACGACCTCGATGGCCGCCGTGCCCGAGAGTACCAGCACCATGCAAGAGAGGGCGGCGAGGCTGAAGGTCTGGATCGACTTGATCGCTCTTTGGCCCAGGTTCAACGTGAGCGCCAGGATGATCCCCACGACGGCCGCGTTGAGACCCTCGAAGACGTCATCCATCCGCGGCAAGGACCTGAGGTAAGGATAGGAGAGGGCCGCCGCCAGCATGAGAAAAAAGGAGGGAAGTATGAACGCGAAAGTAGCGAGCGCCGCACCCGGCCAACCACGAAGTCTCATCGAGAGAAAGGCCGCCGTGTTGACGGCGCTGGCTCCCGGCAAGCTCTGGCCGATGGCGAAGGCCTCGAAGAGCCCCTCCTCGTCCACCCACTTGCGGCCGCGCATTTCCCGCTCGATGAGGCTGAACACGGCCATGCCGCCGCCGAAGCCGGTGGCCCCGATGCGTAAGAAAATCAGTCCGAGCTGGGCTAGGGTCGGTCTAGGTGGGGGATTCTGTCCGTTCGGTATCGCCGTGTCGCCTTGTTGCGCCTCGACGTTCATTCCAACCAGAGTGTTATTATCACTCTCGCGAACGAGCGAGCAAATGGTTGCATCGAGCAGTTGCCGACCGATTGAGCCGTGAGAATTGATCCAGTCCGATACGAAGAGCTACGATTTTCCGTGGAGCATGGTAGGGTCCCTCATCGGACTTCTCATGCTCGGTCTGGTGGACAACCAGATTCTGTCGCCCATTCTTCCCGATGTCGCGTCTAGCCTCGCCGTGGGTGTGGGCCGTGTTGGCTTGACGGTTTCCGGATACGCGCTGGCCGCGGCCGCTGCGGGCTTGGTCGTGGCTCCCCTTTCCGATCGCGGCGCTCGGCGTCCATTCCTTGCCGTTGCCGCGGCGACGTTCACGCTGGCGAGCCTCGCCGCCTTCTTTGCCGACTCCTTCTTGGTTTTTGCGGGCGCGCGTGTCGTCGCCGGGGGAGCGGCCGGCGTCATCTCCGCGCTGGTCGTGGCATCGATCGCCGACCGGGTTCCCTACGAGCGGCGCGGCCGTGTGATGGTCTGGGTAGCGGCGGCGTACGTTGCTGCTCCCATCTTGGGAGCAGCACTCGGCTCGGTCATAGTCGGACTCTGGGGCTGGCGGCCTCTCTACTTGCTCTTTGCCGGAGCAGCGGCGGTCCTCGCTTTGTCGGTCTGGCGCTCTTATACCGACTCGCCGTCTGCGCGCGAGAACCGTGACGGCCGTCTTCGAGTGTCGGAGATGCTCCTGAACTACTGGGGCTTTCTCCGAAGCAGGAATACAGCCGCCGGCGCCCTCTCGGCCTTTTTTGTCTCCGGTGGGCTTACGGCTTTCATGACGTATCTGGGGGCGTATCTGAGCGGGGAGTTCGGCTTCGATACGCGGACCGTCTTCTTGATCTTCATGCTCGCTGGGGGGGCGGCCCTCTTGGGAGCCCTTGCCGCGGGAGGATTGTCCGACCGCATCGGAAAACGCCCCGTGGCCCTATGGGGGAGTTTGGCGCTCGCGGTTTTCATCCTTCTCGTGCCGGAACTAGGGAGCGGCATCGCCCTGTACGCGGGCCTCGGCTTGACCGGGCTTGCGGCGGCGTCCCGCATGGCGCCGCTCCAGGCACTGGTGACGGGTCTCGTAAGCCGGGAGGCGCGGGGGGCCTACGTCGCGCTGCGCAATACGCTGTCTCAGTTGGGGATTGCGGTCGCCGCCGCGGTCGGCGGAACGCTCTTCACGGTCAGAGGCTACGGCGCGGTGTGCATCTTGGCGGCGTCGTTCAGCGTGATGGCCGCCTTCCTGCTGCTGTGGGTAGAGGAGCCAGGGGCGTGAGAAAAAAGCGCGGTCTCCTCTTTCGAATCTTGAAATGGGGCGGCCTGACGATCGTCCTCGCGGTGCTGATACTCGTCCTGGTCGCGCTGCCGTACTGGGTGGCCGACCGCGCCACGTCAATCGGCACGCGGCCGATGGATTTGGCACTAGCGTCGAGTCCCGCCGACGACGGGCTCGATTTCGAAGACGCGAGCTTTTCCGCGAGCGATGGCGTCCCTTTGCGCGGATGGTACCTGGGAGGCGGTGACCAAGGAGTATCCATCGTGTGCGCGCACGGGCTCTTCCGGTCCCGGCGCGAGGTGCTGGACCGTGGGGTGTGGTTTCGCGAAAACGGATACAACGTTCTCCTCATGGACTCCCGGCGACACGGAGAGAGTGAGGGGGAGCGAGCGACAATGGGTTTCAAAGAGCGGCTCGATGTGGAGGCGGGGATCGATTTCATGAGGGAACGCGAGCCCGACGATCGAATCATCTTGTTCGGCGTGTCTATGGGAGCCGCCGCATCACTCCTCGCGGCCGCCGAGCGCCCCGATGTGGAGGCGGTGATCGCCGATAGCAGCTTTCTCAACCTGGAGCAAGTCGTGACGGCTTACCTGGAGCTCCTGGCCCGCTTGCCGCGATTTCCACTCGGCGACATGCTGATTTTTTTCATGGAGCAACTCGGAGGCTTCCAAAGAGAGGATCTGAATCTGGCCGAGGCGGTGCGCCGAATCGGGAACCGCCCGATTCTGTTCTTGGGCGGCAGCGAGGATCGTCAGGTGCCGCCGGACGTACAGCGGAAGCTCTATGGAGTGGCGGTGAGCGGGTTGAGCGATCTGGTGATTTTCGAAGGAGCGGGGCACGGAGCGGCGCATCGGACCCAGACCGATGCCTATCGTCAGGCGTTGGTCGACTTCTTGACCCGCGTCGATGCGGCCCGCCCTAACACCGTGGCAGGTTCCTCGCCTAGCCACGGCTTCCCGCCTTCGCTGAAGCTTCGGCGAGGTCTAGCCGAAGTTCGCCCACGGAGGGGCGCTGGAGCGAACGAAGGCTGACGGCGAGGTCAAGCCGAAGTTCGCCCACGGAGGGCGCGCTCACGAACGAAGGCTGACGGCGAGGTCCCGACGAAGCCTTGGCGAAGTCGGACGCTCCGCTCGCGCAGGCTGCTCGTTTTTCGGCAGCCTGCTAGGCGCTCGGGGCGTGCTGTAGGGGCAGGAGAAAGTAGCCCTTCACTTCGTCGACGCGACGGCGCGAACCGGGATGGCCCTCCGGGCCGGAGCTATCCGGGTAGTGGCTCAAGAACGCCTCGCGAATGGAGTCGTATTCCTCGAGCGGGAAGAACCGCTGCACCAGTGACGTGGTTCGAAATCGGGGGTCCCAGAACTGGAGATCGACGCGCAGAACGGGCTCCAGCGGGCGCGCTTGCCGGGGTGGCTCCGCGCCGTAGCTTTCGGCATCAATCCAGATCGAGATCTCCCCTCCCTCGACGATCTTCCCGTGACGGTGCGTCATGTAGTACTTCCAAAGCGAAAACTCGCGGAGGGTGACGAAGCGAAGCGACGGCGCGCCTCCCGGTGAGCGCAGGTAGCATTTGACGATCTTCATCCTCGCCATCGGCACTCCTTGCACTGGCAAGTCGAACTCCGTCTAACTGCTGAGAGCCGCCACGGCCGGCAGCAGGATCTGGGACTGTGGAGTTGGGTCCGGGCAGTATACGACGGAAAGGGCTTCCCGGGAAGCCCAAGAATGGCATCTCCTTTTCACCGAGCCCGGGTCCCCGCGCGGCGGCCCATATGAGAAATGATGGGGTCCGCATCCCTTGATACGTGAGCGCCTGGAGCCTCCGAATTGATTCTTTCCCGGGGACTCCGTATGATCATTCGCCCAGAAGGCGCGAGCGTGAGTAAGAGACTGGAGTCGGTCATGGCCCATCGTCGTGAAGTTCCCGAGGATCTGAACCTGAAGAGGATCGTCGAGCGGCAGTTCGACAAGGCAGCGGCAACCCTGGACGTGCCTTCGGGTCTGCTGGACCAGATCAAAGCCTGCAACGCGATCTATTTCGTTCAGTTCCCGGTCCGGTTCGGGGACTCTTACGAGATCTTCTATGGTTGGAGGGCGGAGCACTCCCACCATCGAAAGCCGCTGAAGGGAGGCATTCGTTTCAGCCCGCTCGTCGATCAGGACGAGATCATTGCGCTGGCGGCTCTCATGACGTACAAGTGCGCCATCGTCAACGTCCCTTACGGAGGCGCCAAGGGTGGCGTCTCGTTCGATCCGCGGAACTATACGCGCCACCAGATCGAAAAAATTACTCGCCGATACACCGCCGAGCTCATCAAGAAGAACTTCATCGGCCCGGGAGTCGATGTCCCCGCGCCCGACATCGGCACCAGCGAGCGAGAGATGGCCTGGATAGCCGACACCTACGATGCCTTCAATCCAGGAGGAATCGACAACCTGGGGTGTGTGACCGGAAAGCCGGTGACGCAGGGCGGTGTTCGCGGAAGGAAGGAAGCCACCGGCAGGGGTGTCACCTTCGGCATTCTACGAGCCATGGATTCACCGGGGGATTTCGACGGTCTGAGCCTTGGCCGGGGAGTGGAGGGAAAGACGGTAGCCATACAAGGTTTCGGAAACGTGGGCTACCACGCCGCCAAATTCATGCAGGAAGCCGGCGCCCAGATCGTGGCGATCGGGGAGTGGGACGGCGGCGTGTACAGCAAGAAAGGGCTGGACGTCGAGGTGCTCAATCGGCATCGACTCGAAAGGAAGACCATCCTCGGATTCCCGGGTGCGAGGGAGATGAAGGATCCACGTGAGGTCTTGGAAGTGGAGTGCGATATCCTCATTCCCGCGGCGCTCGAGAACCAGATCACACGCGAGAACGCTCCGCGCATCCAGGCGAAGCTCGTTGCCGAGGCGGCTAACGGTCCCACCACGGTGGAGGCGGAGCAGATTCTGCTCGAGCGGGGCATCCATCTCATCCCGGACGTCTATCTCAACGCCGGCGGTGTCGTCGTGTCGTATTTCGAATGGGGAAAGAACCTTTCCCACATGCGGTACGGTCTTTTGCAGAAAAGGCTCGAGGCAGCAAAGACTGCCTCGCTGCTTGCCGCCGCCGAAGAGTTGGCCGGTCGGCACTTGTCGGAATCACTGCGGAAGAAGCTCTCCGTGCCACCCGATGAAGAAGCTCTCGTCAACAGCGGCCTGGAAGAGAAGATGACTGGGGCCTACGAAGAGATTCGCGAGATCTACCTCACTCGCAAGCAGGTCAAGGACATGCGCACCGCGGCGTACGTGGTGGCAATCGAAAAAGTCGCCCGCGCCTACATGGAGCTTGGTATCTTTCCTTAACTTCGGGCCGCCAAAGCAGGTGGTTGCCCTGCCTGGAGCTAACCAGGCGGATCCGCGGTCCCTTGCTGGCCGCCAAAATGGGACGTTGCTGCTACTCAACTTGGCCAGGCGGATCCGCGGTCCTTTGCTGGCCGCCAAAATGGAACGTTGCTGCTACTCAACTTGGCCAGGCGGCGGATCGGCCGCAACCAAGAGGAGCCGCCATTGACTCTCGCGAACCAACTCACGGTTCTCCGGATGTGCCTGGTGCCCGTCCTGGCCATCTTGGTGGTGTACGGCTATTTCGGCTGGGCGCTCGTGGTGTTCACGATCGCGGCCGTGACCGACACTTTGGACGGCGTGTTCGCTCGCATGCGGCACGAGAGGACGCGGCTCGGCACGATGCTGGATCCCATCGCTGACAAGCTCCTGGTCATGACATCCCTCATCGTGTTGTCCATTCCGACGCCATTGCTCGCGGTCCACATTCCGGTTTGGGTTACTATCCTGGCGATCAGCCGCGACGCGGGGATTCTCATCGCGGTTGTCGTGATCAATTTGGCCGTGGAGAGGAAGATCTTCTCGCCGTCCATTTTGGGTAAGGCGACCACCACGATTCAACTCCTCACGATTTTCTGGATACTCTGGTCCAATTACCGGGGAACGGAGCTTCCCCTGACCCAGATACTGCTGGGGGCGATGGTTGGGCTCACGCTCGCTTCCGGCCTTCACTACATTTACCGCGCCCGCAAGATCCTGGCGGAGGTCGAAGCGGGCTAGACGCTCAGCTTGGTCCGGAAGTAGTCCACGGTCCGGGACAGACCCTTCTCCAAAGAAACGTGAGGTTCCCAATTCAGGAGGGTGCGGGCCCGCGTGATATCGGGCTGGCGAACCCGCGGGTCGTCCACCGGCAGAGGTTTGAAGACGATTTTCGCGGTGGAGCCGGTGTATTTCTTGATGGCCTCGGCGAGCTGAAGAATCGTCATCTCGCTCGGGTTCCCCAGATTGACCGGCTCGTTGTAGTCACTGCGCAGGAGCCGGATGAGTCCCTCCACCAGATCGCTGATGTAGCAAAAGCTCCGGGTCTGGCTTCCGTCTCCGAACACCGTCAAAGGCTCGCCCTGCAACGCCTGGCTGATGAACGCGGGGATGGCCCGACCGTCGTGAACGCGCATGCGGGGCCCGTAGGTGTTGAAGATGCGTGCGATCTTGACGTCGACGCCGTGGTAGCGGTGATAGGCCGTTGACATAGCCTCGGCGAAACGTTTCGCCTCGTCGTAGACGCCGCGCGGTCCGACCGGGTTCACGTTGCCCCAGTAGTCCTCCTTCTGGGGATGGACGAGGGGATCGCCGTAGACTTCGGACGTCGAGGCCAGCAGGAACCGGGCCTTCTTCGCGAGAGCCAGCCCGAGGGTTTTGTGCGTGCCCAGTGAGCCAACCTTGAGTGTTTGAATGGGAAGCTCCAGGTAGTCGATGGGGCTGGCGGGGCTAGCGAAATGAAGGATGTGGTCGAGCGGCCCCTCGACCACGATCTCCTCTGTCACGTTGTGCTCGACGAAGGTGAACGCTGGACTCTTGATGTGCTCCAGGTTGCCCTTGTTGCCGGTGATGAAGTTGTCCATCCCGATGACTTCATAGCCGCGCTCGAGAAGGTAGTCGACGAGATGCGAGCCGATGAAGCCGGCAGCACCAGTGATGAGGACTCGCTCGCTAGGCAACAGAGGGACTCAGTAGGCGTGGCGGTGGAGGAAGACCTTCCAGAAGGTCAACCACAGGATCTTGAAATCCAGTCCCAGCGTCCAGTTCTCGATGTAATAGAGGTCATGCTCGATGCGTTTTTCGATGGAGGTGTTTCCGCGCCATCCGTTGACTTGCGCCCATCCGGTCATTCCGGATTTGACCTTGTGGCGAAGCATGTACTGGGGGATGAGCTCTTTGAACTTCCGAACGAAACTCGGCCGCTCCGGGCGAGGACCGACTAGCGACATGTCGCCCTTTAGCACGTTGTAGAGCTGCGGCAATTCATCGATGCTGAGGCGACGGAGAATGCCTCCCAACGAGGTCCGCCTGGGGTCGTTCGGGTTGGCCCAAACGGGGCCGGTCTCCTTTTCCGCGTCCACATGCATGGAACGAAACTTGTAAATCGTGAACGGCTTACCGTCGAGCCCCATGCGCTCCTGCTTGTAGAAGACTGGGCCTTTAGACGTCAGCTTGATGAGAAGCGCGATGCATGCAAAAGGGATCGCCGCCAGAGCCAGCAAGGCGGCGGACAAGCAGACATCCATCGTTCTCTTCTGGACCCAGTTCCAGCCCTGAATGGGTGTCTCCGCGAGGCTGATGACGGGAATTCCATCCAGGTCCTCGATGCCCGCGCGCAGTGCCACGTGAGTCAGGTAGTCCCAGGCGACTTTCACGTCCAGACCCTCTCGACTGGCAAACGCGATGAGAGTCTTGATTTTGTCGTGATCTTCGAGAGGCAATGCCACGTAGAGTGACGCGATCTGCCGGGAAGCCACGACGTCCTCCACGTCATCGAGCGTGCCCAGGATCGGCAGTCCCCGGTAACCGGCGTATTCGCCCCGCAGGCGGTCGTCCAGGAAGCCCACGACGCGAAAGCCGAGCTCCTGGTGGTCGATAAACTTGTCGGCGACCGAACGGCCGAGCTCACCCGCGCCGGCGACCAGGATATTGCGCAGGCCTTCGCCGCGACGCCAGCGGGCTTCTCGATGCTTGCGAATAGCGGACCGCGTGGCGGCCAACAGGAACACGTCGAAGACGACGAATAAACCCAGGACGAGCTGTGAGAACTCGTACTGACCGGAGACCTCCGGCGGGCCGTAGAAGTAGTAGACCCGCAGATACAATGCCACGAACAAGGTGACCGCGGTGCCCATGGCGACCGCCCAGACGATACTGAAGAGTTCGTCGACCCGTGAACGGAGTCGCCTCAGGTTGTAGAGACCGTGGAAATAGAAGAGGAGCGGCCACAAGACGCTGATGAGGGGGACAAGCAGAAGGTATTGCCGGAAGGGGCTGACGCCCTTGGTGACTTCGACGATTTGGACGTTGAAGCGAACGAAGTAAGCGAGAAAGAAAGCGACGTAGGTGGCGGCGAGATCGCCGAGTACGTAGACGCCGGTTAGAATCCGGCTTTGTTGCTTGACCATCGATGCGACATTATTCCCCAGCGAGCTTGCGGTCGACGAATGCCCTCATCTCGGTCATGAAACGTTGGCGAGAAAAGTTCTGCGCCCAGCTCCTTAGGGACCCCCTATTAGAACGCAGTGAGGAAACCCTGTCAATTGCATCGGATAGGGCCTCCGGAGACTTTTCCGCGAAAAAGACACCGGTCTCCCCGTCTCGAACCGATTCCAGCGCTCCGCCCTCTGCGAAGGCGACGACCGGGCGGCCACAAGCCTGACTCTCGACGGGGGCGATCCCGAAGTCTTCGACACCCGGCAAGAGGGTTGCGCGACACCGCTGATAGAGCGGAAGGAGCTCGCTTCGCGAGAGACTACCCTGGAAGTGCACGTTCGACGGGGCCCTCTCTCGCAGCCGCTTCTCCTCCGGTCCCGTCCCGACGATGACGAGCCTATCCCGCCTGCGACGAAAGGCGTCGATTGCCAAGTCGAGCCGCTTGTAGGGCACGAGGGCGGAGACGATCAAAAAGAAGTCTTCGGGCTCGCGGTCACCGGGAACGAAGACGTCCGTGTCGACCGGAGGATAGATGACGGCGTCTGCTTTCCGGTCATAGTACTTCTGGATGCGCCCCGCGACGTGTTTCGAGTTGGCAACGAAACTGTGCACGCGGTCGGCGGAGGCCACGTCCCACCGACGTAGGTAGGCGGCGATGGGGCCGTAGACCAGGCGCGACTTGATCCCATTGCCAAAGTAGTCGGGAAAGCGGTCCCACACGTACCGCATCGGGGTGTGGCAATAACAGATGTGGAGTGCTCCCGGAGGCGGATTGGCTCCTTTTGCCACGCAATGACTGCTCGAGATGATGAGGTCGAAGCCAGCGAGATCGAGTGATTCCACCGCCCACGGGTAGAGCGGCAAGTACCAGCGGTAGATCTTCCTTACGCCGGGGAGTCTTTGGGTGAATGCAGTGCGGATCGGATGGGACTCGATGACCTCGCTCGTCGAGTGGGGAACGTGCACCATGGTGAACAGGGTCGCGTCGGGGAAGAGCTCGCAGAGCCCCTCCAGGACCTTTTCGCCGCCCCGGAGCCCGGTGAGCCAATCATGAATCAGTGCGACCCGCATGCGTTGCCTGTTCTGTCTCCGCCGTGGCGTCGGCCGTTGCCAACGCCCCCAAGGCACGTTGGTAGGCGTGATGTACTCGGTTCACCGACCCCTGCCACGAGAACTGCTTTACGCGCTCGTAACCGTCGGTGATGAGCCGGCTCCGCAAATCATGATCGTTTAGGATTTGGCGGATCGCCGCTGCGATCTTGTCGATGTTGTAGGGGTCGACGGTAAGAGCCGCTTCTCCCACGACTTCGGGCAGGGAAGAGATGTTCGACGTCACCACGGGAGTTCCATTGGCCATCGCCTCGAGAGGCGGCAGCCCGAAGCCTTCATATAGAGACGGGAAGACGAAGACGTCGGCGATTTTGTAGAGCGCCACCAGAGTCGGCTCGGGGACGAAACCGAAAAAGCGCACGTGGCCACGGACTCGATGTCGTTCCACGGTGCGCCGCAGCGACGGGTACTTCGAGATGTCGTCACCCACGACGATGAGCGTGAGATCCTTGCAGTCCTCGTGCTCCCGCACCTTGGCGAACGCGGCGATGAGCCGCTCGACGTTCTTGTGTGGCTTGATGTTTCCCACGAAGAGGGCCGTGCGTCCGAAGATCTGAAAGCGTTCCTTGACGCGGGCCAATTCTTCGACCGGAACGTCCGCGGTGACGGAGCTGTCGATTCCATT
>Ga0214472_10006157_pt1 | contig 12575 bp, 5 predicted proteins | sample RVTome_6_FD_207662 | JGI IMG/M metagenome (GOLD analysis project Ga0214472, IMG submission 207662) | Soil microbial communities from uranium-contaminated site in the Upper Colorado River Basin, Wyoming, United States - RVT140D175 | ecosystem: Environmental > Terrestrial > Soil > Contaminated >... | reverse complement strand
GTTTCAGTTCGACCTGCCGGTGCTCGACGACAGCCGCTTCGACCACGTCGCGGCGGACATGCACCCGGTGGCCGGCCAGGAGGATCTCTTCCTGCGGTTGCCCCTGGGCAAGGGCGAGTTTGTGGCCAAAAAGGAGCGGCGGGAACTGGAAGGCCGGGAGTATATGACCCTGCGTTTCCGGCTCCTGCTGATTCCCGGCGAGGCGGGCTCTTTCACCATCCCCCGGGCCACGGTGGTCGGCAACGTGGTGACCGGTTACCAACGGAATCGGCAGCAGTCGCCGTTCAACGACCCCTTTTTCGATAATTTCTTCGGCCGCGGCCAAGGACGGCAGGCGGTGGTGCAAAAAACCGTCACCTCCTCCAACGAGCCGCTCCTGACCGTGAGACCCCTGCCGGTCCAGGGCCGGCCGGCCGGTTTCAACGGCCTGGTGGGGCAATACAGCCTGGCGGCCACCGCCGCCCCCACCACGGTATCGGTGGGGGAGCCCATCACCCTGCGGATCATGGTCACCGGACCCGAGTACCTGGACAACGTCGTTCTGCCCGATCTGGCCACCCGGGAGGACCTGTCCCGGGCCTTCAAGATTCCGGCCGAGATGGCGCCCGGCCAGGTGACGGAGCGGGTCAAGACCTTTACCCAGACCATTCGGGCCAAAAACGATGGCATCGCCGCGATTCCGGGGATCGAGCTACCCTATTTCGATCCGGAAAAAGGTGCTTACGCAGTGGCCCGAAGCGAACCCATCCCCCTGACCGTCCAGCCCACCCGGGTAGTCACGGCCCTGGACGCGGAGGGGCGGGTCCAGGGAGAGGCCCCGGTCAAAAGCGAACTGGAGAGTCGGGCCGAGGGCATTGCCTACAATTACGAAGATCCCGGGGTGCTGGAAAACCGGCCCCCGGTAACGGACCTCGGCGTCAACCTGGCCTCGCCCTTCTGGCTGCTGCTGCTGGCCGGTCCGCCCCTGGCTTATTTTGTCCTGCTGACCGGGGTGGTCGCAATGAGGCGGCGCCGGGCCGATCCCGAGGCAACGCGGGCCCGCCGCTCCTTCGGAGAGTTGCTCAAGGTTCTCAATAGACTGGAGAAAAAGGGACTGGAAAAAGGGGAACCGGGAGAAAAAGAGGACCCGGCGCGGCTCCGGGAGGCGATCCTGGAACCGTTCCGGCGCTACCTTGGCGCCCGGTTACGGCTGGCGCCCGGGGCCCTGACCGGGCGGGAGATCGGTGAGCGGCTGGCCGCGGCCGGGGTGACGGCGGCCACCGCGGCCGCAACGGTCGATTTCATCGAGGCATGCGAGGCCGGCCGCTATGCGGGCCGGAACGACACCTGCGCCGGAGGGGAGGGGCTGGTGTCCAAGGCCCGGCAACTGGCCCGAAATCTGGAAAAGGAGTTGTCATGACCGACCAAAACTTCAGACAACGGCCGCTCCGGCGCCTGCTGCTGCTGCTGCTCCTGCCGGCCATCCTGTGGCCCGGGACCGGTTCCCGGGCCATTGGACAGGAACTCGCCATACCGGAAAAACAGGAGTTGTTCAGCCAGGCCAACCTCTTTTTCCGCCAGGGCAACGAGATCCTGGCCCATGACCCGGAGGGGGGACGGCAGCTTCTGGAAAAGGCGACCCGGCGCTTCGAGCAACTGGCGCATGACCACGGGGTGCGCAACGGCGGGCTCTATTACAATATCGGCAACTGCTATTTTCGCCTGGGCGATCTGGGCCGGGCCATCCTCAATTACCGGCGGGCCGCCCTCTATATCCCGAACGACGCCAACCTGATCCAGAATCTCGACTATGCCCGGAGCCTGCGGCTTGACCGCATTGAGGAGAAGCCCCGGACCAGGGTGCTCCAGACCCTGCTCTTCCGGCCTTACGACTTTTCCGGCCACGCCCGTCTGGCCATGCTGGCGGTCTGCTCCGCTCTTTTCTGGCTGGCCCTGGCCCTGAGGTTGCCGGCCGGCCGCCGCCTCGTGCCCCGCTGGCTGCCGCTCCTGCCGGCAATACCGCTCCTGATCCTGACCGCCTCCCTGGGGTATGACCGGTTCCTGGCCGAAAGCGAGCCGGCCGGGGTGATCCTGGCCGCGGAAACCGTGGGCCGCAAGGGCGATTGCGACACCTATCAGCCGAGTTTCAAGGAACCCCTGCACGGCGGCACCGAATTCATCGTGCTGCAGGAGCGCAGCGGCTGGCTGCAAGTCGAACTGGCCGACGGCCGCCGCTGCTGGCTGCGGGCCGGCGAGGTCGAGTTGGTGGACGGGTAAAGAATACCCGCGGCCCGTCCCGGCCTTGGGTAAAAATTATGCAAACGGACCGGCTGGATTACCCCGCAGCCCCGTATGTCCGGACCGGCCGCCGGCCACTGCCAAAAACAACCGCTCCGGGGCTCGAAAAAATTGCCCGTAAAATCAACCGGTTACCCGTACGAAAATGATGAAAGGGAAGATATCGCCAAGAAGAGGCGAAAGTTGGCACGGAATGTGAAAAGAGAGAAAGCAAAGAGATTGACAAGACTTCCTCCTTTCTTCTCTTTGTTTCTCTTCCTCCTCCTCTCGAGCAAAACCCCGGCCCTTACCCAGCCGGGGTTTTGCTTTTGCCGCCCACCAAATCGCCCGGCCGGACTCGCCAAAAACCCGGGTCCCTGATTGACAGTCGGCAATGAAGGTATCTATCGACTCCGATATCCTGATCCGGCATCAATGCCTTTCCGGGCCATTTACGCCCCACCCCCTGCCCTCACATTAGAAACATCCGACCCTCCAGTCCGGCATTCTCGCCCCTCCGTGACAATCGTTTGACATCACCGGGCTTTTCCACTAGATACATACCGACGTTTCTTTGGCCTGGCGGGTTGAAACAAACCGGCTTCCGACACCTCTACAACGGGGAGGTCTTACCCGGGGATCAGGTCGACTCCGATCCACCGACCACGGAAGACCCTGGCGCCAAGCGTGGGAAAAATCAATCAAAAACATCTGGTCAAATTGGGATTCGCCTTTCCCAAGGGCAGCCCTCATGTCTCGCGGACCATGATGTTGCGGGAACTTGGCCTTCTCCTGGAATGTGTTCATGGCGACACCGCCGGCCGCGCCACGTATATCCAGGCTATCGTCGAGGATAACTGCCTCGGCAAGCGGACGGAAAAGAATCGTCTGATCACCAAACGCTACCTGGTGGAACTCTATGCCCTGGATCGGTCGTGCCTTCTTTTTCGCGCCTTGCTCTTTTTCTGGCGGCGCGACCCCAAATCCCACCCTTTACTGGCTCTGCTTTGCGCCTTGGCACGCGACCCTCTGCTCCGGGCCAGTGCCGCATACGTTCTGCCCCTTGCCGAAGGCACCATGATTAACCGGGAAACCATGGAGGAATTTTTGGATAACCTGGCCCCCGGCCGCTACAGCCTCGGCAAACTGGCCTCTAATGCGAAAAACCTCAATTCCACCTGGACCCAGACCGGTCATCTGCGCGGGCGGGTACGCAAAGTTCGTAACCGGGCCACCCCCACCGCCGGGAGCGTTGCCTATGCCTTGCTGCTGGGTTATCTTACCGGCAGACGTGGTCCGGCCCTGCTGCAAACCGAGTATGTCAAAATCCTTGATTGCTCTGCTGACAGAGCGCTGGAGCTTGCCGAGGAAGCCTCGCGTAAGGGCTGGATTGTCTGTAAGAGGGTGGGGGAGGTCATCGAGGTGCTTTTTCCCGGCCTGATCGTCGAGCAGGAAATGGAGTGGCTGCGTGAACAGAGTTAAGCGACTGGTTCAATCCTACGGTAAACACATCGCCATCCCGTGGCGGGAGGATGCCGCCGCCCCGCAGCGGGTGATTTTCTGTGTTTACCACGAAGCGGAAGAGCTGCGGCTACAGGCCAAAATCGATGAATTTGAAATCGCCACCAAACAGGCCGGTCATGCCTGGGCGGTTTTTGATTTGACCAACACCTTTGCCCTTTGGCTCACCTCCCAGCGTTACGCCAAAAGCTATTTCCGGAAACCGCATTTACTGCCCACGCTGCTGCCTAAATATCTGGCCTTCATCATCGCTGAATTTGAGACGTTTCTTAATAATAACGAGATCAATGAAGAGTCCGTGGTCGCTATAACCGGGGTGGGATCGCTTTTTGGTTTGCTGAAAGTGAAAGAGGTGATCGATAAACTCGCCCCGATGGTGCGCGGCCGGCTGCTGATCTTTTTTCCGGGCAGCTATGAAGACAACAACTACCGGTTGCTGGACGGCTACGACGGCTGGAACTATCTCGCCGTGCCCATCACCGCCGATAAGGACTTCTGAGCGCGAGGTTGCTAATGAAAAACCGTGAGATTTACCAGCAGGACCCGGCGACCCGGAAACTGATCAACGAAGGGGTGGCCAGCGTCAATGACGAACAAACCGGCGAGGCCCTGGCGGTGCTGCGCTACGAGCTGGAAACCTTTGTCTGCGACGGCCAGTATGAAAAGGGACTGGCGCATATCTTGGAAACCTACCTGAAAAATATCGATCAGGCCCAGCAGCCGGCGGTATGGATCAGCGGCTTTTACGGCTCCGGTAAATCGCACTTGATCAAAATGCTGCGGGCGTTGTGGGTGGATACGGTATTCGAGGACGGTGCCACGGCCCGCGGGATCGCCAGCCTTCCGCGGAATATCAGCGACAGCCTCAAGGAACTTAACACCCAGGCCAAAAGGCATGGCGGCCTTCACGCCGCCTCCGGCACCCTGGGCGCCGGCGCCAGCGGCAGTGTGCGGCTGGCCCTGTTGCGAATTATCTTTAAGTCGGCCGGCTTGCCCGAACAGTATCCGGTGGCCCGGTTTGTCATGTGGCTGCAGCATGAGGGCATCTACCCGCAGGTCCGGAAGCATGTTGAACAAAACGGTTTCGACTGGCAGGAAGAGCTGGATAATTTTTACGTTGCCGAAGGCATCCATGCCGCCCTGGTGCAGGCCAAACCCAATCTGTTCACTTCCGCCGTCTCCTGCGTCGAAACCCTGAACAATCTTTATCCTTACGTTCAGGATGTCTCCCGTAGCGATATGATCCACGCGATCAGGCTCGCTCTGACCCGGGGCGGTAAATTCCCCCTTACCTTGATCGTCCTTGATGAGGTGCAACAGTTCATTGGCCCCAGTGTCGAACGGTCCATGAATGTGCAGGAAGCGGTGGAGGCCTGTTCCCAGGATTTCGGCGGCAAGCTGCTCTTTATTGGCACCGGCCAGACCGCGGTTACCGGTACGGCCAACCTGGCCCGGTTGCAAGGGCGTTTCACCATCCGGATTGAACTGTCCGACGCCGATGTCGATGCCGTGATCAGAAAGATTCTGCTGGCCAAAAAACCCGAAGCCAAGGCCCCTATCGAGGAGATGATGCAGGCCAACCTCGGTGAAATCTCCCGCCATCTGGCCGGCACCACCATCGGCCACCAACAGCAGGACCTTGCCTGTTTCCCGCAGGACTACCCCCTCTTGCCGGTGCGCCGGCGCTTCTGGGAAAACACCCTGCGGGTTCTCGACCAAACCGGCACCGAGAGCCAACTGCGCAATCAGCTCAGCATGGTCCACAAGGTAACCCAGACCAATCTGGACGAACCTCTGGGGCATGTCGTGCCCGCTGACTATCTTTACTTCGATTCCGCCGATAAACTCCTCCAGTCGCGCATTCTGCCCCGTAAGGTCCACGAGAAGACCATGAGCTGGAGCAAAGGGTCGGATGACGAACGACTCATGGGGCGGACCTGCGGCCTGGTGTTTCTCATCAACAAACTCGCCGGCAGCAATAACGAAATAGGCATCCGCGCCACCATCGACACCCTGGCCGACTTGCTGGTTGAAAATCTATCCCGCGGCTCTGGTGCTCTGCGCGGCAAGTTGCCTGGTTTGCTCGACAAATGCGAACTGCTCATGAAGGTCGGTGACGAATATCGCATCCAGACCGAGGAAAGCGCGGCCTGGAGCGATGAGTTCTTGAGCCAACGTTCCAGCCTGGCCAACGAAGCACACCGTATCGAGGCCGAACGCGACGACCGTATCCGCAAGAAATTCGGCGAGATGGTGCGCAAGCTCTCACTGACCCAGGGCAGCTCAAAAGTTACCCGTGACATCTATCCGGTTTTTGATGCACAACTCCCTGCTGACGCCGATCAGCGTATTTGCGTCTGGGTTCGTGACGGTTGGAGCATTGACGAAAACTCGGTGCGAGCCGATGCCCGCCAGGCCGGGAACCAGTCGCCAACCGTTTTCGTGTTTATTCCCAAGCGTTCGGCCGATGATCTCCGTCATCACCTGATCGACTACAAAGCGGCCAGCGCCACGCTGGACAAGCGAGGCGTTCCCAATACGCCGGAAGGCACCGAAGCCCGGGCAGCCATGGAGACCACCAAGCAGACTGCTGAAGGAAAGATTCGCGAGCTGCTTGAAGAGGCTTTCGCGGGTAGCAGGGTTTTTCAGGGAGGCGGCAATGAAATCATTGGTAACAATCTTCAGGAAATGGCGCTGGAAGCAGCAAGCAATTCTCTGCAACGCCTCTATCCCCAGTTCCACACCGCCGATCATATCGGTTGGTCCAAGGTCTATGAAAAGGCCCAAAAAGGCGCTCCCGATGCCATGAAGGCGGTGGGAGATGAAGGGGAGCCCGCCAATAACCCGGTGTGCAAAGCCATTCTCGGCTTCATCGCCGGCGGTAAGAAAGGCGCGGACATCCGCACTCAATTTGAAGCTTCCCCCTATGGGTGGTCCCGTGATGCCGTGGACGGCGGTCTGCAAGTGCTGCTGGTGGCCGGACTGCTTCGCGCTCAGGACGAGCGCGGTCGGACCCTGGACCCCAAGGAGTTGGAGCGCAAGACCATCGGCAAAGTGATGTTCAAGGTGGAAGCGGCCACCGTCACCACCGCCCAGCGCATTCAGATCCGCAAGCTCTTGCAGAAAGCCGGCATGCAGAGCGTCAAACAGGGTGAGGAGCTGGTCTATATTCCGGATTTTTTGAAAAAAATGGCGACACTGGCCGATCAGGCCGGCGGTGAGCCGCCCCAACCGGAACGGCCGGACAAGGCCTTTCTCGATGAAATCCGCCTCACCACAGCCGGCAATGAACAGCTTCTGTCGTTATACAACCGGCGGGAAGAACTTTCCCAGTGCATCGATGGCTGGACCGCCACAACGGAACGTATCGGCAAGCGGTGGCCGAACTGGACCATTTTGAAACGATTGGCAAGCCATGCTGCAGGGATGCGGGATGCCGAAGTGATCCTGGCGCAGGTGAAAATCATCGAACAGCAACGCCAACTCCTGGAAGAGTCTGATCCGGTCGCACCCTTGGCCGCCAATCTGACCCAACTGCTGCGGCAGGAACTGAATCGCCTGGATGGTGAATATGCAGCGCGCCATGAACAAGGCATGGAGCGGCTGAAAAACGACACCAACTGGCAACAGCTCGAACCGGAACAGCGGAATCAATTGCTTGCCGAACAGAGACTCTCTCTGGAAGATCGCCCTAAGGTCGCGGTGAAGAGCACGGCAGATGTACTTGCCACCCTCGACAACTGTTCCCTTGCCATGTTTGCCGACCGGGTCGCCGCCATGCCGGCCCGTTTTGACAACATTGCTGCCGGCGCGGCCGAAATGTGCGAACCAGAGGCCCAGTTTATTCAGGTTCCTCGCCGCACCCTCAAGACAACTGAAGACATCGAGGAATGGGTGGAAGAGGTGAAGGAAAAATTCAAGGAAGCCTTGCCCCTTGGGCCGATTGTAATCAGTTGAACGGGGGGCATGGCAAAAAAGTGGATAAAATGGCCAAGGAAAAAACGATTAAATCAACGTATTCGCCAATCGCGACCAAAGTCATCGCCGACATGGCCAAACTCGCCCGGAGAAAGATCGTGGACAAGTTGAAAAGCCATCCATGAAAACACCTCAGCAAATAGAGCAACTCCTGTCGGAACTGGACCACTGTGTTGCCGATGAACTCGAAGACCAGGATCTGGACTTCAAGCAGTGGGACGGCAAGAGCATGGACAAAGCGGTGCAGCTTCTGATCCGCATGGCCGTTTGCATGGCCAACGGTGGCGGTGGCACCGTGGTTTTCGGGGTGGCCGATACGGTCAAGGGGCGTAACCAGGCCGTGCTTGGCGTTCCTGTCGAGGTGGATGTCAACCGTTTGAAAAAGGCGGTCTATGACCAGACCGATCCCAAAATCATGCCGGTCTTCGAGGAACTGCGGGTTCCAGAGGGCTCCGGCCGGCTGCTGCTCATGCAGATTCACCCAGGCATGCCCCCATACACCGACACTTCCGGGCGCGGCACCATCCGGATCGGCAAGGAGTGCCGACCGCTTACCGGCACCCTGCGCCGCAAGATCGCGGTGGAGACCGGGGAGACCGACTATACCGCCGAACTCGTGGCCAAGCTGGATAGCCGACTGCTGTCCGCCACGGCGCTGGAAGTCCTGCGTAACCAGGCCCGCAAAGAGCGCGCCCCGGAAGATTTGCTCAACCTGACCGACGCAGAAATGCTGGCGGCCCTCGAACTGGTCAGGAACGGCAAACTTACGCGTGCGGCCCTGCTGCTGGCGGGCTCTGAATCGGCTATCCGCGAATACCTTCCCGGTCACAACTGGACCTTTTTGCAGATGCTCTCCGACACCGACTATGGCATCCGGGAAGACCGGGTCAGCGCCCTGCCGATGTCCGTGCAGCGCATCGAAGAACTACTGGTGCCCTTCAATCCCATTACCACATACCAGCAGGGGCTCTTTCACTACGAGTACCATTCTTGGCCGGGAATTGCCGTGCGCGAAGCCCTGATGAACGCCTTTTGTCATGCTGACCTGCGCATTGCCGGGCCGGTGATGGTTAAGCTCTACCCCGACCGCTTGGAAATCAGCAACAACGGCGGCTTTATCGCGGGTATTACACCGGACAATATCCTCCATCACCAGCCGGCAGCGCGGAACCGCCTTCTGGTTGAGGCCTTGACACGATTACGGCTGGTGAATCGCAGCAACCTGGGTATTAACCGCATGTTTTCCGCCTTGCTGATGGAAGGAAAGGAGCCGCCCGTCATCCGTGAAATTGGCGAATCGGTGGCTGTGGTTTTTCTCAAGCGTGAACTGAATCCGGCTTTTCGTCTTTTTGTCGCTGAGGAGAGCGGCAAGGGCCGCTTCATGGGAGTGGATGAGCTGTTATTGTTGCGGTATCTTTTGAAACATCCGGAGGTGGACACCGGAACAGCGGCCAAGTTATGTCAACGCAGTGAATTTGAGATTCGGGAACGCCTTTCTTCCTTGGAAAAAAACGGCCATATCGAACATGGCGGAGCCGGTCGAGGTGCTTACTGGTGCATGATTCCGGAGCTCTACAGGCGTTTGTCCGAGGCTACCGATGTGGAAAAACGCCGGCGCATCGACTGGGAAGCAGCCAAGACCAGGGTGCTGAGCATTCTCATGGAACGCGCCCGGCGAGACGAGCCTGGGCTTGACAATCAGGAAATTCGCCAGATCACTTACTTCGATCGCAATCAGGCAAGGCGTCTGATGCAACAACTTATGGAAGAGAATCCCAAGCTGAAAAAAACGGGTGAGCGTCGATGGGCTCGCTATGAGTATCACAATGCGCAAGAACAATAAGGCGCGCATAGAAAATACTCTATGCGCGATATATGCGAACTGGGCTATTGTCTCGCATAGAGAAGAGGCCCCTTATAATACCCGGGGCGCTGGTTCATAGCATGAAGCCTCTGGGGTAAACACCTATCGTGGGCCAATCGCTCTGGAGTTCGGCCCACGAATTGGCCCAATACTGTGTTCTGGGCCAATATCGGTGCATGTATGCGGTTCGGGAAAGGGCATAGTGGGGGGAAATATCATGGTAGCGAGTAGCGAATGGTTTGAATACCACCTTACGCCATCCGAAGGCTGGGTCTCTGGATCAGAAAAACTTGACTTCGGAGGGGTAAAGGAAAAAGCAACTCCGGCAGATCGGGTCTTAACCCTGAGACTCACGGAAGAAATTTCTTGGTCCCCTCCTGCTTATCAATATGTTGATGTCACTTGGACTTGCGGAGACAGAGATAGAATAGCTGAATTAGAAGCGGTCCATGGCCGTGTTCCTGAAGTATGGAAAGAATATGCTGCCTTTAGAAAAATCACTCCGTAACCGACTCGAACGCACCATCAAGGAGGCCCGCGATGTAGCCGAGGCCGCAGCCACGGCCTCCTTGGAGCAACTGGGCGTCGGCGAGGCCGCGCCCTTTGCCCATCTTTCGGCCGACGAGCGGGAGTTGCGGCGCAAGCTCCGGGTGCATGGCCGGCAGTTGGGTGATTCCCTTCTCCCCTCGCCCTCCGGGAGAGGGGCCGGGGGTGAGGGCAAGATCCAAACCATGGATCGACTGATCGAAGAAGTGGGCTACGAGCATTGGCACCGGATGCTTTTTGCCCGTTTCCTGGCCGAGAACAACCTGCTGATGTACGATGGGGTGGCGGTGACCCTGGAAGAGTGCGCCGAACTGGCCGCGGACGAGGGCCTGCGCAACGAGTGGGAGTTGGCCGCCCGGCTTGCCACCGCCATGCTGCCCCAGATCTTTCGCCCCGAGGCGGTGGTCTTTAGCCTTCACTTCCCTCCTGAACACCAGCAGCGGCTCGAACGGCTGGTGGCGGAGTTGCCGGCCGAGGTCTTCAGCGCCTCCGACTCCCTGGGCTGGGTGTACCAGTTCTGGCAGGCCAAGAGGAAGGAAGCGGTCAACGCCTCCGAGGTCAAGATCGGCGCCCGCGAACTACCCGCCGTCACCCAGCTTTTCACCGAGCCCTATATGGTGGCCCTCCTCCTCGACAACTCCCTGGGGGCCTGGTGGGCGGCGCGACGGCTCACCGAAAAAGATTATGAAGAAGTGTCCACGGAATACACGGAAAGCACGGAAATAGAGAAAGAATTAAGACGCCGGGCCTCGATACCCGGCGTGCCGCTGGAGTATTTAAGATTTGTGAAGGTAGAAGCGGCTTCCAGCCGCTTTCCAGATGCTGGAGAAAATGCTTCCAGCCACTTAAAAGAATTCGGCTATTTTCACAAAGACGACGAAATTGCCAATTTGTCAGGCAACCTGCCACATTGGCGGCAGGACGATGTCACCTACTTTGTCACCTTCCGCACAGCGGATTCCTTGCCCCAAGAAAAACTGAAGCTGTGGCAAGCAGAAAAGGATGAATGGTTGAAGCAGCATCCAGAGCCACATGACGAAAAGACAAAGCGGGAGTTCTACGAAAAATTCCCTGACCGAATTCAAAAGTGGCTGGATCAAGGGCATGGTGCATGTATTCCTGGAACTGCTGAGTATAACGCAATCATTGAGAATGCATTAAGGTTTTTTGATGGAGATCGTTACGGTCTTGATGAGTTTGTGGTGATGCCAAACCATGTTCATGCAATAGTAACCCCGAAAAATGGCCATGCCTTGTCGGATATTTTGCATTCATGGAAGTCCTTCACCGCAAGCGAAATCAATAAGAGAACTGGGAAAAACGGAGCCTTCTGGCAGAAAGAATCCTTTGACCATATAGTCAGGAGTCCGGAACAGTTGGAGCGAATTCGGGCGTATATCCGTAATCATTCCTCGCATAAAGGAAAGCGGCAGGATGCCGCTTCCACCCTAATCTGGACATCGGCGGCCGGCACCTTCGACAACTGGCCGGAAAGTTTAAGCGAACTCAAAACCCTCGACCCCTGCTGCGGCTCGGGCCACTTCCTGGTGGCCGCCTTCCTGATGCTGGTTCCCATGCGCCGGGAATTGGAAAACCTCTCGGCCCGCGAGGCGGTGGATGCCGTGTTGCGGGACAACATCCACGGCCTGGAGCTGGACCGGCGCTGTGTGGAGCTGGCCGCCTTTGCCCTGGCCCTCACCGCCTGGCGCTACCCCAATCTCCCTCCTCCCCCCTCTCCCTCCGAAAGAGGGGCTTCCCTCACCCCTCGCCCTTTGGGAGAGGGGCCGGGGGTGAGGGCCAATCCAATAGGCTACCGCCCCCTGCCGGAGTTGCATCTCGCCTGTTCGGGCCTGTCGGTGAGTGTGGCCAAGGAGGAGTGGAAGCAACTGGCCCTGGACAAGCACAACCTGCGCATTGCCCTCGATTGGATGCACGATGCCTTCAAGGATGCCCCGGTGCTGGGCAGCCTCCTGAACCCGGCCCGCACCGATGCCGCCCGGCTGGTCGAATGGCCGGAGCTGAGCGCCGCCCTGGAACAGGCCCTGAATCGGGAGCAGACCGCCGAGCAGCAGGAAGCCGCGGTGGTGGCCCAGGGCTTGACCAAAGCGGCCAGCCTGCTGGCGGGCAAATACCACTGGGTCATCACCAATGTTCCCTATCTGGCGCGGGGCAAACAGGAGGAGCGCTTGCGCGACTTCTGCGAGAAGCACTATCCGGCGGCCAAGAACGATCTGGCCACGGTCTTTCTTGAGCGCTGCCTGGAGTTATGCGTAGAAGCGCCTTCCAGGCGCTTAGATCAAGCGGCTAAAAGCCGCTTGATCTCTGGTACTGTCTCCGTTGTCTTGCCGCAGAACTGGCTCTTTCTGACCAGCTACCGGAAATTCCGCGAACAGTTGCTGAAGCAGGAGAG